>CAFBMQ010000001.1_pt1 | contig 89840 bp, 84 predicted proteins | sample 7268921 | NCBI WGS metagenome assembly CAFBMQ01 (sample SAMEA6814070, study PRJEB35770) | freshwater metagenome | biome: Freshwater; feature: Freshwater reservoir; material: water | place: Czech Republic | collected 2017-05-23 | depth 30m m
GACGCCGCTGGGCCGCGCGTCGACGCACCCTGGTGCCGCGATGAGCGCGCGCTGAGTGTCGACTCGGCAGCACCGGCTGTCACCGCGGGTGACTGCACCCTGGCGGGTGCGCTCAGCGTCGCGCGGTCTCCGGTGCGGCGGGACCGCCTCGCGCCCTGACAGCCTCAGCTGCCGCGCAGGCCGTCGAGCAGGACCTTCGCGAGGGCTTGGCTCGCCTGGTCCACGGCGATGGAGTCACCGTCGACGAGCTGCGACAGCCCGGTCACCGTGACCGCGCCGAAGATGACGAGAGCGGCGGCGTCGACATCCACGACGGCCGCCAGTGACCCGTCATCGGCGCCTTCACGCAGCAGCTGCGCGACGGGTGCGTGATAGGCGTCGCGGATGGCTGCGGCGATGGCCGGCATCCTTCCGGCGCGGCCGAGCTCGCCGAGCAGCGCGCGGCACACCGACGGCTGCTCGCCCATGACCGTCAGCTGCGCGCGCATCACGTCGACGAGCCGCTCAGCGGCGGTGCCGTCCCGCTCGGCGGCCAGCCGCACCTGGTCAGCCATGTGCCGCAAGGTGTCTCGGAACAGGAAGGCGAGGATCTCCTCCTTGCCGCTGAAGTAGTAGTACAGCGTTGCCTTCGGCACCCCGGTGGCCGCAGCGACGTCCTCGATCTTCGTGGCGTCGAGGCCGCGCTCGGCGAACAGCTCGGCGGCCGCGGGCAGCCGCGCTGCGATGGAGCTCGGGACCTCGCGCACGTTGACACCCTTCGTCCCGGTGTTCAGACTCCGAGTACAAACCCGGAGGAGTACGTCGATGGTAGACGCCGCTGTGCTGTACGACCCATTCGATGTTCAGGTGCAGGACGACCCGTACCCCCGCTACCGCAGGCTCCGCGACGAGCACCCCGTGTACTGGTGCGCGCGGCCGCGCTGCTGGGTGCTGAGTCGGTACGACGACGTCTGCGCGGCGCTGCAGGACCCGCACACCTTCTCCTCCGCTCAGGGGATCTTCCCGGCCGGCGGCTTCGACCTCGCGGGTGCGTTCCTGCCGATGATGATCATGATGGACCCGCCGCGGCACGGCGACCTTCGCCGCGTGGTGAGCAAGGTCTTCACGCCGCGTCGCATCGCCGGGATGGAACCTGCGGTGCAGGAGTTGGCTGTCGAGCTCGTGGCGCCGCTGGTGGAGGCCGGGGGTGGCGACGTGGTGCGGGACCTGGCGGGGCCGCTGCCGGCCATCGTCATCGCGGACATGCTGGGTGTGCCGCGCGAGGACCGCGAGCAGTTCCGGGTGTGGTCCACCGCGCTGGTGACGACCGACCCGCAGGCGCGCGACCCGCTCGCGGCGAACCTGCAGGCGGCTGCGTCGCTGTACGAGTACTTCACCGGCTTCCTCGCCGAGCGGCGGGCGCGACCGCGCGAGGACCTGCTGTCCGCGCTGGTCACGGCAGAGGTGGAGGGCCGGCAGCTGAGCGAGCCGGAGCTGCTGGGCTTCTGCCTGCTGCTGCTGGTCGCCGGCCATGAGACCACCACGAACCTCGTCTCGAACACCGTGGCCGTCCTGGCCGAGCGGCCCGAAGAGCGCCACCGGCTCGCCGACGCGCCCGACCGACTGGCCGCGGCCGTGGACGAGATGCTCCGCTACGACTCGCCGGTGCAGGGGCTGTCGCGCACCCTGACGCGCGACGTGCGGCTGTACGAGACGGACCTGCGCGAAGGGGACTCGGTCCTGCTGCTGTTCGGCTCCGCCAACCGGGACGAGCGGGTCTTCGCCGATCCCGACCGGTTCGACCCGGAGCGGGTCGTCGACCGCCAGCTGGCGTTCGGACGGGGCATCCACTACTGCCTCGGGGCAGCGCTCGCCCAGATCGAGACGCGTGCGGTGTTCACCGAGCTCCTCGGACGCACCCGCGACTGGGAGCTCGTCCCGTCGTCCCCGCCGGTCCGGCTGCGCTCGGGCCCGCTGCGCGGCTACTCGTCGCTGCCGGTGCAGCTCACCCTCAACCCTGCGGCAGCGCCGTGAACCGGTCGAAGGACTGCTTCAGCGCGGTCCTGGTCTGCCGCAAGCCCGGCGGAAGCGCGCGCTCACGCCGTCTGACCGGGCAGGTCCTGCACGCCGATCCCGCACGGTGCGCCGACTCTGCCCCATGGTCGGGGCCGCCAGGCTGCTTGCGGTCAGCGCACCTCGACCAGCGGTAGCCGCAGCGCTCCGGGTGCAGCCTCGGGGACGACGGGCGCGCGCGGCGGGACCGGAGGGATGCGCTGGTAGTGCGCGCCGAGCGGTGGGCGCAGGTCGTGCTCGCCCTTGTTCGGCCACAGCGCCATCGCACGCTCCGCCTGAGCGGTGATGGTCAGCGAGGGGTTGACGCCGAGGTTCGCCGAGATGGCCGAACCGTCGACGACGTGCAGCCCGTCGTGCCCGTAGACCCGGTGGTAAGGATCGACGACGCCGGTCTGCTCCGAGTCGCCGATGGCGCAGCCGCCCAGGAAGTGCGCCGTCATCGGGATGTCGAAGATCTCTCCGACGCTGCTGCCGGGGAAGCCGTCGATGTGCTCGGCGATGCGCTGGTTCGCCTCGTACGCCGCTGGGATCCAGGTCGGGTTGGGCAGCCCGTGCCCCTGCTTCGAGGTCACCTTGACCCGACCGAGCCGGCTCCGCTTGGTGAACAGGGTCAGGGAGTTGTCCTGCGTCTGCATGACCAGGCCGATGATGGTGCGTTCGGACCAGCGGTTGAGGCCGCCGTACAGCGACAGCGCCTGCGCGGGGTGCTTGGCCGCCTCGAGGAGCCATACGAGCGGGCGTGGCCACCGGCCACCGCCCTTCGTCGCGATGGTCGTGAGCAAGCCCATCGCGTTGGAGCCCTTGCCGTAGCGGACGGGTTCGACGTGGGTGAGCTCGTCGGGGTGGAACGACGACGTGATGGCGACGCCGCGGGTGAAGTCCACCTTGTTGCGGTTGCGCCACTTGGTTGTCGCCCCACCGAGCGCCTCGGAGTTGGTGCGGGTCAGGACGCCGAGCCGGTCGGAGAGGCCCGGCAGCACGCCGTTCGCCTTGAGCCGGTGCAGCAGCTGCTGCGTTCCCCATGTCCCGGCGGCAAAAACGATCTGGTCGGCGGTGTATGTGCGCGTCGTCGAGCCGGCCGGCCACGTCCCTGTCCGGACGGTGTCGACGGCGTACCCGCCACCCCCCAGCGGCCGCACGGTGGTGACCGTGCGCTCCGGGTGCACCTGCGCACCGGCCGCCTCGGCCAGGTGCAGGTAGTTCTTGACGAGCGTGTTCTTGGCGCCGTGCCGGCAACCGGTCATGCACTCGCCGCACTCGATGCAGCCGCGGCGGCGAGGCCCAGCACCACCGAAGTACGGGTCGTCGACCTCGACGCCGGGCTCCTTCTCGCGGTCGCGGCCGAAGAACACGCCGACCGGTGTCATGCCGAACGTGTCGCCGACGCCCATCTGCTCGGCGACCTTCCTGATGACCTCGTCGGACGGCGTCATCGTCGGATTGGTCACGACGCCCAGCATCCGCTTGGCCTGGTCGTAGAAGGGCGCGAGCTCGCTGCGCCAGTCGGTGATGTGCGCCCACTGCCGGTCCCGGTAGAAGCTGTCGCTCTTGGGCTCGTAGAGGGTGTTGGCGTAGTTCAGCGAGCCGCCGCCGACGCCTGCGCCGGCGAGGACGAGGATGTCGGGCAGGACGTGGATGCGCTGGATTCCCTTGCAGCCGAGCTGGGGCGCCCACAGGAACTTCTTCAGGTCCCAGGAGGTCTCCGGAAGGTCCGCGTCCGCCCACCGCCGCCCGGCCTCGAAAACGCCCACCCGGTAGCCCTTCTCGGTCAGGCGCAGGGCAGTGACGCTGCCGCCGAAGCCGCTTCCGACGACGAGAACGTCGTAGTGGCCCGCGTGCGCCATCCACGACACACCGCTCTCGCGGCCGCCCGTCATGCGGCGGCGAACGACAGCGCGTCGCTCCAGGCGGTCCCGCGGCCGATCATGGCTCGGTACTTCATGATCTTCCCCGGGAGGTTGAGGGAGAGTGCGCCGACGAGCGCGTCGCCGCGCCGGTAGAGCGCGACCCAACGGGTCCCTTCGAGGTCGCCGACCACGTGCACCTCGTCCGCGCTGGTGATGCCGACCATCTGGAGCTTGTCGGTGTACCAGTCGGACCAGAAGTACGGCACCGTCGCGTACGGGCTGGCGTTCTGCGGGTCGAGGGCGTTGCGGGCAGCAGCGGCGCCTTGCTCGGCGGCGGAGGTCCAGTGCTCCAGTCGCATGACCTGGTCGAACTGCAGGTTGGTCCAGCGGGCGACGTCACCGGCCGCGTAGACGCCGTCGGCGGCGCGCAGCGTGGCGTCGCACACGACCCCGTCGTCGAGGTCGAATCCGGAGTCCTGCAGCCACTCGGTCGCGGGATCGGCGCCGATGCCGACGACGACGAGGTCGGCCGGCAGGACCTGCCCGTCGGACAGCACGACCCGCTCGACGCGTCCATCTCCTTCCAGTGCAGCGACGGCGACGCCGCAGCGCAGCTCGGTGCCGTGCCGGGCGTGCAGGGCTGCGCAGGCCGGGGCCATCTGCTCGCCGACGGCGCGCACCAGCGGCATCGGAGCGGCTTCCAGGACGGTGACCGGCAGGTCCCGCTTACGGGCAGCCGAGGCGACCTCGGAGCCGATGAACCCCCCTCCGATCACGACGGTATGGCCCCCGGCATCCAGCGCGGACCGGATGGCCCGGGCGTCGTCGATGGTCCGCAGCGTGTGCACCCCGGGCAGCTGCTCGCCAGGCAGGTGCCGCGCGGAAGCGCCGGTAGCGATGACGAGCCGCTCGTACGGCAGCCGCTCGCCGTCATCGAGGACGACCTCGCGCGCGCTGGTGTCCAGCCCCGTCGCCGGTGCGCCGAGCCGCAGCTCGACGTCGAGCTGTCCCAGCTCCTCCTCCGTCCGGTGGTGCGGCACCGGTGGCTGGTCGCCGACGTCGAGGAAGGCCTTGGACAGCGGCGGCCGGTCGTACGGCAGGTGCTGCTCGGCACCCACCAGCACGAGCCGCCCGGCGTACCCGGCCTTGCGCGCGGCCTCGACGGCGCGCACACCAGCGAGCGACGCACCGACGACGACGAAGGGGGCCTGCTCGGTCACAGGCGGTCAGTCCTCGATGCTCAGGGCGTTGGTGGGGCAGGCCGCGACGGCCTCCTCCATCAACGCGCGCTGGTCCTCCGGCGGCGTCGGGTTCAGCACGCTCAGCGCGCCGTCGTCACCGACCTCGAAGACCTCCGGCGCGACGGACTCGCACATCCCGAGCGAAGAGCACTTGCTCTCATCCAGCACGATCCTCATGACAGGTCCTCTCGTAGTCCGGATCAGCGGGCGGGGGTGAACCGCACCCGCAGGTGGTTCACCCCGTGGAAGAAGGTGCTGTAGGTGTAGGACGGATCGCCGGACACCTCGATGTCGGGCAGCCGGGTGAGCAGCTCGCGCCAGATCGCACGAAGCTGGGTGCGGGCCAGCTGGTTGCCCAGGCAGTGATGAATACCGCCGCCACCGAACGACACGTGCGGGTTGGGGTTGCGCGACAGGTCGAAGCGCTCGGGGTGTGTGAAGACCTCGCTGTCCCAGTTGGCGGAGGCGTAGAACATCACGACCTTGTCGCCCTGGGTGATCTGCTGGCCGTTCAGCTCGCAGTCCCGAGCGGCGGTACGCCGGAACGTCATGATCGGCGTGGCCCAACGGACCATCTCCTCGACCGCGCCGGGCAGCCGCGCGTCCAGGTCCTCCATCAGCCACGCCCGCTGGTCGGGGAAGTCGGTCAGCGCCTTCATCGCGTGGCTGGTGCTCTGCCGGGTGGTGTCGTTGCCGGCGATCGTGAGCAGTCCGAAGAAGGAGATGATCTCGTCGTCGGTCAGCCGCTCGCCGTACACTTCGGCCTGCACGAGGCTCGTGAGCAGGTCGTCGCCGGGGTTCGTGCGTCGCTGCTCGATGTGCTTGCCGGCCAGCTCGCGCAGGTAGACCGTCGCCTCGAAGAGCCGGGTGAGGGGGTCCAGGTCGCCCATCAGCTCCGGGTCGCTCCAGCCGCCGGCGAACTGCGACTCGTGCGACATCTTCGCCCGGTCGGCCTCGTCGTCGATGCCGAGCATGTCGCAGATGTTGTGCAGCGGGACCAGCGCGGCGCAGTCGGTCACGAAGTCCGCCTCGCCCTTGGGGGCCAGGTCGTCCACGATGCGCCGGGCGTTGGCGGCGATCTGCTCGTTGATCCGGCCGATCTGCTTGGGCGTGAACGCCGAGCTCAGCAGCCGGCGGACCTTGGTGTGCCGCGGCGGGTCCATCGCGATGAAGCCCTGCCCGGCATCCAGCAGCTCCTGCGGCATCGACTCCATGACGATGCCCTCGCCCGACAGGAAGTCGTCGTGCCGCTTGGTGACCTCGACGAGGTCGGCGTGGCGGGTGACGGCCCAGAAGCCCCGGTCCTCCGGGTCCTCCATGAGCATGTCCTCGACCGGCGGGTGCCAGCTGACGGGGGCCTCGGCCCGCAGGACGGCGTAGGTCTTCTCCCGCTCGACGGCGGTCTGGGTCCAGAACGCCTTCGAGGAGATGTCCCGGGGGTCGTACGGACGGCTCGTGCGCGGGTGGTCGACGGTGGTCATTCAAGGCTCCAGGAGGTGGCGCGACAGCGACAGCTCTACGTTGACACAAATAATCTCTATGTCAAGAGAGTGACGTAATACCTCCGAACGTACGATGAGGACGTTCTCCCGGTACCCGGCAACGTTGCGGCGTCGCACCAGTGATCGCCAACGGCGTGACAACAGGGCACACTGTCCTGGTGACTGTGGAGCCGCTGCGCCTGAGCTTCCGCCGCCAGGTGCGGGAGCAGGCGCTGCAGAGCGCGCACGCCCTGACAGTGGACAAGGGCTGGACGCAGGTCCGGATGAGCGAGGTCGCCGCGCAGACCGGGGTGTCCCGACCGACCCTGTATAAGGAGTTCGGCGACAAGCAGGGCCTCGGGGAGGCGCTCATCCTGCGCGAGACCGAGCGGTTCCTGACCGGGATCGCGCAGGCCTTGGAGCAGCACCCGACCGACATCGCCGCCGGGATCCTGGCTGCAGTGGAGTACATGCTGGCCGAGGCCGACGCCAGCCCGCTGCTCCGCGGGATCCTGACGTCGGCCCGCGCCGGCGACAACGAAGCACTGCCCTTGCTGACGACGCGCTCCGCGCCGATCCTGTCCGCCGCCACGGACACCCTCGTCTCCTGGTTCCGCGGCCACTTCCCCGAGCTGGACGCCGAGGACCTGGCCGACAGTGCGGACGCCCTGGCGCGTCTGGCCGTGAGCCATCTGGTCCTGCCGACCGACGACCACCCGGCCACGGCGCGGCGCCTCGCCCGAGTGGCCCTGCGCTGTCTGCGCCTCGACCTGCTCTGACGTCCGGTCCGGCGCGGTTCCCGGCCAGGCGGGTCGCCGCAGCTCAGAGGGACGTCTGCGCCTGTCGCGGGCTGTCGCTGCCCGGGCCGGGCACCGTGAAATCGTCGCTCGTACTGGACCCCACCGCCACCGCGAGCCCGAGCACCAGCACCTGCACCCAGACCAGGACCACCGGCCAGCCGTGCGTGGCGCACGAGCGCCCGAGCCGCTCCAGCGCGGTCACGAAACGGGTCGGAGCTCTTCCGCCGCGACCTGCAGGGCCTCGGCGGCGGCCTGCTCGAGCGTCGGCAGCGCGCGGGCAGCGGCCGCGGCGTTCCGGGCCCGGGTGGTCAACGGTCCGTCCGCCACCGCGACCGTGCCGAGCTCGCTCCACGCCTGCGCGCAGCGGTCGTACGCCTCCCCGGCCGCCCGGCTGGCTGCACTGCCGGTCCGCGTGGCGATGTCATGGCAGGACGCAGCCTGCAGTCGTCGGAACAGGCCGCCGCCGGTGCCGGCCTTCTCGACGAACACCGGTAGCGCGCGCAGCGCCGACTCCAGCGTCGTCTCGTCCAGCATGTCCGCCCACGTGCCGACGTCGTCTGCTAGCGACTGCACGCCGGCCAGCCCGGTGCCGCTGATCGAGCCCTCCGGCAGGAGCGACCGGTCGACGAGGTCTGCGCCGCCCGTGCGCATGCTCTCCGCCGAGGCGGCGAAGGCGTCGGCGGCCACGTCGGCCAGGTCCGGCAGGTGCTGCGGCCAGGTCGTGGCGAAGGTGGCGTGGCGGGTGGGCTCGGGGAAAGCCTGCGAGCTGCGCGCGCGGGCCAGCGCCTCGTACGGCACCGACTGCACGCCCTCACGGTCGTTGTCGACGACGTAGGCGACCTGCTCGTCGTCGTCGTAGCCGATCACGACGATGTCGTGCCGGCTCATCTGCAGGCGCACCCGCAGGTAGGGCAGCTCGGCGATGTCGGCCCACACCATCACGGGCCGGCCGGCGTCGAGCTCGTCCCGCACCCACTGCCAGCCGAGCACCCGGTCGTCGGTGCGGCGCAGGTCGACCGTCGCGCCGAGGCGGGCGAGCAGATCGACCTCCAGGTCGCCCCCGCGGCCGACCATGTACACCGGGGGTACCAGTCCGGGCACCCGCAGGTAGGCGAAGCCCAGACCGCCGCCCAGGCCGAACACCAGGCCCTCGTCCGGCGGACCGTCCCACCCCAGCCCGGCCCAGTCCAGCAGGTCACGCAGCGCACCGGAGCCGCAGTGCCCTGCCCCACGGTGCGGGTAGTCCAGCAGCACCCGGCTCATGACCCAGCTCCTCTCGAGAAGTGCTGGAGCTCCACCACGATGAACACCGCCTTCGCCTCAACGACCAGCGCGCCGTCCTCGTCGACCCCGCGGGCGGAGACGAACAGCTTGCGGCCCTCGCGACGGTCCAGTCCCGCCTCGAGCTGGTACGGCACCCCGAGCAGCACCGGCGCGCGGTAGCCCACCTCCAGGTGCCGGGTGACGGCGAGATCGCCGACGACGTAGAGCACGAAGCCGAACAGGTCGTCGAGCACGGTGGCCACGGCGCCGCCGTGAGCGATGCCGGGAGCGCCGACGTGCCGGGGGTCGAAGACGTGCCGCGTCCTGACCTTGTCCTGCTCGCGCCACACCTGCAGGTGGTGGCCGTGCGGGTTGTCCGGGCCGCAACCGAGGCACTGCGGGTGGTGCGCGGGGAGCCCGTCCTCGTGCGGCGGCAGGGCAGCGGACGCCGAGAACCCCTGAGCCCAGCGCGTGATGACCGGGTCGGAAGCGCTCATCGGCCGGCACCGGCCGAGACGACGTCGGCCCACGCGTCCAGCAGCTGTCGCTGACGCCCGGGACGGACCGGGCTGAGCAGGGACCCGACGCCTCGACCGAGCAGCAGGTCCAGCGTCAGCTGCACCAGAACGGGGTCGGCGGTGACGTACTCCCGGCACAGCCGCCGCAGCTCCCTGGTGAGCTGCTGCTCGACCGGCACCAGCGCCTCGTGCAGCTCGGTGTCCACCCGGGCGGCGACGTACAGCTCCAACGTCGCGGCGTACAGCGGACCCGACAGCGCTTCGGCCAGCAGGTCCAGGGCTCGCCGGGGGCGGCTGTCGTCGTCCGGCAACCGGCCAGCGTTCTCCCGCACCCACTCCAGGCGCCGGGCCCCGAGGTGCGCGACCGCCGCGCCCATCAGGCGCTGCCGCGTGCCGTAGTGGTGCAGCTGCGCCCCGCGCGACACCCCCGCCCGCTCGGCCACCGCCGAGGTCGTCGTGCCGCCGTAGCCGAGCTCGACCAGGCACGCCACGGTCGCGTCGAGCAGCAGGCGTTGGGTGCTCGACGAGCGCTCCGCCTGCGTGCGCCGCACCGTCTTCACCGTCACCGGTCGAACATACAGTCAGGACCGCATGGATCTGACGACATTGGCGCTATGTTGCGGCGGTCGCACCCATGGCAGCAAGGACAGGGGCCCCGCGTGGCGCGCTTCACCGAGGAGCACTCCGCCTTCCGCAAGGTTGCGCGGAACGTCGTGGAGCGCGAGATCGCCCCGCGCGTCGATGACTGGGAGCGCGCCGGCACCTTCCCGGCGCACGAGCTGTTCCCGAAGCTCGGGGAGCTGGGCCTGCTGGGACTGGAGTACGACCCGGAGTACGGCGGCCAGGGGGCCGACCACCTCTACACGGTCATCCTGTGCGAGGAGCTGACGCGGGCCGGAGCGGCCGGCATCCCGATGGCCATCGGGGTGCAGACCTGCATGGCGACGCCGTCGCTGCACGAGTTCGGCAGCGAGGACCTCAAGCATCGCTACCTCGCCCCGGCCATCGCCGGCACGCAGGTCTGCTCGATCGCGGTCACCGAAGCCGGCGCCGGGTCGGATGTCGCCTCGATCCGCACCCGGGCCGTCCGCGACGGCGACGAGTGGGTCATCAACGGTAGCAAGCTCTACATCACCAACGGCACGCAGGCCGACTGGCTGTGCCTGCTGGCGCGCACCTCTGACGACGGTGGCTACCGCGGCATGTCGCAGATCGTCGTTGAGACCTCCTCGCCCGGGCTGACGGTCTCGCGCAAGCTCGACAAGCTCGGCAACCGCTCCTCCGACACCGCGGAGCTGTCCTTCGTGGACGTCCGTGTCCCGGTCGCGAACACGATCGGCACCGAGGGTCGCGGCTTCCAGCAGCAGATGTCGCAGTTCGTCGTCGAGCGCATGTTCGCCGCCTACGGCGTACCGACCTCCGTGCGCAGGGCGCTGCGCCGGACCAGCGACTACCTCAAGCAGCGAGAGGTCTTCGGCAAGCCGCTGATGACCAACCAGTACCTCGCCTTCCGCCTGGCCGAGCTGTCCGCGCAGGCCGACCTGCTGCAGGCCCAGAACTACGCCTGCGCCGAGGCCTACATGGCCGGCGAGGACACCACCCGGCTGGCGACCGTGGCCAAGCTCGCCTCCGGCCGGCTGATCCGCGAGGTCGCCGACACCTGCCTGCAGTTCTACGGCGGCATCGGCTACATGGAGGAGACCTGGACGTCGCGGTTCTTCCGCGATAGCCGGCTGCTGTCCATCGGCGGCGGCGCCGACGAGGTGATGCTCCAGGTGCTGGCCAAGCTCGACGGCTTCGACGCGTGACGGCGCTCGCCAGGACCGGGGACGGGCTGTTCGCCGCCGTCCAGGCCGCACACGGCGAGGCGGGAAGCAGCCGGCGGGCTGCAGAGCGTTCCGGGCAGGCCGCGCTGCTGGGCGTTCGTGAGGCGTCGATCACCCACCCAGCCATCTCCGCAGACGACCACCTCGTGGACGAGGCAGCGCACGTGGTCGGCGGCACGGAGTTCATGGCCGAGTCCGAGATCGAGCGGCACTGCCACGACGCCCGCATCTTGCGGATCGGCGACAGCCCAGACCGGATCATCAGCGAGTGGGCGGCCCGATGACTCGGCCCATTCAGGTGACCGGTCTGCTCCAGCAGCAGGCCTGGGCGGACCGCCTGCTCCCGCCGGTCGAGAAGGTGCGGCCCGGCCTGTGGTCCATCCCGGTCCCCATCCCCAATAACCCGCTGCGCTACGTGCTCGTCTACGTCCTTGAGCTCGACGACGGCGTGGCACTGGTCGACGCCGGCTGGGACACCCCAGAGGCATGGACCGCCCTCACCGACGGCCTGGCGGTGGCGGGCGGCAGCGTGACGGACGTGCGAGCGGTGGTCGTTACGCACATCCACCCGGACCACTACGGCCTGGCCGGGCGGGTCCGTGAGGTCTCCGGCGCGTGGGTCGGGCTGCATCCGCACGACGCGGCACTTCTGCCGGCGCGCTATGGCGCCGGCGTACCCGACCTGCTCAGGGAGATGCACGCCCTGCTGCGCAACTGCGGCGTCCCGGAGCAGGAGCTCGGGGTGCTGGCCGACGCCTCGCTGCCGCTCGTCGACTACGTCCGACAGGTGCTGCCTGACCGGATGGTCGAGGACGGCGACCGGCTGCCACTGCCCGGCTGGAACCTGCTCGCGGTGCACACGCCGGGCCACTCCCCGGGCCACCTGTGCTTCCACGACCCGGGCCGGCGGCTGCTGTTGTCCGGTGACCACGTCCTGCCCCGGATCACACCGAACGTCGGGGTACACGCTCAGTCCGCCGGGAACCCCTTGGCGGAGTTCGTCGACTCCCTGGCACGGGTCGCAGCACTCGAACCCGACGTGGACGAGGTGCTGCCGGCACACGAGTACCGCTTCGCCGGGATCGGCGCCCGCGTGGAGCAGCTGCTCGCTCACCACGATTACCGACTCGCCGAGGTGCAGGATGCGGCGACCGGTCGGACCGCATGGGAGCTGACAGCGGCGCTGACCTGGTCCCGCCCCTGGGACCAGGTGTCCGGCTTCATGCGGCGTGCCGCCGTCGCCGAAACGCTTGCTCACCTGGTGCTGCTCGAGTCGCGCGGACGGGTCCGGCGCACCGGGCTGCCTTGGGTGTGGGCGGCCACCTGAGCCGCGAGGAGTCGCTGCATCCAGGTGATCGCACCCGCCCCGCGGTACGCGTGCGTGATGGGAACGCAACATCAGCGGAACGAGCGATGCGCCGGCGTTGCCCAGGTCGCCACGTTGCAGCGGCTGCCGCCGACCCTCCGAGCCGGGACGGCTGATGCCTCGGTGCGAGCGCGGGCTAGTCGTAGACGACGTCCAGGCCCTGGGCGCGGAGCCGGGCGAGACCAGTGAGCATCACCTCGAGCTCTTTCGGCGAGTGTCTGGGCCAGTCGCTGACCTCACCGACGACCCGGAGAGGCGCGCGGGAGCGGTAGGAGCGGGTGGGGTTGCCCGGGAACTTCTTGTCAGTGACGTTCGGGTCGTCCTCGAACGGCCCGGTGGGCTCGACCTCGTAGACGCGGGCCTCCGGCGGGTCAGCGGCCTCGAGGGCGAGTGCGGCGGCGAGCTCGGCGCCCCAGGCAGCGGCCTCAGGGCGGGTCGTGAAGTAGACGTGCATCAAGGGCCGCTCCGGGCGGAAGTGCGACGGCCTGCCGGGCAGGACGAGGTCCCCGGGCGCGAAGGCGGCCCTGGTGCCGTGCAGGAACGGCCCGGTGATGTGCCCATGACGGTCGAGCGTGGCGGGCGGCGGCGGTTCGAAATCGTCGTGCACGGCGGTGATCCTCTCAGCCCCTCACGGTCGAACGGCGGGCCGGGGAAGTGCTGGGCGGCCGGGCTGAGCACACCCGCCCCGCACCCGGAACTTGTCACCACTCGATCGGGAGTGTCGTTGGGCGGGCGCGCAGCGGTCGCCTTCCGCCTTCGGGCAAACTGCGCAGGGCGGGGAGGAGTTCGACACCGACGCGGTCGACGCTGCGCAGGTCGTTGGCCAGGACGACGGCGCCGACGCTCATGTCTGGGATGAAGCCGGCGAAGGCCCGGAAGCCGCCGGTGCCGCCGTTGTGCCAGAGCATGACCTGGCCCCCAGGCGTCGGCACACGTAGCCAGCCGAGCCCGATGCCGAGTCGCTTCCCCGGGCGGCGCTCCTGGTGGGTAAGGGCGATGGCGGGCCCGATGGGAGTCGCCGCCGGGTCAAGCTGGGCGTGCAGGAAGGTGAGCATGTCGGTCGCAGTAGAGCGAAGCGCGCCAGCGCCGGGCAACCCAGCGACCTGCCAGTGCCCAGTGGGGCGGCGGCGCCGGCGGTGACCAGTGGCCTGCCGCCGGGTCTGATCGGCGTCGGGAAGGAGCACCGTGTCAGCCATCCCCAGCGGCGTGCAGATCCGCGAGCGCACCAGCTCGCCGAAGTCTCGGTGCGGTGACACGGCGACCAGCGCATGGCCGAGCACGCCGGCGCCGAGGTTCGAGTAGGTGATACGGCCGGTACCGGGGGTCTGCCGCAACTTGGTCCCGGTCAGCACGTCCAGCAGGGCCTCTCGGTCGATCGCCTCCCACGGGTCACCGTCCCGCGCCGTCCACGCGGTTCGGAGTGCGGCGTTGAACGGCATGGGGTTGTTGGGCAGACCGGCCGTGTGCGTCGCGAGGTGCTCGACGGTGATGGCCACGCCATCGCGGGTCGGGACGGTGATGTCCAGCAGGTCGGCCACTGGGCTGTCCAGCGTCAGCTCCCCCCTGATCACCGCGTCGGCAAGCAGCAGCGCCGTGAACACCTTGGTGACCGAGCCGATCTCGAACAGGGTGTCCGCGCGAGGGGCGGCGCCGTCAGGCGCTCGCAGGTGCCCGGCCGGCACGACGGATCTGACGCCGCCGGCCGTCATTGCTCCGACGACCAGCCCTACGTGCCTGGGGCCTTGCCGGGATGCGACCTGCTCGACGGCGGCCGCGAGGGCTGCAGGAGTCGTCACGCTCGTCCTCTGCGGTCGACGGCGGTGGTGGAGGTCGGCTGGTGCGGACGCCCGGCGCCGTGAATGATCGCGCAGGCCGCGCTGAGCATTCACATGAGCAGGCGTGATCACACCCGCCCCGGTGCAATGGGCGTGGCCGAGCGTCTCGACGGCCGACCAGTCAGGGCGCCGCTTGTTGCGCACGACCTCGACGAGGAGTGTCTTCCGCCCCTACGAGGAGGCGGCAGACATGACCGGACAGAATGACGACGCGCTGGTGCTGATGGAGCGGGCGGTGGTGTCACGCGACCCCCTGGAGCTTGCTCTTGCGGGCTTCCTGTCGGCCTACAAGGGGCGGACGTTCGACAAGCAGCGCCGGGTGATCAAGCACTACGTCGACTGGTGCCGGCAGAACGACCTGCCGCCGCTGCAGGCCAAGCGCCCGCACATCGAGCTGTTCGTCCGCTGGTGTGAGAGCCAGCCCTGGTCGGAGTCCTACATCTGCCAGCACTTCGTGGGGGTCCGCTCCTTCTACAAGACGTGCGTGCGCGACGACGTCCTACTGCGCAACCCGGCCGAGTTCGTCGACGCTCCCAAGGTTCATGAGGAAGGGCAGAAGCGGACGTTCCTCACGCCGCTGGAGTTCGCCGCCTTCCTCGAGGCGTCCCGCAAGGCCGGCGCCGTCGAGCACGCCGCCGCTGCGCTCATGGGCTTGTCCGGCCTGCGGGTCGCCGAGATGTGCAGCCTGCGCGTCGAGTCGCTGAGCCAGGACGGCGGCTACGACAGCCTGAAGTTCGTCGGCAAGGGCGGAAAGCCAGCCGACATCCCGCTCCCGGTGCCGGTGATGCGCGCAGTCCGCGTCGTGGTGGACGAGCGCTCAACCGGGCCGCTGCTGCTCAACCGCGGTGGCAACGCGCTGACAACCCTCGACGCACGCCGCATGGTCAACCGCATCGCCAAGACCGCCGGGTGCCGGCACATCACCCCTCACGGCTTGCGTCGCACCTTCTGCACCGCTGGGCTCGTCAGCGGCGTCCCAATGCGGGACATGCAGATCGCGATGAGGCATGCCGACCCGCGCACCACGGGGCTGTACGACATGGCCAAGAACAACAAGGACAGGCACGCCAGCCACCGTGTCGCTTCCTTCCTTGCCGGCATGACTGGCTAGCCGCGGCGTCCACGAACGCCGGGACGGCAGCGCACCGGGGCGGGTGCGCTCACCTGCGGCCACGCGCTGCGTCCGCCCGGTGCCCCTGCTGCTCCGTAGGCGCGTCAGGGCAGCGACGCTCTCACTAGCCTCTCGTCATGGTCTCCGACGCCGGGCGACAGGACGGGCTGCCTGAGTCCGAGATCGCCGAGCTGCGTCGGACGGCTGCTCAGCTGCTGGGCAGCGTCTCGGCGTACGCCGACGAGATGCTCGAGCACATCCTCGAGCAGATCCCCGAGGCGGGCGCAGACGAGGAGCTCCGTGGCTTGACGCTTGGGTCGTGCTCGTCGAACCTCGAGGCGGCATTGTCGATGGTGCGGCACGGCATCACGGCGAGTGCGACATCAGCGCCGGTCACTGCCCTTGAGCACGCCCGGGCGATGGCGGCCCGCGGCTACAGCGTCGACCTGATGCTGCGGTTCTACCGCGTCGGTCACGCGTACTTCAGCGAGCGCGTCCTCGGGGGCATCGGCGGGATCGTCGACGACCCGGCCCTGGCCCTCCAGGTGGTCGCCGAGCTGCAGCGGTACGCGTTCGCCTACACCGACCGTGTCTCCAGCGAGGTCGCGGCGGCGTACGTGGCGGAGCTGGATCGGCTGCAGAGCCAGGCGCGGGCCGCCCGCACCGATGCCGTCCGGAGCCTGATTGCCGGTGGCCGCGTCGACGTCGCGCGCAGTGAGCGTGCGTTGAGCCACCGGCTGACGGGGTGGCAGACGGCGTTCGTCTGCTGGACCGACCGCGACGACGTCGACCTGCTGCGGGTCGGGGGTGCTGTCGGCGCCCACCTGGGGTCTGCTCATCCGCTGCTCGTCGCCGACGGCGCGAGGGCGCTCTGGGGATGGGTGAGCACCTCGGCCCAGCCGAGCGTCGTCGAGCACCTCCGTTCCCTGGACCGCCTCGTCCCCGGGACGGTTCGGGTCACGGTCGGGTCGCCCTCGCGCGGGGCCGACGGTTTCCGCGCTTCGCACCTGCAGGCGCAGCGCACCCGCCGCGTCGTCGAGCTGGGTGCCGGTCCCGGACACGTGACGGCGTACTCGGAGGTGGCGCTGGCCGACGTGATGAGCTGCGACCTGGACCTCGCTCGGGCCTTCGTCGCCTCCGAGCTCGGTGCGCTGGCCGCCGCCGGCCGCCGCGAGCACGAGGAACGGGCAGCGGTCCTAGCTGTGCTGGACGCACAGGGAGGTCTGGCGACCGCGGCCGAGCAGCTCGGCATCCACCGCAACACCGTGCTCCAGCGCCTGCGCAGAGCTGAGGAACGCCGCGGACGTCCCGCGACGGAACGGGTCGCTGAGCTGCACGCCGCCCTGCGCCTGGCGCACGTGCTCGGACCGGTCGTGCTCGCAAACGACGGGCGACACGACTGATCCATGTGCGGGCCGCACATGAGGATGGGCTGAGCACCCCTGGTACGGCCCGTGCTGGCCCGCCATGGTGCGGGCATGTCGATGAGTCTCGAGGCAGCAGCTCCGCTCCAGGCGCTCCCCGACCCCGGCGAGCAGGTACCGACGCTGTCGCGGCCGATCGTCGCGATCTTCACGGGTGCGCTGTCGGTGTTCGCCCTGTCCACCTGGGTGGCTCTCGCCGGTACCCTGCCGGCCCCGGTGACGGTGCTGTTCAGCGCAGCGGCGATCTTCGTGCTGTTCACGGTGCTGCACGACGCGGCGCACTACTCGATCAGCACCCGCCGCTGGGTCAACGTCACGTTCGGTCGGGTCGCGATGCTGTTCGTCTCCCCGCTGATCTCGTTCAAGTCGTTCGCGTTCATCCACATCGAGCACCACCGCAACACCAACGACGACGCCAACGACCCCGACCACTTCGTCAGCGGCTCGCCGCTGTGGCAGGTGCCGGTGAGGTTCGCCCTCATGGACGCGCCCTACCTGGGGTTCCTCGCCCGCAACGTGCGTCGCCGTCCTCGCGCCGAGGTGCTCGAGACCTCCGCGCTGCTCGTCGGGAGCATCGCGGTGATCGCCGCGTGCGCGCTAACGGGTCACCTGTGGACGCTGGCGCTGGTGTACCTGATCCCTGCGCGGGTGGCGATGTTCGTCCTGGCCTGGTGGTTCGACTGGCTGCCCCACCACGACCTGGAGGACACCCAGCAGGAGAACCGCTACCGGGCCACCCGCAACCGGGTCGGGTCGGAGTGGATCCTCACGCCGCTGCTGCTGTCGCAGAACTACCACCTCGTGCACCACCTGCACCCCTCGATCCCGTTCCACCGCTACGTCGCGGCGTGGAAGCGCAACGAGGAGGCGTACCTGGAGCGGGACGCCGCGATCGGCACGGTCTTCGGCCGCCAGCTCGACGTTGACGAGTACCGGGAGTGGAAGCGCCTGAACGGCAAGCTCGCCCGGCTCCTGCCGCTGAGGACCCCCGCGCCGGGCGCCAGCAGGACGGCCGTCCACGACCTGCGCGTCGCCGAGACGCGTCGGCTGACCGCCGACAGCGTGCTGGTGCGCTTCGAGGTCCCGGAGCAGGTGCGCGAGCAGTTCGTGTTCCAGGCCGGCCAGCACGTGACCGTTCGCGCTGACATCGACGGCGAGCGCGTTCAGCGCAGCTACTCGATCTGCAGCGCGGCGGGCGCCGGCTCCGGCATTCTCGAGATCGCGGTGCGGCACGTCCCTGGCGGGGTCTTCTCCACCTTTGTGCTCGAGCAGCTGCAGGCCGGCGACATGCTGGAGGTAAGTGCCCCGACCGGCACGTTCGGCGTGCCGGTCGACCCGACCGCGACCCGGACGTACGTGGCGCTCGCGGCCGGCAGCGGCATCACGCCGGTGCTGTCGCTGCTGCGCACGACACTGGCCGCAGAGCCCGGCAGCACCTTTACCCTGCTGTACGGCAACCGCGACGCCGACAGCACGATGTTCCGCGAGGAGCTCGAGCAGCTCCAGGCCCAGCACGGCGACCGCCTGCGGGTGCTGCACGTCCGCTCCCGCGACCCGCAGCACCCCGCCCACCTGCGCGGCCGCCTCGACGCCGCCCTGCTCACCCGCCTGCTCGACGCGCAGGACCTCGCCGCCGCCGACCACTGGTTCCTGTGCGGGCCCGTCGAGATGGCCGTCGATCTCCGCGACGCGCTCGTCGAGCACGGCGTGAACACCGACCGGGTGCACGTCGAGCTGTTCCAGGGCCGGCGCAGCGCCGGCCCCGCCGCCGGCTCCGCCGCTGCCACGGTCTCGGTCACGCTGAGGGGCCGGCAGCACGACGTGCCGCTCGCCGCCGGCGACACAGTCCTCGAGGCCGCGCTCAAGGCCGGGCTCGACGCCCCCTACGCCTGCCTCGGCGGAGCCTGCGGCACCTGCACCGCCAAGGTCGTGCTCGGCAAGGTCGCGATGGAGCAGAACTTCGCCCTCAACACCGCCGCCGTCGACCGAGGACAGGTCCTCACCTGCCAGTCCCGCCCCACCACTCCGACCGTCGCGGTCGACTACGACGACACCACAGGGAGCACCACGCCGTGACCCAGACCCTCCCCGCCACCGAGACACCGGCTTCCCCGGCAGCGCCGCCCGGGTCGTCCCACACTGACGGCCTGCTCGGGGAGGCGCTCACGCACCGGCTCGCCGCCCTGATCACGACGACCGGCCCGCGGCAGCAGCAGACCCCGACGGCCCCCTGGGACGGCACCGCGCTCGGCGTCGTACCGACCTGCACACCGGACGACGTCCTCGAGGCGACCGGACGGGCCCGCGCCGCCCAGACGGCGTGGGCAGCGCTCCCGCTGCGACAGCGCGCAGCCGTGTTCCTGCGCTACCACGACCTCGTGCTCCACCGGCAGGAGCAACTCCTCGACGTCGTTCAGGCCGAGTCCGGCAAGGCACGCATCAGCGCGTTCGAAGAGCTTGCCGACGTCGCCATGACCGCGCGGTACTACGCCCGCTCCGCCCACAAGCACCTGGCGCCGGCCCGTCGCCGCGGAGCCGTGCCGGGCCTGACCCGGACCGTCGAGCGGCACGTCTCCAAGGGCGTGGTGGGGATCATCAGCCCGTGGAACTACCCCCTCACGCTGGCGGTCTCCGACGCGGTGCCGGCGCTGCTGGCGGGCAACGCCGTCGTGCTCAAGCCGGACTCGCAGACCCCGTTCACGGCGCTGCTGGCCGTCGAGCTGCTGCTCGAAGCCGGGCTGCCGCGTGAGCTGTTCCAGGTCGTCACCGGCAGCGGCGCCGCACTCGGCCCGACCCTGATCGACAACGTCGACTACCTCATGTTCACCGGCTCGACCAGAACGGGGCGGCTGCTCGCGGAGCAGTGCGGACGCCGGCTCATCGGCTTCTCCGGCGAGCTCGGCGGCAAGAACCCGATGGTCGTCCTGGACGACGCCGACGTCGACAAGGCCGTCGCCGGTGCGATCCGCGGCTGCTTCTCCAACGGCGGGCAGCTGTGCGTCAGCATCGAGCGCCTGTACGTGCAGGACGGCATCTACGACCGCTTCGTCACCGCACTCGTCGACCGGGTCCGGCAGATGCGGCTCGGCCCGGGTACGGACTGGGAGGTCGAGATGGGCTCGTTGGCCAGCCCCGCGCAGCTCGACACGATCACCCGGCACGTCGACGACGCCGTCGCCAAGAGAGCGCGGGTGCTGGCCGGTGGACGGGCACGCCCCGACCTCGGTGCGCTGTTCTACGAGCCGACCCTGCTCGAGGGCGTCACCGAGGAGATGACCCTGTCGCGGGAGGAGACCTTCGGGCCGGTCGTCGCGCTGTACCGGGTGGCGACCGCTGACGAGGCCGTGCGGCTGGCCAACGACACCTGCTACGGCCTCAACGCCAGCGTCTGGTCCACTCCGAGCCACGGGACGCGTGTCGCCGAGGCGATCAGCGCCGGCACGGTCAACGTGAACGAGGGCTACGCCGCGGCCTGGGCCTCGCACGACGCGCCGATGGGCGGGGTGAAGGACAGCGGTGCGGGACGGCGCCACGGCCGCGAGGGCATCACCAAGTACACCGAGAGCCAGACCATCGCCGTGCAGCGCGGCCTGCCCCTGGGTCCGTCCCACGGCATGTCCCAGGCCACCTACGCCGCCGTCATGACCACGGCACTGCGCGCCCTGCGCCGACTGCCATTCCTCTGAGCGGGACCTCGGCCACCTGACCCGGGAGGTCGGCCGCAGATCACGAGCACGCCACCCGTCATACGCAGGACCCGTCCGCTCCGCACCCGAGCACGTCCCCTGGAGTCGCCCCGTGCCTGTCGTCGACACACCACCTGCACAGCCCGAGGTGTTCACCCAATCGACGCCGTCGGCGCTGACCGGTGTCGTGTCCTTCCCAGCGGACGAGCGCGGCGAGCGCGGCTCGACGCCGACGGGTCGGGGCGTCGTCGCGGACGCGCTGCGGGCCGTGGACCCGGACGCGGCCGACGCAGCCGCAGCCGAGCGCATGGCGCAAGGGGTACGTCCCCTACTTCGCCCGTCTGGTCGAGGCGGGGCTTGGGAGCCGCCAGGACTGGGTGGCGATCGCACGCATCGGTCTGGACTCCGTCCACGCCCGGATGACGGTCCTGGACGACGACGGCACCGAGCGACCGGCGCGCGACCTGCTCGATGCGCCCGCCAGCCGCACACTGTCGACCCACGCGGTGACGGGGACGGCCGAGCCCGAGCGGGGGGTCGCGCTGCCCTACCGCGGGGACGTCCTGCGAGGCGAGCACCTGCGTGAGCAGCTGACCCGCTGGGTCGACGCCGGCGTCATCGAGCCCACGGCGGCGGACAAGGTCCGGACCGTCATGGCGCACCCGGAGTGGCTCGCCCTGCCGGGACAGACCGTGGCGGTCCTCGGCGCCGGAGCGGAGATGGGCGCCCTGTCGACGCTGCTGTCCTGGGGCGCGACGGTGGCCGCCCTCGACCTGCCCCGGCCCGCCCTGTGGGAGCGCCTTGTCTCCGACGCCCAGGCGTCGGCCGGGACGCTGCTCGTGCCGACGGACGAGGCGGTCCCGGATGGCGGCCCCGGCGCGGCAGGTGCCGACCTGCTCCGTGAGGTCCCTGCGCTCGCGGAGTGGCTCGACGCCGTGCCCGGGCGCCTCGTGCTGGGCAACTACCTGTACGCCGACGGCGGGACGCATGTGAAGGTCACCGTCGCGGCGGACCTGCTCGCCGAGCGTCTGCGTCGTCGCCGACACGATCTGGGCCTGTCGTTCCTGGCGACGCCGACCGATGCGTTCGCCGTGCCGCACGCCGCGGTCGCGCACTCCCGAGCACGCCGGCGGTCCCTGGTCAGCCGTGCTGTCGCTGCAGGCAGCGCGCGGCAGCTCCTGCAGCCGGCGTACACCGACATCGCCGGTCCGCAGATCTGCGACGCTCTCGTGCCGGTGCAGGGCCCGAACTACGCGCTCGCCAAGCGCCTCCAACGCTGGCGCGCCGCGGTCGAACGGGCCGACGGGCACACGGTGTCGTTCCACGTCGCACCGTCGACTCGCACCCGGTCGGTGACGAAGAACAAGGCCCTTGCCGCCGCCTTCGCCGGTGCTCACCACTTCGGCGTCGAGATCTTCGCGCCTGAAACGGCGAACACGCTCATGGCCGTCCTGCTCGTGCACGACCTCAACGTCGCGGCGCCGGAGCGCGAGCACCCGTGGCAGGACGAGGCCGATGGGGCGGTCCACGGCGGACTGTGGCGCACGGCGTACGAGCCCCGCAGCGCCCTGAACGTGGCCGCGCTCCTCGGGATGCCCAGCACCCTGCGCTGACATCGGACCCTGACGGTCACCTCGCCGGGGATCCGGGCTCCGACTGCTCGCACCCGCCCCGCCTCGATTGGGCACGTGGCAGATGCACCGACAACAGAGCCCGGCGGCCAGAGCCGGTCTTCTGGCCGGGTGAGTCGGCGCCCCTGCGAGGGTCTGGGTCTCAAGCGTGCCGGTCGGGCGCCGCGCCCTGGGGGGTCGGCAGGTCTAGGACTCGGCTGTTCTCCAGGCGCCACGTCAGGTAGGACAGGCCGAGCCGGGCCCGCCCGTAGCCGTGGGTGGGGTTGAAGCCGAGCTCGGCGGTGAGGGTGTCGACGCGGGGCTGGAGGGTGCTGTGGTGCACCTGCGCGAGCCGGGCTGCTTCACGAAGGGTGTTGGTACGCAGGAGGGCGTCGACGGTCTCGCGCGCCCAGCTGTGGACCATGACCTTGGCCAGCAGGTCACCGTCGGTGCTCGGGGGCGTGGCGCTCCCTGCGAGCAGGTCCAGCAGGCCGCCGTACTCGTCGGCGTGGACGATCCCTTCCCCGGGTCCTGACAGGCGAAGGGCGGTCAGCGCGGTCGCGAAGGAACGGTGCAGTGCGGCCGGTGGCGCCTCATGCCCCACACCGGCGGGCTCGACGTCCGGTAACGCAGCGGTGGCCGGCAGGACGAGGACGTGGATGGGTCCGTGCCGCGTGGGGACGACGTCGCCGAGGCCGGGCGGATGGGCGGCCCAGCGGGCGAACAGCGGGGCCGCGAGCACCCGGTAGCTGCGGGCGGCGCCGAGGCCCAGGCGGCCGGCGGCCTCCCGGCGCGCGTCGTCGTCGACGTCAGGGTCGAGGACCACGCCGAGGTCGCGGCGGGGTTCGAGGTCGCGGCGGTCCCGGCCTCGGCGTACCCCGGCTGCCAGGAGGAGCCGTTCGAGGACGAGCGCGTCGTTGGCGTGCGAGGGCCCCTCGCGCTCGAGCCACACCTCAACGTCGCTGGCCTCGCCGAGCCGGGCGGCACCGTCCGGTGGAGGGGCGGCGGGCAGGGCTTCGCCGTCCAGCCCGACGCGCAGCCCGGCGGCGCCGTCGGCCCGGAAGCCGGCGGGGCAGCCGGTCAGTGCGGCGGCCGTGGCGAGCAGACCGCGGGTGTTGACGTTGCCGGCGATGAGCTCGTCGAAGCAGGCGATGATGCGGATGCCCACGCTCGCCTCGGGATCGAGGGCGGCGATGCGCCCTAGGAGCTCCTGCACGTCGTCCCCAACGGTCGTGGTGGCGGGCCGACGGGCCCCGGCGTCGCATCCTGTGCCACGCCGGGGCCCGCTGCCCAGTGGTCGCGGGTCGCGACTACCCCTGCAGCGCCCGGTAGGTGGCCGTCTCGAGGTCCAGGTAGCCGCCGACGGAGGCGGCGTCGACGAAGGGGAAGATCTGGGTCCCCCAGTAGCCGGCGATGTCGTTGCGGCGGTCGATCCAGTAGTACAGGTTCGCAAGCCCGGCCCAGGCGATGCTGCCCGCCGGCCGGCCGGTCGGCGCGTCCTCGTCATTGACCATGAACGTGTAGGACCAGGACTTCGACAGGCCGGGGAAGAACTCGGCCTCGTTGGACAGAGCGGGGATGACACCCGGCAGCGACTTCACCTTCAGGTCGCCGAGCTGGTTGGCGACGGCGAGCTCGACCGTCTCCGGCCGCAGGACCTGCTCGCCGGACTCAGACCGGCCGTCAGACAGCCACAGGCGCAGGAACTTCAGGTAGTCGGGAACGGTCGACCACAGGCCGTGCCCTCCCATGTCGACCTCGGGCTCGGGCAGCTCGAAGGCGGTGGGCGTGAGCCCGCCGTCGTCGCCGCGCTGGTGCATGGTGACGCGCCGCTCCCGCATCGACGGGTTGAGCGTGAACGCCGTGTCGGTCATGCCGAGCGGCTCGAACACCCGCTCGCGCATGACCTCGCCCAGCCGCTTGCCGGCGACGGCCTCGACCACCTGACCCGCCCAGTCGATGTTGCTGCCGTACTCCCACTGCGTGCCGGGGTCGAACAGCAGCGGCGTCTGCAGGGCGCGCCGGGAGGCCGTGACGATGCTGGGCTGCTCGTGGTCGGTCGCCATCCGGTTGTACTGCTCGTTGAAGAAGTCATACGCGAACCCGGCGGTGTGCAGCAGCAGGTGCTTGGTGGTGATGGCGGTCTTCGGAGCGCGCAGGACAGGCTGGCCGGCGTCGTCGAAGCCGTCGAGGACCTGCATCTCACCGAGCGCGGGGACGTACTCCGAGGCCGGGGCGTCGAAGTCGAGCTTGCCCTCCTCGAGCAGCTGCAGCGCAGTCAGGCCGGTGATGGCCTTGGTCGTGGAGAAGATGGCCATGACACTGTCGGTCGTCATCGGCGAGCCGGTGGCGGTGTCGCGGACGCCGGCGGCGCCGAGGTAGATCGTCTCCTTGCCTGTCGTGACGCCAGCGACGACGCCGGGGACCCCGGGCACCGCCCGCTGCACGACGGCATCGACGGCCGCGGCGACGGCCTCGGTCTTGCTCGTAGCGGACGTGGTCATGAGCTCTCCTTGTAGTGGTCAGCACTGGCGAACTGCAGGACGGTGCGGGGCTCAGTCCGCGAGGTGCTTCTCGAGCCAGGCGAAGCGGGTGCGGACCATGCCCTGCGCGAGCACGGTGTGGGGCGCGAAGATGTCGAAGGCGTGGAAGCCGCCGCTCCACACGTGGAGCTCGGCGTCGCAGCCCTCGCTCCAGAGGCGGGTCGCGTAGTCGACCGTCTCGTCGCGGAAGATCTCGGCGGAGCCAACGTCGAGGTAGGCGGGGGGCAGGCCGCGCAGGCTCGCTGCGCGAGCAGGGACCAGGTAGGGCGAGGCTCGGTCTGTGCGGTAGTCCTGGCCGAGCGCGGCCGCCCAGCCGGTCTCGTTGCTGATGCGGTCCCACACGCCGACCCCGTCGAACTGGTGGGTCGACGGGGTCACGCCCCGGTCGTCGAGCATGGGGTAGACCAGCAGCTGGCCTGCGAGCGCCGGCCCGCCCCGGTCCCGAGCGGCCAGCGCCATCCCTGCGGCGAGTCCGGCTCCTGCACTGGCCCCCGCCACCAGCAGGCGCCGGCGGTCCAGGCCGAGCTCGTCAGACGAGCGGGCAGCCCACTCCAGGGTCCGGTACATGTCCTCGCGTGCGTACGGATCCACGTGCTCGGGCGCGAGCCGGTACTCGGGACAGATCAGGACGGCTCCGAGCCGTTCGACCCAGTCGAGGTTCAGGTCGAGCGCGTTGTAGCGGTCGCCAAACATCAGGCCGCCCGAGTGCGCATAGACGATGCCGGGACGCGGGCTGGTGTTTCCGCTCGGTCGGAAGACGGACACGACGATCGGGTCGTCGTCGTGCCCGAGCACGGTGTGCTCGGTGTGCGTCACGGCCCTGCCGGACAGCGTCTGCTCGATCGGCGGCGAGGCGTACGAGCGGCGCATGAACGGGATCAGGTCGGGCGTGATGGTCGGCGGGAAGACTCCGCCGACGATCGCCAGGCTGGCCTTCAACTCGGCATCGAAGGCCGGGCGGGGCAGCGGCTCAGCCGGCTCCGCCGCCACCATCCTTCCCATGTGTGTCACGGGTCACATCGTGCAGGGCCTCGACGTGGTCCGCCACCGCCAGGACGACGCAGATCGGCCCCGTCCGTCCGCCGCTTGGCGGCCGTCGCTCCTGCCTCACGTGTCGCGTGCCGCCGCCCACCCTCTGCTGCGTGCGGGTCTTGGCGGCAGCGGTTCGGGCACGGCCGGAAGAGCCCGTTCTCGTGGGGGCACACGGATAGCGGCTACGGCCAGTCGCCGTCGACGAGCAGCCCTGGGCGGCAGGCGGCTCGAGAAGACCGACTCTGGCCGCGTGTCCGTGCATGCACCCGCCCCGGTGCGACTCGTCCAGCTGGCGTCTTCTCGTGGGCCGAGGTCGCGGTGAACGCGCCGGCTCCGGGCGACGAGGTCGGGCACGTCGCCTCGGCGGACGGCCCGTCGAAGGCGCGACCGCACCGTCAGCGGCTGCGTCTGGAGATCGACGAGGGCGAGCGGGCATCAGCTCGCCCCCCACTCGTCGGCCGAGGACGGCGGACGTGCTGCCCGGCCAGACGCAGCAGGTCCGCCGCCGCCCCTGAGGGACGCTGGCCGGTCGGCCAGACCGCCCGCAACGAGCGATCGAGCTCAACCCCGCGCACCGGGACGAGCACCAGCCGCCCGGCCGCGACGTCGTCGCGCACCGCCAGCTCCGACAGCACGCCAGGGCCGGCACCGGCGGCGACCGCCGAGCGCACGCCGCTGCTGGTCGACAGCTCCAGCAGCGGCGCCGCCATCGGACCCAGACCCGACAGCGCGCGCTCCAGCGCGGTTCGGGTGCCCGACCCCGGCTCGCGCTGCACCAGCCGGGTGGCAGCGAGCTCGTCGGCCTCGATCGGCCGGCGCCGCAGTGCCCACGGGTGCCCGGACGCGACGACGGTGACTAGGCGATCGGTCCCCACCTCGTGCTCATCCAGCCCGGCGGGCAGGTCCGGCCCCTCCACGAACCCCACATCGGCGTCTCCGGCCAGCACCGCGGCCGCGACATCGGTGCTGTTGCCCGCCGTCAGGCTCACCGCCGTGCCGGGGTGCGTCGAAGCCAGCCGCACCAGCCAGGCAGGCAGCAGGTGCTCAGCCACGGTCAGGCTGGCCGCCACCCGCAGCCGGGCTGCCCGGTCGCCGCGCAGCGACGCGATGCCCGCGCCCAGGACGTCGGCAGCGGCGAGCACGTCGCGGGCCCAGTCCGCGAGCAGGGCGCCCTGCCGGGTCAGCTGCGAGCCTCGGGCGCTGCGGGTGAGCACCGGGAAGCCGACCAGGCGCTCGAGCCCGCGCACCCGCGCGCTCACCGCCGGCTGGCTGAGACCGTGGACCTGCCCCGCCCGTCCGAGGCTGCCGGTCTCGGCGACCTGCAGCAGCAGCGCCAGTGTGTCCAGGTCGGGCACGCGGTCCAGTCTCATCGACCGAACTTAGGGCAGGGCATCCAGCGTGCTGATGGGTGCATCAGCAGGAGACCGCTACTGCAGCCCGTCGGTGCCCTGCACGCTGAGGTCGTCCCCGAACGAGGAGAGCACCCGTGACGAGCCCTGCCCCCGCCCCCGCCGGCCCCGCTCAGCGGCACCCTCACCGGACCGGCAGCCGCTGTCGCCCCAGCTGCCCGCCGCAGCCCGGCCCCGGGCGCTCCAGCCCCGTCCCTGGGCTGCTGGCCGTGACGGCCGCGACCGCGCTTGCCTTCGGAGTGCACGCTCTGGTGCCGGCGCTGAACCCCTCCACGGTCGCCGTCGCGCTCGGCGCGCTCGCCGTCAACGTCGGGCTGCACCGGCCCGTCCTGCACGTCGGCACGCACGTCGCGTCCCACCGGCTGCTGCGCCTCGCTGTGGTTCTGCTCGGCCTGCAGCTCGGGCTGCCGCAGCTGCTCGACCTCGGTCCGCGCGGCGCCCTGGTCGTCGTGACCACCGTCGCGATCACCTTCACCGGCACCCGCCTGCTCGGACGGCTGCTCGGCGTCCCACCGGCCCGGGCCCTGCTGATCGCCACCGGGTTCTCGATCTGCGGCGCCTCCGCCGTCGCCGCCATGGAGGAGGTCGCCGGAGGCGACGAGGACGACACCGCCGTCGCCATCGCCCTAGTCACCCTCTGCGGCAGCCTGGCGATCCTGCTGCTGCCACTGCTGCAGCACCCCCTCGGACTGGACCCGACCGCGTTCGGCAGCTGGGTCGGGGCCAGCGTCCACGACGTCGGCCAGACCGTCGCCACCGCCGACCGGGTTCCCGGCGCGCTCACCACGGCCGTCGTCGTCAAGCTCAGCCGCGTCGTGCTGCTCGCCCCGCTCGTGGCGACCATGGCCGTCAGCGCCCGGCGCCGCTCCCCAGTTGCCGACAACGGACGCCGCCCCCCGCTGCTGCCCCTGTTCGTCGCCGGCTTCCTCGGCGCCATCGGCCTGGCCAGCACGGGGCTGCTGCCCCCCGCCGTCCTGCACGGCGCCCAGAACCTGCAGGGCGTCCTGCTCGCCGCCGCGCTCGTCGGGCTCGGCACCGGCATCCACCTGCCGACCCTGCGCCGCACCGGCGGCCGCGCCCTGCTGCTCGGCCTGCTCAGCTGGCTGCTCGTCGCCACCGTCGCCTACGCCGGCGTCCGCCTCACCGGAGCATGACGCGCACGTGACGTCGCCGTCCGGCTCGCGCTACCCAAGAGGGCATGCGCAGACGGCGTGAGCGTCGTGGACCCGCTGGAGGCCAAGCACGACGTGGCCAGATCCGGCCTGGCTGCGCCTCGTCGCCCACCGCGGACCCCGGCCTCGAGCCGAAGACCGGCCACCGGTCGACCGCCAGATGCGCGCACCCGCCCCGGTGTGACCAGACGAAGTGCTGCCGCGCGAACCGACGCGGCCGCGCGTGGACGGCCAGAAGATCGGCTCTGCACGGCCCAGAGGCGCCCTCACCCCGGCAGACGTGTGCAGAGGTGGCCTGGCGACCGAAGGGCGCCCCGCGCGGTCAGCCGCTGTCGCGTTGCTGCTCGCGTTGCCGGGCGAGTAGACGAGCCACTTCTCGAGGCGGCTCGCCGTGTGTGATGCGGTCGAGCACGGTCCAGCCGCTCACGCTTAGGGCGAGGTCGGTCGGGGCCAGTCCGGCGTTTTGGCAGGCGGCGGCGAGGCGGGCGTCGTTGGGGCCGAGTCCGTGCGCCAGCCAGGCTTGCTTGTGTTCCTCGACTCCTCGGACGGCCCATTCGAAAGGGGCCATGGTCTCCGACGCAGGCGGCGAACCGGCTGCGGAGTAGTCCGATACTGGGTCCTGCACCGACCACGCCTCAAGTGGCCGGCTCGGCTCTGCGGGTCTTGGCACCTGTCTCGTGGGTCCGGACGCACCGAGTTGTCCGAGGAACGGGTTGTTCTCGCGGGCGGGTCGCACCCGCGGAGGGGTCAGACCGGGTGACCGCGGCGAGTTCGGCCGCGCAGAGTCATCCACCGGCGCACGCTCGACGTCCTGGTCCTGTCGGAAGTGTCGGCGGACCTTGGCCGCGACTGGGTCTTCAAGGAAGCTGAGGACGCTCTTGGTCCACTCTCCGTTCGTCCGCAGCCAGGAGAGCAGCTCCACGTCGCGCATGCCGACCTCGCGGGCCAGGTCGCGCACCCGGATTCGAGGCCGCTCAGGTTGCTGCAACTTGAGGTGGCGCACTGGTACCTCCTGACGTGCGACGCGGGGCTGTACGCGTGGCCCGCTTCAGGATGCCTCGTGGGTCCGACAGATCTGTGTCATCCATAGCCGACTCGCCCTTCGACGACGCCGGTCGGCGGGCCCGGTTAATGCGGTGCAGGCAGCCGGCACCCCGGTGCGTGCGGCGAGCGCTCGAAGGTCCAGACGTTCTCGGTGTACAGCCTCAGGATTTCCCTTGACGGTGGTCGCGTCGGGGGCCGGTCGGGCCGGCGTGGGCGGCCGCTCGAGGTCGAGCCGCCGCACGGGCGCGGCGACGGTGTGATCGGAGCATCCGATCTGCCGGGCGATAGCCCGGTAGGACAGTCGCTGTTCGATGTAGAGCTCGTGCAGCCGCTGAGCGGTCAGCTCGGCCGCAAGCTCGCCACGGGTACGGGCCACGACCCGATCCTGCCCCCGGCCGCGCGTGGGATCGAAGGACAGGCGCCGGGCTGGTCAGGCCCAGGTCAACTGCAGACGGTCGGTCAGCAGCGCGCAGCGCTGCGGCCAGTCCAGGTGTGCCGAGGCCCGCCCGCGTGGGTGGGGGAGCACCACGACCCGTTCCAGTGCCCGGTGGAGGATGACCCGCTTGTCGCCGTCGGAGGGGGCGTGGACGTTTCTGGCGGTGCCGCGCTGGGCCAAGGCGCCGCGGAGCCGCTGGCTCTGTCGCAGGTAGTCGGGCCGGTCGAGCAGCCCGTCGTAGTGGTCGTCCTGCAGCTGTCGCAAGGCGGCGCGCACCCGCGCCTGCTCCGGCGGCTCGAGGGCGGCGCTGTCGCGTTCAGCGACCCGCTGCAGCAGGAACTGCTCGACGTGCCCGGCGTGGATCCGGATCTTGGCGCAGCCGCCGTTCATGGTGGGGCTGCAGATGAACGACGGCACCCCGCGCAGCGGGTTGCTGCACAGCATGTGGTCGCACAGTCCGCAGAACAGCAGACCCGCCAGCGGGTAGCGCTTGGCGACCTGCCGGAAGGTCCGGGTGTCGCGTCGCGGGTCCAGCAGGACCAGCCGAGCGGCGTCCCACTCAGCCCGGGTCAGGATCGCCGGCCACGTGCCCGGGAACAGCTGCCCCTGACGCTCGCTCATCCCGGCGGTGGACGGGCGGACGAGCATCTTGCGGATGCCCTGCGAGCGCCACTTCGCGCCGCTGCGGGTCCGCAGCCCGCGCAGGTTCCAGTCGTTGCGGATGCTGGCCAGGCTGTCACCGCCGACCACGCGCTGGCACGCCTCGCGGACCAGGGCTGCGGTGTGCTGCTCGACCTGCAGCTCGCGCAGCCGGCCGATGATCTTGTATCGGTAGCCGTAAGGCGGGTGCGGGCCGCCGTGCCACAGCCCCAGCTCGGCCCGCTGCAGCTTGGCCCGCGTCACCCGCTCGGAGGTCCGCTCGGCCTCGGCGGCGTCGATCACCGCCAGCACCCGGGCGATCGCCCGCCCGTCGGCGGTGTCCAGCTGCACCGGCCCCGACACCACGGTGTGGATCTGCAGGCCGGTCCGGGCGGTGAGCTCGATCAGCCGCTCGTACTCCAGCGGCCGACGGGTCAACCGGGAGGTGGAGTAGGCCAGCAGCACCGTCGCCGGCCCGCGGGCCAGGTCGGTAAGCATCTGCTCGAACACCGGTCGACGCTGCCGGGACCTGGTCGAGGCGCTCGTGTCGTTCTCCCGGTAGACCGGCTCCAGCACGCCCCAGCCGCGCTCGGCGGCCATACTGCGACAGTCCTGCTCCTGTCGCTGCACCCCGGCCTGCCGGCCCTCCGGGTCATGGCTGATGCGGCTGTACACGACGGCGAAGGTCTCCATTCGAGCAAACTGACAGGCCCGGCCTATCCGTCCGCACGCGGCAGCGCCGGCAGTCCGAGCCCCGAGGTGGCTTGGCTGTAGATCCGTGATGGCGCAGCGCAGCTCCTCGCGACTGCCGCCGACGCCAACGCCGTGGGGGAGGGCGGCACACTGGAGCCATTGACGACGCTCGTCTGAATCTCCCCAGACCTGCTCACTGAAGTTCCCCACCTTGAGCACCTGCAGCGTGGCGCCGCCACGTCAAGCGGGACCCCTTCGAGGGTGGCGGTCTCTGACCTCCACCAGCACCTCGAAGGAGTCCCGACCGGCATGCTCACACGGGAGGACGATGTGGACGCGCACGCGCTCCGCAGGCAGGGCTGGACGATCAGCGCGATCGCCCGGCACCTCGGCCATGACCGCAAGACCATCCGCGCCTACCTGACCGGCGGCCGCGTCGCCGGCCAACGCGCCAGCACCGCCGACGACCCGCTCGCGCCCTTCGTCGGCTACCTGAAGCAGCGGCTGGCCGATGACCCGCACGTGTGGGCGACGGGGTTGTTCGACGAGGTCGTCACCCTCGGGTTCGACCGCTCCTACCCGACCTTCACCCGCGGTCTGCGAACCCACCGGCTGCGGCCGCACTGCGAGCCGTGCGCGTCCTCGGCCGGCCGGGATCACGCGGTGATAGCGCACCCGCCGGGTGAGGAGGTGCAGTGGGACTGGGTCGAGCTGCCCGACCCGCCGGGGCACTGGAACGGCGGCGCCCACGCCCACCTGCTCGTCGGGGCGCTGCCGTGCTCGGGCAAGTGGCGCGGCGTGCTCGCCGACGCCGAGGACCTGCCGCATCTGGTCGAGGCGCTGCACGCCGTCTCGGCCCGGCTGGGTGGGCTGCCCAAGCGGTGGCGGTTCGACCGGATGGCGACCGTCGCCAGCCCGAACACCGGCCGGGTCACCGCCAGCTTCGCCGTGGTCGTGTCGCACCGACTCGGTGAGCACGTGCTCGACATCGCCACCAGCGCTGGGACGGTGCTGGCCCGGCACCGCCGCGAGCCCGACGGCGCCGGGGTGCTGGTCCGCGACACCGTCCACGTCACCGCCCTGGAGACCGCGGTGCTGGCCGCGTTCGACACCGGCAAGCCCTGCGCCCGCAAGGTCCGCCGACCACCCACGGCCGCGGCGCTGGCCGAAGCCGAGCACCTGACCGAGCAGCTGCGCGGCCAGCACACCGGCGAGCGCGAGGTCGTCGTCGACCTCGCCCGCTACGCCCAGGCCGCCCGGCTGCGGCAGGTCGCGCCGTGACCGCCCCGACGGCAGCGCCGATGAACGGCGATCAGGCCGCGGCCTACCAGCGGCTGCGCGCGCACCTGGCCTACCTCAAGCTGCCCACCGCCGCCGAGCAACTCCCCGAGATCCTGGACGCCGCCAGGGCCGAGAAGCTCAGCGTCACAGCAACTTTGGAACGGCTGCTGCACGCCGAGGTCACCGAGACCGAAGCCCGCAGGCTCGCCGGGCGGCTGCGGTTCGCCAGCCTGCCCGCGCCATGGACGCTGGACGACCTGGACTACGACGCCAGCCCCGCCCTGGACCGGCAGCTCATCGAGGACCTGGCGACGCTGCGGTTCGTCGAGCAAGCCCGCAGCGTGCTGCTGGTCGGGCCGCCCGGCGTCGGCAATACCCACATCGCGATCGGCCTGGCGCGCAAGGCCGCCGAAGCCGGCTACCGGACCTACTTCACCACCGCCGCCGACCTCGCGGCCCGCTGCCACCGCGCCGCGATCGAGGGCCGGTGGGCCACCACGATGCGCTTCTACGCCGGCCCGACGCTGCTGGTCATCGACGAGCTCGGCTACCTGCCGCTGCCCGCCGATGCCGCCGCCGCGCTGTTCCAAGTCGTCAGCCAGCGGCACCTCAAGACCTCGATCGTGCTGACGACCAACCGCGGCATCGCCAGCTGGGGCAACGTCCTGGGCGACGAGATGCTCGCCGCCGCCATGCTCGACCGACTCCTGGACCGCAGCGTCGTCATGCACCTCGACGGCGACAGCTACCGCCTACGCAGCCACCACGCCCGCGCCGACACGCTCCGCCAAGCCGCGCGCCGCGAGCTCTGAACCGCTACCTTCACCACCGCTCAAGGTGGGGACTTTCGATGAGCGACCCCGGGGAGCTTGGCCGAGCGTCATCACCATGACCGCGACAGCTTCCACCGCCGAAGTTCGCCAGTGGGCCCGTTCGGTAGGCCTGATTGTTGGCGATCGAGGACGGCTCTCGCCCGACGTCCTAGCTGCCTACCGGGCGCGCGTCGGCGGGATGCCGCCGGGGCGCAATGAGGACGTCGTTGCCCCACATGACCAGGCCAAGCAGCCGCCCGCGGGGCAGCTCCGCATCACGGTCCGTCCGGTGCCGGGAGCCGACGGCGCCGGACGTCGCGTCACAGCCCGCGCCAGTTAGCTCAGCCTCCACCGCCACCATCCCAGGCCCCGACTCCTGCAGATCCGCACCCGCAGCCGAGGGTGGCGCGGGCGGTCTCGACGTCGGAGCCACCGGGCCGGAGCCGCCTCTCTAGTGGCCCGCCAATGGCCCCGCTCCTCCCATCAGGGCGGCTGACCTGGTTCCTTGCTCCGGGGAACGGCTGTACCCCGACCTTGCATCAAGCATGCGTGGCACGGGCCCGGGCGAGCGCGTAGACCTGCTTTGACCTGGCCATTTGCACCTCGACCGCGCTGGACAGTTCTGGACCGGCGTCGAGCGGTGACGGCCCACAGACGGCCAGCAAAGATCTTGTCCGCGTGCGCTGGCGGCCTGCCCAAGCGGGACCGGCGGCCTGCGGTCTCCACAGCTGTGCTGACGCCCCTTGCGACGCGGGTGCGGTCGGCACTTGCTGCTAGCGCGGGACGTCCAGACACCGCAAGCTATGGCGGTAGGCACGCACACCGCCGGACTTACTTCTAGTCATCTTCGGTGGTCAAGTTGAGGCTAGGAGTCGAGGGTCGCCCGGGCGCGTTCGACCGGCTCGGGGTGCCGGGAGTCGGATTTGGTGGCAGTGCGGTCGGCGAGGGCCCTCACGCGGGCGAAGTCGAGCTCCAAGATGGGGCGCATCGGATCCGCGGTGGCTGGCCCCGCTATGGCTTCGAGGCACCGGATCGCAACGTTGAGCAGGTACCGGTGTTCCGCGGTGAACAAATGGTCGAAGGCGTCCGCAAGGTGAGCTCGGCCACCCAGGAGGGCCTCGAAGCACGACAGTTCGGCGGTCTGCAAGATCTCGCGGGCGATCGCGGGGTTGGCACGCATCTTTTGCACCAGGTCGAGGTAGCGGGGCACCCATTCGGGTGGTCGGGTGACGACCTCGCGGAGGGACGGGATGTCGACCTGGACTCGCTTGGCTCCGGATTGTTCGTAGGCGGTGTGTATGCGTTGGAGCATGTACGCCAAGAGGTCATCGGCGCGCGCGAGGACGTTGAGCATCTGCGTGCTGTCAGGGCTGCCGATGGTGAGGGCTCGCTCGGTCCGTTCCTGCAACTCCTCGGGGGAGAGCTCGTCGAGGCGAGCGGCGTCGCCAGTCGCCGCCAAGAGCAGGGCGAGAGTGGCGTGGCCGCCGAGCACTTCGCGGGTGGGACTGGGGAGCACGCCTCCCTGGCTGGTGATGCGCCCGGCGTTCGCGATCGCGCGGAGTATCTCGGGCGTGTCGCTTCGCAACGCGTCATGGCGAAGAAACGCGACGAGGTCGGCGGGGATGTGGCCGAGGCCCTTTAGCTGGGTGTCGGTGCGCGACTCCGCTGCGGTGCACTCAGGTCCGTCGATGTGCGCAAATGTGTCCGGTAGCCATGCATGAGCTGCCTCGCGGGTGCTGAGGCGTGCGACGTCGAGGACCTTCAGTTCAAGGGTTCGCGCGAGGGCGCGTCCTCGCCGGGACACGGAATGGCGCACGAGCACTGCGCGATCGAATCTCAGGTACTTCTGCAGTCCGGCGAGCCAAAGCAGCCGATCGGGTTCTTTCGCCTGGCCGCTGCCGCTCTTGCACTCAAGGATGGAGCGCGAGATGCGCAGCCGGCCGTCGACGTCGATGGCGAGGACGTCGATGTCGGTGAGGACGTCGCGCCCGCTCTCGGCGTCAATACGTATCGGCTCGCGCAACCGGACGAAAGCTCCTTCCGCGAACTCGACTCTCCCGACGCGTCGTTCCAGGTCGCGGCCGTCGTCAGAAGCGCTCTTGGAGCCGGGCTGCCGTTTGCGAGGTCGACTACCGCTACGGGACCGAGCGCTTGAGGTGGAGCGGGTCTCGCCGCTTGAGGCCTGATGACGCGTCTGCTGTGCAGGGCCCGATCTAGCCTCGCTACGTCCGGCGCCGGCGTCGCCAGGTCCGGCCACCGGCTCGGTGGAAGACTTCTTGGAGGGCTCGGTGATGTGGCCATCACGTTCTGTGGCGGTGCCAAGGAAGTCGCCACCTAGTGCCGGACCGGCCTGTGCGGGCGTCTCGGTGGGAGCGGCCCCGGCGTCGCGGAGAGGGAGTTCGGGGTCAGCCACCGAAACCACCTCCGGCCGTGGCGTCGCGCAGCGCCGCGATGAGCCTTGCCTGGTCCTCGTCGTCGGTCCCGGTCGCCGCAGCCATGCGAGCCCTCTCCCGCTCGATGTGGCTGTAGGCGCGCTGCTCGCCCAGCGCCTGCAGACTACCGACGGCTCCGCGGCTGCGGTCTCGAGAGTCGATGACGTCCAACGCGGTCTCGGCGACATCGGTCTGCAAGAGCACCATCCGTGCGGCGCTACCCCAGGAGCCGGCTTCGACCCGGATCGTGCCAGCGAGCTCCAGCATCGCGTAATCGGTGGCGATGTTGGGCACGTTGCCGGCTTCGCCGTCGCGGATCAGCGCGTACAGAAACGCGCCGGGACTGCGGAGCCGGTAAGTGGTGGCGAACGTGGTGGCGTAAATCATGCTGCCCACCATCTGCCGCACGTGACCTGATGGGTCCGAGGATGCGATACCGAACGCGTCCCGCTTGAGGTGCGGCGCGAATAGGAATCCTTCTTCGCTGCCGGTGGAGGTCTGAACGACCGAGCGTTCCACGAGACCCTGAGAGACCGCGAAGTCGACCCACCTCTTCTCGGTGGACCGCACCTGCTTTTCGGGCATGCCGGGTAGTGCCGCGACCTCTTCGATCAGCGCGCCGACCTCCTTGTTCGCGCGGGCGTCCTCGGCGCGGAGCGCGGCCCTGGACAGAGCCGGGTCGCCGGTCCAGATATTCGGATTGAAGACAACCGGCCGGTCGACCTCAATCTCGACTCGGCGGACGAGGTCGATGGCCACGAGGTGGCGCAGTGCCTGTTCGACGGCTTCCTCGCCGTGCGCGCTCGCGGCTTCCAAAGCAGCGGTGACGGTGAGCGGCTGGCGCGAGGTGGCTCGCATCAGCTCGAGCGCGGCCCGCTGCACTGGGGTTGCGAGCAGGACGTCGAGGAGCCGGCCGGCGTCGTCGACGAGCTGGTCGTTGGGCGGAATGAGCGCCTCGACTGAGACGAGGACGCCGTCGGGGCCGCGATGGCACTCGACCCAGCCCATCTGCTCCATCGTGGGGAGGACCTCGCGGTCCAGGCTGCGGCCGCCGATATGGGCCTCGATGCCGATCGCCTGGACACGGCCCGCGGTGGAGATCTGTGAGTCGCGCAGCCGCCAAGCCAGCTCGTAGACCTGACCAGCGAATTGCAGGGAGTCAAGCGCGGCGTGGGCGGTGGAGACGGAGTACGCGGCGAGATGTCGCCCCAGCCCGAGCAGAAGTTCAGCGTCAGAAAGCAACGGACCCCATCAAGTAGCTGAGCTACGGGCAGAAGCGTGTGGACGCTCGCGCGGTCGACGTGGTGAACGGCCAACCCTACGCGTCGGCCGCTCTGCCGGAGGCACTTTGCCGATAGAGGGCAGGTGCTTCGCGAGAGCTCGGGCCCCTGCTCAAGGGCCGACTCATCATGATGCTACTTACACACAGCCGGTGGTCCACACCGGAGCGTCATGCACTCAGGCAGCCCGCGAGTTCTGAATTACAGCGAATGTCCAGGCGGGGGGTCCAAGACGGGAGGCAGTCCGAAGATCAGGCTGCGTAGCCGGTTGCCCACGGCCCGCTCCAGCTCGTCGCGGGTCTCGCGGGCGTCATCGAAGGCGACATCGATCTCGACCCGGCCGGCGCCTATGCCGTAATGAGTGGCCGCGACGAGCTGCGTCCGTAGCCGGTGCAGCAGCACGCGCACGTCGGAGTCGGCAACACGCTCGGTGAGCTGCTTTAGGTGAGCGGATTCCTCGAGCTGCCGAACGTCGAGCTCGCCATCGTTACGGAAGTCCTGCGGAGGCTTGCCGCTGTGGTCCCAGTGGACGGCGGCAAGGTAGTTCTGCGCGGCCACGCGTCCAAGGGACTGCACCCCTGCCTGAACCGCGAGCAGTGTCTCCCGCTCGAAGTCACTCGCCAGCCGCCGGTCCGCGGCCAGCACCTCCCGCCGCCACGTGCGCTCCTCGCGGCGCTCCTGCCGCCGGTCGCGACGGTGGTCGAGCACGCCGGCGCCGATGAGACCGCCGATGAAGGTGCCGACTGGCACCAGACTCGACACGTCGACCGGCATACGGCAAGACTTGCAGGGGTCGGGCTCTTAGGCGGGCAGGCGCGCCACGTCGGCGGTGCCACCAACCTCTCGCCTCGCCGTCTGGCCGGAGCGATCTGACGTGCGGCTTGGTGCCAGCGCCGACGCCGGCGGGCGGTCGTTGCCCGGCCGTAAGCGGTCAGCGACCAACTTCTTCGATGCCATCCTGCAATGGTGCTGCAGGTCGACGCCGGATCGGCTTCGGGCCGAGGAGGCCCGCTGGACGCTCCTCGAGAACCTCCTCGTCCCGCCGCTCCAAGTCTACCTCGGCAGCGTCGGGAAAAATCACCAAATTCGACCCAGCACTACGAGCACTCGGAACCACGAGACCGCCGAAGCCGAGCCACGCCACCGCGCCGCCAACCTCAGCGCACGCCGTGAAGTCGTCCGCCTTCACGTCCGCACGAGTAAGTCCGACAGCCTGTAGCGCACCTGCCGCCGTGAGGTCGACGACCTCGGGCACCTGCACCGCCACGCGGTACAGCATCCGCTTGGCGAATGGCCTCCTGGGCTGAACGTCTACAGCGTGCTGCCCCTCAGCTATTGCCGTCGCCTTGTCTAGCGCGACATAGATGGCGGCCGTTCCGCGCGGATTCCACCGCGCACCCAGGGTGTTCGTGCGTTCCGGGGGGTAGTCGTTGAACATGTGGCGCCAGGCGTCCCCGGTGAAGTCGCTGCGAGGCAGCGCCTCTAATGCGTCCAACCTTTCGGCCGATAGATTTAGCATTCTCGTCGACTGCCGGCCATAGCTAGACGACCGCTCCATCCCTCAGCTGGTCTAGCAGCGCGAGGACATCCTGGACCTGACCGGCGTGAATTCGATCGGCGGGTCGCTCACCGCCGAGCAAGCGGTGGTGAGAAAACAACCACAGCCTGGCTTCCTCGGGAGGGTAGAACTCGGCTAGTTGGTCTGCCAGCCATTCCAGTGCGAGGAGCTGCTGAAGTTTCTGCGGTACTGGATCCACGCGTCCCTGCTGCCACCTACTGACGGTTTGCGGGGTGGTATCCAGGAGCTCGGCAATCTCACGTGACTTGACGCCAGCGTGACGCTTGATTGCGTCAAGCCGAGCTGCAACGGCTGCCATGGTGTGCTTCTTTCAGGCGAACGAGGCCGCTCGCCACGTGTCGGGACGGTCGGCCTCGTAAGGGGCGGTGGGGGTACTGACGCTCGTGGCGGTGGTGCGCACACGATGGCGTGCGCTGGAAGGTGTCTGTGAGCGGGGCGGCCGAACTCGCGGATTTCCGCGAGACGGGGTCCGCTCCTCGTGGCGGTCCTGGCGCGTCCGCAGCGCTAGGCACTCCGTCGAAGTAGGTGACCAGCAGCGGGCGGCGAGGTAGTGAACGCAGACCGGGATGCGAGCCGGGCCCCGAGCGTGCCGCGCCACGAGTCCAACCGGGCTCGAACCGGCTCGAGGGACTCCGTGACCTGAGCCGCCCTCATCGCCTTGTCGCTTGCTGGCCGCAGGAAGTTCTCGAGGTAGTGCCCGGCGCGCAGACTCTCCGGGACACTCGTGAGCCCGGCTACCTCTCGAGAGCGGCTGGCGACGAAGTGCGGCCGGGGGTCATGCAGGGTGTCGCGCCATCCCCTGGGACAGCAGCTCGCCGAGTGACACCCATGGGCGGCCTTCATCCCCCGCTGCTCGAAGAATGAGGTGGCACTAGGCACCGTCAGGAAGCCGCCGATCTCATGCAGGTACACCCGCGCCTGCGGGGCGAAGCCCTTGCCGTCCGGCTTCGGACGCCGAACGAAGCCGTCGAAGTTCACGCGCTCGGTCAGGGTGATGCCACTCTCGATGCCACCCACAGCGCCGAACGCGAGCAGGGCGACTCCGACGGTTCCGGAGTGCTCAGCCACCAGGGGAACGCCGAGGGTGTGAAGCGCCTGGCAGGCGTCCAGGTAACGCTGGAGAGCGAGCGGCCCACTGGTGCTCGTCCCGAACGGGTGGACGCGAAGCCAGATCGCGTCGATGGGGAGCGTGCGAAGCGACGAGATGAGCCGCTGCCGCTGCTCAGCATCGACGAAGAGCGAGGAACGGATCTGCAGCGGGTAGTAGATGGGCGTGTCCGCGCGCCCCACCTCGTTGAGCGCCGAGCGCAATGCCCGAGTCAACGAAGCGTCCACCCCCACCCACGGGTCGCGAGAACTGCCGAGCAGGTGAGTCGGCGCGAGGACCCCGCTGTAGCCGCCCTCCGCCACGGCCGTCGCGATCTGGCGAGCCGCCAGCGTTCCGGCCGCCCCAGCGAGGTCCTGGGGCGCGTGTGGAGCGGTCCCGGCCCATGGAAGGTCCTGGACGCCGGCGCGGGTGAAGCCTCCCTCCGTGGACAGCTCCAGCGTGCGGGGGTCGAACACGACCTCCACACCTCGGCGGCGGGCCTCGTTGCGCACGTCCGCTTGCCGAGCGTCGAGACAGGGGTCCGCCACGAGGCCCGTGCCGACGGGCCGCCCGTCGACGAGCATCTGAAGCAGGACCTTGTGGTCTCGACCGATACGCAGGTAGGAGCCGAGGGGGTCGGGAACCGGCCGCAGAGTGCGGGGCTGTGTCATGTCTACCTCCTTGAACACGAGAACGTTAACACACCTGTCGATGCCCATGTTCATTAATTTTCGGCGAGTTGGGTCGGCCCAAGCGATGCACGGTCCGACTGGGCTGGCAGGTCCGGCTGGGCCGGCGGGCGGGTGCGACCCCCGTCGGACGACATCAACTGTCGCGACGGAGGGCCAGTTCGTCGCGGGGTGCGGCTGGTGCGGGTCGGCGCGCAAGGCTGACCGATCGCTGCGACCTCGCAGGTGCGCGCCGTGCTGGCGGGGCGAGCAGCAGGTCGCCGCTGCGGCCGCGAAGCTCAAGGAAGCCGTCGCTCGGCAGATTGAGGCGTGTCCTCCACGTCCGCTCACTACGCAACGCTCTTCCCACTGGCGACGGGGTGGGCCAGGGTCGTGAGGCCGGTGCCCGCCTGGTCCCCGGTGCACCCCTGGTACCAACCGGGCCATCGCCACGTCCGCTCGACCCGATGAGGTCCGGCATGAGTTCTGCGAGGTCCGGTGGCCCAGGACATGCGGACTGGCGACAGGGCTGCGCGCCACCGAGCGCCGATCAGTGAGCGACCGGCTGTCATGCCCCGGACCACCGGGGGGTGCTCACCTGCTGCGCCAACAGCAAGGAGCACACCATGAATGCACATGGCGCCATCCAGCGGCTGGCCCGTGGCCGGTCGGTCTCAGTCGGCGGCGGCCAGCACGTCCATCTCCGCGAACGACAGGTCGTACAACCGGTACACCGCGTGGTCGAACGTCGCCGTCGCGACGGCTGCGATCCGGGCGGCACCGGCGTCGTCCGCGTCGGCCGTCTGCGCCGCGACCGCCGCCATGACCTGCGCGTGCAGCGCGACGATGTGGTGCTGCTCGTCGGCTTCCGGGACGGCGATCGGCAGCCGCTGCAGGTTGCCCTTGCGGGCCTCGAACCAGCCGCCGCGCCACGCCCGAGACATCCGCTTGAGGACCCATGTCAGGAGCGTGCTGTTGAGCAGCGCGGCGACGTACTCCGGGTCCGCCCCGGCGGCTGGGTCGTTGCCGATGCCGTACCCGCCGGTGCTGACGTTCACGAAGTAGTGACCGGCGGTGTCGTGGACCGCGCACAGCCGGTCCAGCATCGACGGGACCATCGTCTTCGGCGAGGCGAACTTCTCAAGGTTCTGCCGACGGCTGTACGAGTGCCAGTTCTGGTCGGTCCACGTGCCGGACCTGTTGGCGAGCGCGTCCCTGTTCAGGGACAGCCAGGCGGCGACGCCCGGGGCCTCCTGCTCGAGCTGGCTGAACGGGAGTAGCACCATCGACCCACCGGCGTCCGGGACGCGGTACGGCAGGACGATCCACTCGTGCGACGGCCCGGCCTGGAACGGCCGGAAGTCACTCTTGCCGGCGTACACCGGCCGCAGCAGCGACAGCTCGAACGACAGCGGCGCCGCGCCGGCGTCGGCGGAGAACGGGCGCACGAGCCGCCGGGACGAGCAGTCGGGATCGGGTCCGGCGTCGTGCGCGCGGAAGACGCTGTCCGCTCCGGTAATGACGCCTTGGAAGATGCTGTCGCCGCTGACAGTCCCCAGCGTCGGGTGAGCGGCCGCCAGCCGGCGCAGGAGCGCGTCCTCAGCCGGCAGCGACAAGGTCCACGGCTGCCCGTCGAGGTCGCCCGCCGGGACGGTCGCCGTCAGCAGGTCGCTGCGCAGGGACCCGGCGAGCTGCTCGCCGGACGGCGGGTCGGGAACACGAGTCAGCAGCCACGTGGGCTGCGGCTTCGCGGCGGCCGTCAGGATGACCGTGTACGCCCCCGCCTCGTCGAACACGAGGCCGGCACCGAAGTCGACGATCGACCGGACGTGCCGGCCCTTCGACAGCAGCTCCCGCAGCGGCTCGCCGCTGTCGGTCTCCGCGAACCCGCGGCTGGTGATGAACGACAGGGTGCCGCCCGGCCGCTTCCCCGACGGTGGGCGCAGCAGCCCGAGGGCGCGTTCGGTGAACAGGTTCGCCAGGTCGAACCCGGCGGCGGCCGTCACGTACTTCTGCTCGACGATCTTCGTCGCGTCCGGGTGGAACCTCCGAAGGGCCTGCACTCGGGTGTACGGCGGGTTCCCGACGACGGCGTCGAACCCGCCGCCGTCGCTGAAGACGGCCCCGAACCCGCGGGTGTCGTCCGCCCAGTCGAACGGGTTGATCGCCCGGCGGGCGTCGAAGTCCGCGTGCAGCTCGGGCGGGACGTCCGCGGTCTCGATGAGCGAGTTCCCCGACCGGATGTTCCGGGACAGCGACGGGAGCCGCGCGCCCTCGATCAGACGAGGCTGGGAGAACAGCGTCGCCGCGCTCTCCTCCTCCAGAATCCGCAGGTACAGGCTCATCTGCGCGACCTCGACCGCCTGAGGGTCGATGTCCGCGCCGTAGATGTTGTTCAGCGCGATCTGGCCCTTGAAGTCGCTCGTCAGGCGACGGCGTCCCTGCCGGTCCAGGTAATGCCGGTCCGGGTCCTTCGCCGGGTTCGCCGTGTAGTACTCCTCGTGCCAGTGGATCAGCCGGTCGAACAGCCCGAGCAAGAACGTCCCCGACCCGCACGCCGGGTCGACGAGCCGCAGCCCGGCGACCTGCTTGGGCGTCCGCCCGTCGAGCAGCGGGTCCAGGGTCGACGCGACGATGTGATCCACGACCCACCGGGGCGTGTAGAACACCCCGCCGGCATGCCGGACCTCCGGCTTGTCGACCAGGACGGCGTTGCCGCCGTCGATGACGAACTCCTTGCCGAGGAACCGCTCGTAGACCTTGCCGAGGAAGTCCGCCTTGAACACGTCGAACCGGTACGGCGACCCGTCGACCGCGTACAGCCCGGCGATGATCCGCTGGATCACGCCGTCGCTGACCTCCAGTCGTTCGCTGTGGTGCTCCGCGAACAATTGCCCGTTGTAGACCGCGTCGAGCCGCCGGAACTCCCCGCACAGGGCCCGGTAGGAGTCGGTCAGCCGTGCGTACCGGCGCAGGACGACGTTTGGCTCGACGTTCCGGTCCTCGACGACCCTGACGAACACCAGCCGGTCCAGGATCCGCTGCGTCGCCTCGTCGAGCTCGTACGCGGTCAGGTCAGGATGCCGGACGAGCAGGTCCTGGCCGAGTTCCTCACGCCATAGGGCAAGGTCGCGCAGGAACGACTCATCGACGGTGACCGCGCCGCGCGGCGTGGCTCTCCTGGCCGTCCGTTCCGCGTCGCCGGCGAGCACCGCCTCACGCGAGAGCAGCCCCCACAGGTGGTCCCAATTCGTCTCGTAGTCGCCGTGCGACAGGTCGAAGCCCGGCATGAGACCGCTGTTGGGACTGTCCCTGTCGGGCCGCTGGGTCGTCGCGAACACCCGCAGCCGGTCGAAGTCGGTGATGACAGAGAACGGCAGATAGCGGTTCCACGCGTACGTCTTGACCTGGAAGGTCGAGTCCCTGCCCCTGATTCCGGCGTGCGGCCGCTTCGCCTCCACGCAGAACCGGACCTGCCCGGCCAGGCTGAACGTGTAGTCCGGGATTTCCGTTCGTTCCGCCCTCGCGTCGAGCTGTTCCTGCGTCAGGTCGCTGTCCCACTCGTCCGCCCCAGCCGCCGTCCCCACGTACGAGGTCCGGGCGTGGAACACGACCTCCCGGTCGGGCGACGCGCTCGTCACGTCCCAGCCGAGAGCCTCGAACAACCGGTCGATGAACGCCGTCCGCGTGCTCGTTTCGTCAAAATCCCGAGACCGGTAGTGCTCAACGTTCGCCGCGAAAGTCGCAACGAGCACCCGGACCTGCGCCAGGCCCTCGTCCTTGTTGGTCGCTACCGCCACGCGCGTCCTCTCATAGCCTCGGCGGCACCGTATCGGCGGCTGGGCAGCCGGACGGGCCGACACGTCGGCGCCCAGGTGGCGCGGCTTCCAAGCGGCTGCAGATCGGGCGCTGAGCTCAGCCCGCTGCCCGATCTCCAGCGAAGTCGAAGCGCGGGGTGCTGTCTGCTGGCTGGCCGCAGCAGCACGCGACATTCAACACGTCGGCGGCCATCCTCATGCCGCTAGCGGAGCCCCCCACGGCGATTCGGAGGCCGCGGCTGCATGCGGCCGCCACACGCCAGCCGGCGGAATCCGGCTACGCCGCCGCGACGAGACAGTAGAACAAGGCCTCTCCCGGTCGCAGGTCGCTGGCCTACCCCTGTCCGCGGCTCGCACGCTGCTCCTGGCGGTGCGTGCACAGCGCCGACCGCGGCGTACGCATGCCGGTCCAACAGCTTGCGCACCGCCGAGTGCGACCGGTCGGTCAACTCGGCGAAGTCTCGCAACGACATGCCGACGGCGGTCTGCTCGAGCACGAACGCCAACAACTGCTACCGCGACAGAAAGTCAAGATCGCGATGTCACAGCGACGCTGCTCATCGCACCTACGTCGCCCGAGGGGTCGCAGCACGACACCCAGGTGCAAGTGGTGCCGGCTGTGGACAACGGCCAGCCTCCACAACCGCCGCTGCGACCCGTCCTCTGACGCCGCGGGGCTCACACGGTGAGCAGCGCCGGTCCGCGTCAGGGCCGCGCTCACCCTGGAGGACCGGATGCCGCACCACGATCACCCTCAGCACGCTGACCGACCTGACGTGCACCCCTCTGACGCCCCGTGGCCGGCAGACCCGCTGCCTTCGCTCGAGCAGGACCTCAGCGTGGTGGCCTGGCTGCAGTGCTCGGCCCAGCTGTCCAGCGCCACCACCGGCTACCTGTGCGACGCGCTGTTGGCCTGGGCGCTGCTCGGCGGCGATTGGCCCGACCCGGCCGAGCCGGTCGCCGGGCCGGACTGCGACCACCTCGAGGCACTGGTGCAAGTGATCGACCGGTGGCGCCGGCGGGCCCTGGCTGAGCCGATCGGACGCCGTCTCGACCTGGCCCACGTCGGGCGCGGGCTGGCCACGGCCGTGGCGTGCCAGCGGGACCCGGACGCGCTGGCCGAGAGGCAGTGGCGCGAGATGGTGCACCGCCAGCCGTGGCTGGCCGGCCCGCCCGCGCCGTACGTCCTGGCCGACGGGCGTGTGCTGTGAGTGGCTGGGGGCGTCACCTGGACGAGCTGGCCGCAGCGGTCACCGACCTGCTCGTCGACGGCGCCGTACCAGACAGCCCTTTGGGTGACCCGCACGCCGCGTTCGCCGCCCGTGACACCGTCCTGGTCGAGCTCCGCGAGCTTGTCGGCGCGGTCGCCGACGCACCGCAGTTCGCCGAGGTCCGCCCGCTCACCCTGCACGACGCCGTACACCGGCCGGCGCAGGCGCTGCACCAGGCGCTGTCGGAGTTGCCCCGCGCCGGCACCTTCGGCGACGTCGAGCTGGCCGCCGTCGATGACAAGACGCTGCCCGGTTACGAACGGGCCTGGCAGCGCGCCGCTCGGGCCAGCCTGAGCCTGGAGGGCTACCTCGACGGGCTCGGCAGGCTGCCGGACCACCACGCCTGGGACGTGCTGCGCGACCTGACCGACCTGGCCGCCGCCCTGCCCTACCTCGACCACGACCTGAGCGAGGCCGTCCTGCCGCGGCTCAAGAGCGGCGAGGACTTCGGAGTTCAGTACCGGATGCTCACCCACGCCGGCCACGACGCGCTGCGCCTGGTCAGCAGCGAGGTGCGGGCCCGGGTGCCGGCCGCCGAGCCAGCCGGGCGCACCGCCACCCAGCCATCGCGGCCAGCGCAGCGGGCGGTGCAGGCGAGCGTCCAGGCACTCGCCCAGCCCGCCCCTCGGCCGCCACGACGCGACCCCGACCGCCGGATGACGGCGGTGCGCGGGCCGGACGGCGCCGGCGAGCTGAGCGCGGCGATGACCCGCTACACCCACGCGGTCAGCGTCCGCAGCGCCCACCTGTCGGTGCCGGACCTGCGGGCCGTCACCCGGCTGCTCGAGATGGGCTGCGCACACGCCTCCCGCGTCCTGGACCGCGTCGCGCCGGCGGTCGCCGGCGCCGCCGACGCCGCCGCCGGCCTGCGCGCAGTCGCACCGCTGTCGGAGGCGCTGCGCGACGTCCCCGCCAAGTCGATGACCCCACCGCACCTGGACCTGCTGCGCGAAGGCACCGAACTGCAGCTGCGGATGGCTGCGCTGGCCGGACAGGCCCTACGGCTGCCCGGCGGCGCCGCCGAGCACGACCTGCGCCGGCTGGCGGTCCCCGCGCTCGAGTTCGCCCAGCACGTCCCCGCACTGGCCGGCGCGCTGGACCTTTCGGTGCGGGAAGCCGTCGCCGCCAAGCTGATGCTCATCCCCGGCGTCGCCGACCCCCGCTCGAGCACCGCGAGCACCTGGGTCACCGCCACGATGGGTCCGCGGCGCGACGGGCCGCCGGCCGTCGTCACGGCCGCCGGAGAGCTGTCAGTAACCGCCCGACGGATCGCGCCGGCGCTGCGACGCGCCGGCGAGGACCTCCTGCGAAGCGCGGCGGTCCCGCCGACCCCCACCCAGCAGGCCACGATCGCGGCCCGGCGGTACGCCGGCGCGGCCCGCGTCGAGCTGCGCCAAGCCCTCACCGACCGCACTGCCCGTCAGCCCGCGCCGCTGGCTCCGGCACTGCCGGCACACCCCCGGTCGGCCCCGCCTCGCGCCGTCGGTCCGCACCGCTGACCAACGCTGTTGCCACTCCTGACGGTGCAGAGGGTCCTGGTGCCGCCGACGGGCCGCGATCTCAGCCGGCTCATGCTGGCGTCAGGTGATCAGCGTCGACCCACGTCTCCACCAGGACACCGCCACCGGCGTCGTCCACGACGTACACGACGCGACCTGCCCACCGGCCGGTGCCCGGCTCCTGCCGCCACTCGACCAGCAAGCCCGGCCACCGGCCGGGACAGTCGGGCAGTCCGGTCACCCAACAGTGCCGTGTGACCACCACGCGCCGTCGGCGCTCGCTGTCGCCCGTCGCGTCCGGCGGCGGTGGACGCAACCCCGGCCGGGCGGGCAAGACGCCACGCTCGGCGAGCGTCGGTCCCGACCGTCGCCCAATGCCTCCTGCCACCCCGACAGCATCCACGGTCGTCGAACACAAGTTCTAGGTGCGCCCCTGCTGCTCACGGACCGTGAGCATGCCGCGCCTGTGCCAAGGGTGGGCGAGTCTAGACCGTGAGCGTGTGGGCAAGACTCCGCGGCGGCCCGCCACGCCGGCGGCCGTCACGAAGCGTGACGGCGAGGGGGCTGGACACTGCACGCGGTGTCGACCCGGACGCGCAGGTCGGCAGGCACTTGTGGATGCGCAGCGCCGCGGCATCGTGGCGTCTCTAGGCTGCGTCGCGTGACCCGGTTCCTCACCCTCGACGACGTCGCCGAGGAACTCGCGATCTCCCGCTCGCAGGCGTACGCGCTGGTCCGCAACGGCACCCTGCCGGCCATGAAGGTCGGGGGCCGTGGCCAGTGGCGGGTCGAGCGGAGCCGGCTGGAGCAGTGGATCGACCAGGCTCACGCCGACACGCACCGGTTCGTCACCGACCACCCGTTCACCGGCCAGCTCGACGACGAAGCGGAGTAGCACGCCAGCAGCGAGCAGGCCGCACACGACGTACGGTGCCGTTCGTGCGCGCCTCGTCCCGCATCGCCTTCGCGATCTCCTGGGTGGTGTTCGCCATCACCGTCGTGCTCGCCTGGCGCAAGGTGCTCGCGTTGCCCAACGGCGACATCACCCGACTGTTCATCGCCACCGTCGCCGGCGCCTTCGGACTGGCCCTGCTCGGAGCCTGGCTGCAAGACCACGAACGCCAGCAGTAGCCGACGGACAGCACGACACCATCGCCCCGGCGAGGCGATCTGCGTGACGTCCCCGTCATGGCGGGATCTCGCGCCGAGAGGCGCGAACTCGCACCTACTGCGCGATGCGGTCCGGACCCGGGCTCGTCACGGAGCAAGATATGTCGTTCGGTGACCAGACCGGCCGCTGCGCGGCCGGCCCGGCCCCCGAACGACGGCGACCAGCGGGTCGCCAAGGGAGGTGCTCGCCCGGGCGCGGGCTCGCTTGAGGAGTTCGTTCTCGAGCCCCGGAGGGGAGGTGGAGCGGCCCCCTGGCGGGCGTGGTCACCTGATGCGTCGTGACCGCTTGTCGGGTGGATGTTGGCCCGGCGATGCGGGCAGCGAGGCAGGCGGGGGCGCCGGCTGCTGCAGTGCGTCGGTGACGGGCGTGGGGAAGCCGGCAGCGGCGCGCCTGGCGGCGCTGGGTGGTGGCCGACGGGCAGCGTTGTGCGCCGCGTGGGCCTCGTCGTCGGTGGCCGCGTCTCGCGGCCAGGAGGCGAATCGCTCGCGGAGGGCGGTGACGTCGTGGCCGCTGAGCTGATAGGGCAGGAATTGGGCGTCGTCGAGCCGGTCGAGCTGGTGGGCGGCGAGCGCGGCGTCAGCGGCCCGCAGCCCTTGGTCGCGGGTGAAGGCCAGTTCGAGCAGCTGCCGTCGCGAGTAGCGGTCGAGCGCGGCGGCGACGTCTATGAAGTCCCGGGGCAGGGCCCGGCCGAGCAGCGCCGTGGTCTTGGAGCCGACAGCGTCGTCTAGGTGCAGCACCGGGCCGAGCTCGAGCGGGACGGCGTCGTGGGCGCGCCAGTCCCGGCCCAGATCGAGCTGGGTCGTCTGGTCGTCGCGGCTGACGTGCAGCTCGGCGAAGTCGCCATCGTCGGCGGCGCGCACGACGTGAACGGCGTAGCCCCCGGCGGCGAGGGCGGTCTGCACAGCGTCGATCACCTGCCTGGTGCCGCCGGCGAGTGGCGTGAACAGGTCGATATCCTGCGTTGGCCGGCTCAGCAGGCCGTGCGCCGCCAGCGCGTTCCCGCCGGCCAGCGCGAACCCGTGCGCGCCTGCGGCGCGCAACGCCAGCTCGATGACAGCAGCCTTGAACGGGTCGACTGCCACCTTGAGTTCCTCCGCTACAGCTGCGGGACGTGCGGCCCGGCGCCGATGCTGGCCAGGACCTGGTGTGCGTCCTGCCAGGCGGCGCGCACCGTCCGCGGCAGGTACAGCTCGGGCCAAACGCGCAGCAGCTCGGCGCGCTCCAACCACTTCTCGAGGTCGGCGACCTCGATGGCCTCGAGCAAGACCAGCTTGTAGGCCTGCGCGCGGTCGCGCCCCGACCCGAAGTCGTAGTACGGCCGGGCCGAGGAGTCCAGGTGCAGCGGCAGCTGCCGCCGCCCGCGCAATGGTCCGCGCAGCACGTCCAGGTCCGGCGCGACCACGACCCGGCGCAGCGCGAACCCGGAGAAGGGCGACGCGCTGGGCTGGCTCACACCAGCAGTGTCCCATCCGCAGACCGGTAGACCACGACGTCGCCGCGGATAGCCGTCGGGCGGGCACGCGGCCCGCTACTGCTCGTGGGCAAGAGGACCCCGCCTGCGGGCAAGAGTGCACGCTTGCGGCGGGCAAGACTGCGAGGGCGGGCGGGCAAGACTGCGGAGGCGGCGGGCAAGGGTGCACGCGGCGCGGACTGGGCCAGTGCGGGCAAGGGGTTCGTGCCACCACCCGTAAAGCTGCTGGGCGCGGCCCTGGGTGTCAGCAGGGCGACTTTGTGCTTGATCGTTTGTCACAGGGAGGCGCTTCACCGCACCTACGTCTGGTGACGGCGGGACCAGGCCGGCCGAGACAGGAGGTGTGGTCGTGGTGGGCGCAGACAGCAGCGATGGTGGGCTGGGGACCGTCGACGAGGAGGCCACAGCGGGCCGGCACCGGCGGCACCGGTTCCCAGCGCGCGAGCACGCGCTGAAGGTGCTCTACGGCGACGATGAGCTGGCCGCGGTGCGGCAGGCGGCGGCACTGTCCGGGCTGCGGCCGAGCAGCTACGTCGCGGCTGCGGCGCTGGCGATGGCGCGTCAGGTGGCCGTCGACGGGGCGCACGCCGCGGCGGCACCCGGGTCGCCGGGGCGGGCTTCGGCGGCGCTCACGCCGGCGCAGGACCGGGAGCTGCTCGCCGAGCTGATGCGCTCGCGGGTGGCGGTCCGCCGATTCGGCACGAACGTCAACCAGGCCGTCGCGGCGCTTCACAGCGGCCAGGAGCCGCCGGTGTGGCTCGAGCAGGCGGTGGCCGGCTGCGAACGGGCCGTCGCTCGGTTGGACGAGGCCGCCGCCGCGGTGGCCCGCCGGCTGGCCTGAGGGCTGCGGCGTGATCGGGCAGGTGCTGCCCCGTGGCAGCAGCGTGCGGGGCTTGCTGTACTACCTGTTCACCGAGGGGCAGGCCGGTGAGAAGGGACTGGAAAGCGCGCACTCCGACCCGCGGGTGATCGCTAGCTGGGACGGCGCGCCGCAGCAGCTGCAGCCGCCGGTGTGCGGCGGCAAGCGCGACTTCGCCGCCCTGACCGGGCGGCTGACCGAGCCGCTGCTGGCCTTGGAGATGACTGCCGCCGAGCTCAAGAAGGCCAAGCCGGTGTTCCACTTGACGGTCGCGGCAGCGAAGGATCCGGACACCGGCGATCTGGTCGACCGGTACCTCACCGACGAGCAGTGGGCTGACATCGCCGGTGAGTACATGCACCGGCTGGGGCTGGCCCGGCGCGGCGACGAGCAGCAGGCGGTGCGGTGGGTCGCCATCCGGCATGCCGACGACCACGTGCACATCGTGGCGACGCTGGCTCGGCAGGACGGCCGCCGGCCACGCCTGTCGAACGATCGCTACCGCTCCCGGGAGGCCAGCCGCTTCATCGAGGACAAGTACGGCCTGCGGGTCACCAGCGCCGCCAGCCGGACAGGGCGGCCGCCGACCAGCCGCGCCGAGGGCCGCAAGCACGCCACGACGGCCGCCCGTCGGCGGGCAGCCGGCCGACCGGCGCCAGCCGCTCCAGACCGGGAGGTGCTGCGCCGGCAGGTCCGGGTCGCGGCCGCCGGCGCGACGAGCCTGCCGGATTTCCTGGCCCGGCTGCGCGCGGACGGTCTGCTCGTGCGGGAGCGGTTCAGCACCGTCAACGCCGGCGACATCACCGGCTACGCCGTCGCGCTGCCGGACAAGTACGACGGCGTCGGCAAGCCGATTTTCTTCGGCGGCGGGAAGCTCGCACCAGACCTGACCCTGCCGAAGCTGCAGCGCCGCTGGCGGCTCATCGCGTCGCCGGACGGTCCGTCCACCGACCGCGGCTGGAGCACTGCTCCGCCAGGCTGCGCAGGCTCGAGCAGCGCCACCAGAGATCCCCGGCAGGCCAGCGACGGCCGTACCGACCGGTTCGGGCTGACAGCGGCCGAGCGGTTGCGGATCTGGGAGCAGGCGAGCGAAGCGGCGGCCGCAGCGGCCGAGCAGATCGCTGCCAGCGTCGCCGCTGACCCCGCGGCGGCTGCCGATGCGGCGTGGGCCGCCTCGGACTTCCTGGCCGCGGCCGGCAGGGTCGTCGAGGGACGCCGTGGCGGTCCGTTGACCACGGCCGCTGAGCAGTACGACCAAGCAGCGCGGGAGCTGTTCGGCGGTCTGCCGCAGCCCACCGCGGCCGGGCACGGGCTGCGCAGCGCGGGGCGGCTGCTGCTGGCCGCGCGGGTCGCCAAGCCCAGCGAAAACGCCCAGCTGCTGAGGCTGCTGGCCCAGCTGGCCGCGCTGGCCGATGCCGTCACCCGGCTTCGGGAAACCCAGCAACGCGCCGCGCAGGCCGCGGCCGCGCGGGCCGCCGCGGAGCAGTTGCACGCCGCGGTCCGCCGCCACCAGGACGGCGGCGTCCTCGGCGGTGCTCAGCCGCTGGCGAGCGCGCGACGTGGCAGCGCGCAGCGCGTGTTCACGGCCACCGCGGCGACGCCGGCGACCGGACGCAGGTAGGGAACACCCGTCGCAGGCGGCGCTGATCGTGTCGACGGCGTTCCGACGCCAGAACGCTCACAGTGCCGACGTCGTGTCACAGGTCGGCCGGTCCGCGACCAGAAGGGGCGCTTCTGGCCGAATCAGTGATCTTCAGCCCGAGCCCTCCGCGGCAGTGAGCGGCTGTTCGCCAAGCTGGACCGGATATGGGTGCCGCGTGCTTGCACCGGGGCGGGTGCGGTCACCTCAGCCGGTACTGACGCGGGTTGTTCGGCAGCGCCGCTGCGAGGGCAATGCGGTCGCGCCGAGGGGCTAGTACGCGATGCCGATGTGCTGGCGGTGGTGTGCCGGCTCGTCGATCTCATCAACGAGCGCGACAGCAAGGTCAGCGGCGGAGAGGTTGGAGGCGCCGTCGGCGTCGAACAGCGCGACTTCTCCGCCGACGCGGTAGGTGGCTCTGCGCTCACCGGGGGCGAAGGCGCCGTAGCCGCCCGCGGGGCTGACGAAGATCCAGTCCAGATCCCCGGGAGCGTTCTCGACGAGCATGACGCGGCTGGCCTCGCCCTCCAGCGCCTCCTGGCGGTACTCCTCGGGGACGTCGCCCTCAGCGAACCGGGGCGCCCCGACGGTGGGGCGCAACGAGCTGAACCCGCCGATCTGCAGGTAGCGCGCGCCAGCCTGCGCGGACAGCCGAGCCAAGTCGCTGTAGACCTCGACGAGGCGTCCCGCCATGTCGCCCCGCGGCGAGAGCGTCGCGACGACCGCGTCAGCACCGGGGATCACCTGCTCGGCGGTGCGCTCGGCCGGGCCGACCTCGTACTGCACCCCGTCGACGCGCTCCTGCGGCTCCGACCGGCTCACCGACACCACGTGGTGGCCGCGTGCTGCGGCCTCACGGACAAGGTGCGAACCGGTGTAGCCGGTCCCGCCGAACACCACGATCTTGGTCATCCGCTGATCTCCTTCGAAGTTGGACTGTTGTAGGGACAAGGACCTGCAGCCGGTGGCGTGTTCCCGAAGCCACCAGGTGACGCAACGGCCTCTTGCGAGCGGAACCGCGCTGGCAGCGTGCGAGCAACCAGCTCTGCGAAGTGCGCGCTCCGGAGGACTCGTCTCCACGTCCCGCCACGTGATGACACCCGCCAGGGTGCAAGCACAGCGCGGCTGCTTCCAGCGGCTGGCCGCGACCGGCGCAAGGGCAGTCTCAGCGGACAGAAGACCGGTTCTGCTCGAAGGGCAGCAGACGTCACCTACGCGTGGCGGCGCACAGGCGGCGCTGCGGCAGCCGGCGCCGCGGGACGCGACGGCGCCACCGCAGAGCCGGGCGGCTGCAGGGTCAGCGTTGCGGGGAAGCCGGCGCGGGCCCGCTGCACCGCGGTGGGCACGGCCGTCTGATCCGTCTGGTGCCGAACCAGCGGGTCGGCGGCGGATGCCGGGTGCGCCGCAACCTTCGGGCCGGCGCTCGTCGAGCGGGTGGCGCCGTAGCGGCTGGGACTTGCGACGGCGTCGACGACCAGGTCGCTGACTTCGCCGGCCGGGAGGTCGAGTCGGGCGACCAGGCGCACAATTTGCCGGACGATCTGGTCCGGGGGCAGGCTCGCCACGACCGCCGCCGCGGCGCGGCCGGCGGCGATCTGGCCTTCGGCCCAGTGCAGCTGGTCGGCGTAGCGGTCCAGCCGCTCGTCGACGACCAGGTCGGCCAGCGGCAGGGCGGCCGCGGCGCGCAGGGCGGCGTGCACGCCGGCCGGGCCGTGCGGCTGCAGCAGCACGGCCGGGTCGTGGCCGGCGGGCAGGTCCAGGGCGTGCGGCCACGCGCCGACCGCGCGGAGCGGCTCGAACGCGCGGACCGCCGCCGTCCGGCCGGCGGTGTCGCCGTCGAACGCCACGACGACGCCGCGGTCGGCCAGCCCGCCGGTGGCGGTGTCCAGCAGCGCGACCTGCTGTTCGGTCAGCGCTGTCCCGCACGGCGCGACCCCGACGAAGTCCGGCCCGGCGCCCGGCGCGGTTTGGTCCGTGCCGGCGAGGTTGACGGCACGCACATCCATCGGCCCCTCGACCAGCACGGGAACGGCGCCGGCGGCCAGGGCCGCCCGACCGGCCTGGTCGAGGCCGTACAGCACCTGCCGCTTGCGGTAGAGCTCGCTGTCGGGGCTGTTGAGGTACTTGGGCACCGGCTGGCCGCTGCGGTCGGTGGCTGTCGGGTCGACCGCACGTCCCAGCAGCGCGACGGTGCGACCGTCGCTGTCCCGGACGGGGAAGATGAGCCGGTCGCGGAAGCGGTCAATCAGCGTGCCGCGTGCGGTGGGCATGGCCAGACCGGCGGCGAGCAGCTCGTCGTCGCTGACGCCGACGGCCCGTAGTGCTTCGACCAGCCGCGTCCAGGCGCGGGGGGCGTAGCCGAGGCATTCGGCGCCGGCGGTCGCGGCGTCGACGCCGCGGTCGGCGAGCAGTGTGAGCGCCCGGCGGCCGTCGCCGGCGGCGTCGGCCAGCCGACCGCGATAGAAGGCGGTCGCGAGCTCGTGCACCTGCGCAAGTCGCTCGGGTGCGTGCCCGCCGCCCGCCCCGGACAGCAGCACCTGCTCCTGTACTCCCGCGTCGACCGGATGCTGTCGGTCGCCGGGAACGGCGGGGAGGGCGCCGGCCGTGATGGAGCGGACGGTCTGCTCGGTGTGGGCTGCGGTCACCGCCAGCGCGGCGGTCTGCTCCGCCGTGTCCTGCGCCCGCCCTGCCAGTGCGTGGTGCGCGCTGGCGGCCTGCTGCTGGCTGAGGGTCAGGTCCGCCGCGGTATTCGCGGCCGGCGCGTGCAGGTCCTCGGTGGCGGTCAGGATCGCGTGCGCGGCGGTCAACACGCGTTGGCCGGTCGCCCGCACGACCGTTTCCGGCTCGGTCGCGTCGACCGACCCGGCCCAGCCGGCGACGTAGGGGAAGGTGTAGGCGCCGCTGTCCAGCCCGTGGCTGGACGTGACGAGGAAGGCGACGGACTCGGCCTCCACCTCGATTTTGCCCCGGCAGTGTCCGGCCGAGCTCGTCGGCTGCGCTGAAGTCGGGTCGGTGGGGTCCGCGGTGGTGGCGGGGCCGGTGGGATCGTGCAGCAGCACGTGCGCCAGCTCGTGCGCCAGCGTCTTGACGGCCTGCGCGTCATCGACGTCGGCCCGCACCGTGACGGTGCGGGTGCCGTAGTTCGTGACGCCGTTCGCGGCCCCGCCCAGGCACGGCCCGCGCTCGAGCTCGAACCCGCGCGCGTGGACCTGCGCGGCGAGCGCGTCCCACAGCCCGGGTGGTGCCTGCCCGGCGAGCAGCACCGGCGTCGGGCGTTCGGGCAGCGGCTCGCCGCTGGTCTGGTCGACGTCGAACACGTGCGCTACCCGGAAGCCGGCGACTCGCCGCGGCGTCGAGCCGGACCCGGTTGTCTGTCCGCTGTTGTTGCTGGCGGTGGTGTCGGCAGCAGTAGCTGCGGCGGTGGTGTCGTCGCCGGCCGTGTCCGGGCTGCTGGCTCGGCGGACGATCGGGGCCAGGATCTGGATGCCGCGCTCACCCTTGTCGACCTGTCGGCCCAGGGCCTTCCACGCCTCGTAGCCGGCGACCGCGGTCGCACCGGGCCGCTGTGCCGCGATGAGCAGCACGTTGTTGAACGAGTAGTTGTGGAAGCGGGCGGCCACGCTCAGCCACCGCTGCCAGTCGGTGCCGGTGCGCAGCGCGGCGATCTGCTCGGTCAGCGTTTCGTGCAGCGTCTCGAGCTTGGCGGCCCGCGCGGCCTCTCGGGCCTCGAGTTCAGCGGGGTTGCTGGCCCGATGGAAGCGGCCCATCATCGGCTCCGGACCGAGCTGCCGATGGCAGCGTGGGCCGGGCGGCTCGTGGAGGTGTCCAGCAGCGACTGCAGCGTCGTCTGCTGGGCCTGCACGACCTCGCGCAGGTCGTCCAGTTGCTGCTGCATCGCGGCTAGCACTGCGAACACGTCCAGGACCGGTCGGCCGGCTGCCGCCGGCGGCCGGCCTTCCTCACCTGCGGCCGGGGCGGGCGCCCCGGGGGAGGTGCTCATCGGGACTGGCCTGCGGCCCGTGCGGCGGTCGCGAGCCCGGCGGAGCGGACGGCGGCCGGCGCGGTGGTGGCCGGCGCCTTCGGGCGCACCCGGCCGGCGGCGAGAACCTCGGCGGTCAGCTGCTCTGGGAAGCCGTCCTTGGCCAGCTCGGCGGCGGTCCGCGAGCACGTGGTAGCGGCCGTGCTCGCTGCGGCCGCTGCGTCGACGGCGAGGACGTCGTCCTGGGTGACCTGCTTGGCCGGCATCCCCGGCTCGCTGCGGACGGTTCGGGCCGCAGTCTCGGATGTCGGCAGGTACTGGCCGGTGTCGATGTAGTGCTGACGACTGGCGCTCGAGCTGGTGTCCACACCCGCTGGCGTCAGGCGTGGGTCGCGGTCGTCCCGGCCAGGCTCCAGCACCGCGTCGACTGCTGGCATCGCCGGCAGCGCCGAACGGCGGGTGTGCTCGCCGGGTCGCGCGGCCGGCCGGTCGAAGAACGGTGCGACGCGGCGCATCGCCTCGACCGGGTCCAGACCGTCGCCGGTGAGCCGGTCGAAGCGCTCCATGACGTCCGGGCGCAGCTCATGCAGCCGCTGTTCGGCCCGGTCGCTGGCCAGCGCGGCCTGCGGTTCGACGTCCCGCCAGCCCTGCGCCGCCGCCCACGCCAGCCCGGCGTCGCCGAGCGACGTACGGCCCCGCAGCCGGCTGTCCAGCACCGGCTGCCACTGCGCCTGCGCGGCGGTCAGCGCCGCCGTCCGCTGCGCCCGGACAACGGCCGCGGTCTGCGCGTCGCCCGCGGCGGCCGCCGCGGCGCGCTGCTGCCGCACCTGAGCGATCGCCTCGGCGGCCATCGTCGCCAGCGAGGCGTACTGCACCACCTTCTGACCGGCCTGCCCGACCGGGTCCTCGACGTGCTCGTCCATCGTCGCCTCCTTCGCCAGACCGCACCGCGGTGGTGGGCCTGCACCGGACGTAGGTGCGGTCGAAGGGGTGCCTGTGACAACGCGATCTTGACTTTCTGCCTGGGCTGACGCGCGTCTCTCAGAGGTCGTCGAAGTAGCCCTCGGGTGGGTATTCCAGCCGTAGTGGCTTGATGGGGGAGTGCCGGTCGTCGGTGCACTGCGCGAACGGCCCGGTCGGGCTGGTGAGCGCGGCCAGCTGCGGGTCGAGGTAGTCGCGCAGCCAGCTGGCGATGCCCATCCGCGGTTCGAGCCGGTAGAGCTCCCAGGTGCGCCACAGTGCCTCGAGCCGGTAGATCGCCTCGGCGTGGTCCCACCACCGCGGGCACCACCGCACGGTCGGGCTGGTCGCCCGGCAGTACACCGGCGCGAAGCCGTCGAGGACGAACTCGAGCAGCGAGCCGAAGTACGGCCCGGTCGGCTCGTCACCCTGCCCGCCGCCGGATCGGTTGCCCGGTCGCGGCGGCGGGGCGCAGACGCCGTGGAACTTGCCCTCCCGGATGTCGTCCAGCACCGACCCCAGGCACTCCAGGTCGTCCTCGACGTTCTTGACACGCGCAGTCAGTTCGGCCAGTCGGACCGGCCCGTTCACCGCCAGGCTCCGACCGCCGGCGCCGGGCGGTGGCTCCCTCGCTCGCTCGCAGCGGCGGTCAGCGCGGCCTGGGCCGCCGCGACCTGCTCTGTGATCTCCGCGCCCCGTGGGCCGGCGTACCAGGGCAGGGTGGTGACCAGAGCGACGCGGGCGCCGGTCAGCCACACCAGCGCCTGGCCCTTGGGCAGCGCCCGGATGGCGGCGGCGGGCAGGATGCGCTGCTGGCGGACCGAGCGGGAGCGGCTGGTGCGGCCGTCGCCGGTGCTGATGCTCACGGTCGTGACGTCATGGTCACCGATCAACCTGCTCAGGTCTTCGGCGAAGCTGGCGTCGTCGATGCCGGCGCCGACCAGCTTGACGGTCGCGGCGGACAGCAGCGCCCGCATGCCGGTCTCACCCCACACCCCGACGCCCTGGGCGTGGGACTGCAGGATCGTCAGCGGGATCACCCCGCGTGAGCCGAGGTGGCTATACAGCTGGGGCAGGTCGGCGATCCGGCAGATGTTCGCCGCCTCGTCCAGGACCACGACCATCGGCGGGTCCAGCCGACCGCCGGCCCGCTCCGCGGCCAGCGTCGCGGCGCGCATCACCCGGTCGGTCAGCGCGGCGACCAGCGGCGCCGCTGAGCCGCCGCCGTCCTTGCTGAGCAGGAACAGCGTCTGCCGCGAGGTCGGGAACTCGGCGGCGTCGAACTGCTCGACCCGCACCGCACGGCCGTCCGGGCCGGGCACGACCGCCTCGGTGGGCGGGGTCACCCAGGCGGTGATCTGCGGGTTGCGCAGGCAGCGGGCGGCGACCCGGGCGGTGAAGTAGACGCTGCCCCGGGTCTCGGCCGGACTGCCCTGCATCCCGGCCAAACTCGCCGCCAGGCCGCGGTAGCCGGCATCGCGCAGCACCTCGACCGGGGTGGGATTGGCCTCGTCGTTGAGCCAGTCGTAGACGTCGTGCATCGTCCCGCCGGTGGCCTTGGCGGCCAGCAGCAGCGCCGCGATCAGCTCTTGCGCGGCCGGGCCCCAGATGTCCTTGGAGCGTTCGTCGTCGACGGTCAGCACGAAGTGCCCGGCCAGGCGTTCGGCTTCCTCGACGCAGGTCAGGTCGGCCAGCGGGTCCCACCACCAGGTCCGCGGCGCCCAGGCGATGGACTGCGGGTCGAACGTCCACACCCGCTGTCCGGTGGCCTGGGCGCGCAGCGCGGCGGTGGCGGCCCACACGTCCGCCTTGTTGCTGGTCGCGACCGCCGCCCCCGGTGCGGAGAGCATGGCGGGGATGGCCAGGGCGGTGGACTTGCCGGAGCGGGGGGCCATGTAGGCCAGCACGACGTCCTCCCAGCTGCTGTACAGCACCGGGCACTTATCCGGGCTGCCGGTGCTGCGCAGCCGGCCCAGCGCCAGCCCGAGCTCGCCGGGCGGCAGGTCGGCCGGCTTGGCGCCGGCCAGTGACGGCCGCAGCCGGACCGCGGTCGCCGCGGCCGCCGGGAGCGTCAGGTGCGCGACCTCGCGGCGCCGGGCCAGCGACCGGCGCGGGTCATCAGCCCGCACCCGCCGGCGGAGCAGCAGGGCTGCTACGGCCGCGACCGGGACTGCGACCAGCAGCGCCACGACGGCGGCGAGCGTCCACACCAGTGTCGGGGAGGCCTGCGGCCACAGGCTGGCCGTGCCGTCCCGCAGGACCTGCACCACCAGCAGCAGATGAAACGACGCGTCCGGCTCCGACGCCGGGGTTGGCGCGGGCGCGCCGCTGGCCGGCTCCGACAGCAGCGCAGCCAGGGTGCCGCCAGCCCAGGTCGCGGCGCTGGCCAGCAGCAGCAGCCCGCCGAGGACCGGCACGACCCAGGCGGCCTCGTTGCCGGACAGCCCGCCGCTGCCACCGACGCCCGGCCCGATCGGGCGGCTCACCGCCAGTCCCCGGCCGGCTGCGCCGGGACCGTCACCGCAGGTGCAGCGGGCTCAGCCACGGGGGGCGCCGCGGCGGCGAGTGCCGGCGTGCTGGGCATCGGCACACTGAGTGGGCTGGCCCAGCGCTTGTTGGTGTCGTGCACCGCGGCTTCCAGCTCGGCGGCGGTGAGATCGACGTGCACCGGGATACCGGGGCGCTGGCCGCTCTTGAGCAGGAACTTCCCGACCCCTGGAGGCAGCGCGGCGGCGTCCCAGCCGGGCGGGGTGGACCAGCTGGTTACCTGCCGGCGCTCAGCGCGGGAGAACGCGACGATCTCAGACAGCTCGTCGACTTCTTGGGCCGGCAGCCCGCCGCACACCACCAGCCCGGCGCGTTCGATGAAGCCCTTGGCCTTGTCCCGGTCTTCCGGCCGGCGCAGCGCTCGCAGGTCGGCCATCGAGTGGGTGATCATCGCCTGACCGACGCCGCTGTTGCGGTTCAGCCGGGTCAGCTCGTCGACCTTGTCGACCATCCCCTCGCCGGATCGGAGCACCCGCCACAGCTCGTCAAGCACGATGAAGAACCGGCGCTGCGGCGCCAGGCCGGCATCCGCCAGCGCGTTGGCGGCCTCGACCGCGCCGAACCCGTCGGACCAGCAGGCCAGCAGCACTGCGGCCTGCAGGGCGGTGTCGCCGGCACTGATTCCGGACACGTCGACCGCGACGGCCGGCGCGTCCAGGCGCAGCCGCTCGGTGGTGGGTCGGGCGAACACGCTGCCCAACGGCCCGTCAAGCAGGCTGAGCAGCGAGCGCTGCAGCGGGTCGACGATGTGGCGGTAGGCGCCGGTGTCGCCGCGGTCCAGCGTCGGCAGCCGCACCGGTTCCGGGGCGGCCTCGAGCACCGCGACCACGTCACCGAGCAGCGGCGCCGGCGTCGACGGCTCGGCCAAGCGGGCAGTGTTGTGCCGGTCAGCGAGCAGCCGCAGCGCCGCGGACAGCACCGCCCGTTCGGTGTCGGTCGGTCGGGAACCGCGCACCAGCGTCACCAGCGCCTCGACCATCACGGTGCGCCGGCCGTGCGCCTCCTCCCGCAGCGCCGCCGCCGGCTGAACCCGGCCAACAGCGTGCAGCTGGTCCGCGGCGTCGTCCAGCGCCCCGACATCGAGCACGTTCAGCGCGCCCAGGCCGCGACCGAGCCGTACGACCTGCCCACCCAGCGCCCGGACGGTGTCGACGTAGTCGGGTTTGAGGTCGCCCAGCACCAGCGGGACGGTGCCGGCGCCGGCCAGTCCAATGACCATCCGCCGCACCAGCGTGCTCTTGCCGAGCGCCGGCAGGCCCAGCAGGAACATCGACGGGTTCAGGATCAGCCGAGCGCGGCTGAACCAGCTCAGCGGGTCGCAGCAGACCGTCGCGCCGGTGAGCAGGTTGCGGCCCAGCGGCACACCAATGGTGGGGCAGCCGCCGCCGACGGCGAACGGAAACAGCCCGCACACCTGCACGGTCGTGCCGCGCCACTCCGGCGGCGCCTCGACATAGGACACCCGCCCGCGTCCCGGGCCGCGGAACCCGCGCGGACCCGGCTTCGGGTCGTGCGCGAGCAGGCTGTGCAGGGGCTTGAGCGTCGGGCGGCGACCCATCAGGACTCCTTGCGATCAGAGGTTGTCGCGGACCAGGTCCGGGACGGCGACGTGGTGAGGAAGCACGACGCCGACGCCGAGGGCGGCGGTGAAGGCGGCGGCCTGGCTGCCGTAGCAGCGGCGCAGCCGCAGCTGGCAGGCGGGCCCGAGCTGGTCGATGAGCTCACCGGCTTGGCCGAGCTGGGCCGGGTCGGTGACGGTGGCGGTGACCAGCAGGCTGAACCGGACCAGCCCGGCGCCGGCGGCCTGCTCGGCGGCGGCCTGCCGGGCCGCGGTCAGCGCGAGGGTTTCGGCCGCGCGGCTCTCCCCGGGTCGGGCGGTGGCCCGGCCGATCGCGGTGCGGACGTCGGCGTCGGCGACCTGGGCGGCTGAGGCCGGGTCGTGCGGCCGGTAGATCAGTGTGACCCGTTTGCGTGCCAGGCTGTCGTGGGCCTCCAGCAACTGCTCGAGGACCCGGCAGGTCACCGCGCCGTGCGGCGGGTCGACCATCTGCCAGGTGATGCTGGCGCCGCTGTCGTGCCGCAGGTGGTCCCACGCCTCGACCTGCCCGGCCGGTCCGGCGCTGGCCCAGTCGACCAGCCCCGCCGGCCCGTGCTGCTGGTCCTGCGCGGCGCTGGCGCGGTCGAGCAGCGGCGCGCAGCCCGGGTCGTAGGCGACCCGCACGGTCTGGATGACCTCGGCGGCGGTCATCGCCCGGCCGGTGCCGGCGCCGGCGGTGCGCAGCTGGTGCAGCAGCAGCGGCAGCCGCCGGCCGATCTGGGCGGCCATCTCCTGCTCGCTGCGGACCCGCACCGACGCCGCTGTCCCAGCGACGTTCTTGCTCCGGCCCTTGGTCTTGCCGTAGGTCGCGCCGAGCAGGCCCTCGGCTTCGCGGTGCGCGCGGGTGCGGGCGGTGAAGGTCAGCGTGACGTAGGCGGTCACGGCCGCCGACCCGCGCGGATAGGAGGCGGCGGCCTCGGTCAGCACCGCCCGGGACAGCGCCGGTGCGTCGGCGGTGAGCAGGCTGTCGACCTCGGCGGCCAGTCGCGACCCTGGGTCGGGGGCGGTCTCGATCGTGACGGTGCAGGCCTCCAGCGACGCCTCGTGGCCGAGGCTGGCCAGCCAGCCGCCCCAACTGGCGACCCATTCGTCGACGGTCTCGACGTCGACGAGTTGGCTGCCCTCGGGATCGCAGCGGATCAGCACCGCGTAATGCCGGGTGCTGGGCAGGGCGATGAGCGCGAACTGTTCGCCGTGCGCCGTGACCGCCCGCAGCAGCCGGGTGCTGGCCAGCAGTCCGGGCAGCCGGGTCGCGCCGAACGCGATCGGGCTGACCAGCGCCGAGCGGTACAGGTGCTGCCGGCGGCGCCGCCCGAGCCGCCAGGCCGCCTTGGCCAGCAGCACCTGCCAGCCGTTGCGGCCGGCCCGGTTGCGCCAGGCCAGCGGCGCGACCCCGGCCACGCACAGCGTGGCGACGACGGCGGCGGGCAGCAGCCCGGCGCTGATCTGCACGAACATCACCAGCACCAGGCTGGACAGCGCCGCGGCAGTGCCCAGCAGCCCGAGCCGCGGCAGCCCGGGACTCGTCGGCCGGCGCCAGTTGCCGTAGGTCCGCGGCGCCGCACCGGCCGACGGGGTCGCCGCGGAGCTCGCCGCGCTGCTGGTCAGGGTGCTGCTCATCGGGCTGCTCCCGGCGGCGGAGCGTCGGTGCCGGCGGTGCTGCCGCGGGCGGCGGAGGCAGCGCCGGTGGCCAGCTGCACGCCGGCCTGCAGCCCGGCGCCGGCCATCCCGGCGCCGGCGCCCGCGGCGCCGCCACTGGCACCAGGACCTGTTGGGCCAGCACCGCCTCGCGGGCCGGCGTTGCCGCTGGGGCCGGCGCCGCCGGGACCCAGCAGCCCGGCGGAGCCGCCCGACGGTGGGGGCATAGCGCCGCGTCCGCCGGCACCGGCGGTCATTCGGGCGCCGGATGCCAGCACCATCCCGGCGGCAGCCGCGCCGCCGCCGGCCCCGGCGCCGGCGGCGACCGCGGTGCCGACCATCGGGGTGACCAGGCGCAGCAGCGACGGCAACGCCACGATGCTCAGGATCAGCATGAACAACCCGGACAGCACGCTGGTGGCATCGGTGCCGTCACCGATGAGCAGGAACGCGCTGGCGTAGACGGTCGCCGCGGCCGGCTTGTAGAGGATGAAGGCCAGCAGCCAGCTGGTGATCCGCTTGAACCAGGCCATCCCGGTCTCGGTGCCGGTGCCCGCGGCGGCCAGCGGCAGCAGCCCGGCGAAGATCGTGACGACGCCGACCCGCACCAGCATCAGCCCCATCTGCACCAGCGAGGCGAGCATCCCCAGCAGCCCGACCAGCAGCAGCAGCCCCGACCCGAGGCCGGGGACGCCGCCGAGGGTGGCGAGGGAGGCCATCCGGGCGCCGAGTTGGCCGTCGGTGCTGCGGTCCAGCACCCAGCGGCTGTACTCGTCGCCGAACACCACCAGTGCGTTGACCGCCGCCACGCCGCAGCCGGACACCACGACCAGGATCACCAGGCCCTTGAACGCCTCACCGGCCGGCCGGCTTGAGCGGGTCAGCGCCAGCCGGCCGGCGCAGACCAGCACCGACAGCACCGCGATCCACGCCGTCAGCCAGGCGGTGTTGCCCCGCAGCTCGGCCACCGGCCCGGATCCGGTGCTCAGCCCGGGGACATCGACGCCGGTCCAGAACGTCACGACCATCTGCGTTGCCGTGGCGAACCCTTCGGCGATCTTCTGCGCGGCTGCGTCGAAGACTGACCCGGCCGCCTCGCCGGCCAGGCCGCCGACTGCTCCGGAGACGGTGTCGCAGACCGCGCCGACGCCGGGCAGGTCGCAGCCGGCCATCAGGCGCCCCACACGACGAAGCCGTCCAGGGAGGGCACAGCCTGAGCGGTTGGGCTGGTGCCGCCGTCGGGCTGCAGCTGCAGCCGCCAGTCGTCGTCGATCCAGCGCACCGTCGTCGTGCTGACCTGCAGCACCCCGGAGCTCGAGAAGCGGCTGACCAGCTGCACCACCGCCACCTGCGGCGTGAAGGTGACGATCCGGAACCCGGCGATCTGCCCGTAGGTGCCGGGCGGCGCCTGCGGATCGATGCCGGTGCGGTTGCGCGCGAACGCGTCCCGGCCGGCCCCCGGCAGCACCTGCCGGTCCAGGACCTCCCGCCAGCCCTCGCCCGGGGTGAGCAGGTAGCGGACGCCGAGGTGTACCGCCGCCAGCAGCGCGCCGGATTGGGAGCGCTCGAACCCGCCGTACACCGGTCCATAGACGACCGTGGGGCCGAAGGTGGGGCTGTACGGCAGCGCGACGCCCATGAACAGCTGCCAAGTCACGTCCTCCGGCGCGACCAGCAGCGGCTCCACCACCGCCTCAACCGGCCCGGGCGCGGCGTCGGCGAGCGCCGCGTCGGTGGTCCATTGGATGTCAGCGGGCACGGTCTTCGCCGGCGGCGCGCCAGATGAGCCGGGTGACCCGTCGTCGCCGAGCAGGGCGACGGTCGCGCCGGCGACCAGCAGCAGGGCGACGCCGGCGAACGCCACGGCCGGGCGGCGGCCGGCCGGCTCGCCGCCAGCGGGCCACGGCCGTTGGCGGCCGCCGCGGCTGGCGAGCGTGCTGGACCTCGGCAGCATCAGATCAGGACGTTGACGAGGCTGGTTGCGCTGGCGCCCAGGATGCAGGCGCCCATGACCCAGCCGAGCTGGCCGACGGCCTCGCTGCCCTCGCCGCGGCGGTGGGAGAAGGCCATCTTGCCGGCAACCAGGAACACCCCCACCACGCACAGGAACGTCACGCCCCAGGCCACCCACGACAGCACCGTCGTCAGCCCTTCGGTGCCGGGCGGCTGAATGCCGTTGGGGCGGGGGATGTCGGCGGCCAGCAGCAGGCTCAGGCCGTTGGTCAGGCTGTCGGTCGTGCTCATCGGGGATCTCCTTGCCAGGTGGGGGCGCCGGTCAGCGCCCGCAAGTCGGTGATCAGCCGGGTCACCTCGGGGTGGGCCGGCAGCGGTTCTGTCGTGGCGCCCAGCCGCCACTCGGTCAGCCACGGCACCTGCCAGACGCGCAGGAAGGCACCAGCGACCAGGTCTGCCAGGTCTCGCAGCCGCGGCGGGAGCCGGCCGGGTGCGTCCGCGACCAGCACTAGGCCGAGCAGCGTGACGTCCAGCCCGGTGTCTCCGGCCGCGTGCGCGCGCGCGGCCTCGCGGGTCGCCTCGAGCCCGCTGGTGGAGCTTCGGGCAACGAGGAGCGCCGCGCCACCGTCCGGCCAGGTCTGCCCGGCGTCGACGCCGCCGGCCGCGGCCAGTCCGGCGCGCAGCAGGCTGCTCACGCCGGCGCCGCCGTGGGCCGCCAGCAGCTGGCAACCAGCACCTGAGGGCAGCGGCGGCGCGGGCACGGGTGGAATTGCGGTTAAGTGGCGGTCAGCTGCAGCGCCTAGGACGGGTGCGGCCAGTAGGCCGCGGGATGCGGCCACTCGACCAACCAGGCTCGACAGCGGCGGCGTCTCCGGCCGCACCTCGAGCGCGGTCGCGGCCAGGACAGCTCGGCCGGTCTCAGCACGCATCACGCGCCTCGCGTCGCCGTCGCCGAGCACACCCGCTGGTAGGCGGCCGCCGCTCCCTCCGCCGGGCCGGCAAGGTACGCCCGCAGCGCGCTATACGCGCCAGCGGAAAACGGCTGCGCGGCCAGCTCGGTCAACAGCCCGTCGAGCGCACGCCGCGCGGTCAACACCACAGCGGCGTCGCGCAAGAGCGCCGCGTCCTCTCCGAGATCACAAGCGACGACCGTGTCGACCGCGTGCAGCAGCGGTTGGCCCCGCTGAGCTCGGCCGGTCGGTGCGTCGTGGTCGTGGTGGTCCATCCGGCCTTCGCCTCCCGCCTCCGCGGGCGGCGCCGGTTGCGCCGCCCTGCACCTGGCGTAGGTGCGATCAGAGGGGGTGCTGTGACAGCGGATCTTGAAGTTTCTGACGGGGTCGTCGGCAGACCGCGCGGTCACGCGGCGGCACCCGGGTCGCCGGGGCGGGGTCCCTTCTCGAGCCAGACGGCCAAGACCAGGGCGAGGGCCGCGACGGCGCCGGTCGTCAGGTAGAGCGCCCACCGGCCGGTCGCGGCGGCACCCAGCCCGACCGGGAGCACCGCAACGCCGGTGATGACCAGCAGCGGGACCAGCGCCGAGAGCGGCCCGCGTCCCCGTACCGCTGGCATCGCCAGCAGCACCGCAGCCGCCGGCGCGACGAGCAGCGCCGGCAGCCACCATGTCGGCCCGGCCAGCGCCGCCGCCCCCGCCCAGACGACGGCTCCACCGAGCTCACCGAGCACGTGCCGGTGGGGGATCGCCGTGGTGCACGCCGCGCAACGGCCGCGCGACAGCACGAAGCCCAGCACCGGCAGCAGCTGGCGGCCGCGCAGCACCGTCCGACAGCGCGGACAGCGCGAGCGCGCGAGGAGCGACCCATCAGCCGCGGCGGCACGGTCCACGGCTACCTGCAGGAACGAGCTCACCGCGGCGCCCAGCGCGGCGGCCAGCGCCAGCCACAGCCACGGCATGGGCGCGGTCAGCGGCTCACCGGGTGACCAGCGCCTGCAGCTCGCCGACCTGGATGCTCGTCCGCGAGGCCAGGTCCAGCGTGATCTGGCCGGCCGAGCCGCCCGGTCCGGTCCAGTCCACGACCCAGAACGACGTGGCCGTGATCGGGTAGGCGTTGTCGGGCTGGCCGGCGGAGGTGCGGGTGTAGCGGTGGCCGCAGTCCGGGCTCGGGGTGAAGCCGTACCGGTCGTCGTACGGGGTGCCGGGCGTGCGGCAGGTGACGGTCGCCCCGTCGCCCATCGTCCAAACGATCCGGGCGACCCGCGCCGTGGCGGTGATTGTGACGCCGCCGGCGCTGCCGGTCAGCGAGGTCGGCCCGAATGTTGCCGGGCCGCGGGCGGTCCACATGTACACCGGGGCGCCGACCGCACCGATCGAGCCGGGCCGGTCCTCGGGCACGATTCCGATGTCGGCTGCGCGCAGGTCCATCCGCCGCACCACGATCCGCGCGGCCTGCTCGGGGCTCATCGCTGCCTCGGGCGGCTGCGGCAGCCAGATGATCGGGTTCGCCGAGTTCCCGGGATCGCCGCACAGGTAGACGGCGCCGCGCGGGTAGTTGCCGGCCCAGATTTCGTCCGACGGTGGGGGCTGAGGGTCCAGCCGCCGCAGGTAGCACTGCAACCCGTTGGACCAGGTGCCGTAGAACGGGTCGGTGCACGGCACTTCGCGACCTGCGTAGCCGACACACGCTGGGCCGGTGCTGCCGCTCCCGCTTCCGGGATCGGCGTCATTCACCGGGCGGGTAGTCGGCACGTCGATCGTGATCTCGCACTGCCCGCTTTCTGGGTTCACCTTCGCGCAGGTAGGAGGTGCCGCGGACGCCGATACTGCGAGGCCGGTGATCATGAGCACGGTGGTGGTGAGGGCGACCGTGAGTCGCCGGCTGCGGTTCAGCATGGCTCGTTCAGGGCTGTGGCCTCGTAGACGAACCACCCACCGGTCTCGGCGCCCTTGGTGCCGGGCTCGTAGCGGTACATCGTCACGGTCGACTTGGACCGTTCCTCGCGCTCGGGGAGCACCACTGACTTGCCCGTGCCGTCGACGATGTCGACGCCGGAGACATCCAGGCACGCCTGCAAGACGACCTCGGGATAGCCGCCTGGCTCAGGAGTGAGGTCAACCGACGTCACGCTCAATGAGGCGATCTGCGTGATGCCGATCTGACGCAGCCCTGGGGTGCGCTGGGCGTTGCGAAAGGCAGTCTCCTGGTAAGCCCGCTCCGGCAGGACGGTTACAGCGTCGAAGGGGGCGGAGCTCTGATAGCCGCCTTGGGCTACTGAGGTTCGGACCTCCAAGAACTCGCGGTAGCGCTCCTGAGCTTCCGCGGCGGCAAGGTCCTCCGGCGTCTGGGCCGGCTCCTGAATCGGTGCAGTATCCGCCGGCTCGTCGACGGCCGCTGGTGCCGGCGGCGGTGGAGCCGGGTCCTCGCCGCCGCCTACAACCAGGATGGCGATCCCGACGAGGGCGAGCACGGTGACGAGCACACCGGCGATGACGGCCGCGCGCTCGCCGCTGCTGCGGCGCGGCCCGGAGCCGAGGTCGGTCTCAGTTGGCTGCTGGGTGAGGGACATGCCGTTCTCCCGCTGATCGGTTCGGGGCATTGTCGGCCCTGGTGGGCGGGATGTGTCCATCGCGGCCCCCGGGTGTGGACGGCGGGGGATCATTAGGTGCCGACCTGGCGGCGGGTCGGGCGGCCGAGTAGCTCGTCGAGCAGCTCAAGGGTCTCGGGCTCAAGGTCGTCGCCGAGCTCGTCGGCCAGCGCGGAAAGTCGGTCGGCCGTGGTCGCCAGGCCGGTCAGGTCTCCGGCGAGCCACTCGGCCTTGAGGGCGTCGCGCCACAGCAGTTCGGCTCCTGGGTCGGCGTGCAAGCCGGCGGCGGCGGCTCGACGGGCGAGCGGTGCGTTGCCGTCGAGCAGCGCTCGGCGGGCGAGTTCGTGGGCGACGTCGACAATGGCGCTGATCATCTCCTGACGGTCCGGCTCGGCCCAGGCGTAGCGGCGGGGGTTGACCCCGGCGAACGGCTTGCCCTGGACGAGGTCGAGCGCGGCCGCCAGCGTCGCCGTGCTGGCCTGCTGCGGGCTGCCGGACAGCAGGTCCTGCCACAGGTGCCAGTCGGTGCGTACGTGCGGGTGCAGCCGGTAGCCGTCCTCGACGACTCGCGGGACGTAGTCGTCGCCGCTGTCGTCGACGCCCAGCCACCGGCGCAGCTTGGACAGTGCGGTGTTGCGGGTGTTCTCGACGGCCCGGGCGCCGGGCCAGATCGCCTCGCTGAGGCCGTGGTGGTCGGCGCCGGGGTGCAGAGCGAGGAATGCGGCGATCTCGGTGAGCTGACGCCGCTTCGACGGCTCGACTGCGCCGCGGGCGTGGCGGATCTCGACCGGTCCGAGGACCTGCACCAGCGGCGTCGGCTCGATCGCCTCAGCAGCGTCGACGTCGGCGGTTGCAGTGCTGCTGGCGCCGTCCAGGACCGGGGAGCTTTCATCGGAAGAATTGTGTCCGTCGAGGTCACCGTAGCCAGCTGTGCCGGTGGTGACCTCAGCAGTTGGCGGCTCGGGCGGGACCGGCAGGAACACGACCGCTCCGGTCGTCGTCGGTGTGGCGTCCGCGTCGATCTGCGGCTCCAGGTCCTCCCTGAGACGGCTACCGAGTTCGCTGACCGCGGGCTCATGCTCGTCCGGCGCCGGCGCCCCGCCGGCCGGGGCGGTGGGCGGCTGGTCGGCGACGGCGAGCAACCCGAGCAGCTGGTCGAGGTCGGTGCTGGTGAGGACCTGCGGGCGCAGCGCGAGGTTGACCGGTGCCAACACAGCGGCGGCGTCAGGGCCGGTCTCGGCGCCCAGGTGCAGCGTCCACTCGCTCGGTCCCGACGGGCCGGCGATGACCGCGGCGACCCCCACGCGCGGGAGATGGTGCAGCACCTCGTCCAGCCGGGCCCGAGTTGCGGGGTCGACCGGCCCGGCGACAAGCATGATCTCGGGGGTCCAGGCGTCGCGGGCGCGCTCGAGCCGCGGCGCTGCGGTCCGCGCCGTGAGCAGGTCGTCGAGCTGCTGGCCGGCCAGGGCGTTGCGCACGTCCGCGGCGCGGTGCTCCAGCGCCGGCAGCAGCTCCTCGAGCGAGGTTGCGTGGCGGACCCGCCCAGTGCCCAGGGCGGTCGGCAGGGTCGGCAGGCAGCCGACCAGGGTGACCTGCAGATCGTCGGCCCAGCGGCTGGTGGCCAGTTCGGCGGCCAGCGCCGCGAGCACCGCGATGCTGCGGTCGGCTTCGCCGTCGACGACGAGCGCGCCAAGATGCTCGAGGTCGACGAGCACGTGCGCGCCATCGAGGTCATGACCGATCGTCACCAGGCTGGGGTAGGGGGCAGGCACGTTGGCCAGCTCGGTCGTTGGTAGCAGCGGCGCGTCGCTGTCGAGGGTCCAGACCGCCGGGTCGGCCGTGCAGGTGAACGGCGCGGGCAGCGTCAGAGGTTCGGCCAGATACAGCTCGAGCTGCTGTGCGTGCAGCCGGGCCAGCCGCAGCGACGGCAGCGACCGTCCGACTTCGCCCAGCAGCACCGACAGGGTGCGCAGAACTTGGTCGACCCGGGCCAGCGCGTCCGGGTTCTCGACCAGGCGCAGGTCCAGCTCGGTCGGGGCCAGGTCCGTGGGCGGCATCGCGATGCGCTGTCCAGGGCGCCGCCGACGTTGCTGTCGGACGCGACGGCCGCCCAGCAGCGTGAGCAGGCCCGCGGCCAGCAAGGCCCCAACGCCGCCGGCGGTGCGCACCACGTTCACCAGATCGTCGTCATCGACGTCGATGTGCTGCGCGGGCCCGTCCGTCGGATCGGGCGCGGCCTCGCCCAACTCAGCGTCGCTCGACGCCTCGGTGTCGGCAGGTGCAGTCGGCTCCGTGTACTGCCCGGCCGTCCCGTCGATCGACGGTGGTGGCTGCTCAATGGCCGGCGGGTCGACCGGGCCAGCCGGGAAGGGCGGCTTGATGGGCGGCTGGTCCGGCGTTGCCGCCGTGGCGCCGGGAACGGTCAGCTGCCAGCCCGGCCTGATGAAGTCGGGGTGGGTGAGTCGGTCTCCGTCGGGCTGCAAGGCGGTTGAGGCGGCCGCGATCTCGTCGTAGCGGCTGCCGTCACCCAGGGTCTCGGCGGCGATGTCCCACAAGGTGTCGTCCGGCTCGACGACGACCTGACCAGCCGGCGCAGAAGTGTCAGCGGGGCGCACTGTTGCGTCGGCGGGCAGTGTCAGCGTCCACCCGGGCCGCAGCCAGTGGTCGGTGGTCAGCTGCAGCCCGTCTGGCTGCGGAGCGCCGTAGTTGAGCTGCGCGATCTCAAGGTAGCGGCCGCCGTCCCCCAGCTGGTCAGCGGCGATCTTCCACAGGCTGTCGCCGGCCAGAACGGTGTACGTCGGCGCCGCCGTCGGGGGAGAGGAGAGGGCGGCGGCGGAGGAAGTCTCGGAGTTCTGAGCGCGGGGAGCGGCATCCAACGTTGCTGGTGTCGACGGCGACGGCGACGGCGCTGATGCTCCGGCCGCGGTGGCCGCGGGTGCGGGTGCGGCCAGGGCCGGGTTGGCCAGCGCGGTGAGCGGGACGGTGAACAGCAGCGTCGCGCTGGCGACCAGTGCGCTGGCTGTCCGCTGCTGCAGCCCGAGGGCGGGAAGGTGCGGGCTGGGCAGCCCGCGCACCTGCGCGGGGACCTCGACCAGCACGCTGAGCGCGAAGCTCGCCCACCCGATCCAGGCGACCCAAGTAAGCGCGGCCAGGAACAATGACCCGTCGTCGGGGCGGGTGAGCACGTCTAACAGCACGCCGGCGTTCAGGTCGGCGTCGGGCAGCGGGTTCCCGCGCAGCGCAATCAGCGCGGCCGGCACGCCGAACAGCAGGGCCAGCAAGACCAGTAGTGACAGCAGGCCGCGCAGCCGGTCCGTCAGCGGCCGCCCAGTCCGGCCGGCCCGCGGTGCCGGTGACTGGTGCCGGGAGAGGGTTCGGCTCATCCGGGCTGCTCCTGCCCCACACCGCGGGCAAGCCGGGCCTCGGCGCGTCCGGTGACGGTCTGCGTGCCGAGCCCGATCAGCGACAGGAAGGTCGGGGTGAAGCTGCTGCTGGTGGTGACCTGCACCCGGTCGCCGGTGGCGGACGCCGTGCCGGTGACGCCGGCGGCGGACAGGTAGGACTGCGCGGCGCTGACCGCGACGGCGGGGTTCACCCGTGGTGCCTGGCCGCGCACGGTTGTGCCCGGCTGCACGGACTGGGCGGCGGCTCGGGCGGCTTCGGCGGCCGCGTCGTCGGCGCGTTGGGTGGCGCGGAGCTTCTGTCCGCCGTCGACGACGAGCCCGACCGCGATGAACAGCGCCAGCACGGCCACGACCAAAAACAGCGACACCGAGCCACGCTCGTCCCGGAGTCCGGTGCCGAGCCCGTTGCCGAGCCGGAGGTGCCGCCGGCTGGTCATGACCGCTCCCGGAAGGTGTCCAGGCTGGACACCGCCGTGTGGCTGACGGTCCGGGTGCCGGGCAGGCCGGGGATCCCCAGGTCGGACAGCCGGACCGGGCAGCTGACGGTGGCGGTGACGGTGGCGGGCTGGCCGGGGGAGGCGGCGAATCCGCCGGTGTCGACGGTGACGTCCACGGTCGTGCACTGCAGGGCCTGCGCCGCCAGGCTCTGCTGCGCGGACGTCACCGCCGAGGTGCTCGCCGCACCCGGGGTACGGGCGATCGAGGCGCTGCGGGCGGCATCGGCCGCGGCCTGCTCGACCGCGGCGTTGGCGCCGTTGACCCGGCCGGCGACCACCAGCAGCCCGATCACGAGCAGCAGCCCGGGCGCCCAGATGACCAGCTCGAGCGTCGTCGACCCGGCCTCCTGCGTGACGCGCGCGGTGCGGCAATGCCTGCGGGGCCGCTGGCGAGTCACGGGCTGCTCCGGCTGGTGAACCGCTCCAGTGGCCCGGCGGCGGTCTGGCTGACCCGCGGTCCGGGCAGGCCCGGCAGCAGGCTGACCGTGCGGGCGGACACCGTCACCCGCACCTGGGCGTCGGTGACGGTCGGGACGATGCTTAGCTCGCTGAGGTTGTCCAGCTCGCCGGTGTCGGTCAGGAACTGCCGTGCCTGTTGCTGCGCGGTGCCGGCCGGGTTCGGCTGGCCGTCGAGGCGGGCGGCCCGTACGCCCTGCTCGGCGGCGGCCAGCGCGACGTTACGGCCGTGGAAGAACAGCGCCCCCTGGATCACGCCGAAGATCAGCAGCAGCAGGACCGGGAACAGCACCGTCAGCTCCAACGTCGCCATGCCGTCCTCCCGCCCGCCCTGCCAGCGGTCCCGGCGCCGGCCCTGTCGCCGACCGGAGTGGCGGGCAGCACGGACCGGCCGGGTACGACGTCGGTCGACGCCGCCAGGCTGGTCGGCGGGAGCGTGGAGCGGGTGCATGAGGTCGGTGCGCAGCTACTGGATCTGGTTGAGCCGGTTGTTGGTCGCAGTCGTCAACGCGAGCACGGCGACGCCGGCGATGAGGAACAGTCCGAGCGCGATGATCGCGATCTCCAGCGTGGACAGTCCGGCCTGCCGGTCGCCGTCGCGGAGCTGCCGCGCGCGGGCGGCCGCGCCGGTTCGGACGGTGTCGGTCACCGTGTCGGTCAGGGTCATCAGCGTGATCTGCAGAGCGAGCAGGCGGTCCATGGCGGGCTCCTTCGGGGCGGGTGCTGCTGGTAGGCGTAGGTGCGGTTGGAGGGCGGTCTGTGACAGGACGACGTCATGATCTTTTGCGGCGGCTCAGAGGATGCGGACGATTGCGGGAGCGCCGAGGATGACCAGGAAGATCAGCCCGAGCAGCGCGACGGGGATGACCATCCGCTCGCTGTCCTCGTTGGCGCGGGTCTGCTCCTTGGTCAGCAGCGCGACCCGCAGGCCGCGGCTGCGGGCCCGCAGCGTGTCGGCGACGGCGGCGCCCTCCTCACCGGACAGGCGCATGATGTCGGCCAGGTCGGACAGCTCGGGCAGGCCGAGCTCGGTGGCCAGGGCGTGCAGCCCGTCCCACGGCGGGGTGCCCGACAGTCGGGCGCGGACCAGCTCCTCGCGAAGCCGGACGAACACCCAGCTTTCGCCGACGGTGGCGGCCTGCTCCAAGGCCTGGGTGGCGCCGGCGCCGGCGGCCCGCTCGAGCGCGGTCAGGTCGATGTAGGCGCCGGTGGCGCGGGCGAACTCCTCCCGGGCGGCGGCGGCCTTGCGCTGCACCTCCACGTCCGGGATCAGGAACAGCAGCGCACCCAGCGCCAGCCCGCCCAGCGCCGGCACCGCGACCGGCAGGGCGTAGCCCATCGCGGCGGCCATCAGCGTGAACAGGGCCGGGAACAGCAACCCGAGCAGGCCCATCAACACCTTCTGGCCCAGCCAGCGGTGCGCCGGGAGGCGCAGCAGCGTCAGCTCGCGGGTCGGGACGCGCAGGAACGGCAGGCTGTCCAGGTGCCGCTGCACAGCCAGCCCGATCCGCGTCTCCAGGCCGCTGGTGCTGGCGGTCTCGTCGCTGTCGGCCAAGGCCGGGGCGGTCGCAGTCGGTGTCAGTCGCGGCGGGGCGAGGAGGTCCAGTGCCGCGGCCAGCTGCGGCTGGGCCGGCAGCAGCTCACGGACGATCAGCGTCACCCCGAGGCCGGCGGCGCCGCCGGCCAGCACCGCCAGCGTCAGTCCAGTGCCCATCAACTACCGCCCATCAGGCGCTGCCCGTCGGACTCGGCTGGCGCTGCCGCGGCGGAGACGACGCGACGGCCACCGGCTCGCTATTGGGCGCGGGGTTCCGGGACGCGGTCGGTGTGCCGGTGAGGAAGCGTGGGGTCGGGCGGCCCACGGTCATTTGCCGCATCCAGAGCAGCGCGCCGACGTACGCGGACAGCAGCAGCGTGAGCAGCGCCTGGCCGAAGCCGCTGGTGTAGGGCTGCACGTAGGTCTTGTTCAGCCCGAGCAGCACCAGCACGCCCAGGGTGATGAAGGTGACCGCCCGGGCGGTGCTGCGCGGCTTGGCCCGGTCGGCCTCGATCGCCCGGCGGGTGCGGACGTCCTCGGCGACGCTGGCCGCCAGCCCTTCGAGCACGGCGACGAGGCCGGCGCCGCGGCGGCGGGCGGACAGGATCAGGCTGGCTGCGACCAGGTCGCCGGTGGCGTCGTCGAGGTCGTCGGCGAACGCCCGCAGCGCCGCGGCGGTGTCCCACCGGGCGGCCAGCCGGGCGACCAGGGTAGCGACCTGCGGCCGGATCGAGTCCGGGGTGGAGCGCAGGCTGGCGGTGATCGCCTGCTCGAGGCCGACGCCGACGGCCAGCACCCCAGCCAGGTTGCGGGTCCATTCCTCCAAACCCTCGAGCCGGTCGACACGGGCGACGCTGCTGGGCGTGCCGAGCAGCCGGGGCAGCCCGGCCGCGGCGACGGGCACCGCCACCACCAGCAGCGCCAGGCCGGTCAGCAGCCAGCCGAGCAGGCCGCCGGCGACGGCGAGCGCCAGCACCAGCCGGCGGCGCCGCGCCGCGGGCCCGGCCGTGTCCGGCCCGTCGACGGCGCGCAGCAGCCGCCGGGCACGGGCGGTCAGCCTCGACGGGGGACGGCCGGCGCCGTCGTCGGCCGGCACCCGGCGCAGCCCGGCGGCGACCAGCAGCAGCCCGCCGAGCACCGCCGCCGCGGCCAGCGCCGCGACCAGCGCCGTCACCGCCGCCCCTCCGCAGCCGGCTGGTGTTCGGTGTGGCGGTCGGTGGTGTGCCAGGTGCCGGTGGGGGAGTCGAGCCAGGCTGGGTCGAACCCTGCCCGCTCGAGGTCGGGCAGGAACGACGGGCGCGTGCGCGGCACGGCGCGCCCGTCCGGGCCGGGCCCGAACACGTCGGTGATCGCCGGTCGGCCGCCCTCGCCGCGCGCCACCTCGATGACCTCGCGAACGTAACGGTGCTTGCGACCGCCAGCCGAGGTTCGGTCGTCGACGCCGATCTGCACGATCAGGTCGATGTGGCTGGCGATCTGCAGGTAGGCGTACTCCTGCGTCACGTGCGGCCCTGCCTCCAGCGCGCAGGTCACCAGCCGTTCGATCGCGGCGCGGGCGTCGTGCGCGTGCGTGGTGCTCAGGCTGCCGGCGCCGGCCTGCATCGCCTTGAACATCGGGATGACCTCGCGGCCGCGGACCTCCCCGACGATGACCCGGGACAGGTTCAGCCGCAGGGAGCTGTACAGCAGGTCGTCCAGGGTGATCTCACCGGCAGCGCGGCCGTCCGGGGTGCGCTCGCCGGTGCCGGGGCGGGCCTCGTGCGCGACGACCCGGTGGTGCCGCTCGGGCAGTGCGTGCAGGTGCAGCTCGTACTCGGTCTCGATCGTGCCGATCCGCTCCCACGGGTCCATTTCGTTGCACAAAGCGCGGACCAGCGTCGTCTTGCCGGCGCCCTGCGCCCCCGACACCACAATCGTCTTGCCGGCCCGCACCGCGGCGGACAGGAACGCAACTAGCGCGTCGTCGAGCATCCCGAGCCGGCGCAGGTCGTCCAGGTCGACGTCGGTCAGCCGGTGCCGGCGGATCACCACTGTCGGCCGCGGGGTGATCCAGGCCCGGGCGGCCAGCCGGGCGCCGCCGTGCAGGGTGAGGTCCAGGATCGGGCTGGCGGGAGAGAACGCCCGCTCCCCGCTGCCGGATCGGCCGCTGGAGCGGGCGGCCAGGAACGCCAGGGACTCGATGAGCTCCTCGTCGCTGTCGGCCACGGGCGGTCCGGGCTGGACCCGGCCGTCGCCGTAGACCAGGTGCACCTGGTCGCATCCGGTGATCTCGACGTTCTCCACCTCCGGGTCGTCTACCAGCGGCTGCAGTCGGCCCAGCCCAAATAGCGCGTCGAAGACGGCCCCGGCCAGGGCGTGCTCCTGCGCGGGGGACGGCGGGGATCCGCCTTCGGCGAGCAGGTTGTCGGCGTGGTCCCGCAGCATCGCCACGATCAGCGCCCGGCCGATCTCGCGCCGGGACGCCTCGTCCAGCCCGGCGCGGTCCCGGAGCTGCCCGGTGAGCAGCTCGGCGGCCTGCTGCCGGAACGCCCGCACCTGCGCCCAGTCCACGCCGCTGCCGGCATGCACACGTAGCGGCGGCTCTCGCCGGGTGCCGGCGTCGTCGGGCAGGCCAGGTACGGCAGCCGGTGTCGATAGCGGCGCACGACCGGCCAGGCCCGCCGGCGGCTGATGGGCAAGATCGACCGCCGCCACGAGCGGCTCACGGGCAAGACTCGCCGCACCGTCGGGCAGCTCGCGGGCAAGAGCCGCCGGCGCCGCCCCAGCCGCTGCCGGGGTCGCCTCGAGCGGGCGGGCAAGACCGGCGAACGTCGTCGCGGAGGAGTGGGCAAGACCGACTGCGGCCGACTCGGCGGCCGCCCCGGGCCGGGCGGCAAGGTCATGCGGCGGTGTCTCGTGCACCGGTGTCTCTCGTTGCGGTGCGGCGGGTGACGGCACGGCCGCCAGTCGAGGCGGCGGCTGCTCTGCGGACCGCAGCGGGGCGAACAGCGGCAGCCCGGCGAGGCGGTTGGCCGGCGCCGGGTCGGGCGGGAGCGGACGCTCGGCCGTGGGCTCCGACGTCACTGCCCGACCTCACGCAACAGCAGAGAGGTCGGCGGCTGCACGGACGTGCCTTCTGTGCCGGCATGGGTGACGGGGGGCGCGAGCCGGTCGCGGCGCGAGGTGACGAGCTCGCCGACAGCACTGATCGCGGCGCGGGTGCTACGGACCAGCGGGCTGGTGTCGAAGCGCCGTCCCGGCGCCGCACCGGCCGACAGCACCTCAGCGCTGGCCGGGTCCCACGCCAGGACCGCGACCGTCGGCACCCCGAGTGCGCCGGTGATCTCCCGGGCGGTGTAGGGGCGGCCCTCACCGACAAGCAGCAAACCCAGGGCGGAGGCGTCCGCGCCGCCGGTGGCGGTCACGGCCAGCTCCTCGCGCAGCACTCCGAGTCGGGCGCGGGCCGCGGCGACTGCCGGCAGGCTCGTGCCGGTCACCAGCAGCACGAGGTCGGCCTGGCGCAGCAGCGACGTCGGCGCGTGCGCGGCGCCGAGCCGGCCGGCGTCGACGATCACGTCGGTACCGGCCCGCTCGAGCGAGGTCAGCAGGCTGGACAGCGGACCCCACAGCGCGGCGGTGCTGGGGGCCTGTGCGGCATCCGACAGACCCGGCAGCAGCCAGCGCTCGTCCGGCCCGATGCCTGATCCGGCATCTGTGTTGGCTGCGGCGGGCGTCAGCGGCACCAGCTGCGACCACAGCGTCTGCTCGAGCTCGCCGTGCCGATGCGCGACGGCGAGGGTGAGCAGCCCACGGGAGTGATCGACCGTGCCACGCAGGTAGCCGGCAAGCACACTGCTGCCGCCCGCCGCATCGCACTCGGCCAACAGCGCCGGGCGCGGCCACAGCAACGTCATCGCCAACGCTGCGGTGCTGACACCGGGCGCGCCGCGGGCGCTGGTCAGCGCGACGACGGCCATCAGCGTTCCCGGCTGTCGAGCACCAGCGCGACGCGCCCGGTCGCCACCCGGGCCGCCAGGTCGGCGGCCCGGTCGTCGGTGACGATCAGGTTGACCACGGTCAGGCCGGTGTCGTCCGGGCCGACGACGGAGGCGACCTCGCCGGGGATCGTCGCGGGGGTGGTGCTCGGCGGCTCACCCTGCGCGGTCGGGGTGTCGACCACCCGCACCCGGTCCCCGGGTTGCAGCACGGCGGCCGGCAGCTGCGCCGCGGTCAGTGCCACCCCGACCAGCGACCGTCCGGCGGCCGGCACGACCTCGTCGGTGACGGACTGGTCGGTCAGCAGCGAGCCGGCGGACAGGTCGACCGCGGCCCGCTGCCCGACGAAGCTGTCCAGCCGGCCGGCTGCCACCGGCGCCAAGGCCGGGTCGGCGGCCACGTTCGCCACCGCCAGGTCCGTCCTGTCGATCACCTCGCCGGCCGGCACGGCCTGTACGACGGCGACGACCGGCACGGTGTTGCCGACGACCTGGGTGAGGTAGGCCGCGGCCAGCGCGCCGAGCGCGACCAGCGCGACGCCGGCCGCGAGCAGCCCCGGCCGCCGGCGGGTGCGCGGCGGAGGAGGCGTCGGTGGCGTGCTCGTGCGCCGGGCCGCCCGGCGGGTCTCAGGGCGCCGCCCGGTCGGGCTTGACGACCCACCGTCGACGTCACCGGCGCGCGCGGTATCGGGGGAGGAGGTGCCGTTGACGGGGCTCATATGACCTCAGTCCGGGCGAACGGGCGGTCAGGCTAACGCTTCTGTGACGATCTGTGGGCGGGGTAGTTGGGGCGGGTTTGCGTCGGTGCTGGTCGGAGCCTGGCACGACACAACGCTCGCCGCGCCGGCCAGCCGGGGGGACTGTGGACAGCCGGCTGTGTCCACAACCGGCGTGCGGGTCAGGCGGCGGCCAGCATCCAGGTGCCGGCTGGCGGCTCGGCGGCGCCGATGCCGGCCTCCACCGCGGCAGCGCCGATGCGCTGCGCCAGGCGACGGCAGCGCTGCCGCAGTGCTGGCCAGCTCAGCCCAGCCTGCTTGGCGATGGCGCGGCCGTCGGCGGGCCGGCCGTGCTCGTCGACGCTGTAGACGCGCACTAGCAACTGGGCGTCGTCCAGGTCGAGCACGCCGGCGCGCACCGCCCACGCCAGCACGGTGAGCAGCTGGGCGTCGACGGGGCCGCGCACGTCGTCCTGGCCACGGTCGTGCTGCACGGCGGACCGGACGCTGCCGACATCAGCCACGGGCAGCTCGCGGTAGCTGCGCCGGAAGTGGCTGCTGCCGGTGTGGCCGCGTTGGGCGACCGCGACGGTGTCCAGGGCCAGGTTCGCGGCGACCCGGGCCGGGCGCAGCGCGACGGGGTAGGTCGCGATCGACTGCCACAGCGCGGCGACGGCTCGGGCCAGTGCCTCCTCCTTGTCGCCGCGGACGTCATCGCGGCGGGCGACGGTGTCGGCGATCCGCACCGCCTTGCCGAGCATCGTCTGGAGCACCGTCCGGCCGGCCAGTCCGTCACCGGCCTGCGCGGCTTCGATCAGTGCAAGCAGCACCGCATCACGCACCGTGGCGTCTGCGTCGGCGACCAGCGACAGCACGTCGTCCAGCGTGTTCAGCTGGGTCAGCGCAGGGCAGGTCAGCATCCACCGGCTCAGTGCCGCGGTGGCCGCCGTTCCAGCGACGAGCTGAGCCCAGTCCCGGTTCAGCCGCCCGGCAAGGGTGGTGGTTGAGGTGTGCCGGGCAGGTGTGTCCCGCCCCGACATTGACGCCGACACCGGTGGTGCCGACGGTCGGTCGGAGGACGGGGTGGCGAGCAGGGCGAGGCTCACGGCGAGCTCCTTCAGCAGCAGGTGCTCGCACGCTGCTCAGCCGCCCTTGCCCAACCTCTTGCCCAATCCGGCTGTCAAGGCCCCGGCACCCTTGCCCGCTCGCCGGCGACCCTTGCCCGCTGGCCGTTCCACCCTTGCCCGCGACCGCCGCGGCGCCTGAGCCGCTACCTGCGCGGCTTGGGGGCTCGGTCCCGCAGGGCGGGTTGGCGCTCCCGCCGCCAGCGGCGGTGCCTTGGCCCGACCGCGCTCGACATTCTGAGCCGGCAGCCGTCGCACTGCGTGACGACATGGGGTCTGCCGTTGTCTTGCCCACACGCTCGCGGGCAAGACAGCAGCCCAGGCAGTCCGCTAGCCCATCGGTCACCGTGGGTCACAACCTCGCGCGACCCCGCGGCCGCGGGCGCGGAAAGAAACTGCCGGGCGGCTGTCACAGGAGGGCCGCTGACCGCACCTACGTCAGGCATGACTCGCTCCACACCAACGTCCGCAGCAGCGACTCGCGCCGCACGCCACGGGCCCGCTGGCCCCGGGCTTCCGGGCCCGTCTGCGGACGGCTACGGTGCCTGCCTCAGCATCGCTGCTGCGCCGGTCCAGCCACCCGGGGGCCGCGCTCGCCCTGACGTCTCGAGGAGGCCCGGCGATGAGCCGCACCGCGAGGACGTTGCCGACCGGCGAACCAGACGACGGCTCGCGGCGGGCCAGCCCCCGCTACCCCAAGCGGCTGACGCTGGACCTGTCGCAGGACGACCACGACGCGCTGATGGGCGCCCGGTACGCCGACCGGGTCCCGATGGCCGACCGGATCCGCGCCCTGGTCAGCCTGTGGCGGGAAGACCCGCAGCTGGCCGAAGCCGTCAGTCTGCGGGCTCAGAAGCTGGTGCCGGCGCCACCCGGCCTGACGGTCCTGCCCCCACACGACGGCACGCCCGAGGCCCCGCCCGGCTCCTGACCGTGGCCGCGCTGCCGGCCACGCTGGCACTGCTGGTGACGTTGACCGGCTGCGCGGCATCGCCACCTGCGGCCCCGTCCAGCACGGCGGCCACCACCTCGCCGGGCGGCGTCTCTGTCGACACGACGAACTCGCCGACTCTGGCCGACGGCCGAGGCGAGCGCCAACCCGACGCAGCACTCACCGCGCACGCCGCCCTCGGCACGGACGCGGCCGAGGTGTGCCGCCGCTTCGCCGCCGCCGCGCTCACCGTCGGCGACGCCACGACCACCCTGGGACAGGCGCGGCGCGCCGCTGCCCGCCGGTTCGGCACCCCGCGGCTGCAGGCCCTCTACGACGGCACCGGCCAAGGCCGAGACCCGCAGCAGGAGATGTGGCGAGCCCACGGCGCCCGCGTCACGGCTCAGGTGCAGCTCGTCGACGATCCGCACGGTCACGACACGCTGTACGACGCGGCGCAGCACCACCCGATCGGCCAGCACGAGCGCACGCAGGTCGACGTGCTCGTCACCGGCGTCGCGCGAGCCGCGGCCGGCTGGACCGCCCACGTGCAGCCCTACCAGCAGTCCTGCCTGCTGCTCGCCGATCCCGTCCGCGGCTGGCTCGTCGACGATGTCCACACCGAATCGACGTCGGGCACGTCGGCGACCGCGGACGGCAGCTGATGGCGGCGCCGCTGCTGGCCGCGACCGCAGCCAGCACCGCCACCCGCTCCGGCGCGTTGCGCTCGCTGCTCGCCGGCATCCTGGTCCTGCCCGTGCTGCTGGTCATGTTGCTGGTTGTCCTGCTCGGCGGTGGACTGGCCGCCGACGCGGCCGCGGTCGGCGCCCCCGGCCAGCTGCGTCCGGGCGCGGTGCCCGACGGCTACGAGCCGCTGCTGCACCAGGCCAGCCGGACCTGCGCCGGCGTCACCGCGCCGCTGCTGGCCGCGCAGATCGAGGTGGAGAGCGGCTGGAACCCGCGAGCCGTCAGCCCGGCCGGCGCGCAAGGGCTCGCGCAGTTCATGCCGGCCACCTGGGCCGGTGCAGGCGTCGACGGTGACGGCAACGGGAGGCGGGACCCGTTCAACCCGGCCGACGCGATCGCCAGCCAAGGCGCGTTCCTGTGCCAGCTGCTGACTGCCGTCAGCGGCGACCGGCGGCTGGCCGGTGACCCGCTCGACCTGGCGCTGGCCGCCTACAACGCCGGCCTCGGCGCAGTGCGGCGCGCCGGCGGCATCCCGCCCTACCCCGAGACGCAGGACTACGTCCAGCGCATCCGGGCGCTCATCGCCTATTACGCCGACCCCGCCGGCACCGCGCCCGGCGCCGGCCCGCCCGGCAGCTGGGGACGGCCGATCGTCGGGCCGATCACCAGCGGCTTCGGTCCTCGCTGGGGACGGCTGCACGCCGGCGTCGACTTCGCCGCGCCGATCGGCACCCCGGTCCACGCCGCCAGCGACGGCACCGTCACGGCCGCCGGACCTGCCAGCGGCTACGGCCAGTGGGTCAAGATCGCCCACCCCGGTGGCGTCAGCACCGTGTACGGGCACATCAGCCGCTGGACCGTCACCGTCGGCCAAGGCGTCCAGCCCGGGCAGCTCATCGCCTACAGCGGCAACGAAGGCCGCTCCACCGGACCGCACCTGCACTTCGAGACCCACGTGAACGGCCGCGCCGTCGACCCGGCCGCCTTTTACGCCGCGCACGGAGCGCCCCTGCAGTAGCGCCGCCACCGGCGCGTTGCTCTTGCCCACGCTGCGGAACACTGGGCCGCCGCGACGCCGGTCCACCTGCTGTCGGCTCGTCGTGAGAGTGACCGGGCACGGCGCCGGTTCCGGGCGCGCGGCACGTGTGGGCAAGAGTCCGCGGCCCAGTGGGCAAGGGTCTGCCCTGACGCGGGCAAGAGTCCCACCCCGCGCGGCGCCCTTGCGGGCAAGACGTTGGGCAAGAGTGCCTGCGGATGCTGCGAGGCGTGAGCGACAACCAGCCCGGGTCATCCGCGCAGACCGGCGTCGAGCGCGATGACGACCGCGGGCGTGGGAGCGGCGTGGCGTCCCGGGTCGACCCCTCGCCGCCGGTCCTCGCCTTCGGCAGTCAGAACGTGATCGCGTTGCTGGTCGAGCTGCGTCGCCGGGAGCGCCTGGCTGTGTGGCGATGCCGCGCGCGGCTCGCTGCTGCGCCGTGGCCGTCGGCCGGCGCAGACCAAGACCTTGCCTCCCACCCGCCGCCTGGAGCGCCCGCTCCCGCCACCGACTGCAAGGAGCAGCCATGACCCCCACGGAACGCCCCACGCTGAGCATCGCCGAGACCGCGGACCTGCTCGGTATCAGTCGATGGCTGGTTCAGCAGGCCGTACGAGACGGAAGCCTGCCCAGCATGCGCGTCGGGAGGCGCATCCTGATCCCGAAGGTCCAGCTCGACGCGCTCCTGGCTGGGACTGCCAGTGCACCCGCCGTCGGCAAGGTCGCGGACACCGCCGTGGTGCGGCTCGCGGCCTCGCAGTAGACGACACCACCGGAGGCGAAGGCGCGCCCGCCGCACCCGCCTCGCCGGTGGACGGCTGTGGATGGCTGCGTCATCCACAGGTTCGAGCCGGTCGGTCGCTCGCCGACCGGCGCGACGTGACGGTAAGGCCGTGGCCCGCGACCCGGGCCGTCCCCGCGACCCGAGAGGCAGCTGTGCCCGCCGAACATTCCGCCCCTACCGACTCGACTTCTAAGGGCCACCACGACTTCGAGACGAGCCGCCCCCGGCCGCAGTCCCGACCACGTGAGGACGTCCTGGCTGATGCGATACGCGTCCTGACCGAGGCGGCGCGCCTGACCTGCCCGCTGCCGGGAAGCGCCGTCGCCGCTCCAGCGACCGGCCAGCCCGTGTTCGCCACATCCGTGCACGAACCCGCCGACTGGGCCGAGTTCGTCACCCACGCTCTGGCCGGCGCCGCCGCCAACATCGGTGGCATCGAGGCGATCCTGGCCGGACGCCCCGGCTCCTGGGAGGCCGACGGCGTCCGCAACCTGCTGACCTCGACCGTCGGGCACGACAAGGAGAACCTGCTCGAGCATCGCCGCGAGGCCTTGGTCGTCGAGGTCGACATCGACGAGCTGCTCACCGACATGGGCGCGTGGGAGCCCTACGACGAGGCGAGCCGGGAACTGGCCCGCCGCTACGACGCCATCGGGATCGCCACGGTCACCGGGGACCCCGGCGACCCGTTGGTCGAAGAGGGTCTCCGGCGGCTGGAGCCGGCCACCGAGGAGCAGGACCGGCAGGCCGACAGCATCGCCGAGCTGGAGGAAAGGCTGGAGGAGCAGCGACTCCAGGACTGGGCCTCGTACGGCCGGGCACTGCAGGCGGCCGTCGAGGCCGAGGCCGGGCGACTGGCTGGCTTGGCCGTCCCCGTCATTGTGCGTGTCCAGCAGGAGGCTTCCCGTGCGGCCGACGAGCGGACGTGCGCCACCTGGGGACTCATCGACCAGCTGCTCACCGTCGCGGTCCAGGTCACCGAACTGCCCGGTGGCGGGCGTCCGCCCCTGTCGCGGCTGGAGGTGACTGGACATGCCAGCGGCGCGGCTCAGCCACCGGCTGACTCCGCCGGCCCGTCGGCGCCGGGTCGGACCTGAGCCATGGCGCACGTCGAGGACCGGTGGGAGAAGGTGGTCGCCGGTCGGCGTCAGCGGACCGACCGCTACGGCAGCGGGAAGCGCTGGCGGGCGCGCTACGTCGACGCCGACGGCCGCGAACGCTCGCAGACCTTCGCGCGCAAGGGCGACGCGGAGCGCTTCCTGGTCGCGGTCGAGGCCGACCTGCTGCGCGGGACCTATGTCGACCCGCAGCGGGCCAAGCTCACCGTGGCGGCTTATGCCGAGCGGTGGCTGCAGGCCCAGCCGCTGCGGCCCTCCTCGCGCCGCACCTACGAGATCTACCTGCGCACCCGGATCGTTCCCGCCTTGGGCGCGCGGGCGCTGGGGTCGCTCACCCCCACCGACGTGCGCGGCCTGCTGCGGACGCTGCAGGAGGAGCTTGCGCCGATCACGGTGCACCACGTGCACGGGCTGCTGGCCACGATCCTGCGCTCGGCGGTCGAGGATGGCTACCTGTCCCGCAACCCGTGCGCGCGGACGGCCCCGGGCAAGGGAGCGAAGTCGCGGGTCGTCCCGCTGGCGGTGGAGCAGGTGCAGGCGGTGATCGACGCGCTGCCCGAGCGGTACCGGGTCGCGGCGATGCTGGGAGCCGGCTGCGGGCTGCGGGTCGGTGAGGTGCTCGGTCTGCGGATCGGGTCAGTCCGGCTCGGCGGGGAGGCCGAACTTCAGGTCGTCGAGCAGCTGCAGCTGCTGCCCGGCGCGCCGCCGAAGCTTGTCCCGCCGAAGACCGCGAGCAGTATCCGGGCGGTGCCGATCCCGGCCACCGTCTGCGAGGCCATCACCGCGCACCTGGACCGGTGGCCGGGCGGGACAGAGGAGCTGCTGCTGCGCAGCAGCACAGGTGGGCCGATCTGGCCGAACACCTTCCACGCCAGCATCTGGCGCCCTGCGGCCCGGCGGGCCGGGCTGGGCACGGCCCGGTTTCACGAGTTGCGGCACTTCTACGCCACCGCGCTCATCCGGGCCGGCGAGGACGTCAAGACCGTGCAGGCAGCACTCGGGCATGCCAGCGCCGTGGAGACGCTGGAGACCTACGCCGGCCTGTGGCCCGACCACGAGCAGCGCACCCGGGCCGCGGTCGACGGGCTGGGGCTGTCCAGCAAGGTGCAGCGCGGTTGAGGACGGTCGGGGGCGGTCGGCGCTGACGGCCCACAGACGGCCCAAGCCGCTCGGCAACGGCCCTGACCTGCGGAAACACCTACTGCTGTTGTAATCCCCGACATCACGCGCCAGCACTGGAGCGTCAACATCCGCAAGTTCGTCGTCGCGGCGACGAGCCTGGACGAGCTGGTGCGCCTCGGCACGCTCACCCCGCAGGCCGCGCGGTTCCTCGAGGCGGCGGTGGTCGCCGGGCTCAACGTCATCGTCGCCGGCGGCACCCAGGCCGGGAAGACGACGATGCTCAACTGCCTGGCCGGCGCGGTGCCCGGGCGCGAGCGGGTCATCACCTGCGAGGAGGTCTTCGAGCTCAAGCTCGGCCTGCCCGACGTCGTCGCGATGCAGACCCGCCAGCCCAACCTCGAGGGCACGGGCGAGGTGCCGCTGCGCCGGCTGGTCAAGGAGGCGCTGCGGATGCGCCCCGACCGCATCGTGGTCGGCGAGGTGCGCCAGGAGGAGTGCCTCGACCTGCTCATCGCCCTCAACAGCGGCCTGCCGGGCATGTGCTCGATCCACGCCAACAGCGCCCGCGAGGCCATCGTCAAGATGTGCACCCTGCCGCTGCTCGCCGGCGAGAACGTCGGCCACGCCTTCGTCGTGCCGACGGTCGCCAGCTCGGTCGACGTCGTCGTGCACCTCGCCAAGGACGGCGACGGCCAGCGCCGCGTGCGCGAGGTGGTGGCGGTGCCCGGGCGGGTCGAGGGCGCGGTCGTCGAGGTCGCCGACCTGTTCACCACGCGCGACGGCCGGCTGGTGCGGGCGCAGGGCTTCCCGCCGCACGAGGAGCGCTTCGCGTGGCACGGCCTCGACCTGCGCGAGCTGCTCCGGCCGGAGGGCTGACGTGGGCGCGCTGCTCGGCCTGCTGCTCGGCCTCGGCCTCCTGCTCGTGTGGCGCTCGGGCGACCGCGCGCCGCAGCGCACACGCACGGGCCCGGGCTGGCAGGAGCGCACGCGCGACCTGCTGGCCCAGGCCGGCATCGAGGGCGTCAGCCCCGCCCAGCTCGTCGGCGCGTGCGCCGGCACCGGGCTCGTCGTCGCCGTGCTGGTGCTCGGCAGCAGCGGCGTGCCCGTCATCGCGCTGGCGTTCGGCGCCTTCGGCGGCGTGCTGCCGCTGCTGCTCGTGCGCCGCCGCCGGGGCCAGCGCGCGGTCGAGCTCCGCGAGGTGTGGCCCGAGGCCGTCGACAACCTCGCGAGCGCCGTGCGCGCCGGGCTGTCGCTGCCCGAGGCCCTGACGCAGCTCGGGGTGCGCGGGCCGGAGCAGCTGCGCGCGCCCTTCCGCCGCTTCGGCGAGGACTACCGCGCGACCGGCCGCTTCGGGGAGTGCCTCGACCGCCTCAAGGCCTCGCTCGCCGACCCGGTCGGCGACCGCGTCGTCGAGGCGCTGCGCATGGCGCGCGAGGTCGGCGGCACCGACCTCGGGCGGCTGCTGCGCACGCTGTCGACGTTCCTGCGCGAGGACGCGCGCACGCGCGCCGAGCTGCAGGCGCGCCAGGGCTGGACGGTCAACGCCGCGCGCCTCGCCCTCGCCGCGCCGTGGGTGCTGCTCCTGCTGCTGTCGAGCCGCCCGGCGGCCGTCGAGGCGTACGACACCCCGGCCGGCGCGCTCGTGCTGCTGCTCGGCGGCGGCACCTCGCTCGTCGCGTACCGGGTGATGCTGCGCATCGCGCGGCTGCCCGCGGAGCGGCGGGTGCTGCGGTGACCGGCGCGCTGCTCGGGTTGGCCGCCGGGCTCGGCCTGCTGCTGGCCGTCAGCCGGGTGCCGGCGCTGCGCCGGCCGACCCTCGACAGCCGGCTGGCGCCGTACCTGCGCGACGCCCCGCAGCCGTCGCGGCTGCTGCTCGCCGACCGCACGCTCACGCCGTTCCCCACGCTCGAGCGGCTGCTGCGGCCGGTGCTCGGCGACCTGTCCGCGGCGGTCGAGCGCGCCGTCGGCGGGGTCGCCGGCGTGCGCCGCCGCCTCGAGCAGCTGGGCGGCGGGCTGACCGTCGAGCAGTTCCGCGCCGAGCAGGTGCTGTGGGGCGGCTTCGGGCTCGCCGCGGCGCTCGGGCTCGCGACGCTGCAGCTGGTCAGCGGTGAGGTGCCGAGCCATGTCGGCGTGCTGGGCTCGGCGGTGCTGCTCACCGTCGGCGGCGTGCTCGCGCGCGACCGCTGGCTCACCCGGCAGGTCGCGCAGCGCGAGCAGCAGATGCTCGAGGAGTTCCCGACGGTGGCCGAGCTGCTGGCCCTCGCCGTCACCGCCGGGGAGGGTCCGGTGGGTGCGCTGGAGCGCGTGCACCGGCTGTCGGCCGGCGAGCTCAGCCGCGAGATCGGCCGCGCGCTCGACGACGCCCGGGCCGGGGCCGGGCTCGTGCAGGCGCTCGAGGGCATCGCGCAGCGCACGACGCTCGCGCCGCTCGCCCGCTTCGTCGACGGCGTCGCCATCGCCGTCGAGCGCGGCACCCCGCTCGCCGACGTGCTGCGCGCGCAGGCCGTCGACGTGCGCGAGGCCGGCAAGCGCGCGCTGCTGGAGGCGGCCGGGCGCAAGGAGATCGCGATGATGGTGCCGGTCGTCTTCCTCGTGCTGCCGGTGACCGTGCTGTTCGCGCTCTTCCCCGGCTTCTACGGCCTCGACCTCAGCACCTGACCCCCGGGAGACGACATGACCCTGCTGCTGCTCGCCCTGCTGGCCCGCGCGCGCGGCGACGACCGCGAGCGCGGCGACGTCCCGGGCTGGGTGCTCATCACGATCATGACCGCGGGGCTCGTCACGGTGCTGTGGGCCTTCGCCGAGCCGACGCTGCGCGACCTGCTCGACACCGCGCTCGACGCGGTCACCGGACCCGGCGACGCGTGACCCGGAGGCTGCGCCCGCGCGACGACGGGTCGGCCGTCGTCGACTTCACGCTCGTGTCGGTGCTCGTCATCGCCCTGTTCCTCGTCGTGCTCCAGCTCGGCGTCGTGCTGCACACCCGCAACGTCATGGTGGCCGCGGCGGCCGAGGGCGCGCGCTACGCCGCCAACGCCGACCGCACCCCCGAGGAGGGGGCGCTGCGGACGCGCGAGCTGCTCGAGGGCACCTTCGCGCTCGACGACCTCGACGTGCGGCCCGGTCCGGCGGACGGCGACGTCGTCGAGGTGGTCGTCGAGGCGCCGCTGCCCGTGGTGTTCCTGCCCGTCGGCCCGCTGCGCCTCACCGTGCGCGGCCACGCGCTCGAGGAGTCGCGGTGAGCGACGACGACGGCAGCGCGATGGTCGAGTTCACCTGGCTCGCCGTGCTGCTCGTCGTGCCGCTCGTGTACGTGCTGCTCAGCGCCTTGGCGGTGCAGCGCACCGCCTTCGGCGTCACCGAGGCGGCGCGCCAGGCCGGCCGGGCGTACGCCACCGCGGACGACCTCGCGCAGGCCGAGGCCCGGGCGCGCGAGGCCGTCGCGCTCGCGCTGCGCGACCAGGGCGTGCAGGAACCGCCCGAGCTCGAGGTGACCTGCGACGGCCCGTGCCTCGCGCCGGGCACCACGGTGACCGTCCGCGTCGCTCACGAGGTGCGGCTGCCGGTGCTGTCGCTGCTCGGCGACGCCGCGCCGGTCGTGCCGGTGAGCGCCACGCACGACGAGGTGGTCGACGTCTTCCAGGAGGCGCCGTGAGCCAGGAGGTGCCGTGAGGCGGCGCCCGCACGGCGACGACGGCACCGTGCTGGTCCTCGTCGTCGGCCTCACCGCCGTGCTGCTGCTGCTCGTCGGCGTCGTGGTCGACGTCAGCGCCGCGGCCCTCGCGCGCCGGTCGGTGTCGAGCGCCGCGGACGGCGCGGCGGTGTCCGGGGCGCAGGGCATCGACCTCGCGGCCTACTACGCGGACGGGCTCGGGGCGGGCGTCCCGCTGTCGGAGGCGGCCGTCGCCGCGCGCGTGCAGGCTTACGCGGACCGTGCCCGCGAGGAGCAGCCGGACCTCGTGCTGCGGAGCCGGGTCGAGGACGGCGGCACGGTGGTCGTCACGGCGACGCGCACGCTGCAGCTGCCCTTCCGCGGCTGGCTGGGGCTGGACAGCACCGAGGTGACGGCCGAGGCGCGGGCCCGCGCGCCGGTCGTCGAGCCGCCCGGCTGAAGGCCGCGTCGTCCACCTGCGTGCGCGCGGGCCGCGATCACGCGCGCGGCGCGCGCCTGGCGGGTCAGGTGGACGACGGGGCCTCCACGCCTCAGACCGCCGCGGGGAGCGCCGGGCGCACCGACCACTGCGGCGCGGGCCGGCCGAGCAGGTAGCCCTGCGCGTGCCCGAGGCCCATCGCGCGCAGCGCGTCGAGGTCGGCGGGGTCCTCGACGCCCACGCCGCACACCCCC
>CAFBMQ010000002.1_pt1 | contig 24762 bp, 24 predicted proteins | sample 7268921 | NCBI WGS metagenome assembly CAFBMQ01 (sample SAMEA6814070, study PRJEB35770) | freshwater metagenome | biome: Freshwater; feature: Freshwater reservoir; material: water | place: Czech Republic | collected 2017-05-23 | depth 30m m
CCCTGCGACCGTGACCTGACGGGCTGCCAGAAGGTCTACCTCGGCCGCCCGGAGGTCGTCGGTGACCCCGCCCGCGCCCACTGGGGCGCGGTCCTCGAGCCGCTGGACAACGGCACGCTGCTGCTGCTGGCGTTCGGCCGCCGCCACCCCAAGCTCCCCACCGGGGAGCCCGCACACCCCGACGTCTACGACGTCGCCACCCGCGTTCGCACGCTGCTCCACCAGCGCCTGCGAACGCCGTAGCCAGCCGCGCCCCCAACTGGCCGGCCGCACCACACCCACGGCCGCCCGAATCCCGGGACGGCCGCCACGCCGCACGACGACCCGAGCCCCGCCACCGCGGGGCTCGTCGTCGTTCTGCGGCCCACCCACCCGAAGAAAGCGAGCACCCCCATGAGCACCACCCTGTCGCGCACGGAGCTGCGCGACCAGCTGCGCCTGCAGTTCGACCTCTCCCCCGCCGCGCTGCAGCGCGCCGCGGAGGCCACCCCGCCGCGCGAGACGACGCGACCGGAGCCCGCGCCCCACAGCTACGTGCTGCTGCGGCTGCCGATCATCGCCGACTGGAAGCCCAACACCCCCGGGTTCCTCGCCGGCTACGTGAACGTCGACGACGAGCAGGACCCCCACCCCGACCCGGACCGGTTCCTGTCCGCCAGCACCGACGACCGACGCGACGGCCTGGCGGTCATCCGCTACCCGACCGTCGACGGGCACGCCCACACCGCGTATCTGCGCGGCGACCTGCTGCGCCAGACCGACCCGCCCACCCCCGGCCGGTAGCCGATCATGCTGCCCGCCCAGATCCGCCGGCTGCCCGCCCAGACCGTCGCCGCCGCGCACCCGATCTACGACCAGCGCACCCACCAGACGGTGACCGTCAGCGACTGGCTGCGCGAGGACCCCGCGGAGGAGCTGCCGCTGCGACTGCAGGCCCTCGTCGAAGCGCTCCGCCACCCCGGCGTGCGCTGCGACGCCCACCACGCCGACTGCCTGATCGAGGTGCTCATCCACCCCGACCAGCGCTGCCGCGCCCTCGGCCAGCTGCACCGCGCGCTCCCCGCGCTGGAGCAGCTGCACCCCGCCCTGGACACCCACGACGCCCGGCGCCTGACCGGCGACCGGAAGCCCACCCACCCCACCGGCCCGACCGGGCCAGGAAGGACCACATGAGCACCACCACCCGAACCGACCCCGCCACGCTGCGGTACCTGCTGGGCAACGGGCCGCGCCCCCACGGCGTCTGCCCGACGATCGGCAGCACCCTGCAGGGCTGGCTGATCTCCACCCAGCCGCTGACGCCCGTCGGCGTCTCGCACCACCAGCTCGCCGAGCTCGTCGCCGACACCGACCACGGCCCCGGGACCGCCGCGCACCGCGCGTGGCTGCTGGCCGACCACCTCGCCCACCACACCGTGCAGCGCTACGCCAGCACCCTGGGGCACCTCACCGGCCCCGTCGGCGCGCTGCCCGCCGACTGCGCCACCCACAGCGGCGAGGCACTGCGGCTTCTGACGAAGACCACCAGCCACCTGCCCGTCGGCGACCACGGTCGACGGCGCAGCACGAGCCGGGCGCTGGCCGACGGCGGCATCGCCGGCCTGATCGCCGGCGCCTGCACGACGCCGCTTCAGCAGCCCTTGGCCGTCGCGATCGCCGGCGCCTGCGGCGAGCTGATCCTGCGCACCGCCTGCGCCCTGACGCCGGAGGAGGCCCACCACCTCACCGTCGCCGAGCGCGAGCACACCCTGCGGCTGCTGGCCGACCTGCCGGCTGACACCGCCATCACCGACCCGACCACCTGACCCCCACCCACACCAAGGAGCACCCCATGGCGAACTACTACGGAACCGCCCGCACGTCCTACTTCCTCCCGAAGAGCAGGCAGGAGCTCGAGCGCGAGCTCGCGCCGCTGCCCGTCACCGTCGTCGAGCACGGCACCGAGCCCGGGCTCGTGGCGATCCTCTGCGACGACGAGGGCGGGTGGCCCAGCTACCTGATCGACGAGGACACCGACGAGGACGTCGAGATCGACATCGTCGACCTGATCGGCCGGCACCTCGCCGACGACCACGTCGCCGTCGTGATGGAGGTCGGCGCGGAGAAGCTGCGCTACCTCACCGGCTACGCCGTGGCGGTCAACAACCGCCTCGAGCGCCGCCAGATCCACCTGGACGACATCTACGACCTCGCCCGCCAGCTGGGGCCCAAGGTCGGCCACGCCTCCTACTGACCCCGGCGCCCCGACCCCGGGGCCCCCACAGCAGCACCCCCTTGACGACGGGCCCGCATCGCGGGCCCGTCGTCGTTCCCACCGATCGCTGAAAGCGAGAACCCCATGAGCATCACCGACACCACCACCCAGCCGCGCACCGCCCGCGTGCGCACCTACGCCATCCAGGGCCTCGAGGTCCGCGACGTGCAGATCACCGTCGACGTCCGGCCCGGTCTGCCGTCCCTCACCGTCCTCGGGCTCTCCGACCTCGCCGGCCGCCACCTCCGGGAGCGGCTGCAGCACGCGTTCTCCCGCGAGGGCTACCGGCTGCCCACGCGCCGCACCACCATCGAGATCAGCCCCTCCAGCGTCCACAAGCAGGACCGGACGTTTGACCTGGCCATCGCGATCGCCCTGCTCATCGCCTCCGGCCAGGCCGAGCGCGGCACCATCCACCGCGCCGCGATCGTCGGCGCGCTGACCGACGACGGCACCCTGCGCCACGTGCCGGGCACCTTCGCGATGGCCGAGCAGGCATCGCACGACGACCGGCAGCTCATCAGCGCCGCCGACCGTCCGGAGGAGCTCGAAGGCGCCGGCCTGGATCCCGTCGCGATCCCGCGCACCCTGAAGGAGACGATCGAGGCGTTCTGCGGCGGCTACGCGCTGCTGGCCCCCCAAGGGCTGCCCGCGCCGCCCGAGCACCCGGCAAGCTCGCTGGACCTCGCCGACCTCTACGGCAAGGACCAGGCGATCCGCGCGATGCAGATCGCCGCGACCGGCCGCTTCTCGCTGCTGCTGATCGGCCCGGTCGGCTGCGGCAAGACGCTGCTGGCCCGCCGGATGCCCGGCCTGCTGCCGCCGATGAGCGCCCAGGAGCGCCGCGAGGTCCGCCGCATCCACAGCACCCACAGCGCGCCGCTGACGCTCGGCCGGCCGCTGCGCGTCCCCCACCCCGCCACCAGCCTGCCGGTGATGGTCGGCGGCGGCGAGCACACCCACGTCGGCGAGCTCGGGCTCGCCCACCACGGCGTCCTGTACCTCGACGACGTGGTGGCCGTCGCCGACGACGTGCTGGACCGCGTGTTCGAGGTGCTCGCCGCCGGCGAACACGTCGTGCACCGCCACGGGCGCACCAGCCGGCTGCCCGCCGACGCGCTGCTGCTCGCCGGCGCCAGCCCGTGCGGCTGCGGCCACAAGCCGCACAACTGCACGTGCGAGCCCGAAGACCGCGACGCCTACCGCCAGCGGCTCGAGCAGCTGGCCGGCCGCTTCGACCTCGTCGTCGCGGTCCCCGACATCACCTGCGAGCAGGTGCCGATCACCCCGCCGGTCACCACCCGGCAGGCGAGCGAGGACGTCCAGCGCGCCCACGCGCGCCTCGCGCGACGGGAACACAAGCCCGCCGCCCGGACCCAGCAGGTCGCCGAGGCGATCGCCGCCCTGGACGGCTGCGACCGCCCCGGACCCGAGCACCACCAGCAGGCCGCCGCCCTGACGGCGATGAGCCGATGAGCACCCACCCCAACCCCCAGGAGCACCCGATGACCCAGAACAGCACCCCCCCCCCCCCCCCCACCACCCCCGACAGCACCCACGAGGCGTTCGTCGCGTGGCCGCCGGCGATGCTCGAGGACGCCGTTGAGGAGATCCTCGAGAAGCACGGCTACAACGACCGCCAGAGCACCGGCCAGTACGGGCGCCTGACCGGCCCGATGGTCCGCCAGCTCGCCCGCCTGGCCCGCCAGACCCCGACCCCCGAGCGGCTGGTGAAGACGAGCCCGCCGGTGACCGGCAAGCCCTACGCCTCCACCGGCCTGACGTCCCTGCAGCCGCAGATCGAGATGGCCAACGCGATCTACGGCGAGGCGCACTGGCGCTGGTGGATCGAGCCGTCGGCCGACACCGACGGCACCTACCTGGTGACGCTGCTGATCGGCAACCACCTCCACGACATCGTCGAGATCACCGGCGAGGGCGAGATGCGCGCCTCGGGCCCCAACACCGAGGTGCTCGTCTCCCACACGCTGCTGGGCTCCAACCCCAACGGCTCCAACCCCGCCAACAAGATGAAGGGCGCGCTGACCAACGCCGGCAAGCGGCTGCTGGCCACCGTCGGGTGCTGCGGCGACGTCTACCGCTTCGACGGTGACGGCGATCCGGACGACCCGGCCGCCGCCGGCGCGCCGGCACGCCGCACGGGCGGCGGGTCCGGGTCGCCGTCGGACAAGCAGCTGGACTACCTCGTCCGGCTGCTGCGCACCGACGCGGGCCAGGACCTCGTGCGGATGCGCGGGCTGCTGGGCCGGATGGCGACCGTCGCCGACGTCGCCGCCCCCGAGCTCGTCCACGGCGGCGAGTTCGAGAAGACCGCCCGCCAGCTGGCCAAGGCCCACCTCGCCAAGGGGCAGGTCGGCGAGATCATCGAAGGGCTCAAGGAGCGCGCCCAGAACGGCGGCCGCCCGACCAGCCCGCCCGCCAACGCCCCCACCGGCCCGGCCAACGGCACGCCGACCACCAACGGTGCGTCGGCACCCAGCACCCCGGCGAGCGCGCCGCCCACCAACGGGGCCGCCGAGGCGAAGCCCGACCCCGCGCAGGTCCAGCGCGCCGCCCCGCAGCCGCAGCAGCCGCCGCGGCCGCAGCAGCCGCCGCGGCCGCAGTACCCCAGCGGCATGGACCCCGCCGAGGACGACGAGCCCCGCAACGGGTTCGACCACCTGCCCGCCGACTACCCCGGCTGACCGCAGGCCCCCCCACCACCACCTGACGAAGGGCCCCGAACTCCGGGGCCCTTCGTCGTTCTTCCACCCCAAGGAGCAGCACCCATGAGCGCCACGCTCAACGACCTCCCGCTCTCGGACGAGCAGCGGGCCGCCATCCTCAACCCCTCCCGGCTGATCGCCGTGGACGCCGGCCCCGGCACCGGCAAGACCCACACCGCCTCCGCGCGGATGGTCCACCTCGCCGACCAGGGCATCGACCCCTCCCGCATCGTCGCGGTCTCCTTCACCCGCTTCGCCGCCGACGAGATGGACCTGCGGCTGCGGCGCCTCCTCGGCGGCCGCTTCACCCAGGCCGTCGGCATGGGCACCTTCCACGGGCTCGCCCGCAGGATCATCCGCCTGGACCCCTCCGTCATCGGGCTCTCCGACACCTTCGGCGTCCTGGCGCCCAAGGACGCCTTGCGCATCGTCAAGAGCACCCTGCAGGCCCCGGAGTGCCGCGCGTTCGCAGCGCGCCTGCACCGCGAGGCCGACGAGCAGGTCCGGCAGGTCAACCACCGCATCGGCCTCAGCTACCACCGCTGCGAGACCGACACCACCCTCGCCGGCGACGGCGAGCTCGGCCAGCTCGCCGCGCACTGCCGGCTGGTGCTCGAGGACCACCAGCAGGCCCACAACGTGCTCGCGTTGGACCGCTGGATCCCCGCCGCCGCCGCGGTCCTCGCCGACCCGGTCGTCCGCGACGTCGCCCACGGCGCGTGGACGGAGATCCTCGTCGACGAGTTCCAGGACTCCAACCCCGCCCAGATGCTGCTGCTCTCGCGGCTGATCGGGCCGGCCACGACGCTCTGGGTCGTCGGCGACGAAGACCAGGCGATCTACGGGTTCCGCGGCTCGATGCCCGGCGCCATCGACCAGGTCGCCGGGCAGCCCGGAGCGCACCGTGCCGCGCTGACGATCAACCGGCGCTGCCGGCCGGACATCATCACCGGCGCCAACCGGCTGATCGCCCACAACCCGCGCAGCTCCCGCAAGGCGCTGCGCCCGGACCTCACCCAGCGCGACGCCGGGCACTTCGGCTACACCCAGTTCCAGAGCGACTACGAGGAGGGCCACCGCGTCGTCGAGGCGGTCGGCGCGCTGCACGCCCAGGGGCTCCCCTACCACCAGATCATGGTGGTCGCCCCCAGCCACAAGCTGCTGGACGGGCTGCACGAGGACCTCATCGGCGCCGGCATCCCCTACACCCCCTCCGACGGGGTGCAGCTCGCCGGCCGCCGCCACGTCGCCCCGGTCGTCCACGCGATCCGGCTGCTGCTGGGCCACCCGCTGACCGAAGAGCAGCTGACGGGCTGCCTGACGGCTCTGCGGCACATCGGCGACACGTACGCCGAACGGCTCGTCGGCGCGATCCGCCACCAGCACGCCGGGGCGCTGGACGCCGACCTCACCCAGTTGCCCGGCGTTGACCAGCGCGCCCGCGACAGCGTCACCGCCTGGCAGCAGGACCTGATCCGGCTGCGGCGCCAGGTGACGCCGAGCACCCCGGTGGGCGGCACCGTCGACCAGCTCCTCGACGCCCCCTGGGGCCTCGTGGCGCTGCAACGCCGCCTGGCGGAAACCGGCACCGACGGGCAGGCAGCGAAGGCTCGCCGGGCGCTGCGCGACATCGAGTCGTTCCGCGGCGCCACGCACCGCCTCGCCGGCGGTGAGGTCCAGACGCTCGGCGAGCTCGTCACGCACCTGGACCGCCAGCAGCTGATCGGCGCTGACGGTGGCGAGGACCGCGTGACGCTCACCACGATCCACGGCTCCAAGGGCACCGAAGCCGACGCCGTCCTGGCGCTCGGCTGGGAGGAGGGCTCGCTGCCCTCCCACCACAACAGCAGCACCGCGATCCAGGTCGCCGAACAGCGCCGTTGCGCGTTCGTCGCCGCCACCCGCGCGCGAAAGCTCTGCCGCCTCACCAGCGTCGGATCGCGCGCCGGCCAGCCGCGCCGCCGCTCGCGCTTCATCACCGAGTCCGGCCTGGCCGCCTAACCCCACCCCCCACCAAGGAGAACCCATGAACACCACCCACAGCAACACCCAGCCGACCAACAGCGGCGCGGCCGAGCGCCTCCGCGACCGGCTCTTCAGCGACACCCTCGCCATCGACCCGGGCATGTTCGAGGCCGCGCGCATCGTGCTGAAGGACCACGACTGGACCGGCGGCGAGGACCTCGAGCGGGCGATGCGCGCGCTGCTGCAGCCCAGCAGCCTGCACCGCACCACCATCGGGCAGGAGCTGAAGGCCGCGGCCACCATCGCCGGGCTCGCCGCGCCGCGCCTGATCGACCTGCGCGCCTCGTTCGTCGCCGAGGTCCTGCGCCGCCCGACCGACGCGCACACCCTCGCCCGCCAGCTCAACGAGCCGCGCGCCTGGCGCTCCGGCCACCTCGCCACCGTCGTGCGCGCCAACAAGATCGGCGTGCACCTGGAGGAGAGCGACGTCGCGTGGCTGTCGGACATGGCCGTTGAGCGGATCGCCGCCGGCGAGCGGATCGACACCGACGACCCGTCCAGCTGGCGGCCCTCCAGCAAGCGCTGGGTGCAGGTGCTCGCCGCCCGCATCGGCGTCGCCTCCCTCGACAGCGAGGACCTCTCCCACCACGCGCTGCGCCGCGCGATGGACAGCGAACCCGTCGACATCCAGGACCCCTACGCCTGGCGGCTGGGATCGCGCGCCTGGGGCACCGTCATGGACAACCGCTACGGGCCGCTGGACGGTGACGTCACCGAGCCGATCGGCCTGATCGTCGTCCCCCACCCCAACGGCCAGGACGCCGGCTGGCAGACCCGGCCGGTCTTCTCCGTCCCGATGCTGCGGCTGCTGCTGGACTGCGGCTACCGCGTGGACCGCTACCTGCAATCCGCGCAGAACGTCGACCTGAAGAAGCTCCGCCAGCTCACCGGCCGCCTGGACAGCGACTGGCTGGACTCCGGCTCCGAGGACCGCCAGCAGGTCTTCGGACGCCTCGGGGTGCAGCTGCAGAAGCGCACCAGCAAGACCGCCGCCAACGACTGGGCGTCGATCCGCCCGTCGTTGAGCGACCAGGGCCGGGTGCTCTACGTCGCCACCCGGTCGCGCAAGGCGCTGCCGACCCGCCGCTTCGGCGCGGGCCTGCAGATCACCGCCTCGCCGCGGCAGCGGATCGTCGCCGGCTGGTCGGCCGCCCAGGAGCTCGGCGAGCTCGTCGCGGCCGCCTCCTCGGTGCCGCTGCCCGTCGTGCTCTCCAGCGAGGCCGCCTCCGAGCTCGACGGCGTCACCCGCGTCGGCCGGATGAAGGGCCTGCCCGGCGCGCTGACGATCACCTCCATCGACACCGGAGAGGTCACCACCCGCACGCTGCCCGCCCGCCGGGCCGCGGCCACGATCGCCGGCGGCAAGCTGCCCGGTGACGTGCGCGTCTCCCGCGACGCCGCGATGGTCATGCGGATGGCCGCCGCCCGGCCGCTGACCGACGACCCGGTCCTGTTCGCACCGCAGCAGCAGGTCGCCGCGGTGCAGGCCGTCGGCTCCGGCGTCAACGCCAGCCAGGTCGGCACCGGCAAGACGATCATGACCGGCCGGGCGCTGCACGCCGCCGCGATGCGCACCCAGCGCTACCGCGGCCTGATCGCCGTCCCCTCCGGACTGGTGACGCAGTGGGTCCGGCAGCTGACCGAGGGCCACCACGCCATCGGCCAGCCGCTGTGCCCCGGCGTGGAGGTCCTCGTCGTCGACCACAGCGACCAGCACCTGATCCGCAAGCTGCGCGGCTTCCACCGCCAGCTCGGGGAGCAGCCCGGCATCGTCGTGGTCTCCCACGAGACCGTGACGCTGCGCTCGGCGGACCTCTGCACGCTGGGGTGGCACCACCTCATCGTCGACGAGGCCCACCACGCCACCAACCCGGCTGCGGAGCTGCACGTCGCGCTGCTGCAGCTGCGCACCACCGCCGTCGGCGACGCGTGGATGCTGACGGGCACCCCGAAGGGCAAGAGCACCGCCGACCTCGACGTCCTCGTCGGCCTGGCGTTCGGTGACCCGGAGATGATCTCCGGCCGCCTGGCGTCCCGGCTGGCCGGCGACACCCTCGACGAGCGCAACGCCGACCGCCTCATGGCCGCCTACGGCCCCGCGATCCAGCGGGTCCGCAAGTCCGACATGCAGGCGTACATGCCCAAGGTGCGGCCCGCCAAGCCGTACCGGCTGGACCCCGACCCCGACACCGCAGCGCTGCTGAAGGAGATCCGCACCGGCGGCCGTGACGCGTACCAGCGGATGCGCCAGATGCTGCGCGAGGTGCAGGTGCTGCGCGACCGCGGCGAGGTCACCGGCGAGCTCTACGACCAGGCCATGAGCGAGATGCGCAAGGCCCAGTCGCAGGTGCTCTCCAACGTCGGGGTGCTGTTCGACGCGTCCGTCGACGTCGAGACGCTGCGCTTCTCGCAGGCGCAGCTCGCCCAGGAGCTCGCCGGATCCGACGAGCTCGAGCGGGCCTGCAACGCCTCCGACGGCCTGCCGTTGCTGCGGGCCGTCGCCAGCGAGCAGGTCGTCGCCGCATGCGAGGACACCCCGGTCGTGGTCGCCGCCACCCGCGTGCGGTGCCTGCGGCTGATGCAGGAGACCCTCACCGACCGGCACGGCATCTCGTCCGCCGTGCTGGCCGGTGACTGCACCCGCGCGGAGATCGACGAGAGCATCCGGCGGTTCGAGCAGGGCGACCACCAGGTGCTGCTGCTGGGCCCGGTCGCACAGACCGGGTTCGATCTGCAGCACGCCGGCGCGATGTGCCACCTGGACCTCCCGTGGACGCCGACGCCGCTCTCGCAGCGCCTCGGCCGAATCGAGCGGCCCGGATCGCAGCACAGCGAGCTGCACCAGTGGATCCCGTACCTCGCCGGCGGCCTGATCCCGCACGTCGTCGGCCTGCTCGCCCCCCGGGCGGCCGAGGCCCACAACCTGCTGGACGGCATCAGCGGCGTCGCCGGACGCGACACCGCCGAAGGCGCCGCGCTGGGCGAGATCGCCGCCGAGGCGGTCGCCGCCAAGCAGGAGGAGGGCCAGGAGCAGACCGCCGCGCGACTCGCCGTCGCCGCGTCGGTCTTCGGGTGATCCCCACCCCCTGACCCCCATCGCACCCGTCGCCGGCTGCCGCACCAGCGGACAGCCGGCGCCCTCGCGCTCGGCCGGTCCCGCACCCGCGGGATCCCCGAGTCGCAGAACCACCACCAACCACAACCAGAAGGAGCACCCATGCCCAAGACCACCGAGCCGGTCCGCCACGGACACGAGACCCGAGAGCTGACGCTCCTGGGCCTGCGGATCTACCGCACCCGGCACACGTTCCCGATCGACGACACCGCCACGCCGCCGAGCGTGCAGCGCACCCGTGCGCGCACCAACGCGATCTGCGGCGTGCTGCTGGTGATCGCCGCAGGCGGCGGCGCCGCCATCGTGCCGCAGCTCCCGCTCTAGCCACCGAGGGCCGAGCGGGCCCCACCTCCGGCCGCCACCCGGCGACCGGCCATCCACCTCGAGCACGGGCCCCCTTCGCGGGGCCCGTGCCCGTTCACGCACACCAATCCCAAGGAGCACCCCATGAGCAACGCGCTGAACAGCATCCGCCAGGCCGCCACCCAGGCCGGCCTGCAGACCACGACCACCACCATCGCCGAGGTCGACCTCGGCCTCACCGGCGACCAGATCCAGATGCCCGACGGCTCCACGATCGTGCCGCCGGCCGTCATGGGCCGCCCGATCCACGAGCTCGTCTGCGACCTCATCGACTGGGAGCACCCCGCCCGCTCGCGGTTCGTGCGGCTCGTCGGGCCCCCCGGCACCGGCAAGAGCCGCATCGCCCGCGCGATCGCCCACCACGCCTGGACCGTCCGGCAGAACAAGCCGGTGCAGACCCGCCACGGCCAGCCGTTCTACGGCCTCGTCGAGCTCTCCCCCGGCCCCTCCAGCGACGAGCTGTTCTTCCGCTACGAGTTCGTGCCCGACCCCGCTGATGCGACCCGCATCAACCTCGTCGAGTCGACGTTCGTCGAAGCGATGCGCAACGGCTGGATGGTCGTCATCGACGAGGTCAACGTCGCCCGCGACGTCGCGCTGCTGTCGATCAACGCCACCCTCGACGGCCGCCTCACCCTGCACCTCCCCGCCACCGGCGAGACCGTGATCGCCCAGCCCGGGTTCGCGGTCCTGCTGACCTACAACCCCGGCCTGGTCGGCCAGTCCGACCTGCCCGAGGCGTGGTACTCGCGGTTCCCCGCCTCGATCGAGGTGCGCTCCAACTGGGCCGCCCTCGCCCAGCAGCGCCCCACCCACGAGCGGCTCGTCAAGGCCGCCAAGAAGCTCGACGACCGCCGCGTCTCCGGGTCGATGAGCGGCAACCAGCTGGCCTGGAGCCCGCAGTACCGAGAGATCGACGGCCTCGCGGACATGATCGATCGCGTCGGCGACCAGATCGCGGTGGCGCTCTTCGTGAGCGACCTCCTCGAGCGCTCCACCACCGGCCAGGAGATCGGGCCCGCCGAGGTCGACGCCGTCTGCGGCCTCCTCGACGACGCCGACCTCAGCCACCTGAAGGTCGACCCCGCCCAGTTCGGGGCGGTCAAGACCGTCGGCGGCTACCCCGCAGCCCTCGCCGGCTGAACCCACCCACCACCACAAGGAGAAGCCCATGAGCTTCCAGAGCAAGATGGACGCCGCCGCGCAGCGCCAGCAGCTGCGCAGCGGCCAGGGGGGCGACCTGCTGTACCGCCAGCTGTCGTACCTCTTCACCCTGATCCTCCGCAACCTCTACCCCGCCCGCGCGCTCTGCGGCCCGCAGGTCTCCCCCGCCCCGCCGGCGGCCTGCGACGTGCGCAAGTCGCTGGTCTACCTCGACCTCGACGAGCTGCTGGGCACCCGCCAGGAGCTCGAGGGCACCCTGCCGGTGCGCAACGTCACCGGCACCCTCGGCGTCGCGCTGCACGAGGTCGGCCACGCCAAGCACTCGCTGCCGTGGGTGCTTGAGGAGATCCACCAGCACCACACCGACCAGATCACGAAGGACGCCACGCTGCTGGAGGAGCCGCGCATGGAAGCGCAGCTGCTGCGCGACTTCGCGCCCGGCTCCACCCGCCACACGTTCCTGCAGACCGCGATCCCGATCGCCGTGGCCGACCACATCCTCCCCCGGCTGCTGCAGGACCTCCTCCAGCAGCCCGGCGGTCGCGACGCCGCCGCACGCAGCCTCGTCTACACCTGGGGCCGCGTGCCCGCCGGCACCCTGCAGCCCCACGACTGCCAGGCCCTGCAGCCGCTCTGGGACAGCACGCTGGGACCCCTCGACACCCAGGCGCTGAAGGACCTGATGGCCGACGTCGTCACCATCGGCGACACCGACATCGACGCGCTCGTCGCCGCCGCGATCCGCTACCGCGACATCGTTGGCGCCCCCGACGAGCAGCCCGGCGACGGCGACGCCGACGAGCAGCCCGGCGGAGGGGCCCCCGGCGACGGCGCTCCCGGCGACGGCGCTCCCGGCGACGGACAGGGCGGCACCCCCGGCGGCAGCACCGGCGACAGCGACGGCGGTGGGTCGCTGGCCGAGCGGATGCAGGAGGCGATCGACCGCGCGAAGGCCAGCGCCGGGCAGCGCCTCCGCGCCCAGCAGGACCAGCAGAACGCGGTCGCCCAGACGCTCGAGGCGACCACCGAGCAGGTCAACCAGACCAGCGACCGCGCCCGACAGCCCGGCGCGACCGCCTCGGCGATGAACAGCCCCGGCGGCACCGGCCTGCCGTCCGGACGTCTGCAGGACCTCGGCCCCGACCGGCCGCCGACCCCGGACGAGCGACGGTTCGCCGACGACCTCGCCCGACAGCTGCGCCGCGCCACCACGCAGCGCAGCCGCTCGGTCGACAAGCGACTGCCCGGCGGCACGTTTGACTCGCGCCAGGCGATGCGCGCCCACGCGCAGCGCACCAGAGGGATGCCGGTCACCGCCCGGCCGTGGAGCGTGGAGCCCGCCAGCCGCCAGCGGCTGCGGTCCCCGCACGTCCTGCTGATTGTCGACACGTCCGGGTCGATGAGCGGCAGCCGCGGCCTGCTCGGCGTGCTCGCCTGGTGCCTGGACCACGCCTTCCGCCAGATCGACGGGAAGCTCGTCGTCACCGCGTTCGGCAACGGCATCGGCATGGTCCACAACGGGTCCCGCGCGCTCAAGCGCGTCCCCGACATCCGCACCGGTGGCGGCACCGCCTACGGCGCGGAGGCCATCACCCTCGGCGCCGGGCACCTGCAGCTCGAGGACCAGCTGCGGCCGCGCGCGATCTACGTGCTCTCCGACGGCGGCTGGATCGACACCGCCAACGGCGTCGCCCAGATCACCCGCTACGCCGAGATCGGCGTCCCGACGATCCACCTCTCCATCGGGGTGGAGCCGCTCGGACTGCAGGCCAGCGAGCTCGTCGTCATCACCGACGCCGACCAGGCCGCGGTTGCGATCGCCGACCGCACCGCGGCCGCGCTCTCCGGCGCCCGATAGCACCCCACCCAAGAGGCCGGCAGCCAGCCGGCCCACCGACGGTGCTGGTCGACAGCCCGACCGGCGCCTGCCACCATGAACCAGGAGATGGACGTGAACAACACGACGGACGAGCTGACGCTCGTCGATGAGGAGACCGGGGAGACCAAGCACCTCCGTGTCGTCTCGACCCGCAGGGAGACCCCCCGCAACCTGATCGTGATCTACCGCGAGATGAACGACCAGTTCGTCTCGGCGGAGCCGACGACGTCGGCCGATCTGAGCGAGCGTTACATGCGGGCCAACGGCTTGGAGCCGCTGTCGCCGGATGAGCAGACCGCGTTCTTCAGGCTCGTCGGCGCTCCGGACGACGACGACGACGAGTCCGTCAACTAGACGTGGCGGGCTCCAGTGGGCGGGCCTCATTGCAGGCGCCCGTCCGCATCACTGATGGAAGCTGGGCAGCCTCGCTCGCGCACGGCACCCCCGCCGACCGCAAGGCAGCCGAGGCGTGGCGCGCCGGGCTCGGTGACCCGCCGACGCTCCGCGTCGACCCCGTCACGCTGCGCACGTGCCGAGATGACGAGGACAGCGGCACCCAGCTGACGGGATGCGTGAAGACCTACGTCCCTGACATCCGGACCGGCAGCCCGCCGTCGCGTTGGCGTGCCGTCCTCCTCGTGACGAAGGCGAACGGCACGCTGCTGCTCGACTTCCTCGCCTTCGGCAAAGGACACCCCGGCAGCGACCTTCCGCCGGGGCAACGCCACGCTCACCAGCGGCCGTCGGTCTACCAGCTGGCGCACGACGCACTTCAGCGACTCAGCTAGCCGCCAAGCACCCACACCACCGCCGACGCGACCGCGCGGCGACCAAGCAGCACCAGCGAGCCCCGGCCATCGGCCGGGGCTCGTCGTCGTTCCCCCTACCGGTCGCCCTCGAGGCGACAGAAAGGCCAGCCCATGCTGACCACCAAGACCCTGCCCTGCCCCAACTGCGGCCAGGAGAGCCTCGCCGGCGCCGTGCCGACGATCGGCACCTGCAACGGCGACGTCGAGCAGGCCCCGGACGGCACCGCCACCTTCGAGGGCGGCGGCTACACCGAGTACGACCTCACCCACCACGACAGCGCCCTGTACTGCCGCTCCTGCGAGTGGAACGCCCCCGAGGTCGAGGAGGACGTGCTGCTTGAGCGGCTGCGCGCCCACCAGCACCAGCAGGCGCTGCAGATCGTCGCCGCCCAGAGCACCGACGCGACCGCCGAGCGACCGGACGTCTCCCACAACGTCCGGCTGCTGCTGGACGCCAGCACCGCGCACGTCCCCGAGACCGACGTCGACTGGCTCAACCAGCAGGCGCAGCTGCGGGCCGCCGGCGGCGTCTGCTGCGGCCTGTCGATCGTCGCGCACCGCTACGGCTGGCTCATCACCTGCCCGCCGACGGACGAGCTGCCGACCCCGTCGGCCACCCAGCACCCCCACGTGTGGCGGCTGCTGCAGCTCGCCGACCAGATCGGCGCCGGCTGGGTGCTGCTGGACGGCGACGCCCCGCAGATCCCGGGCCTGCCGACCTTCGACTGGTAGCCGCCCCCACCGACCCCCGGGCCACCCGTGGCCCGAGGCTCTGACCCCACCCCCACCCCGCCCGACCCGTCGGGCCGAAAGGACCACATGAGCACCACCAACGCCCCGCACGACACCGTCCGCCTGGCCATCTACGACGGCCGGCCGCTGCCCCAGCTGCCCACCGACATCGCCGACCTCCTGGTCGCCGCGCCGTGGACGACCGACCGCAGCTTCAGCCCGAGCACCGACCGCCCCACCCACATCCGCCAGTTCCCGCTGATCGGCAGGGCCTGGCAGCAGATCCGCGAGCAGGCGCTGCACTACCGCCTCGCCGACCACCACGTTGCCTTCGACCTGGAGATCGGCGCGACCGTCTGGTGCTACCGGCCGGGCATGCCGTTCATCGCCGAGTTCCCGACCGACCGCGGCCGCGCGCTGATGACGATCACCACCCTCGGGCTGCTGCTGCCCGACCTCGCCGACCCGCAGGCGTCGAAGAGGTCCCGCAACGCCGCGGCGCGCCGCCTGCAGCGACAGGTCGAGCACCTCGTGCTCGCCACCGCCGAACCCAAGTACGGCCAGCAGTTCCCGCACACCTGGGACCTGCCCGCGCACCTGAGCATCGACGACATCCCGTTCTGAGCCCCGGCCCCGCACCCCGGGGCCCCCACCACCACCGATCGATCTGACGCGGCCCGCCCTCCCCGGCGGGCCGCGCCGCGTTCTGCACCCCCGAAAGGACCCCTATGAGCATCACCAGCACCACCCCCGACCTGACCCGCCTGACCAACGCCGGCACGTTCACCCTCGACCACGACCTCGCGCTGCGCCTGCTGGCCGCCGACGAGCAGCTCGAGCGCCAGCCCGACTTCCTGACCACCTTCGACGTCTCCTACGCCATCGGCGTGCTGCTGGACGAGAACGCCATCCGCTCCCCGCACCGCCGCTGGGAGCTGCAGCTCGTCCACGTGGACACCGACCACGGCTACACCGAGGCGGCGCTGCACGTCGCGGTCGAGAACTGGGCCGGACCCAGCGGCCCGCTCGACGGCCCGTTCCTGCGCCTCAGCGGCCTGGCGATCGAGCTGCGGACGCTGACCGCCCGCGACCTCACCCACATCGACGACCACACCTGGCTGCAGATCGCCGAGCGGATCGTCGACGCCGCCAACGCCGTCCTGCACGCCGCAGCCGCCCTCACCGCCTAACCACCCAAACCGCCCGAGCAGCACCGAGAGCCCCGCCAGCACCGCCAGCGGGGCTCTCGGTGCTGCTCGGGCCCCCCGAAAGGAGCGGCCCGATGCCGCACAGCACCCTGACCCAGCCCACCCACGACCTCGCCACCCAGCAGATCCAGCAGCCGACCCTGCAGGTCAGCGACCAGCCGCACTCCGCCCACAGCTGGATGCACCCCGGCGCGCCGCTGGGCCGCATCAACGTCATCGCCCAGGCGCTGGCCGCCGACCCGCCGGAGACCCGCTGGTACGAGCTGCACCAGGACGTCCTGCACCTGCGGGTCGTCGACCGGCCGCTGCTGCTGCAGCAGCTGCTGCAGCACGCCGAGCACCTCGCACCGCTAGTGCGCTCCGCCTGGTGGCTGCCGTCGAAGACCGCCCAGGTCGCCGGCTACCAGCCCAACCTCGACACCGCCACGGCGATCGAGACGGCCCTGCACGAGCACGCCTGGGGCATGACCGCCCACCGCGGCATCCCGCTGGCCGGCATCGCCGAGGTCATCGACCGGCCGCTGCTGGACACCACCGTCGCCGCGCACCACCTCGTCCGCACCGGCGCCGCCGTCCCGTGGATCCCCACCGGCCGCAGCCACATGCGCCTGTCGCTCACCCGATGAGCGCCCCCAACCCCACCACCCAGAACCAGACCCAGGAGAACCCCATGAGCCAGAACGACAGCACCACCAACGCCCTCTTCGACGTCGAGACCGTCGCCGTCGCCGACAGCCACGAGATCCAGCGCATCCCGCTCGAGGACCTGACCCTCGCCCCGAACCCCCGCAACGACATCAGCGAGGACGGCATCGACCGCCTCGCCCGCATGCTCGCCACCACCGGCCAGCTGATCCCCGCCATCGGCTACCGCGACAACGGCAAGGTCGCCATCTACGACGGCCAGCGCCGCCTGCTGGCCGCCCGCCGCACCCAGACGATCCTCGAGGCCGACGAGCCCGGCACCCCCCTCACCGACCTGCTGGTCATCGTCCTGGCGGCGCGCCCGACGCCCGCCGCGCTGCGCCGCCTGCAGGCGCAGGCCAACCAGCACGAGGCCCTCAGCCTCGCCGACCAGCGCCGGCAGTTCTCCGACTGCTGGACCGAGCGGGCCGGCCTGACCACCGACCTGCGGATCAAGGCCGTCTGCAGCGACCTGGGCATCAGCCCGAAGTTCGCCCACAACCTGCTGCGCCAGATCGAGCTGCCCTACGAGCTCGCCGCCCGCGTCTCCAGCCGCCCGGTCGAGAACGAGCTCTCCGTCACGCTCGCCAACGACCTGCACGCGATCGCCACCAAGGCGCCGCGGCTGGCGGCCGCCGTCGCCGAGCAGGTCGTTGACCGCATCAGCCACGACGACGTCCGCCGCGACATGGTCGGCGCCGTCCACCGCGCCGTCGCACAGAGCGACGCCAAGGACGTGTTCGCGCGCCGCCTGACGCTCGGGCAGATGGTGCCCGCCCAGGCGATGCTCGACGAGGCCGCCCCGCACCTGCACGGCGCCGACGTGCCGCGCGCGGAGATCCGCCGCACCACCGACCTGCTGCGCCCGGTGCTCTCGGGTGAGACCGCCCGCCGCAAGGACGAGACGATCATCGACGAGGCGCTGAAGACGCTGTCGCGGACCCTCTCGGGAACCGGCGCGCACGTCGAGATCACGCAGGAGATCCTCGACCTCGCCAACGGCGGACAGAGCACCATCACCGTCCGCGCCGGCGAGCGCAACGCCACGTACCTCGTCGACCCCGTCCTGGCCGTCTCGCTCGTCGTCGACGTCGCGCAGGCCGGCGTCCAGCAGCTCGAGGAGAAGCGCGTCTTCTCCGCCGCCGGCGACCAGAACGACGAGGAGCTCCGCGCCGCGGCCGACCGTGAGGCCGCCCGCCGCGCCCAGCAGCGCCAGCTGCAGGAGAACGGCCGCGTCCGCAACCACGACCTCGGCAGCCAGCTGCGCGACAAGGTGACCTACGAGACGCTCGGCGCCTCCGGCCGCCGCGCCACCGCCCAGCTGTGCATCGCCGCGCTGCTGGAGCAGTTCGGTGACCTCGCGCTGTTCGGTGCCGCGTGGTCGGACACCGCGTTCGAGCAGACGACCCCGGGCGGCATGGGCAAGGAGCCGATGGAGCCCCACGTGATCCTCGACCGCCTCGCGGCCCGCGCGATGGAGGCGTCGGACCCGATGGAGGGCGTGGTGGAGCTCATCACCACGATCACCGCCGGGGCGCTGCTTGACCCCGACGGCGTCCCGCGCGGCAAGGCGCTGGGCCGCGACCGGATGGAGCGGCGCATCTCCCGGCAGCTCCCCGTCGACGGCGGCGCGGACTCGCAGTCCCCGAAGGGCCGCGTCCGCCGGAACCTGTGGACGATCGCCGAGCCGCACCTGCAGCCCGCCCTGCGCGACATGCACCAGGACGCCTTCGCCCCCGAGCTCGACGGCGACGACTTCCGGCCGCAGGACCTGCCCCGCGAGGTCTCCGCCGGCGACCTGGACCTCTCCGGCATCGACCTCGGTGACGAGGACGACCTCTCGACGTTCCTCGCCCCGCCGCCGGCCCCCGCCGACGACGCGCCGGAGGAGGACCCCGAGAACCCCGAGCAGCAGTAGCCCCGCGCGAGGCCCCCCGAAAACGGTCGGGCCTCGCGACACACTCCGCCCCGGTCCCCCGCCACCTTGCCAGCGGGGGACCGGGACGGGGCCCAACCACCCCCACCCCAGGAGCACCCATGAGCACCACCCAGACCGCTACCCACCACGACCTCGAGGCGCTGATCGTCACCCGCGCCCACCACGGCCTGCGGCGCTTCGGCGTCCGGCACCTCAGCGCCGCCGCCGACGCCTACCCCACCCTCGCCCACGGCGAGGCCGTCGACTGCGGCACCTACCTGCACATGCACCGCCTCAAGGCCGAGCACCACCAGCGGCCGCCCAGCCCCGACCTCCGCGAGATGCAGCGCCTCAACCGCACCCTGATCCGCCTGCTCTCGCCCGCCGGCTCCCCCGACCCCGCCCGCCAGGTCGCCAACTCCTTCACCGAGAACGCGGCCCGGTACGGCACCCGGTACCTGCAGCGCTGCACCTTCACCGACGCGCTGGAGGAGATCGCCGACTGCCTCATCTTCCTGCGCCTGGACGACGACCGCCACTGGCACCAAGAGCGCCGCGAGAGCACACAGCACGACGCAGCCCGCCAGGCCGCCCACGACCTCGGCCGGCTGCTTGAGACCCAGCCCAAGGAGCACGGATGAGCACCCCCCGCAGCACCCAGGACCCGCCGCTGCCGATCGCCGTCAGGCTGCCGGACGGCACCGTCAGCCAGGGCGAGGTGCCCGCCAGCGTCCACCGCCGCCAGCACCTCGGGTTCCTCGCCTCCCGCGTGGACCCCGACGACTGGGTCGAGCTGGCCGCCGGCCCCCGCGACCCCGAGCAGGGCTGGTACTTCGTCACCCGCCGCAAGCCCGAAGGGTTCCTCCCCGGCGGCCGCGGCCGCACCGACCAGCGCTGGCTGCAGCAGGCCTGCCAGACCGCCGACGGGCACGTCGCCCGCTCGATGGAGATGTCGGTCTCCTACGCCAGCCGCCACACCCCGGCCGGCACCCGTGACGCGGTCCGCGGCGCACAGCTGCTGTGGGCCGACGATGACCACCGCGACGACGGCAACCCGGCCTGCGACGCGTTCTGCGAGCAGTTCCCGCCGCACCTGATCGTCGCCTCCGGCGGCGGCCGCCACCTCGCGTGGCTGCTGGAACGCTTCGTCGACTGTGCCGCCCTGGCGGACCTGCAGGAACGGATGGCCTTGACCGTCGACGGCGACCCCGCCGCCGCACGCCCCGAGGCCGTCCTGCGCCTGGCCGGCACCCGCAACGGCAAGTACCCCGACCGGTGGGCACGGATCGTGGCGATGGACCTCCACCGCCCCGCCCACCTCACCGACCAGATCACCGCGGCGCTGAGGCCCAAGCCGGCCCCGAAGCCGCGTCCCACGCCCAAGGCGCGCCCGTGGGCCGGACGCGACTCCAGCCGCGACGAGGCACGCGACCTGGCGCGCACCGTCGACCCCGAGTCGTACTTCGACGCGCTCGCCCCGCGCCTGATGGACGACTTCAACCCCCGCACCCGAAAGGTCTGCTGCCCGCACCCCGACCACCACGACCGCACGCCGTCCTGCCACGTCTTCCCCGACGCGGACCGCGGCTGGCGCTGCTTCGGCGGCAACTGCCCGATCGACGCCGGCGGCGACGTCTTCGACCTCGCCGCCGTCATGCAGTACGGCGTCAAGGCCAACGCCCTGACCGCCGAGCAGTTCACCTCCCTGGCCGACGACGTCTACCGCGCCCTCGGCATCCACGTGCGCGAGACCACCGCGTCGTGAGCACCCCCACCACGAACGAGGCACCCACCATGAGCACCCCGACCCGCCCGACCACGATCAGCGCCCGGGACGCCGACACCGGCTGGACCGAGATCCACCTGCCGACCGCCGACCAGCCGACCTGGCGCGACGAGAACGGCGACGTCATCACCTACCTGGCGCTGAAGAGCAGGCACTGCGAGCACGACATCGACGCGCTCCTGACCGAGACCGTCTGCGAGCTCACCCGCGCGGCGCTCACCGCGCGCGCCGACGGCGACACCGGCACCGCCCGACGGCTGGTCACCGGCATCTCGCTGCTGCTGGGCGAGGTCACCGGCGCCGTCGGACCCGCCAGCCGCCAGCCCGCCCCCTAACCGAGCACGACAACGCCGCCGGGTACCCCCCGGACGGCTACAGAGCAGCACCGAGAAGCGGCTCGTCTCCCCCCGGGGAGGCGGGCCGCTTCTGCGTTCGCACCCCACCGAAAGACGACCCCATGAACCCCACCCACCCCTTGAGCACCACCGCCGCCCCCGACCGCCACGTCCTGCTCGAGCACTGGCAGCGCGAGATCGACGCCGCGCCCCGCGTCCCGGACCCCAAGGCCCTGTGGAGCACCATCGGCCGGCGCCTCGTCGACGGCCACGACGAGCACCGCCACCTCGCCGGCGTCTGCGCCGCGATCTGCACCAACCCGCTGGCCGCCCGCGTCCGCACCGACAGCGACCGGATCGTCGCCGACGTCGGATGCGACCACCACCGCCACTGCTTCACGCTCCAGGCGCTGCTGCTCGGGACCGCCGCCGTGGTCCTCACCGCCGACCCGTTCCCGATGAGCCACGGCGACGCGGCCCGCACCCACCCGATCCCCCGCACCGCCCAGACCCTCCACCAGCTGCAGCGCGACCTCCACGCGCTGACCGGCCTCTCGCGCGCGATCGCCGCCGGCTACGCGCACCCGACCCGCGCCGCGCACCCCGACACCCGCACCGGCGGCCTGTCGACCGCCACCCCCGGAGCGCTGGTGGCCTGCACCGCCGTCTGCGACGGCCACCGCCCCGGCCTGCAGCTGCAGCTCGACGGCGCCGCGGCGCTGCACATCACCGACGCCCCCAGCGCGCTGGCGCGCCTGGTCGATCAGACCTGCGGCCTGCTGCTGCAGCCGCTGATCGACCGGCTGCAGTCCTAAGCACCCCGAACCTGTCGAACCCCACCGATACAAGGACCACCTCATGTTCCAGATCAACAGCCTCACCCTCTCCTGCCGCGTCGTCGGCACCCCCGAGTACGCCGAGACCCGCCAGGGCCGCGGCAAGCTCAAGCTCCGGCTCTCCCAGCCCACCCGGGTGAAGGACCCCTCCGGTGAGCACCAGACGAAGATGATGTTCTTCACCGCCCTGGCGTTCGGCACGCTCGCCGACCAGATGCACCGCCAGATCACCGAGGCGCAGGACCTCACCATCTTCGGCGAGCTGAAGCACCGCGAGTACGTCGACCGCTCCGACCAGCGACGCGAGGTCTACGAGATCCTCATCGAGTCGTTCGTGCCCGGCCTGACCCGCGAGCAGCGCGACCAGCAGCCGCGCCGCACCTCCACCGACGCGCAGCCCGAACCGCCCGCGCCGTCCGCGCCGCCGGCCCCTGCCTCCCAGCGCCGCTTCGACCCCGCACCGCCGGCGCACGAGCCCGCCCCCACACCGACCGGGCCGACGTTCGCCCCGACCTACGCCACCCCCGCAAAGGACCCCGAGCCCGCAAGGACCGACCACCCGGCCGTCGCCCCGGCCCAGCAGGACGGAGGGCTGAAGATGCCCTGGTGATCGCCGACGGGCCGCCGGACCCCCGCCGGCCCCGAGGACCGGATGCCGCACCCAGCCGGTGCGGCATCCTGTCGGCAACCGTGGCCGACCTGCCCCCCACCCCCACGACGGGCACCGCACCACCCAACCGCGAAGACCCGCCCGGGGCCCGCACGGACCAGGAGCTCGCGCAGCTCCGCGCAGAGGCGATGCGCCTGCGCTCCCAACGCCCGCCCCTCACCTACGCCGCGATCGCCAACCGCCTGCACATCGCCCGGTCGACGGCCTACCGCTGGGCCAACCCCGCCGCCCTGGAAGCCGACCGCGTCGCCACCGAACGGCGACGACAGGACCCCGACCTGCGGGACGCTGAACGCCGCCGCCAACGCGACTACCGACGTGAGCTCGTCGCCGGCAAGCGCTGCGCGCGGTGCGGCGGCCCAGCGCCCCGGACCAACGACCTCGACGCGCTCTGCCGCTCCGCCCTGCAGCACCAGGCCACAGCCGCCCGCATCCTCGAGCTCCTCGACGGCGGCACCGCCGCGACCCGCACCGCCATCCAGGCCGCCCCGGACCCGCCGCGCGGCAAGGTGTCGGTGTTCCTGCGCCAGCTGCGCGCGATCGGCACCGCCGCCCAGCCCGGCACGGGGCTGGCGCACCGCGAGCTCGTCGAACGCCTGGCAGCGGCCGAGCCCGTCGCCGCAGGCCACCTCCCCATCCGCGAGCGCGAGGCCGTCGCGATCGCCGCCGGCTGCCTCCTCGCCCTGACCGATCGCTCCCGGTGACGACGCCGCCGGACACCCCCTTTTTTTTGCCCCCGCGGTTCCGACAGAACCAGTCGGTACCGTCTAGGGACCACTCCATCTCCCGAGGACCATGAGCATCTGCCCGCACCACCCCCAGCCGGCTCGCCATCAGCCCCCCGCACCGACCGCCCGCACCCTGGCGGAGCGCGCATGAGCGCCCAGCTGACCCTGATCCCCCAGGACACGCGGGCGTTCAGTCCGACCATCCCCGCGCTGCTGGAGAGCGCCGTCCGCGGCGAGGTCACCTGGACGGACCTCTTCTGCGGCGGCGGCGGCTCCTCGCTGGGCCTCCACCACGTCCCGGGCTTCCGCGTGAAGTACGCCCTGAACCACTGGGACCTCGCCATCCAGGCCCACCAGGCGAACTTCCCCGACACCGACCACGAGGTCACGCTGATCGAGGACGTCCACCCCTCCCGCTTCGGTCGCACCGACTGCGCCTGGTTCTCCCCCAGCTGCACCGCACAGGCCTACTGCGGACCCCGCGGCGGCGACGACGCCTCCGTCCGCTCCCGCGCCACCATGCACGACGTCATCCGCTGGGCTTCCTACCATCGGTACGATTGCCTGGTCATAGAGAACGTGGTCGAGGTGAAACTGTGGTGTGACGAGCACCGAACCGTCGGACCCACGGGCACCGAGCGCGCCTGCTCCTGCGGCGCCACCTTCGAGACCTGGAAGCGCAGCCTGAAGGACCTCGGCTACGACGCGCGCGAGGTCTACTTCAACAGCGCGCATAGCTTCGTGCCCCAATCGAGGGATCGCGTGTACATGGTCTGCACGCGGCGGGGGATCACGCCGCCGAACCTCGACTTCGCGCCACCCTGCTGGTGCTCGAGCTGCTCGGAGGTCGTGCCCGGCCGTCAGGCGTTCAAGCGTCCCGCCCGCGGCAGCGCCCGCGATCGCCAGCCACGCCTGCTGGAGTGGGGCCGCTACGGCAAGCAGTACATCTACGCGTGCCCCAACGCCGGGTGCGGCCAGCCCGTCGCCCCTGCGGTGCTGGGGGCCTGGTCGATCATCGACCACAGCACGCCGATCGAGACGATCGGCTCGCGAGAGCGACCGCTGGTGGAGGCCACACGCCGGCGGATCCGCGTCGGCATGCAGCGCGTCGGCGGCCTGCGCCCGATCCAGGTGCAGGTCGGCGGCAACCTCTTCGAGCGCCCGGGATACGCCAGGGTGTGGTCGCTGGAGGACCCCCTGCGCACGATCACCGGCACCCCCTACATGGCCGCGGTCATCCCGCAACGCACCCGCTCCCTCGGGCTCTCCGGTGAGCTGCCGCTGCCGGCCCTGGCGACCCGGTCGGACCAGGCGCTCCTCGTGCGCGCCGGCGGGCAGGCCCCGGCACCGAGGTCCTCCGCCGAGCCCGCAATGACCTTCACCGCCCACGACCGCCAGGTCGCCGTCGTCATCCCGAACAAGACCAACAACGTCGGCCGCTCGACGCTGGAGCCGATGGGAACGGTCACGACCGCCCCACAGGGCCACATGCTCGTGTCGATGCGCAACAACGCCACCGCCACCTCCGTC
>CAFBMQ010000003.1_pt1 | contig 12137 bp, 12 predicted proteins | sample 7268921 | NCBI WGS metagenome assembly CAFBMQ01 (sample SAMEA6814070, study PRJEB35770) | freshwater metagenome | biome: Freshwater; feature: Freshwater reservoir; material: water | place: Czech Republic | collected 2017-05-23 | depth 30m m
GGAAGCCGACCCGCCGCAGCCGCTGCTGGGGACGGCGGTCCAGCGCCCGGATGACGTAGGGCAGCGTGTTGCCCCACAGCAGGCGGGTGGCCACCACGGTCAGGGACACCCACAGCGTGGCGGCGACCCCGGTCCACAGCTCGGCGGCCGACCGGCCCTCGACCACGGCGTGCAGCTCCAGGCCGACCAGGACGAACAGCGACCCGTTGAGCAGGAACGTGCTCAGCGTCCAGAACCCGGCCGACTGCACGCGGGCCCGGGCGGAGATCACCCGCGAGGCGATCTGGGTGAGCGTCAGCCCGCAGGTCACGACCGCCACCACCCCGGAGGCGTGGATCAGCTCGGCCGGCAGGTAGGCCAGGAACGGGGTGAGCACGCTCATCACGTTCTCCAGCCGGGCGTCGTGGAGCCGGCGGCGCACCTCGACGACCAGGAACGCCAGCGCCAGGCCGACGGCGATGCCCCCGGCGTAGGACCCGACCAGCCGCCACGCGATCCCGGCCGGTCCGACGTCCAGGGTGCCCACGGCCACCCCGACCGCGACGCCGAAGATCACCAGGGCGGTGCCGTCGTTGACCAGGCTCTCCGCGCGCAGCAGGGTGCGGGCCCGGCGGGGGAGCAGCCCGGCCACGGTGGACACCGCGGTGGCGTCGGTCGGGGCCAGCACCGCGCCGAGCACGAAGGCCATCGGCCAGGACAGCCCCAGCGCGTGCGCCACCACGGCGACCGTCCCGGCGGTGACCAGCACCAGCCCGACCGACATCAGGCTGATCACCCGCAGGTCGGCCCGGATCTGGCGCAGCGAGATGGTCAGCGACTCCCAGTACAGCAGCGCCGGGAGGAAGAGGAACAGGACGACGTCCGGGGGCATCTCGACCCCGCCGACGCCGGGCAGGAACCCGACCACGGTGCCCAGCGCCAGCAGGACCAGGGGAGGGGGGAGCCGGAGCCGGCGGGCCAGCACGGTCCCGGCCAGCACCAGCACCCCGACGACGACGAGGACCTCGAGCGCGCGCACCGGCAGATCCTCCGCCCTACCGGGCCGGCAGCACCAGTTCCGCGGCCACGGCCCGGTGGTCGCTGCCGGGCAGGTCGTGCACGGTGAACGACGCGACGCCGATCCGCCGGTCGGCCAGCACGTGGTCGATGGTCAGCCGGGGCTGCGGCCGGGTCTCCGGCGTCCAGGTGTGCACCAGGCCCTGGCCGGCCCGCGTCGCGGCGTCGGCGTACCCGCGGTCCAGCAGGCGCCGGAACGCGGCGTGGTCGCGGGTGGCGTTGAAGTCCCCGGCCAGCACCCGCAGGACGTCGTCCCCGGTCGAGGGCAGGGCGGCCATCTCGCGCTCCCAGCGCGCGGTCCGGCCCACCGACATCGGCGGGTCGGTGTGCACGGCGGTCACCTCGAGGTCGGGGCCGCCCGGCACGGCGAGCCGGACGACGGGCTGCTCGAACCGACCCGGCGCGCCGCCCCGGTCCAGCACCTCCAGCCGGGTCCAGACCGCCCCGCCGGCCGCCGGCGGGGCACCGGGCCGGTGCCCGCGCACGTGCTCGGTGGGCAGCAGGTCGGGCAGCCCGGCGGCGCGCAACCGCTCGTCGGCGGTCGGGGTCAGCTCCACCAGGCACAGCACGTCGGCGTCCAGCGTGCGGACCAGGTCGACGACGGCGGCGGGGTCGGCCCGGCCGTGCAGCAGGTTCGCCGACACGATCCGCACCCTGGCGCCGTCGGTGCGCACCGGCGAGACCCGGGCGCGGGCCAGCGTCACCCCGGCCAGCACCCCGGCCGCCGTCGCCGAGAGCAGGGTCGCGGCGGGGGAGCGGCGGGCCACCGCGAGGGCGAGCGGGAGCACCGACGACGCGGCCGCGTAGGGCACGAAGGACATCGCGGGGACCAGCGGCCAGCCCCGTTCGGACCCCGTCACCCGCAGCGCGGCGCACACCGCCCACGGGGTGGCCACGGCCAGGGGCAGGAGGTCGCGCCGCACGGGTTCCACCGGGACCATGATCGACCACAGGGGGGTTGTTCACCTCGCTGAGGTAGAAAGCGCACCTCAACCCGTACGTCGAGCAGGAGTGGATGCACCGTGGCGACCGAGCACACCGAGATCGAGCGCAAGTACGACGTCGAGGAGACGTTCGTGCTGCCCGACCTCAGCGGCGTGCCGGGGGTGGCCTCGGTCGGCGCCCCCGTCGTGCACGAGCTGGCCGCCACCTACTTCGACACCGCCGACCTGCGGCTGGCGAAGGCGAAGATCACCCTGCGGCGGCGCACCGGCGGCACCGACGAGGGCTGGCACCTCAAGCTGCCGGCCGCGGCCGGTGCGCGGCGCGAGCTGCAGTCCCCGCTCGGCCGGGCGGTCAAGGCGCCGCCGCGTGCGGTGCTGGCCCCGGTGCTGGGCGTCGTCCGGCGGGCCCCGGCCGCGCAGGTCGCCACCCTGCAGACCCGGCGCACCCTGGTGACGCTGCTGGCCGAGGACGGTCGGGTGCTGGCCGAGGTCGCCGACGACCAGGTCACCGGCACCGCGCTGCCCGCCGCCGCCGGCGAGGCCGCGGTGGTCACCACCTGGCGCGAGGTCGAGGTCGAGCTGGTGGACGGCGACGAGGAGCTGCTCGGTGCGGTCGGCGCCGAGCTGGTGGTCTCCGGCGCCCGTCCGTCGGCGTCGGCGGCCAAGCTGACCCGCGTGCTGGCCGACCGGCTGGCCGGCCCGCCGCCGGCCACCGTGCAGGACGAGGCCGACGACGAGCCCGACGAGGACGACACCGAGGACGACGTCGTCGCCGAGCCCGTGGTCGAGGAGCCGCTGCCCGAGGGCAAGAAGGCCCGCGCCAAGGAGATTGCCCGCCGGGCGAAGGCCGCCGAGGACGCGGCCGCCGCGGTGAAGGCGGAGAAGAAGGCCGCGAAGAAGGCGGAGAAGGCGGCGGCCGCCGAGGCCGCGGAGCAGGCCCGGCTGGCCGCGATCCCGAAGGCCGGTGAGGTCGTCGTCGCGGCGCTCGCCGAGCAGCTGACCGCCCTGCAGCGCGCGGACCTGATGGTGCGCACCGACGTCCCCGACGGCGTGCACCAGGTGCGCGTCGCCTCCCGCCGGCTGCGCAGCGTCCTGGCCGCCTACCGGCCCGTGCTGGACCGCACCCGCACCGACGCCGTCCGCGACGAGCTGCAGTGGCTGGGCCAGGAGCTGTCGGGCACCCGGGACGCCGAGGTGTCCCTCGAGCACCTCCGCGAGCTGGTCGCTGCCCAGCCGGTGGAGTTCGTGCTCGGCCCGGTGGCCGCCCGGCTGCAGCAGGCCGAGCTGCAGGGCGAGACCGCCGGCACCGGTCACGCCGTGGCCGCGCTGAGCACCCCGCGCTACCTGACCCTGCTGGACACCCTGCACGCCCTGGTCGCCCAGCCGCCGCTGGCCGAGCGCGCCGCCGAGCCGGCCGCCGACGTGGTGGCCGACGTCCTGCGGCACACGGTGAAGCGGCTGCGCAAGCTCGTGGACACCGCCGAGGACGCCGAGTTCGCCGAGCCCGAGGGCGCCGGGTCCGAAGCCGTCGAGAGCCCCTACGAGCTGGCCCTGCACGAGGTGCGCAAGGCCGGCAAGCGGGTGCGCTACACCGCCGAGGTCGCCGCCCCGGTGCTGGACGGGACCAAGAAGAACGGCGCCGTCATGGGTGTCGTGGACGCGATGAAGCAGCTGCAGGACGTGCTGGGCGACCGGCAGGACACCGTGGTCACCCGCGAGCTGTGCCGCACCCTGGGCCTGGCCGCGTTCGCCGCCGGGGAGAACGCCTGGACCTTCGGCCGGCTGCACGCCCTGGAGGAGGCCCGCGCGATGCAGGCCGAGCGGGACTTCTGGGCGTTGTGGCCTTCGCTGGGGCCCGTGCTGAACGGCGTCGCCGGCAAGCGCTGACAATGGCACCGTGATCGCCTTCGGTGCCGTCGTCGGGCTCGCGATGGTGCTGCTGCACGGCTGGCTGTGGTTCCGGATCGTGCGCAGCACCACGCTGCCCGGCCGCACCCGTCGCCTGCTGACCGTGCTCACCGTGGTGCTGGCGCTGCTGCCCACCGCGGCGGTGCTGGGTCGCCGGTCGCTGCCGCTGGACGTGCAGGCGCCGCTGGACTGGGTCGGCTACACCTGGCTCGGCGTGGCGTTCTACGCCTTCCTGGCGCTGCTGGTGCTCGAGCCGGTGCGCTGGGTCCTCCGTGCGGTGCAGCGCCGCCGACAGGCCCCCGCCGCCGACGTCCCCGCCGTCCCTGCCTCGCCGTCCGAGCCGGAGCCGGCCCCGCAGCGCGAGCCGGCCGACGTCCCGCGCCGGTTGTTCCTGGCCCGGTCGCTGGCGGTCACCGCCGGCGTGGCCGCGGTCGGCACGGCCGGGTACGGGGTGTGGGCGGCCAACTCCGCGCCGGTGGTGCGCCGGGTGCCGATCGCGCTGGCCGGGCTGGACCCCTCGCTGGCCGGCTACCGGATCGTCACCTTCTCCGACGGCCACCTGTCCGCCACCTACGGCGGGCGCCGGTTCGAGCGGCTGGTCGAGATGGTCAACGCGCAGTCCCCCGACGCGGTGGCGATCGTCGGTGACCTGGTCGACGGCGAGGTCGACGAACTGCGCGAGGACGCCGCCCCGCTCGGGGACCTGGTCAGCCGGGACGGCGCCTACTTCGTCACCGGCAACCACGAGTACTTCGTGGACACGAACGCCTGGCTCACCCACCTGTCCGGCCTGGGCATCGACGTGCTGCGCAACGAGCGGGTCGCGCTGGGCCGCGGCGGGGCGACCTTCGACCTGGCCGGGATCGACGACCGGACGGCGGCCGCCTCCGGGCTGGCCGGGCACGGCGCGGACCTGGACGCGGCGCTGGACGGGCGGGACGACGCCGTCCCGGTCGTGTTGCTGGCCCACCAGCCGGTGCAGGTGGAGCAGGCCCGGGCGGCCGGGGTCGACTTGCAGCTGTCCGGGCACACCCACGGCGGCCAGCTCTGGCCCTTCGACTACGGCGTCCTGCTGGACCAGCCCGCGGTGGAGGGGCTGTCCCGGCAGGGTGACACCCAGCTCTACGTGACGTCGGGCGCCGGGTACTGGGGCCCGCCGATGCGGGTGGGCGCCCGCCCCGAGATCACCGTGATCGAGCTCCGCCCGGCGGACCAGGGGCGCTAGATCGAGCGGAGGGCGGCGAAGGCCTCGTCGAGCAGGTCACCGAGCACGCGCTCGCCGCCGGTGGCCGCCCAGCGCATGAAGGCCGTGGTCGCCGCGGTCAGGCAGGCCGCGACCACCACCACGTCGGCGGCCCCCTCCGACGTCGTGAGGTCGATGCCCAGCTGGTCGCCGAGCACGGTCGTGGAGGCGTGCTGCCGGTCGGCGGCGCGCAGCAGGAGCGCCGGTGAGGCGAGCACCATCGACCAGCGGGACAGCAGCTCGGCGAGGACCTCGGGCGGGAGGTCGTCGGTCATCGCGCGCAGACCGCGCCGGATGCGCTCGGTGAGGGGCAGGTCGGCGGGCTGCCGGCTGAAGTGGTCGCCGATCCAGAGCGGGTCCTGGTCGGGCAGGACGACGTGCTCCTTGGTGCGGAAGTAGGCGTAGAACGTCGGCACCGAGACCCCGGCGGCGTGCGCGATCTCGGCGACGGAGACCGCGTCGTAGCCGCGCTCCTCGAAGACCGCGAACGCAGCGGCGGTCAGGCGGCGACGGGTGGCGTCGCGTTTCTGAGCTCGCCAGTCTCGTCTTGCCACCTGCACATCGTGGCACGTGGGCAGATCCGGCGGCGGGTCGTCGCAGGTCAGCCCGCGAGGTGGGGCCGCACCAGCACGTCCGTGAGCTCGGCGACCAGATCGAGCCCGTCGGCGTCGTCGGCACCGCCGCCGGTGAGCCAGCGCTCGACCAGCACCGCGCAGGCGGCGCGCAGGGCCAGCGCGGGGAACGTGCCCGGTGGCACCTCGCCCCGCTGCTCGGCCCGGACCACCAGCGCCCGGACGGCGTCGGACCAGTTCCCCACCGGACCGCGGGGCAGCAGCGGCAGGAGCGGGGAGTCCGGGCCGAGCGCCGGCACCGTGCGCCGCCAGGCCAGGGCCCGGGGGGACCGCAGCGCCGCGGCGAGGGCGGTCAGCAGTGCCGTGGTGTCCGCGATCAGCGAGCCGTGGTCCTCGGCGGGCAGGAGGTCCGGGGCGGTGCTGCCGAAGGCATCGCGCACCAGGGCGTCCTTGCTCGGCCAGCGGCGGTAGATCGTGGCCTTGCCCACCCCGGCCCGCCGGGCAACGGCGTCCAGGGCGCAGGTCTCCAGCCCGCCCTCGCCCAGCAGGTCCAGCGCGGCGGCGAGGATCGCGACGTCGAGGGCCGGGTCCCGGGGTCTGCCCACGGGCCGCGGCGGCAGCGGAGGTGCATCGGTCAGCACGACACCCTCCTCGTCCGGAACGAATGTGTCCGGAAGGCTAGCGCTGCCGGAACGTGCTGGCCAGAGCCGGTGCGCTGATCCGGTGATTGGTCATGACGTCTAGACGTCTGCCGATCGAGTACCTTTCAGTGGTGACCGAGCCGGAGGGACGCGAGTGAGCCCGGACGCCGGTCCGAAGTACCTGGCGGTGCGCGAGCACCTGCGCCGACGGGTCGCCGACCTGCCCGAGCACACCCTCCTCCCGCCGGAGCCCGTGCTCTGCGAGGAGTACGGGGTCAGCCGCATCACGCTGCGGCGGGCCGTCGACGGGCTGGTGGCCGACGGCCACCTGGTGCGCGAGCAGGGCCGCGGCACCTACGTGACCCGGCCGGGCATCCGGCACGAGTACCGCGAGAGCTTCGTGCACCGGATCGCCGGGTTCCACTCGGTGATGACCGAGCAGGGCGCCCAGGTCGGCACCACGGTGCTGGGCCAGCAGGTGCTCGCCGTCCCGCCGGCGGTCGCGGCCGAGCTGCGGCTCGAGCCCGCCGACCAGGTCGTCGAGCTGGTGCGGCTGCGGTCGGTCGACGGGCAGCCCAACCACGTCGTCCGGTCGTTCCTGCCCGCCGAGGACTACCCCAAGGCCGCGACCGAGGACTTCGGCCACGGGTCGCTGTACGAGTTCCTGCGCCGGGAGTACGAGGCCGACCTCGCCCGCGCGCGCATCGTCGTGGACGTCGGCACCGCCGGCGCCGAGGAGGCCGAGGTGCTGCAGGTGGTCGCCGGTTCACCGTTGCTGGTGGTGCGCACGACCGTGCACGACGGGTACGGCAACCCGCTGGTGCACTCGTTCTCCCGGCTGCGGCCCGACGTCAGCCAGGTCGAGTTCGAGGTCTCGGTGAACGGGCGATGAGCACCACGGCCAGCGGCACCCGCCGGGTGCCCGACCGCCGCGAGGACGTCTGGCGGGCCCTCGCCGTCCTGCACCCGTACTGCGCGGTGTGCGAGGTGTCCTACGTGGTCTCCGGCCCGACCCGCAAGGGCACGACGTTCGTCTGCGTGCCCGGCGAGCTGGCCGAGGGGACGCCGCCGCCGGCGGGTGCGCCGAAGGGCACGATCGTGGAGTGGACGCCGGCCCGCGTCGTCGTCACCCGGCTGGAGCTGACACCCGAGACGTGGACGACGCGGATCGAGCTGGCCGACGCCGGCAAGGGCGGGGCCGACGGCACCGACGTGACGATCACCGTCACCCACGAGCCGGTGGGCGGGTCGGCCCTGGTGCGCTTCGTGCAGCGCAAGGCGCTGGCCCGGCTGGTGCGCCGGACCGTCGACAGCGAGCTCGACCGGCTGCCGGAGCACCTCGCCGCGGCCGTCTGACCTCGCAGGGAACCGCAGCGCGGCCGGTGCGTTGGACCGGTGTGACGGCGCACGCACTCGAGTGGCAGCGGGCCGCGGCCGCCCTCACCCGGGCCATGCCGCGGCACCGCATGGTGGGCAACGGGATGCAGGCCACCGACGCCGACGAGCTGCACGCCGGGGTGTCCGCCGGCACCCCGTGGTCGGAGGTGGCGGCCCGGCTGGCCCGCCGGCAGACCCGCGCCGCGATGGCTGCCATCGAGGCCGGGGACCGGCAGACCGCGCGGGACAGGTTCCTGCGCGCGGCGGCCTGCTACAGCTTCGGCCAGGTGCCGCTGGAGGACGGGCCGGCCAAGCGGTCGCTCTACCGCGACCTCGTGGAGGCGTTCGGCCGGGCCGGTGCTCTGCTGGACCCGCCGGCCGAGCACGTCGAGGTGCCGTGGCGCGGGCGGAGCCTGCGCGGATGGCTGCTGCGCCCGGCCGGGGTGGTCCGCCCGCCGGTGGTCGTGGTGCTGGGCGGCATCGACGCCTGGCGCGAGGAGTACGCCGCCGGTGCCGAGCTGGTCCGCGACCGCGGGGTGGCGCTCCTCCTGCTGGACGCGCCCGGCCAGGGCGAGACCCGGGTGCTGGGCGGGCTGCACCTGGACCGCGACGTCCGGCTGGCGCTGTCGGCGGCGGTCACCCACGTGCTGGCCGACGAGCGGCTCGGCGACCGGGTGGCCGTCTGGGGCAACAGCATGGGCGGCCACCTGGCCGCGTTGCTGGCCGCCCAGGACCCGCGGGTCGCCGCCTGCGTGGTCACCGGGGGCACGGTCCGCCCGGCCGAGACGCACACCCGCTTCCCGCGGTTCCTGGCCAAGGTGCAGGCGATGCTGGGGCTGGACCCCGAGGCCTCCCGCACCCTGATGGACGACCTGGAGCTCGACGCCGCCACCCTCGCCGGCCTGACCTGCCCGCTGCTGGTGCAGCACGGCCGGCGGGACGCGGTGTTCAAGGTGGCCAACGCGCGTGAGGTGCACGACCTGGCCGGGTCGGCGGACAAGACCTGGCAGGAGTGGCACGACGGCGACCACTGCGTGGACAACCACGCGGACGAGAAGTACCTCGCGGTCGCCCGGTGGCTGGCCCCCCGGCTCACCGGCGCGTGGTGACGGCCTCCTCGTAGTCGGGGTAGCTGGCCAGCACGTCCTCGATCTCGACGATCGAGGGGAAGTCGGCGACGTCCTGGTGCTTGCGCAGGAAGTCGACGGTGGCCGCGACCAGGTCGGCCTCGTCACCCGGTGCGACGCCGAGCTGCTGGGCGACGTCCGGTGTCACGTGGAACCAGGCCTCCACGTCCTCCTCGCCGTCGGTCATGCGGACGACGTACTGCTGGTCGCCCTGGTCCTCGATGTCGTAGTCCTCGGCAGCCATGACCAGGCACTACCCGCCCGGGGGCGTGGGAATCAGAGGGTGACGGACTCCCCAGGAGCGAGCCGGGCGTAGCTGCCGGGGACGCCTGGGCCGTTCTCGCCGAGGAAGTTCGCGCCCACCATCAGCCCGGTGTCGTTGAGCAGTCCGTCGTGCACGGCGTAGGACCGGGTCGGCTGCACCTCGCGCACGTAGTCCACGAGCTCGCCGGTCTTGGACCACGGGGCGTGCAGGGGCAGCAGCAGGGTCTCGACGCCGGTCCCGGGGACGGTCAGCGCGTCGCCGGGGTGGAAGACCCGGCCGTCGACCAGGAAGCCGACGTTGGTGATCCGCGGGATGTCGGGGTGGATCACCGCGTGCCACTCGCCGTGGGCCTGGACCTCGAACCCGGCGGCGGTGAACGCGTCGCCCTGGCCGACCACGTGCACCTGCGCGCCGGCGTCGAGCTGGTCGGCGACCGCCTGGTTGGTCCACACCTGCAGGTCGCCGTCCTCGGCGAGGGCGCGCTTGGTGCGCTCGACGTCCAGGTGGTCGAAGTGCTCGTGGGTGATGAGCAGCGCCGAGGCGCCGGTCCAGGCCGCCTCCTCGGTGAACGCGCCCGGGTCCAGCAGCAGCCGGCGGTCGCCGTCGGAGAGGACGACGCAGGCGTGCCCGTGCTTGGTGAGCTCCATGCCCGCGACGCTGCCACGGTCCAGGCCCGGCCGCACGGCGGGACGGGGCGGTGACACGCCGTCCCCACCTGGGGGTTCCTGAGCTTGATGGTGCACAAGTGACCAACCCGGACGGGTGATTCGTGTTGCGCACCCCTGCTCGGGTGGTCTGCTCGCGTCGAACCATGGTGCATGAGCGAACTCGTCCTGACCCTCGCTGCCGCCCAGGGCCGCAGCACCGGCATCTGGCACGCCGTGGAGCTGCACCGCAGCCCGTCCGAGGTGGACGGCGCCTGCGAGGTGGCCGTCTGCGGTGCCCTGGCCCGCGTCGACCTCGACCAGGCCTGGGACGGCGACGACGAGGAGAGCTGCGAAGCCTGCGCCGATCTCCTCTACTGACCCACCCCACCAACACCCACCCAACCCAACCCACCACCAAAGCACCAGCCGTCATGTGACGGTGAGGACCCAGAACCAGCTCGTACTGGGTCGTGAGCGTCATCCGACGCCCCGCTCCTGCGCGATGCGGGCCGCTCGGATGTGGAACGCCGCGGCGATCTCCGCCCGGGCACCCGCCGGGTCCTCCCGCCCGCGGCGGTGGTCGATGCGGAGCGTCGCCCAGTCCATGGCCAACGCGGCCGAGTCCCGACGGCGGTCGCGCGCCCAGTTGTCCGGGCTCCGGTGGTAGGCCGCACCGTCGAGCTCGATGCCCAGGCGTGCCGCCGGCAGGGCGCCGTCCAGGTGGATGGTGCCGATCGCCGTCCGCAGGGCGTACTGGCGCTCGACCACGGGGATCCCGGGCACGTCCAGCAGGTGCTGCAGGCCCCAGATCTCGAACTCGCTGTGCGAGCCGCCCCGCACCAGCTCCACCAACTCCCGCAGGAGCACCCGCCCGGGTAGGCGGCTCCGCATCTTCAGGTCTGCCAGCAGCAGGTCCGGGTCGACCCGACCCCGGCGCACCGCGCCGATGACCGCTCCGCGCGCCACCTCGACGTCCCGCGGTGTCCCGCGCGATCCGTGCGCCCATCCCCAGGCATCCAGCAACGCGGTCAGCTCGTGGGTGACCGGCAGACCCCGGCGGACCGGTCCGGTCAGCTCGCGGGACACCTGCACGACCAGCCAGGACGGCCGGGGGACGGCGATGTGCCGGCTCGGTGGAGCCGCGACGTGCACCCGTGCGCCGGGTTCGTCGACCAGGTCGGACAGGTGGAGGGCGCTGCGCGCGGCCAGCCGGCCACCGGTCCACAGCGCTGCTGCGGTGGCCCGGGTGCGCCAGTGACCCGATCGGGCCGGGTCGACCAGCACCCCGGGCAGCGGTCGCAGCAGCCGCCCGTCGCGCACCCAGCGGACGACGCTGGTCCGCCCCGACACGGCCACCACCTCAGCGCTCGACCGCGCACCGTCGGGCCCGAGCAACATCGCGAGGTCGACCACCATGCCCCCCACGCTGGCCGCCCGGAGAGGGCGGCGGAACGCGCCACCGACACCTGTGGACACCAGCCCCCGATGTGGACCACGAGCCCCACATCGCCCCGCCACCTGCTACCGCCCGCGGGGGTGGCCCCCGCGTGATGCCGTCACATGACGCCCAGGACCCAGAACTCGCGCCGAATGGGTCCTCACCGTCACATGACGGCTGGCGGTGCGGGCGCTGGGGGTGGGGGAGCGCTAGGCGCCGGTGAAGTCGGGCTTGCGCTTGCTCAGGAAGGCCTCCACGGCCTCGCTGTGGTCGTGGGTGTGGCCGAGCTGCGCCTGCAGCCTGGCCTCCATGGCGAGGGTCGTCTCCAGGGAGTCGGTGGCCGCGGTGGCCAGGACCTCCTTGACCGCGCGGAAGGCGGCGGTGGGGCCGGCGGCGAGCTGGGCGGCCAGCGCCTGCGCGGTGGCCAGCACCTCCTCGGCGGGCACCACGCGGTGCACCATGCCCCACTCGGCGGCCTGCTCGGCGGTGAAGGGGGTGGGGATCAGCAGCAGCTCGGCGGCCCGGGAGCCGCCCACGCAGTGCACCAGGCGGGAGGCCAGCGCGGAGTCGCTGCCCAGCCCGACGCCGACGAACGCGGTGGTGAACTTCGCGCCGGCCGCGGCCACCCGCAGGTCGCCGCCCAGCGCCAGGCCGAGGCCGGCCCCGGCGCAGGCACCGTTGACCGCCACGACCACCGGCACCCGCAGCGCGGCCAGGGCCAGCACCATCGGGTTGTACTCGGCGTCCACGACGTCGAGCGCCGGCTTGCCCGCCCGGATCTCCTCCACGTGCTGCGCGAGGTCCTGCCCCACGCAGAACGCCCGGCCGGTGCCGGTCAGCACCACCGCGCGCACCGAGGTGTCCTCCGCGAGCGCCCGGAGGTGGTCGATCAGGGACAGCCGGATCTCGTGGGTGAGCC
>CAFBMQ010000004.1_pt1 | contig 10511 bp, 10 predicted proteins | sample 7268921 | NCBI WGS metagenome assembly CAFBMQ01 (sample SAMEA6814070, study PRJEB35770) | freshwater metagenome | biome: Freshwater; feature: Freshwater reservoir; material: water | place: Czech Republic | collected 2017-05-23 | depth 30m m
GTCCGGACCGGCGCGTGCAGCCCCCGACCAGCAGGTCCTGGGCAGATCCGCAGCCGGTTCCCAGGAACTCCCGGGGGTCCGGCGACGACTGTGCTGTCGTGCGGTCCGACGAGGTGCGTCCCTGGCTGGCGCTGGCTGCCCGGCTGCTGCTGGGCGGCGTCCTGGTGGTGGCCGGGGCGCTCAAGGTGCCCGACCCCGCGGCGGCCGTCCGGGCCGTGCGGGCCTACCAGCTGCTGCCCGAGGCCCTGGTCGGCCCGGTCGCCTTCGGGTTGCCGGCGCTGGAGGTCGTCGTGGGCCTCGCCCTGCTGGCCGGCGTCCTCGTCCGGGCGTCGGCGGTCGCCGCCGCCGTGCTGATGGTGGTCTTCCTGGTCGGCATCGGCTCGGCCTGGGCGCGCGGCCTGCAGATCGACTGCGGCTGCTTCGGCGGCGGCGGTCAGGTCGCCGCCGGGCAGACCGCCTACCCGGCCGAGGTGGCCCGGGACACCGCGCTGCTGCTGGTCGCCCTGGCCCTCGCCCGCTGGCCGCACTCCCGTCTCGCCCTCGCCCACCGTCTGGAGCCCGCCACACCATGAGCACGTCGAGCAAGAAGGAGACCGCCCGCCAGCGCATCGCCGCGAAGCGGGAGGCCGAGGCCACGCAGCGCGCCGCCGAGCAGCGCCGCCGCCGGACGATCCTGGGCGGTTCGATCGCCGCCGCGGTGGTGGTGATCGCCGTCGTGGTCGCGATCGTCGTGCAGACCGCCCGGACGTCGACCGCCGCGGACGCGGCCGTGCCCAGCGGCACCGTGGCCGACGGCAACGGCTACACGTTCGCCGTCGGGCCGGACGACGCCCCGGTCACGGTGGACCTGTACGAGGACTACCAGTGCCCCAACTGCAGGGACTTCGAGGACGCCGCCGGCTCCACCCTGGAGGACCTGGTCACCGCCGGCACCGTGCGGATCGTCTACCACGGCATGGCCTTCCTGGACTCCTCGCGCAACGACGACTACTCCACCCGGGCCCTCAACGCCGCGGCCGTGGTCGCCTCCACCTCGGGCACCGACGTGCTCGAGCGGTTCCACGACCTGCTGTACGCCAACCAGCCCGACGAGGCCACCGGCAGCGGGCTGACCGACGACCAGCTGATCTCCTACGCCGAGCAGGCCGGGGCGAGCGCGGAGGCCGTCGAGTCCGGCATCCGCGACCAGGTCTACGGCGGCTGGGTGGAGCGGGCCACCGACCAGGCCTCCAAGGACGGCGTGACCGGCACCCCGACGGTGTTCGTGGACGGCACCACGCTCACCGACCTGTCCGCCGACGGGCTGTCGGCCGCGGTCGCGGCGGCGACGTCCTGACGGGGGAGACAGGACCCATGACGACGAGCACCCCGTCCCGCACGTTCCCGCTCACCTCGCTGCCCAGTGCGCTCCCGGTGGCCGTCGGCCTGGCGGCCGGGTTCGGGATCGCGCAGGGCACCGGCGTCCGGGCACTCGGCGGTCTGGTCTTCGTCGCCGGCGGCGTCGCGGCCGGGTGGCTGTGGCGCCGGCGCCGCGGCTGGGCCGTGACCGCCGGGCTGGCCGTGGTCTACCTGGTGGCGTTCGTGCTGGCCCACGTGCTGGCCATCGGCGTCGGCTGGCCGGCCTGGCTGGCCGTCGGGCTGGTCACCGTGGTCGCCGCGGGGATCAGCTACGGGGTCGCCGACAGGTGAGCCGGGGCGGGTCGCGCCTCCCCCCGAGGGGTGCGTGACAGCGCACACGCCGGGCATCCCCTCCGGAGCGCCTACCATGGGAGGGTCGCCGGTCGGCGACCCCGCGGCGTGCAGCGCTGCGAAACCCCGATCTTCCTGAGGTGCTCTTCGCATGCCCACCCGTAACGACCTGCGCAACGTGGCGATCGTGGCCCACGTCGACCACGGCAAGACGACCCTCGTCGACGCCCTGCTCCGGCAGGCCGGTGCCCTCGGTCGTGCCAAGGGCGAAGGCACCGACAACGACTCCACGCAGGACCGGGTCATGGACTCCATGGACCTGGAGCGCGAGCGCGGGATCACCATCCTCGCCAAGAACACCGCGATCCGGCTGGCCGACGAGAACGGTGACCCGGTCATCGTCAACATCGTCGACACCCCGGGCCACGCGGACTTCGGCGGCGAGGTCGAGCGCGGTCTGTCCATGGTCGACGGCGTCGTGCTGCTGGTCGACGCCTCCGAGGGCCCGCTGCCGCAGACCCGCTTCGTGCTGCGCAAGGCGCTGGCCAAGGGGATGCCGGTCATCCTCGCGGTGAACAAGACCGACCGCGGCGACGCGCGGATCGACGAGGTCGTCGACGAGTGCTACGAGCTGTTCATGGAGCTGCTCGAGGACGCCGGGCTGCCCGCGGAGACCCTCGAGTTCCCGATCGTCTACTGCAACGGCCGCACCGGCCAGGCGTCGATGAACAAGCCGGAGAACGGCACCGTCCCGGACAGCCCCGACCTGGGCCCGCTGGTCAAGACGCTGCTGGACACGATCCCGGCCCCGGTCTACGACGCCGAGGAGCCCCTGCGCGCGCAGGTCACCAACCTCGACGCCTCGCCGTTCCTCGGCCGCCTCGCGCTGCTGCGCATCCACTCCGGTGAGATGAAGCGCGGCCAGCAGGTCGCCTGGTGCAAGGTCGACGGCACCATCACCAAGGTCAAGATCACCGAGCTGCTGACCACCGAGGGCCTGACCCGCGTCCAGGCCGACAGCGCCGGCCCCGGCGACCTGGTCGCCATCGCCGGCATCGAGGACATCGGCATCGGCGACACCCTGGCCGACCCCGACGACCCGCGCCCGCTGCCGGCGCTGACCGTCGACGAGCCGTCGATCTCGATCACCATCGGGATCAACACCTCGCCGCTGTCGGGCAAGTCGGGCAAGAAGGTCACCGCCCGCCTGATCAAGAACCGCCTCGACCAGGAGCTGGTCGGCAACGTCTCGGTGCGCATGCTGCCCACCGAGCGCCCCGACACCTGGGAGATGCAGGGCCGCGGCGAGCTGGCCCTGGCGATCCTGGTCGAGCAGCTGCGCCGCGAGGACTTCGAGCTGACCGTCGGCCGCCCGCAGGTGGTCACCAAGGTCATCGACGGCAAGGTCCACGAGCCGGTCGAGCGGGTCACCATCGACACCCCCGGCGAGTACGTCGGCACGCTGACCCAGGCGCTGGCCGTGCGCAAGGCGCGGCTGGAGAACCTGGTGCACCACGACACCGGCTGGGCCCGCATGGAGTACATCGCGCCCTCCCGCGGCCTGATCGGGTTCCGCACCGAGTTCCTCACCGAGACCCGCGGCACCGGCGTGTTCAACCACGTGCTCGAGGGCTACGAGCCGTGGCTCGGCGAGATGCGCGCGCGGCCCACCGGGTCCCTGGTGGCCGACCGCTCCGGCGTCGCGACCACGTACTCGATGTTCTCGCTGCAGGAGCGCGGCTCGATGATGGTCGAGCCCGGCACCGAGGTCTACGAGGGCATGCTGGTCGGTGAGAACTCGCGTCCCGACGACATGGACGTGAACATCACCAAGGAGAAGAAGCTCACCAACATGCGCAAGTCCACCTCCGAGGAGCTGGAGCGGCTCATCCCGCCGCGGATCCTCAACCTGGAGCAGGCGCTGGAGTTCTGCGCCGAGGACGAGTGCGTGGAGGTCACCCCCACCGTCGTCCGCATCCGCAAGGTCGAGCTGGACCAGACCACCCGTGGCCGCTCGCGCAACAAGAAGCCGAAGCCGGAGTAGTCGCCCCCCGGCACGTCCGACGCCCCCGTCACCCCCGAGGTGACGGGGGCGTCGTCTTCCCCGGGTGAGGTGGCTCGCTCTCGCGTGGTCACCCACGGTAAGGGCTGGCCGTGGGGCTCGCGGGGCGGCTGGGACGTGGCGTGTCCCGCCGGAGGGCCCAGGTGCCGCGCCTAGCGTTGCCTGGTGGGGATCGAGCGAGGGGTGGTGCCGGTGGCGGACCGGGCGGCGTGGGTCGGTGAGCAGGAGCTCCCGGGCTTCCGCGGGGGGATCGACGTCCGGGTGAGCCTGCGCACCGATGCCGGCCCCGGTCTGCGGGGTGCGTGGTGGCCCCGGTCGACCGACCTGGCGCTGGAGCTGCCCGAGCTGGTGGCCGCGCTGGCCCGGCGCGGCGTGCTGGTCACCCGGTTCACCTACCCGTTCAGCACCTGGCACGCCGTCCCGCGCAAGCTGGCTGTCGGGGACCGGATCGTGCGGGTCGGCGGCTTCGGCACCGGTGATCCCCAGCTGGTGTCGCTGACCTGCGGCCCCGACCAGCTGCACCTGGAGCTGCTGGTCGTGCCGCCGGCCACCGAGGCGTTGTTCAGCGCCCGCGCGCTGCGGATGGCCGCTGTCCCCGGGGCCGCGCTGACCGCCCGCGCCGTGCTCACCGCGGCCGGGCGGCACCCGGCCCTGCGGACCGGCGAGATCCCGGTGCAGACCGCCGGCTGAAATCCTACCGATCCGGTGGGAATTGCCGGGTGGGTGGCCCCGGTTGGAGCAGGGGAGACGACCACCCTCTGGAGGACCCGTGACCAGCACCCTGCCCGACACCCAGTCCGACACGTTCGCCGCCGACTGGGCGCAGTGGCACGAGGCCAAGGAGGCCACGCTCACCGCGCCGCACGGCTTCCTGTCGGTGACCGCGCTGGCCTGGCTCACCCACCAGCCGATCGCGATCGAGGGCGTGCCCGGGCGCTGGTCGGACGGCGACCGCGGCGTGGTGGTCGAGCTGGCCGCCGCCGAGCAGCTCGCGGTCGGCGACCGGCCGGTGGTGGGGGAGCACGTGTTCGGCGCGCTCGGGCTGCGCGAGAGCGTGCTGGCCAGGGCGGGCGACACCGTCGTCGAGGTGGCCGAGCGGGGTGGCCGGCACGTCGTCCGGCTGCGCGACCCGGAGTCCCCGCTGCGGCTGGCCCACCCCGGCACGCCCGCCTACCCGGCCGACCCGCGGTGGGCCGTGGAGGGCCGCTTCGTGCCCTTCGCCGCCCCCGAGCCGACCACGGTGGGCGGCGCCTTCGAGGGCGTCGAGCACGTCTACGACGCCCCCGGCACCGTGGAGTTCGAGCTGGACGGTCGGCCGCTGTCCCTGCGGGCCTTCCCCGGGCACGGCGAGGGCAAGCTGATGGTGCTGTTCTCCGACGAGACCTCCGGGGACACCACCTACGCCTTCCGGTCCCTCCAGGTCGTGCCCGACGCCGACGGCAAGGTCGTGGTCGACCTCAACCGGGCGACGAACCTGCCCTGCGCCTACACCGACCTGGCGACCTGCCCGCTGCCGCCGGCGGAGAACCGGCTGCCGCTGGCCGTCGAGGCGGGGGAGCGGACGCCGACCTCGCGCGGCGTCGCCGTGCCCACCGCGGACGGGGCCGTGCTGGCCCGCTAGTCCGAGCCCTCGACGGTGAACCGGAAGGCGTCCCGGCGGGTGTGCAGGTCCCACAGGTGGCCGGCCATCACGTCGGAACCCTTCACCGGGTCCCCCTCGACCAGCGCGCCCGGGATGACCAGCTGGGACACCTGGATGCCCTCCTCGCCGAGCACCTCGTGCAGCAGCTGGGCGTAGGCGGTCAGCCCGGCGAAGGCGATGCTGGTGCCCGCCACGCCCTTGTTCGGCACGGTCGCCGACCCGCCGTTGACGAACAGGATCGAGGGCTTCGCGCCCTCGGGCAGGTAGCGCATGCCCGGCAGCACCTGCCGGACGGCGGCCACCGGCCCGTAGATCGAGAACTCCACCGGCCCGACCAGGTCGGCGACGGTGGTCTCCAGGACCGGCCGCAGGAACGTCTTGTCCGGCAGCGGGCTGTACTGCAGCACCTCGACCGGGCCCATCGCCTGGGCGACGGTCTCCAGCGTGTGCGTGATCGAGTCGGGGTCGCGGACGTCGGCGACGAACCCGCCGGCGGTGATCCCCTCGGCCGAGAGGTCGTGCGCCAGGTCGGTGACCCGCTGCTGGTTGCGGGCGATCAGTGCGATGTCGTACCCCTGCGCGCCGAAGGTGCGCGCCACCTGGGCGCCCAGGCCCCGACCGGCTCCGATGATGGCCATCACGGACATGCGGGTGCTACCTCCACGGCTGTGCGCGGCGCCGTGGTCGGCGCCGTCGCCCTGCACCCCTACCCGGTCGGTCGCGGGCAACGCATCGGCCCTGCGCGAACCGGCTGGACGCCCGGTCCCCGCCGGGATGGGGTGGGGGCATGCGACTCCTCGTCCTCGGCGGCACCCACTTCCTCGGACGGCACGTGGTCGACGCCGCGCGCGCAGCCGGTCACGACGTCGCGACGCTGACCCGGGGTGTGTCGGGGGAGCCGCCCGACGGTGTCCACGCCTTCCACGCCGACCGGGACGACCCGCTCCCCGCCGAGGTGCTGGCCTGGGCGCCCGAGCTGGTGGTGGACACCTCGTGCTAGACCCGGGCGGCCGCCGAGCACGCGACCGCGCTGGACCCGGCCGGCTACGCCTTCGTCAGCAGCCTGAACGCCTACCGGGGGTGGCCGCCCGGGCCGCTGCGCGGGGAGGACGAGCCGACCTGGGACACCGACGACGACGAGTACGGGCCCGTCAAGGCGCACGCCGAGCGGGTGCTGCATGGTGCCCTCGGCGACCGGTTCCTCACCGCCCGGGCCGGGCTGGTCATCGGGCCGTTCGACCCGCTCCACAGGCTGGGCTGGTGGTTGGACCGGATCGCGGCCGGCGGGCCGGTCGTCGTCCCCGACGCCCTCGACCAGCCGATCGCGCTGGTCGACGCCCGGGACCTGGCCGGCTGGCTGGTGCAGGTGTGTGGGCGGCGGTCCGGTGCTGTCAACGCCACCGGCCCGGCCGGGATGACCACCCTCGGCGGGCTGCTGGACACCTGCCGGGAGGTCACCGGCGGCGACGCGGAGTGGGTCGTCGTCCCGGAGGCCGACCTGCTCGCCGCCGGGGTGCAGCCGTGGCAGCACCTGCCGCTGTGGCTGCCGGCCGACGTCGCCCGCACCGCCTGGGACGTCGACACCGGCCGGGCGCGGGAGCTCGGCCTGCCCAGCCGGCCGGTGCAGGGATCGGTGGCCGACACCTGGGCGTGGATGCAGACCCACCCACGCCCCGAGCCCCCGCCCGGCCGCACCCTGCCCGGCCTGCCCGCTGACCTGGAGGAGCGGCTGGTCAACCGGTGACCCCGAGAACACGACAGCGGGTCACCCGGCAGTCAACGGGTCGCGTCGTGACGCGACCCGTTGACGGTCAGGTGACCCGCTGCGGGTGGGGCCGCTAGTCGCGCGGGGCCTGGGGGCGGCCGGCGGTGACCGTGTCGTCGTCGCGGCTGAGCTCGGCGACCAGGGCGTCGCGGCGCTCCTGCTCGAGCTTCGCGGCCGCCTCGACCGACTCGGCCTCGGTGTCGGCCCGGTAGACCCGCCACGAGTGGACGACGGCGGCGACCCAGCCGAGCACGATCACCGCGTAGACCGGCCAGCGGACGGCGTCGGCGACCTCGAAGGCGTTAAACAGCGAGCGGGTGTTGGTGAAGACGATGATCCCGCCCACCGCGGAGCCCAGCAGGCGCGGCGGCACGTGCCGGACCAGCCAGGCGGCGATCGGCGCGGCGATGACGCCACCGATGAGCAGGCCGGCCACCCAGGTCGCGTCGATCCCCTGCGAGCCGAGGGAGAACAGGAAGCCCAGCGAGGCGGCCAGCGCCACGATGAACTCCGAGGTGTCGATGGAGCCGATCACCTTGCGGGGCTCCATCCGGCCGCTGGCCAGGATCGCCGGCGTGCCGACCGGCCCCCACCCGCCGCCGCCGGTGGCGTCGACGAAGCCGGCGACCAGGCCCAGCGGGCCGAGGAAGCGCTTGCGCATCGGCTTGCCGAGGTTCTGCTTGTTCAGGCCGCGGAAGGTGAAGCGGATCAGCACGTACAGGCCCAGCACCAGCAGGATCGCGCTCATCAGCGGGGCGGCGACCGAGGTGTCCAGCGAGGCCAGGAAGGTCGCGCCGGCGAAGGCGCCGACACCACCCGGGATGCCGATCTTGGCGACGACCTTCCAGTCGACGTTGCCGAACCGCCAGTGCGAGGCGCCCGACACCAGCGTGGTGCCGATCTCGGCCAGGTGGACGGTGGCCGACGCGGCGGCCGGGCTGGCGCCCACGGCCAGCAGCAGCGTCGTCGAGGTGACGCCGTAGGCCATGCCCAGGCTGCCGTCGACGAGCTGGGCGCCCAGGCCGACGAGGGCGAACAGGATGAGGGTGCGCACGGTGGAGCTCCAGGGGAGGGTCGCGACAGGGGGGAGTCCCCCGGCCGCGCACCCGCGCCGGAGGTCGGGGCATCGGTGCCCCGGGTGTGGTCAGCGGGCCGGACAGGCCGTGGTGGTGACGCGCACGAGGTCGACGTGGATGCGGCTCACCAGGAGGTCCCCCGGGAGCAGGCGGGTCGTCGACACGAGGTCAATGTCTACCAGCCCGATGCACAAAGAAGGCAACGGGACGTCCCGTCAGGTGGGATCGGGCTCCAGGACGTCGTCCTGGATGGTCAGGAACGACACCAGACCGCCCACGGCGAGCAGTACGGCGCACACCCGCATGGCCAGCGCGTAGCCGTCGGTGAAGGCGTCCGGGCGGGCGTAGTCGTCGCCGGACAGGCCCACCACCAGGGGCAGCGCGGCGACGGCGAGCAGCTGGCCGGCCCGCGCGACGGCGTTGTTCACCCCGCTGGCCACCCCGGCCAGGTGGTCGGGTGCGGCGCCCAGCACGGTCGCGGTCAGCGGCGCCACGGTGGTCGCCATCCCCAGGCCGAACAGCACCGACCCCGGCAGCACGCCGGTCACCCAGCCGGTGCCGGCGTCCACGAAGGACAGGTAGAGCACCCCGGACCCCGCGACCAGCGGGCCGACGGTCATCGGCAGGCGGGGGCCGATCCGGCCGGCCAGCGCACCGGCCCGGGAGGACAGCAGCGAGATGATCAGGATCGACGGCACGACGGCGGCCCCGGCGGCCAGCGCGTCGTAGCCGAGCACGGTCTGCAGCTGCAGCACCAGGAAGAAGGACATGCCGCCCAGCGCGCCGTAGACCGCCAGCGTGGTCAGGTTGGCCCCGGTGAACTGCCGGTCGGCGAAGACGCCCAGCGGCAGCATCGGGTCGGCCGCCCGGCGCTCCTGGACGACGAACCCGACCCCGGCGGCCAGCCCGAGGGAGAGGGCGACCCAGGTGCCCGGTCCCGCGCCGGCGTCGATCAGCGCGTAGGTGACCCCGCCGAGGGCGAGTGCTGCGGTGAGGGCGCCGCCGACGTCGAACCGGCCGTGGTGGGCGGGGTCGCGGCTCTCGGGCACGTGCCGCAGCGCCACCAGGACGACGGCGACGGCCAGCGGCACGTTGAGCAGGAACACCCACCGCCAGCTGACGGTGTCGACCAGGAAGCCGGCCAGGAACGGGCCGCCCAGCCCGGCGATCCCGCCCAGCCCCGACCACAGGCCGATGGCCTTCGCCCGGTCGGCGTGGGCGAAGGAGGCCTGGATGATCGACAGCGACCCGGGCACCAGCAGCGCCCCGCCGATGCCCTGCAGCACCCGGGCGGCCACCAGCAGGCCGGTGGAGGGCGCCAGGCCGCACAGCAGCGACGTGGCGGCGAACCAGACCACGCCGACCAGGAACACCCGTCGTCGTCCGAACCGGTCGCCCAGCGCGCCGCCGAGCAGCACGAGCGAGGCCAGCGCGAGGGTGTAGCCGGTGACCGTCCACTGCAGCCCGGACAGCGAGGCGTCCAGGTCGCGGCCGATGGTGGGCAGCGCGACGTTGACCGCGGTGGAGTCCAGGAACGCCATCGCCGAGGCCAGCACGGTGGCCAGCACCGTCCAGCGACCCTGCGCCGTCCCCAGTCGCAGGTCGCCCACGGGACTCCTGTCAGCCGACGATCGCGTGCGTGAGGTAGTAGACCGCAGCCGCGACGGCGCCGGCCGCGGGGAGGGTCAGCACCCACGCGACGACGATGTTGCCAGCGACGCCCCAGCGGACCGCGGACAGCCGCCGGGTGGCGCCCACGCCCATGATCGAGGTGGTCGTGATGTGCGTGGTGGACACCGGGACGGCGAACACCGTGGCCGTGGTGACCATGACCGCCGAGGCCACGGTCTGGGCGGAGAAGCCGCCGGCCGGGGTGAGCTGGATGATCCGCCGGCCCAGCGTGCGCATGATCCGGAAGCCGCCGGCGTAGGTGCCCGCGCTGATCGCCAGGGCCGCGGCGAGGATGACCCACAGCGGTACCTCGAAGCTGTCGATCTGGCCCGAGGTGACCAGCGCGAGGGTGATGATGCCCATGGTCTTCTGCGCGTCCTGCAGGCCGTGGCCCAGCGCCATGGTCGCCGAGCTGACGATCTGGGCGTAGCGGAACCCGCGGTTGGCCCGGGTCACGTTGGCGCCCCGGAAGGACCACAGGATCGCCAGCATGAACAGGTAGCCCAGGCCGAACCCGACCAGCGGCGAGAGCACCATCGGGATGACGACCTTCTCGATGATCCCCGCCCACTGCACCGAGTGGACCGCGGCCAGCGCCGCCCCGAC
>CAFBMQ010000005.1_pt1 | contig 10380 bp, 8 predicted proteins | sample 7268921 | NCBI WGS metagenome assembly CAFBMQ01 (sample SAMEA6814070, study PRJEB35770) | freshwater metagenome | biome: Freshwater; feature: Freshwater reservoir; material: water | place: Czech Republic | collected 2017-05-23 | depth 30m m
CCTGCTCGGCGGCGAGGTCGTCCAGCCCGGCCCCGGCGATCGCCAGCACGGTCCGGTGCCGGCCGCGGGCCGCGGCGAGGTCGGCCCGCACCGTGCGGGCCAGCAGCCGCACCGGTACCGGGGCCGCCGCGGGCACCCCGGACCGCAGGACCCGGGCCGCGCCGTCCAGGTCCCCGCCGCTGATCCGGACCGCCGCGGCGTGCAGCCGCAGACGCGTCCGGTCCTCCCGGGCGCCGCGGGCACCGAGCGCACGGACGGCGTCGTCGATGGCCGGGACCAGCCGCGGGTCCGGCCGGTGCACCGCCGCGGCCGACAACGCCACCCCGTCGGCGAGCGCGGCCCAGGTCCCGGCACCCCGGCCGCGGAACCGGCGGGCCGCCCGACGTGCCACCGCGCCGGCCCGGGCGGCGTCGTGGTGCAGCAGGGTCCGGGCGAGCAGCAGCTCGGCCTCGGCCTGCGGCTGCCGGACCCCGGCCCGGCCGTAGGCGGCCGCCGCCGCCACCAGCAGCCGCTCGGCCTCCGCCGGCATGCCGGCCGCCAGCAGGGCGGCGGCCCGGTCGGTGTCGCAGGTGGCCGCGTGCACCGGCGAGACCCGGGCCAGCACCTCCCGCGCGCCGTCCATCCGGCGGATCGCCGGCACAAGGTCACCGGCCAGCAGGTCGGTGTACCCGAGGTTGTGCCGGGCCTTGGCCTCGTCCAGCGGTGCGCCGCAGGCCCGGAAGGCGTCGCGGGCCAGGGTGAAGTCCTGCCCGGCGCGGACCAGGTCACCCCGCTGCAGGTGCACGTTGCCGCGGTTCAGGGCCACCTGGCCCAGCAGGGCCGGCTCGTCGTGCAGGTGCCGGATCGCCCGGCCTAGGTCGCGCAGGGCGCCGTCGGTGTCCCCGCGGCGCATGGCCACCAGCCCGGCCTGCCCGACCAGGACCGCCCGGGTGCGCTCGCCGACGCCCGGGCGCGCGGCGGCGGCCCGGATGCTGGCCAGCGCGAGCACCGGGTCGCCGGTCTCGGCGTCCAGGTAGGCCAGGGTGCCCTCGATGCGCGCGGCGAGGTCCGGGTCGGGACGACGGCCGGCGGCCTGCCGGAGCGCCCGTCGCGCAGCGGCCAGCCGGCCCGCGTTCGTCTCGCCGACCGCCCGGTCGTACAGCTGGGCGGCGGTCGGGGGCACGCCGGGCCGGGGCGTCACCCCGCGGAGGTCCCGCCGGCGGGCAGGCTGGTGATCGCGGCGGTGGTGGTCGTCGTGATCAGGGTGCGGGCCGCCCGGACCCGGGCCCGGGCGCTCTCCGGGGGCTCCTGCGCACCGGGGGCCGGCAGGTCCGGCTGCAGGGCGGCAGCCAGGGCCCCGGCCACCAGCGGTGCCGCGAAGGAGGTGCCGCTCCACACGGCGAAGCCGCCGCCGAACCCGTCGGGGTCGATCGACGCCCGGGGCCGGCCGGCGAACCGGGTGGCGGCGGCCGGCTGCAGCCCGCCCTGCGTCGAGGGCATGGTGCTCACGATCGCCGCACCGGGCGCCCAGGCCCCCACCCACGGACCGTCGTTGCTGAACAGGGCCACCGAGCTGAGGTCGGGGTTGAGCGCACCGACGGCGAGCACGGGTTCAGCCGTCCCGTCCGGCTCCGGGACCGCCGGGGTGCCCGACGCCCAGGGCGCGAACGCGGCCGGGAACATCGGCCGGTCGGTCGCGTCGTTGCCGGCCGAGCAGACCACCTGGGTGCCGCACCGGCCCAGCACGGCCAGCAGCTCGGACATGGTCGGGTCGAACAGGCCGTCGGTCGGCGTCTCGTGGTAGTAGCCCATCGACAGGTTGAGCACGTCCACCGGCCGGCCGCGCGGGTCCCCCGCCGCGTGCCAGGTGACCAGCTGGGCGATCCGGGTCAGGGCGGTGACCAGGTCGCTCTCGTCGACGGAGCCGTCGGGGGCGACCGCCCGCCAGACGAGGAGGTCGGCGTCCGGGCACGCCTGGTGCACCAGACCGGCGACGAAGGTGCCGTGCCCGCTCGCCGGGTCGGTGCCGCCGTCCAGCGGCCCGACGAGGTCGGGGTGGGTCTGCGGGTCCAGCGCCGGGTCGACCAGCCCGATCGGATCCCCGTCGCAGGTCACCCCGTGCTGCACGGCGCGGTCCAGCCAGGGATGGGCACCGCACCCGCTGTCGAGCAGCGCGACCACGGGACGACGGCGGGCGGCGAAGGCGGTGTCCGGCGCCCGGACCGGCGCCGGACCCGCCCAGGCGACCGGTTGCAGGCCACCGCTGCCCGGCACGGCGTAGGACTGGAGCGGGGCCTGGCTGCCGACCCCGTAGGGGTTCGACCCGTGGAAGGGGTTCGACCCGTGGAACGGGTTCGACCCGTGGAACGGGTTGGCACCCAGCGGGGTCAGCAGCACGACGTGGTCCAGCCCGACCCCCGGCAACCGACCGTCGGCCAGCACCCGGGCCCGGTGCAGGACGTCGGCGGCGTCCGGTGCCGGTGCGGTCGGGTCCACGGCGCGCAGCCGCAACCGGCGCAGGCCCAGCGCTCCCCCGGCCGTGCCCAGCCGGCCGGACCGGCCGGACCGTTGCTCCGGCGTCTCGGCCAGCTCCACGGGGACGTGCTCCGGGTCGGCCTCCAGGCGGCCACCGGCCAGGCAGGCGGCGTCCGCCAGCACCTCGGCGACGTCGGCGGCCAGCCCCGACACCAGCAGCCGGTCGCGGCGGTACCCGGTGGGGAAGCAGGGGGCGTCCCCCAGGAACCCGGCCGGGAGCGCTGCGGCACGGGCCAGCGGGGTGCTCAACCGCGCCTGCCACCCCGGCTGCGGCGTGGACGGTGGTGGGTTCATGCGGGGACCTCTCCGGTGCCTCAGAGCAGGAAGGACGGCGTGGCGACCCGCCGGGCCCGGCCGCCGTCGGCGGGCAGCCGCACCTCGAGGACGGCGGACCCGGCGGCGGCGTCGGGGAACTCGAACCGCCCGGTCTCCTCGATCGGCGCGCTCAGCTCGACCGCGCCGCTGCGCAGCACCGCCGTCCCCGGTCCGCCCGGCGCCAGCCAGCCGTCCAGCCGCCGGCGGTCCCCGTCGACCGTGACCCGGACGAGCATCTCCAGGCCGTAGCGGCTGAACCGCAGCGCAGCGGCCGGTTCGCCGGCCCGCACGGCGACCGTCGTCCCGGCGGGGTCCAGCAGGGCGAAGAGCTCGACGTCGTCGCCGATGCCCGCCGCGGCGATGCCGGCGAGCACGTCGTCGACCAACCCCGGCGGCACCGGGTCCGCGTCGGTCCACATCCGGGCCAGCTGGTCGAGCAGCTCGTCGTCGGTCACGCCGGCACCTCGCCCAGGGCAGTGCGCAGCTTGGCCAGGCAGCGGCCCCGGGTCGGGCCGATGCTGCCCACCGGCATGCCCAACCGCGCCGACAGCAGGGCGTAGTCCGGTCGCCGGTCGAACGCCACCACCCGCAGCAGCTCCTGGCAGCGGGCGCTCAGGGTGCGCACCGCCTGCCACAACCGGCGCGTCTCGACCCCGGCGAGCGCGACGTCCTCCGCGGGCGGGGCCGGGTCGGCCCACCGGTCGAGGACCGCGTCCTCCGCGCCCACGGTTCGCCCGCCCGCCGTCGTCCGGCGGATCGACTCGCGCCGCACCGGCGTGACCAGCCAGGCGCCCACCGACCGGGGGTCCTGGATCGACCCGGCGTGGCCGACCAGCGCCAGCCAGGCGTGCTGGACGACGTCCGCGGCGTCCTCGGCGGGCAGCCGGCACCCGCGGGCCACCTGCCAGAGCACCGGCGTGAGGGTGCGGACCAGCTCGTCCATCGCCGTCGGGCGGCCGTCGTACCAGGCGGTGAACAGCTCGGCGGCGCGGTCCCAGACGTCGTCCCCGGCCGGGGGTCGGACGGCCCGGGGCGCGGTCATGGGGTGCATCATGCTGAGGCCCGGTGCCGGGCCGCAACGCCTTCCTGCCCGCCACCGACGATCGTCGTGCGGTCGACCAGCACCTTCGACCCGGCGACGACGACCCGGGCCGGCGACCGCCCGTTGAAGGCGCAGGCGGTGACCGCCGTGTAGGCGCCCATCGTGGGGGTGACCACGAGGTCCCCGGGGGCCAGCGCGGGCATGGGGTAGCCGCGGGCGATCACGTCGCCGCTGTCGCAGGTGGGCCCGGCGAGGGTGACCGGGCCGGCGGGCACCGCACCGGACAGCTCGGTGGCCGCGAGCAGGAGCGGTTCGGCCTGCTCGGACAGCACGTTGGAGAAGCTGCCGTAGATGCCGTCGTCGAGGTAGACCCAGCGCCCGTCGGGCCGGTCGGCCACCCCGACCACCTGGCTGACCGCGGTCATCGCGTCCGCGACGACCACCCGGCCCGGCTCGGCCAGGACGGTCCACCGGCCGACCAGCGGGGCGAGCAGGGGCCCGATCGCCGCCGCGAGCTCGGTGACCGCCAGGACCGGCGACCGGTACCCGGCCGGGAACCCGCCGCCGATGTCGAGCACCTCGAAGGCCCGGCCGTGCCGCTGCTCGAGCAGGTCCATCAGCTCCACGGTGCTGGTGATCGCCGCGCGGTAGGGCTCCGCGGCGTCGAGCTGGCTGCCGACGTGGAAGCTGAAGCCGGCGAGCGGGCGGCCGAGCTCGACCGCCAGGGCCGCGAGGCGCTCGGCGGTCGCCCGGTCGGCGCCGAACTTGCTGGACAGGTCGACCTGGGCCGCAACGTTGCGGTAGGCCAGCCGCAGCAGCACCCGGGTGTCCGAGGGCAGGGCCGTCGTCTTGCGCAGCTCGGTCTCGTTGTCCACCACGACGGTCCGGACGCCGGCCGCGGCCACCTGGGCCCGCTCGGCCAGGGTGGCGACCGGGTTGCTGTAGAGCATCCGCTCGGGCCCCACCCCGAGGTCGGCCAGGGCGGCCAGCTCGGCCGGGCTGGCCACGTCGAAGGACGCGCCGGCGTCGCGCAGGGCGGCGAGCACCGCGGGGTGGTCCAGCGCCTTGACCGCGTAGTGCAGCCCGACGCCGGGCAGGGCGTCGGCGAGCTGGCGGTACCGGGCGACGGCGACCGCCGGGTCCAGCAGCAGCATCGGGGTGCCGTGCTGCTCGGCCAGCCGTCGGAGGCCCTCGCCGCCGTGCCGGCCGGCGAGCTCGGTGGCCCGCTGCTGCCGGAAGGGTGCGGCGGTCACGGCGGCCACGGCGCTGGGGCGCGGCAGACGCCAGCCGAGCCGGTCGGTCACCCGGTACCCGACGGAGGCGACCAGGTAGAACACCACGTCGGCGACCACCTTGCCGGCGACCAGCCCGAGCGCCGGGTGCGGCGCCACGGCGGCCCCCCAGTAGAGCAGCGCGGGCCGGACCAGCAGGGAGTCCACCAGCTCGGCGGGGAGGAACTCGACCAGGCCCAGGCCCAGGCTGCGGCGCAGCACCCCGCGGCGGACACCGGCCCGGCGCTGCTCGGCGACGATGCGCACCAGCGAGACGCCGTAGAAGGCGACCGCCGAGCCCAGGTTGCCGGCGATGGCCGTGGCGACCAGCGACCCGGTCAGCTGCAGGGTGGTCAGCCCGACCCCGAGCAGCGCGACCAGCGAGGCGATCTCGCTGGGCAGGTAGCGGCGGACCCAGAAGCCCACCCGGGTCCGCACCCGGCCGGGGCCCCCGCGCAGGACCGGCCCGCCCCGGCGCAAGCCGGCCCGCTCGGTGAACCGGTAGGACGAGGCCGCGACCACGTAGAAGAGCAGGTCGGCGACCACCTTGCCGGCCAGCAGCCCGAGCGCGGCCGGCGGCACGACCGTCGCCCCCACCCACAGCGCCGCGGGGCGGACGAGGAGGGAGTCCAGCACCTCGGCCGGGCCGAACTCGGCCACCCCCAGGCCGAGGGTCCGGCCGACCAGCGTGCGGCCCCGGGCACCACCGCGGCGCTGCTCGGCCGCGATCCGGCCCAGCGCCACGGCGTAGAACCCGAGGTTCTCGGCCACCGTCGCGGCCACGGCGGTGCCGACCAGCGAACCGGTCCGCTGCAGGGTGAGCAGGCCGACCAGCAGCAGCGCCGCGGTGCCGGCCAGCTCGGCGGGCAGGTAGCGGCGCACCCAGGGGGCGAGCCGGCGGAGGGAGGCGTGGGCCAGGAGCGAGGTCATGCCCCCCGGGAGGCCTCGGCCGCGGTCCTGATACCTCCGGGTCGGGGCCTAGCGCACCAGGGACAGCGCGATGCCGTCGAGGATGTCGTGCTCGCTGACCACGACCTCGTCCACGGCGAGGGCATCCATGATCACCCGCAGCACCAGCGCGCCGCCGCCGATCACGTCCACCCGTCCCGGGTGCATGACCGGCAGCGCCGCCCGCCGCGCCCGGGTGGAGGTGAGCAGCCCGGCGGTCACCGACCGGACGGCGCCGACCGGGATGCGGGCGCCGTGGATGGCCGCCGCGTCGTAGGCCGGCAACCCCAGCGCCAGCGCGGCCACCGTGGTCACCGAACCGGCCAGCCCGACCAGGGTGGCGGCCTGGCCCACCGGGACGTCGGCGACCACCGCGGCTAGCGCCGTCCGGATGTCGGACTCGGCGCGCTGGATCTGGTCGGCGTCCGGCGGGTCGCCGTGCAGGTGCCGCTCGGTCAGCCGGACGCAGCCGACGTCCACCGACCGCGCCGCCCGCACGCCGTCGCCGTCCCCCAGCACGAACTCGGTGGACCCGCCGCCGATGTCCACCACGAGGTAGGGCGCGGCCGGCGCGGGCGTGCCGTGCGCGACGGCGGCCGCGGCGAGCGACGCGGTCGCGCCGAGGAAGGACAGGCCCGCCTCCTCAAGCCCGGGGACGACGTCGGGCAGCTGGCCGAGGGTGGCCTGCACCATGTCCTCGAAGTCCGCGCGGTTCGCCGCGTCCCGGCTGGCGCTGGTGGCCACCATCCGGACCCGCTCGGCGCCGAGCTCGCGGATCTGCGCCGCGTACCCGGCCAGCACCACCCGGGTGCGCTCGATCGCCTCGGGGGCCAGCCGGCCGGTGGCGTCGACGCCCTGACCCAGCCGGACCACCTCCATCCGGCGCAGCACGTCGGTGTGCGGGCCCCGGGCCGGCACGTCGGCGACCAGCAGCCGGAGGGAGTTCGTGCCGCAGTCGATCGCGGCCACCCGGGTCACGACCCGGACCCCTCGGCGTCCGGGGCGGCGTCTGGGGCGGCGTCCGGGGCGGGGGCGGCGCACGGTCCGTGCGACCACCACTCCCCCATGCCGGCCAGCGCGCGGTCCCCGATCGGGTTCACGCCCGGTCCGGCGGCCAGCGAGTGCGCGGCCAGCGCGTGCAGGCACTTGACCCGGTCGGGCATCCCACCGGCGCTGGCCCGGGTGGGCAGCACGTCGACGGCGTCCCGGGTGGCCAGGAAGGCCTCGTGCGCGCGGGCGTAGGCCGCGGCGAGCTCGGGGTCGGTGGCCAGGTCGGCCTGCCACTCCTTCATCGCCCCGGCCGACTCCAGCCGGCTCGCGGCCGCCGTCGCCCGTGGGCAGGTCAGGTAGTAGACGGTCGGGAACGGGGTGCCGTCCTCGAGCCGGGGCGCGGTCTGCACCACGTCGGGCTGGCCGCACGGGCACCGGTGCGCCACGCCGGTCAGCGCCCGGGGGGTGCGGCCCAGCTGCCGGGCGACGACGTCGCGGTCCTGCGGACTGACTCTCTCGCTCACCCGTGGAGTCTCCCAGGTCCTCCGCCGACCCGGACCCGCCTCACCGCCGCCAGCGCGAGACGGCCCCGGCGACGGCTGCCGCCAGGCCGGCCTGGGCCGCGGTCGACAGACCCGTCGCGAGCGCCGGCGCCCCGATGTCGGCCAGCCCGGCGTCGCCCAGCCCGCCACCGCCGACCAGGGCCAGCAGCCCGGCGCCGACCCCGACCCCGACGCCGGTCACCACGCCCCACAGCGCCGCGGTGACCACGCCGCCGTCGGCGTCGGTCAGCCGCCGGGCGGTCGCCGTCCCGGCCACCAGACCGGCGAGCACGGGGAGGGCCTGCGAGACGAAGGCCAGCAGCGGCACGGCCTGCGTGTCGGGCAGCGCGGCCAGCAGCGGCACCGCCGGGACGGCGCCCAGGGTGACCCCGGCGGTCGAGACGAGGGTGCCCGCCCCGACGGTGAACCCGGGACCGGCCGCCAGCCCGAGGACGGCGGCGGCCGCGTTGGGCAGCAGCAGGGCGCTCAGGCCGACCAGGCCGACCGCACCGGCACCCGCCCCGCCGAGGCTGGTGGCCAGTGCGGCGACCCCGCCGACGTCGGCGGCCAGCGCGACCGCGACCACCGCCAGGGCCAGCCCGACGAGGGTCAGCAGCCCGGCCAGGACCCCCCGGGCCACCGCCCGGCCGGGCCCGGGGAAGCGGTCCACCAGGTCCCCGGCGGCCCCGGACTCGCGGGCGGCACCCCAGCCGGCCGCGACGCCCGGGAGCACGAGGGCGCCCAGCACCGTCGACAGCCACCCGACGGCCGCGTCGGGGGCGTCCAGGACGAGGGCGAGCAGCACGGTGAGGACGGCGTGGACGCCGACGACCGTGCCGACCACCGTGCCGACGCCGCGGGGGTCGACGACGTCCCGGCGGGCGACCACCGCGCGGGCCGCGCTCGAGGACCCCCAGGCCACGGCGGCGGTGAGCAGCAGCGGCGCCAGCGCGACGGTGCCGGAGGACAGCTGGAGGGCGGCGCCGTGCGCCAGCAGCCAGAGCCGGCCGGCCAGGGCGAGGTCGGCACCGACGGACAGTCCACCGGCGGGGTCGAGCGCGGCGACCACGACCAGGGCGAGGGTCAGCACGACCAGCCCCACCACGGTGACCGCCGCGGACGACGCCGCGGCGAGGGCGGCCAGCGGCAGCCGGGCGCGGTCACCGCTGCGGGCGGAGGTTCGGGTCAGCAGCTGGCGCACCCCCCCACTCTCGCAAGTCCGGGGCGGTCGCGGCGCCGGCACCCGCCGACAGCGGCCGATCGACACCCGGCCGGGACGCACAGACCCGCCCCGGCGGTGCCGGAGCGGGTCTGGTCGTGCGCGGAGCGGGGTGGGTCAGGCGTCGCCCGAGGGCTTCGGCCGGTCGCCGTCGCCGTCGGCCTCGTGCGGCGGGGGCGGCGGCGGGGTGGTGCCGGCCGCGTAGGTCGGCGGGGCCGGGGGCTGCCCGCCGGTCGGCGGCGTGCTCCAGCCGCTGGCCGAGGAACCGGTCGACGGCTGGCCGTAGGACGGCGAGGAGGGCGCCGCCGGCGGGGTCGGCTGGCCGTAGGACGGCGTTGCCGACGGGGACTGGCCCCAGCCGGACTGCGCACCCTGCTGGCCGGGCTGCTGACCGGGCTGCTGGCCCTGCTGCTGACCGGGCTGGCCGTAGGAGGGGGTGGCCGGGGAGCCGTACCCGCCGGGCTGACCGGACTGCTGACCGAAGCCGGCGGACTGCTGCGGGGCGCCGTAGCCGCCCTGCTGGCCGTAGCCGCCCTGGCCGGGGCCGCCCTGCTGGGGAGCACCGTGCTGGGGGCCACCGTGGCCGGGGCCGCCGTGGCCCGGCTGGCCGAACTGCGGCGCGGGCTGGTTGGCCCACTGGGAGGCGTTGGCCAGGCCGCCGGGCAGCGCCGGCTTGTTCTTCAGCTCGGGCAGCAGCCCGAGGACGGCGAAGGCCAGCGCGGCGGCCGACACCAGGAAGGTGAGCAGCGCGAAGATGCTGAACCCGGCCTCGAAGGTCTGGATCCACTCGATGAGCGTGAGCAGGAACGCGAGCCCGGTGAGCCCGACGGTCACGAAGCTGCGCGGGAAGCCGAGCTTGAGGTCCAGGAACGCCGGCAGCAGCGCCCACACGGCGGCGGCCAGCAGCAGGACGAAGGAGAAGACGATCAGCCCGGACTCGAAGCCGTTGACGCTGTAGCTGTAGCCGAAGCCGAAGTCGCCGCTGAACCAGGGCAGCAGGGAGAACAGCAGGTACAGCAGCGCGCTGCCGGCCACGACGTAGTCGCCGACCTTGAGCTTCTTGAGGTCGAAGCCGCCGCCGGAGGAGGAGGGCTGGCCGAAGCCGCCCTGCTGGCCGAACGAGCCCTGCTGGCCGTAGGCCGGCTGCTGGCCGGGCTGGCCAGGCTGGCCGTAGCCGCCCTGGGGAGCTCCGTAGCCACCCTGGCCGGGGGTCGGCTGGCCGGGCTGGCCGTAGCCGCCGGGCTGCTGGCCGTACCCCGCCGGGGGCTGACCGGGCTGGCCGTAACCGCCGGGCTGGCCGGGCTGGCCCGGCTGGCCGTAGCCACCGGGCTGCTGGCCGTAGCCGCCGGGACCCTGCCCGGGACCTCCCGGCGTCTGGTCGGGTCCGCTGCTGGTCATAGCTCGGCTTCTCTCCTGGGGTCGTACGGGTTGGACGTGATCAGGATGTCAGGATCCCGCCACGCATGGTCTCCACGCGCCGGACGGCCCGCAACCGCGCCGCAGCGGGACACCCTCGTGCGAGGGGGCCCCGCTGCGGCG
>CAFBMQ010000006.1_pt1 | contig 9920 bp, 9 predicted proteins | sample 7268921 | NCBI WGS metagenome assembly CAFBMQ01 (sample SAMEA6814070, study PRJEB35770) | freshwater metagenome | biome: Freshwater; feature: Freshwater reservoir; material: water | place: Czech Republic | collected 2017-05-23 | depth 30m m
CCTCCTCGTCGGGCCGCGCCCCCGTGGTGCGCGGCGCCGACAGCCTGGCACCCCCGCCCCGCGCGCGCCCGACGGCCGGTCGCGGCACACGGAGCAGCCGGGGCGCCCGCCGGTGCGGCACACTGCGCGGGTGCCCGCCGCCGAGCGTCGACCCCACCGGGATGACGGCCGGGTCGCGGGCGGGCGCGGCGCCGACGGGCAGGTCGCCGCCCGGGTCCTGGCCGTGCTGATCCTGGTGGGCGCCGGTCTCGGGTCGGCCAACCTGCTCGTGGACGGGGTGCTCCGACCGGGTGCCGGCCGGGCGACCTACGCCGCCACCATGGCCGCCCTGGTGGTGATCGGCGTCGTGCTGCTCGTCCGGCGGCGGGTGGACCGGCCGGTCATCGGCGTGCTGGTCGGCGTGGGCGACCTGGTCTACGTGGTGGTCGCGCTGTCGATCACCGACCCGATGCTCTACGCACCCCCGCTGATGATGCTGTTCGCCGCGTTCGCCGCGGCCTGGTTCCTCGACGGCTGGATGCTCGGCCTGCACCTGCTGGTGGTCCCGGTCGCCTGCTGGGTGGCGCTGGCCGGCAGCTTCGCCGACCCGGCCGCGCTCGCCGTCCAGGTCGTGGTGCAGTCCGTGGTCCTGGACGTCGCCTCCGGCGGGGTCTACGTGCTGCGCCGGCGCGTGCAGCGGCTGCTGACGGCCACCGAGCGGCTGTCGTCCACCGACCCGCTGACCGGGCTGGCCAACCGGCGCTCGATGGCCGCCGGCGCCGAGCGGCTCTGGCGCCAGGCGCAGCGCGAGGGCGGGTCGGTGGCCGCCTTCCTGCTCGACCTGGACCGGTTCAAGCAGCTCAACGACGAGCACGGGCACGCCGCAGGGGACGCCGTCCTGCTCGCGGTCGCCGGTGCGCTGGCCGGGGCCGTGCGGCCGGCGGACGTGCTGGCCCGCCCGGGCGGCGAGGAGATGGTGGTGCTGGGCCTGGTCCACGACCACCACGACGCCCGCCAGCTCGGCGATCGGCTGCGCACAGCGGTGCGCCAGGCCGGCCACGCGCAGCTCCCGGTGACCGCCTCGGTCGGGGTGGCGCTGACCTCCCCGGTGCCCGGCGAGGACCCGCAGGACGCCGTGTGGCGGCTGATCGACCGGGCCGACCTGGCGATGTACAGCGCCAAGCAGGCCGGCCGGGACCGCCTGGAGGTCGCCGTCCCGGTGGTGCCCCGGCCCCGCGTCGGCGGCACCCCCGCGGGCGCCGGCTGACCCCCTGCTGGTCGGATGGGGGCATGACGTCCACCGTGCCCCTCCCGCTGCGCCAGCAGGCCGCCGTCCGCGACGGGTGGTTGGACCAGCGGATCGACGCGCTGCTGCCCGGGTTCATGGACGACGCCGGCATCGACCTGTGGGTGGTGGTCGGCCGGGAGTACCACGAGGACCCGGTGCTGCCGACGCTGCTGCCGGCCACCTGGCTGTCGGCCCGCCGGCGCACCGTCCTGCTGCTGCACCGGACCACCGAGGGCGTGACGCCGATGGCGGTCGCCCGCTACCCGGTCGGCCGGTTCGTGCAGGCCTGGGACCCCGCGGACGACGACCCGGCGCTCGGGCAGGAGCAGGCGCAGTGGGCCGCGGTGCGGCGGGCGGTGGACCGGGCGCAGCCGCGCCGGATCGGGGTCGACGTGTCGACCACCTTCGCGCACGCCGACGGCCTCTCCCACACCGACGCGACCGCGTTGCTGGCCGCGCTGGGGCCGTGGGCCGACCGGGTCGTGCACGCCGAGCAGCTCGTCGTCCGCTGGCTGGAGACCCGGCTGCCGGCGGAGATCGACGCCCTGCACGCCATGAACGCCCTGTCGCACGCCACGATCGCGACCGCCTTCTCCCCCGCCGTGGTCACCGTCGGGCAGACCACCGCACTGGACGTGGCCTGGTGGATCCGGCAGCGGTTCCACGACCTCGGCGTCGAGCCGTGGTTCCAGCCGACCGTCGGCCTGCAGCGGTCCGGGGTGCCGCTGGGCGGGGTGCCCGAGGACGCCGTCGTCGAGCCCGGCGACCTGCTGCACTGCGACGTCGGGCTCAAGACGCTGGGCCTGACCACCGACACCCAGCGCAACGCCTACGTGCTGCGGCCCGGCGAGGCCGCTCCCCCGGCCGGCCTGGTGCACGCCCTGGCCGTCGGCAACCGGATGCAGGACCTGGTGACCACGGCGATGCTGCCCGGGCGCACGGGGGACGAGGTGCTGGCCGCCGCCCGCGCCGCCGCGGCCGCCGAGGGCGTGGACGGCGACGTCTACAGCCACCCGGTCGGGTTCTACGGCCACGGCGCGGGCCCGGCGATCGGCATGTGGGACGCGCAGGGCGGGGTGCCGGGCACCGGTCAGGCACCGGTCCGCACCGACACCACCTGGGCGCTGGAGCTGTGCGTGCGGGTGCCGGTGCCGGAGTGGGGCGGGCAGGTGGTCCGGATGGCCCTGGAGCAGGGCATCGCGCTGACCGCCGACGGCGTCTCCTACCTGGACGCCCGGCAGACCGGGCTGCTCACCCTCTAGCGTCCCGGGTGGCCTTGTCGTTGGCCTTCTGCAGGGCGTCGGCGAGTTCGTCCTTGGTCATCGACGACCGGCCCTCGACCCCGGCGTCCTGGGCGAGCTCGTACAGGTGGGCCTTGGAGGCGTTGGCGTCGACGCCGCCCTTGGCGTCCAGGTCGGTGTCCCGGTTCCCCTTCGCCGACTGCTCGTCGGAGGGACCCTTCCCGCCGCCCTCCTTGGGCTGCCAGTGGTCGCCCACCTTCTCGTGGGTGTGCTTGACCGCGCCCCACGCCACCCGGTTGGCGGCCTGCTCATCGCCGTCGTAGGTCTCGACCGCGCTGTCGTGGGTCTTCGCGTACGTCTCCTGCGCCTTGGCGTCCGAGCGCTGCAGCGTGCTGGGCAGCTCGTCCTCGATCGGCTTCCCGCTCTTCGTGGTCTTCGGCATGCCGGGGTGGTTACCCGGCCGGCTCCTCCAGGAACACCGACCACCCGGCCCGCTCGGGCCCGGTCAGCGGCCGCGGGGTCCCGCCGTCGACCACGACCAGGACGGCGACCACGGAGATCGCCACCTCGCCGTCCTGGTGCAGGTCCTGGCGGGTGGTGACCGAGCTGGTGCCCAGCCGGGTCACCCAGCTCTCCACCCGCACCTGCTCACCGGGCCGGTAGAGCAGCTGGCGCCGGTAGTCGACCTCGAGCCTGGCCAGGATGACCTGCGGGGCCGGGTCGCCGTCCGCGACACCGGCCGCCATCGTCAGCCGGGCGTCCTCGAGCAGGCTCAGCGCCCGGGCGTGGTTGACGTGGCCGTAGACGTCGGGGTCGGACCACCGGAGCTGGACGGCGTGCTGGTGCCGCACGCGCTCAGACGGTCTCGTCGGAGCCGCGGTGGCCGCCCTCGTCGGCGTCCGGGTGCAGGGTGCGCTCCTCGGACTCGGCGAGGATCGCCTCGGCCTGGGCCTCCGGGTCCGCGCTGCCGCCGGTCGAGGTCTCCTCCGGGAGCAGCTCGGCGCGGGTCTCCACGTTGTGCTCGGTGACGTTGTCGCGGGCCTCGGGGCTGGGCGGCTGGCTGGTGGTCATGGGTCCAACCTAGGGCCGGGCAGCTCAGCCCATCAGGTCGCCCAGGTTCATGAACGCCGGCCCGAGGACGACGATGAGCAGCGCCGGGAGGATGCAGACCATCAGCGGGAAGGACACCTTGACCGGCACCTTCATCGCCTTCTCCTCGGCCCGCTGGCGACGCTTGATCCGCATCTCGGCGGCCTGCACGCGCAGCACGTCGGACATCGCGATCCCGTAGGAGTCGGCCTGGTTGACCGCGGCCACGAACCGGCGGAGGTCGTCGATCTTGGTGCGTGCCACCAGGGCCTCGTAGGCTGCCCGGCGCGGGCGCCCCACGTTGACGTCGGCCAGCGTGCGGCGGAACTCCTCGGCGAGGACGCCGGTGCCGTTGTTGGCGACCCAGGTCATGGCCGCCTCGAAGCCCAGCCCGGCCTCCACGGCGATCGTCATCTCGTCCAGGACGTCGGGCAGCTCACGGGTCAGCTGGGTCTGCCGCTCCGTGGCCCGCCCGTCCAGGACCGCGTCGGGCAGCCAGTAGGAGCCGACGGTGGCCGCGACGCCGATCAGGGCGGTCAGCAGCCCCGGGTGGGTCTCCACCACGACGAACGCGACCAGGCCCACCACCGCGACCAGCAGCGGCTTGGCGGCCAGCACCCGGGTCATCGTCAGGCCGGCCGGGTAGCCGGCGGCCTGCAGCAGCCGCCGGGCGCGCCGGGCCTCCCGCTCGGGGGTGACCGTGCGCAGGAACGACGTCCAGCCGTTGCCCCGGGACTCCAGCGAGCCACCGGTCGGGGTGCTCGTGCTCAGGCCGCGGGTCAGGTTGCGGTGCGCGATGGCCAGCGGGCGCCGCGAGGTGCCGGCGACGAGGTAGACCACGACGGCCAGCGGCAGCGCGACGGCGAACGAGGCGCCCATCAGCAGTCCGGACATCAGAACCTCACCTTCACGATCGACTTGAGCCAGAGGGCGCCGACGACCATGAGGCCCAGCGCGACGAGCAGCAGCACCAGGCCGGTGCCGGTGGTGTAGAGCGGCGCGAGGTAGCCGGGCGCGGTGAGCGACATGATCAGCGCGACCGCGAAGGGCATGGCCAGCAGCACGATGCCGGAGGTGCGGCCCTCGGCCGACAGCGACCGGGCCTGGCGGAACAGCTGGGCGCGGTCGCGGAGGGTCTCGCCGACCCGGTCCAGCACCTCGGCCAGGTTGCCGCCGACCTCGCGGTGCACGCCGATGGCCTGGACCAGCCAGCGGAAGTCGTCGCTGCCGGTGCGGTCGGCGACCTCGGTGAGCGCCTCGGTCACGTCGCGGCCGACCCGCACCTCGTTGACCACCCGGGAGAACTCCTCCGACATCGGCGCCGGGGTGTCCCGGGAGACCGCGTCGATCGCCCGCAGCAGGCTGTGGCCGGCCCGCAGGCTGCTGGCCATGAGCTGCAGGGCGTCGTCCAGCTGCTCGGCGAAGGCCTTGCGGCGGCGGCCGACCCGCACGGTGAGGAAGGCCCAGGTCCCGGCGGGGACCGCGACGAGGAGCAGCAGCCCGAGCAGCAGCCCGCCGAGCAGGCCGCCCAGCAGCAGCCCGGTGAGGGACCCGACCGCCACCACGACCAGCAGGTCGGCGGCCGACGTGCCCACGCCCGCCAGCTCGACGGTGGCGGCGAGCCGGCCGCGCGGGTCCACCCGCAGCAGCAGCCGCTCGGCGACCGCGACCGTCTCGTCGGCCGTCGTCGCCCGCCGGGTGGGGGCGGCGTTGCCGCTGACCTGCAGCCGGCCGATGTCGACCCGCTGCGGGCGGGCCAGGACGGCCACCGCGGCGAGCGCGAGGGCGATGGCCAGGGCGGCCACCGCACCCCAGACGAGGGCGGGCATCAGACCCGCCCGGTGACGAGCGGACGGCGGCCCGCGGCCGACGGCGGGGGCGCGAACACCCGGGAGGAGACCGTGACGCCGAGGTCGGCGAAGCGGTCGACGAAGCGCGGCCGGACGCCGGTGGGCACGGCCTTGCCGAGCAGGCGGCCGTTGAGGTCGGCGCCGGCGGAGTGGTCGAAGAGGAAGGCGTCCTGCAGGGTGACGGTGTCGCCCTCCATGCCCTGCACCTCGGTGACGTGGGTGATGCGGCGGGTGCCGTCCCGCAGGCGGGAGATCTGCACGACCAGGTCGACCGCGGAGGTGACCTGCTCCCGGATCGCGCGCAGCGGCAGGTCCATGCCGGCCATCAGCACGAGGGTCTCCAGCCGGGCGATCGCGTCGCGCGGGGTGTTGGCGTGCACGGTGGACAGCGAGCCGTCGTGGCCGGTGTTCATCGCCTGCAGCATGTCCAGGCTCTCCCCGCCGCGGACCTCGCCGACGACGATCCGGTCCGGGCGCATGCGCAGCGAGTTGCGGACCAGCTCGCGGATGGAGACCTCGCCGCGGCCCTCGATGTTGCGGGGGCGCGACTCCAGCCGGACGACGTGCTCCTGCTGCAGCTGCAGCTCGACGGCGTCCTCGATGGTGATGATCCGCTCGGACTCCGGGATGAAGGAGGACAGCACGTTGAGCAACGTGGTCTTCCCGGTGCCCGTGCCGCCGGAGACGATGATGTTCAGCCGGGCCTCGACGCAGGCGCGCAGCAGCTCGGCCATCTCCGGGCTCAGCGTGCCGTAGGAGATCAGGTCGCCGATCCCCAGCGGGGTGCGGGCGAACTTGCGGATGGTCAGCGAGGACCCGCCGAAGGCCAGCGGCGGGATGATCGCGTTGACCCGGGAGCCGTCGGCCAGCCGGGCGTCGACCATCGGCGAGGACTCGTCGATGCGCCGGCCCACGCGGGACACGATGCGCTCGATGACCCGGCGCAGGTGCTCCTCGGAGGTGAACGTGGACGCGGTGCGGACCAGGCGGCCGCCGCGCTCGACGTAGACCGACTCGGGGCCGTTGACCATGATCTCGGTGACGTCGGGGTTGTCCAGGTGCGGCTGCAGCGGGCCGTAGCCGAGCACCTCGTCGGTGACCTCGGTGATCAGCCGGCGGCGGTCGGCGTCCGACAGCGGCGTGGGGTCGTTGGCGACCACCCGCTGCAGCTCGGAGTTGACCAGGCGGTGCAGCTGGTCCTCGGGGATCTCGCTGCTGGACAGCTTGCTGCCCAGCCGGTCGAACAGAGCCTGGGTGGCGCGGGCCCGCAGCTGGGACAGGCCGTCGCCGACGATGACCGCGGCCTCGGGCTGGACCAGCCGGGTCAGCGAGTCGACCTCCGCGTGCACGGACGAGGCGCGCGCGGCGAGCGAGATCTGCTCCACCGCCTGCTCCACGTCGTCGGCCGCGGCGTGCCGGGCCACCCGGACCGGGTCCGGGCCGAAGGCGTCCTCGCCGCGGGCGGTGGCCAACCGGTCGCCCAGCTTCATCGGGCACCGGCCCGCAGGCGGCCGAGCCCACGACGCGGAGCGGCGGCGGGCTCGGGCAGGAAGCGCTCGACGAGGGTCTGCAGGCCGCGGGCGACCTGGTCGCGGCCGGCCGCGGCCATGAGCAGCGGCACGCCGGTGTTCGTCGACAGGGGCACCCCCGAGCTGCGCGGCAGGACGACGTCCAGCGCCGAGCCCAGGGTGGCCTCGATGTCGGCCAGGCTCAGGCCGCCGGAGGTGTCCGAGCCGTTGAGCAGGAGGTGGCGGCCCCTGGGGACCAGGTTGAGCTCGGTCAGGACGTCGAGCTCCTTGCGCATGCCCCGGATGCCGGGGACGTCCATGCTGCTCATGAGCACCAGGTCGGTGGCCCGCTCGAGGGTGGTCAGCGTGTGGTCGGACAGGCCGGGGGCGGTGTCCACCACGACGTAGCGGAACTCCTGGCGGAGGGTGTCGACCAGCCGGGCGACCTGCTGCGCGGTGACCGCGTCGCCCGCGGCCGGCGACTCGCTGCCGGCCACGACGTAGAGCCCGCTCTCGTGCCGGCTGAGGAAGCTCTTGAGCACCAGGGGGTCGGTGGAGGCGGCGCCGTGCACGGTGTCGGGCAGCGTGTACTCGGGCACCAGGGCCAGCGCGCTGGCCACGTCGCCGAACTGCACGTCCAGGTCGACCAGCACGGTGGAGCCGGTGCCCGAGCGGGCGAGGCCGACGGCCAGGTTGGTCGAGACGGTGGTCTTGCCGACCCCGCCCTTGGCCGAGCCGACCACGATGACCCGCTGACCGCGGTCGCCGGTGGTCTCCCGCAGCGCGTCGCGGCGGGCCTCGGCCCACTCGGCGCCGCGGGCGACGACGCCGTCCACGTGGTCCTGGTGCGCGTCGGCGGTCAGCAGGTCGCGGACCCCGGCGTGCATGGCGCGCATCCACAGGTCGGGGTCGGTCGAGCTGGTGGCCATGACGATGCAGGTCGGGGCGGCCACCACGTCGGCCCGGGTGGCCAGCGCCAGCGCCCGCTCCTCGGGCACGTCGGGCCCCAGGACGGTGACGCCGGGCGAGCCGGCCTCGGCCACCCGGGCGAACAGCCCGCCGTCGGCGTCGAGGGCCTCGACGCCCAGGGCCACGACGTCGCCGCCGCAGGCCAGGGCGAAACGGGCGACGAGGTCGGCGCCGACGCCGACGGTCAGGACGGTGCTCATGAGGTGCCCCCGTTGGAGGAGTTGGTGGTGGTGGCGGACGAGGTGTCGTCGGTGGTGCCGTCCGAGCCGGCGCCGGCCAGGCCGGAGACGGAGCCGGAGTAGAGCTCGCCGGCCGAGGTGCCGGGGGCCTGCAGGGTCAGGTAGGTGGTGCCCTTGGTCTGGGCCGAGGAGACGGCGACCGCGGCGTCCGGGCTCAGGGCCAGGGTCACCGTGTAGACGCCGTCGGGGTCCGAGGGGTTGGCGACCCGGGTGACCAGCACCCCGTCGAGCTGGAAGGCCACGTCCGGGCCGTCGTTGATCGTGCTGGCGGTGCCGAACACGCCCACCAGGTCACCGGGGACCAGGACGCCGCCGACCGCGCGCTGCCGCTCGAGGGTGACGCTGACCTCCTCGGTGCCGTCCGGCGCCGGGAGCGAGCCGTCGGCGCGGGCCGCGGTCGGGTCGCCGAAGCGGCCGCCCTGGACCATGTCGCCGGGCAGCAGCGTCGTGGTGGTCACCAGGCCGCCGACGCCGGACAGGTCGCTCAGCGTCCCGGGGGTCACCAGCCGGGAGGGCACCTGCTCGAGGGAGACGGCGGTGCCGAGGTCGGCCACCGGGGTGCCGGCGGGGACCTCGGACCCGACCACGAGGACGGGGACGAGCTCCTCGGCGGCCTGGGCCCGCGCGTCGGCGGTCCGGACGTAGCCGAGGACCACCCACGCACCGGCGGCGGCGACCAGGACGGCCACGACTGCGGCCACGAGACGGCGGTTCATCGGGTCCTTCTCTCTCGGGGGGTGGGGCTGGGGGTGGGGAACGGGGGCGGGAGCGGGGTCAGCACGGGCACCGGGTGCCCTGCCAGTCGGCGGGGTCCCAGAGGAAGACCCCGCGGGCGCCGAGGTCCGGCGCGGTGGGCATCGCGGTCGGCGTGTCGATCTGCCGGGCCGTGTAGGTGAAGTAGCCGGTCACCGTCGACGGGGCGCCCGAGGTGACCGAGGTGACCCGGAAGGCGGCGTAGCCGTAGACCCGGACCGAGGTCGGGCTGCTCTGGTCGTAGACCGGCAGGACGACGTCGGTGCCGACCAGGCTGGCGAGGTAGGCGGCCGTGCAGGCCGGCGCGGTGGCGACCGTGGCCGTCGTCGTCCCGGCCGTCGAGGCGGTCCGGCAGGCCGAGCCGGTCTGCTCGGTCAGCGCCGTGGCACCCCGGACGGCCGTGCCGTCGGGCGTGGTGCAGGACCCGGTGGTGACGGTGCTCAGCGAGAGGGTGGCCGTGGCCCGGTTGGAGGCGAGGTTGCCGGCGTTGAGCGCGGTCCGGTAGCTGCAGTAGGAGACGGCGAGGGACAGCCCCGACGTCGCCTGCGGCAGGCCGGCCCAGCGGGCCATGGTCTCCACGGTCAGCTCGACCTCGGGGACGCCGAGCACCCCGCCGAAGTAGTGCCGGATCGACCAGGTGCCCTGCCCGCGGGTGGCCCGCTGGGCGGGGTCGGTCTGCAGCCAGCCGGTGCCGGGCTGCAGGGAGGCGAGCTTGGCGCCGGAGTTGTTGGTGATGCCGTAGTGGCTGATCATCGCCTCGCCCTCCTCCTTCGTCGGGCAGTCCTGCTCGGCGCAGTCCATGGCCGCGGCGAGCGCGAACGCGTCGACCGAGGAGAAGACCTGGGTGCGGGCGTTCCACACCGCCGCGGTGTCCACGGCGAGCGCGGCGGCACCGAACAGCAGCGGGAACAGCAGCGCGACGGCGACGGCCACCGCGCCCCGCTCGCCGTCGGCCCCGCGGACCCACAGGCGGCGGCGCCGCCGGGCGGCGGTCATCGACCGCA
>CAFBMQ010000007.1_pt1 | contig 9737 bp, 5 predicted proteins | sample 7268921 | NCBI WGS metagenome assembly CAFBMQ01 (sample SAMEA6814070, study PRJEB35770) | freshwater metagenome | biome: Freshwater; feature: Freshwater reservoir; material: water | place: Czech Republic | collected 2017-05-23 | depth 30m m
GAGAAGAAGTCCCGGGCCGCGGTGCGGGGCACCCTCGTGCACACCGTGCTGGAGAAGCTCTACGACCTGCCGCCGGCCGAGCGCACCGTGGCCGCCGCCCGCGACCTGGTCGACCCGGCCTGGGCCGAGCTGCGCGAGGAGCCGGGCGTGGCCGACCTGTTCGAGGCCGCCGAGACGGGCGAGACCGAGCTGGCCGGCTGGCTGGACTCCGCCGGCGCACTGGTCGAGACGTACTTCCGGCTGGAGGACCCCACCCGCATCCAACCCGAGGGCCGCGAGGAGCTGGTCGAGGTCACCCTGCCCGACGGGTTGCTGCTGCGCGGGTTCGTCGACCGGCTCGACGTCGCCCGCAACGGCGCCCTGCGGGTGGTGGACTACAAGACCGGCGGCATGCCGCGGGAGGCCTTCGAGGCCAAGGCGCTGTTCCAGATGAAGTTCTACGCCCTGGTGCTCTGGCGCACCCGCGGCGTGGTGGCCGCCCAGCTCAAGCTGATCTACCTCAAGGACGGCGACGTCCTCACCTACGCCCCCGACGAGGCCGAGCTGCTGCGCTTCGAGCGCACCCTGCAGGCGATCTGGGCCGCCATCGCCAAGGCGATGGAGACCGGCGACTTCCGGCCCAACCGCAGCCGGCTGTGCAGCTGGTGCGACCACCAGGCGTTCTGCCCGTCCTTCGGCGGCACCCCGCCGCGGTTCCCGGCCGAGGCCGCCGCTGCCGCCGGCTGGCGCACCACGGTCCCGGTGACGGCGGTCTGAGCGGTCGGGTCAGGCCCGGACCGGGTACGGCAGCGCGGCGAGGGCGGCCGGGGTGACCCCCACCAGCGTCGAGCCGACGGTCAGGCCGGGCTCGGCCGGGAGCACCTGCCCCGCGGGCACCCCGAGCACCCGGCACCCGGCGTCCAGGCCGGCCCGGCTCCCCGTGAGCGAGTCCTCCACGACCACGCAGTCCGCCGGACCCAGGCCCAGGGCCGCCATGGCCTGCAGGTACGGCGCCGGGTCGGGCTTGCGGGCCGGCACCTCGTCGCCGCACACCACGACCTCGAACGGCTCGGTGTCCAGGTCGGTCCGCAGGTGCCCGAGCACGTGGGTGACCAGCGCCCGGGGCGTGGTGGTGACCAGCGCGGTCCGGACGCCCTCGGCCAGGCAGGCCACCAGCAGCTCCCGCGCGCCCGGCTGCCAGCTCACCGACCCCGCCATCAGCTCCTCGACCCGGCCCACCACCCAGGCGTGGTCGGCGGCGGACTGCTGCGGGGTGCGGCTGACCCCGACGGCGGCCCGGACTATGGCCATGGCGCCGTCCAGGTCGACCCCGGCGGTCGCGGCGAGCGCCTCGGGACCCACGGACGTGCCCCAGCTCGCGCCCAGCTCGACGAGGGCCTCGTCCCAATACTGCTCGGTGGCCAGCAGCGTGCCGTCCATGTCGAACAGGACGGCGGACAGCTCACTCATCCTCGGTCCGGTACCCCAGGTTGGGCGAGAGCCACTTCTCGGCCTCGGCGACGGTCCAGCCCTTGCGCGCGGCGTAGTCGCTGACCTGGTCCCGGCCGACCCGGCCGAGCACGAAGTACTGCGACTGCGGGTGGGAGAAGTACAGCCCGCTCACCGCGGCGCCGGGCCACATCGCCATCGACTCGGTCAGCTCGATACCGACGGTGGCCTCGACGTCCAGCAGCTGCCAGATCGTCTGCTTCTCGGTGTGCTCGGGGCATGCCGGGTAGCCCGGAGCCGGCCGGATGCCGCGGTACTTCTCGGCGAGCAGGGCGTCGCCGTCCAGGTCCTCGTCGGGGGCGTAGCCCCAGAACTCGGTGCGCACCCGCTCGTGCAGCCGCTCGGCGAAGGCCTCGGCCAGCCGGTCGGCCAGCGACTCCAGCATGATCGCGGAGTAGTCGTCCAGGTCGGCCTTGAACTGGGCCACCCTCTCCTGCGAGCCCAGCCCGGCGGTCACCGCGAAGGCGCCCACGTGGTCGCGCAGCCCGGTCGACGCCGGGGCGACGAAGTCGGCGAGGGACTTGCGGGCGGACCCGTCGCGGCCCTCGCCCTGCTGGCGCAGGTGGTGGAAGGTCGCGGCGACCTCGGTGCGGGCGTCGTCGGCGTAGACGGTGATGTCCTCGACGCCGTCCACCCGGGACGCCGGGAAGAGCCCGAACACCCCGGCGGCCCGCAGCCACTTCTCCTCGACGACCCGGTCGAGCATCGCGTTGGCGTCCTCGTAGAGCCGGCGGGCCGCCTCGCCGGTGGCCGGGTTGTTGAGGATGTCGGGGAACCGGCCGCGCATCTCCCAGGCGTTGAAGAACGGCTGCCAGTCGATGTAGTCGCGCAGCTCGGCCAGCGGGTAGTCGGTGAACACCTTGGTGAACTGGGTGACGTGCCCGGCGCGGTGGTCGCAGGAGGGACCGGCGCAGGCGTCGTGGGCCTGCCGGGCCAGCAGCCGCGGGCGGGGCGGGCGGTAGTCGGTCCAGTCCAGCGCCGGGGCGGCGGCCCGGGCGGCGGCCAGCGGCAGCAGCGAGCGGGTGTCATCCCGGGCGGCGTGCCGCTCGCGCAGCGCGTCGTAGTCGGCCTCGGTGGTCTCCAGCAGCTTGGGCCGCTGCTCGTCGGACAGCAGGGCGGCGACCACCGGCACGGACCGGGATGCGTCCTTCACCCAGATGACCGGGCCGTGGTACCGCTGGTCCACCTTCACCGCGGTGTGCGCCCGGGAGGTGGTGGCGCCGCCGATCATCAGCGGGATGTCCAGGCCCTGCCGCTCCATCTCGGCGGCGAAGTTCACCATCTCGTCCAGCGACGGGGTGATCAGGCCGGACAGCCCGATCACGTCGGCACCGTGCTCCTTGGCGGCGTCCAGGATCTTCTGGGCCGGCACCATGACGCCGAGGTCGACGACGTCGTAGTTGTTGCACTGCAGGACGACGCCGACGATGTTCTTGCCGATGTCGTGCACGTCGCCCTTCACGGTGGCCATGACGACCGTGCCGTTGCTGCGCTCGACGTCCCCGGGCTGCTTCTCCGCCTCGATGTAGGGGATGAGGTGGGCGACGGCCTTCTTCATCACCCGGGCGCTCTTGACCACCTGGGGCAGGAACATCTTGCCGGCGCCGAAGAGGTCGCCGACGACGTTCATGCCGGCCATCAGCGGGCCCTCGATGACCTCGATCGGTCGACCGCCGCGGGCCGAGATCTCCCGGCGCAGCTCCTCGGTGTCGGACTCCGCGAACTCGTCGATGCCCTTGACCAGCGCGTGGGTGATCCGCTCCCCCACCGGCAGCGAGCGCCACTCCTCGGTGGCGACCTCGCGGACGCTGCCGTCGCCGGCGAAGTCCCCGGCGATCTCCAGCAGCCGCTCGGTGGAGTCCGGCCGCCGGTTGAGGACGACGTCCTCGATCCGCTCGCGCAGCAGCTCGGGCACCTCGTCGTAGACCTCCAGGGCCCCGGCGTTGACGATGCCCATGTCCATGCCGGCCCGGATGGCGTGGAAGAGGAAGACGGCGTGGATGGCCTCGCGGACCTTGTTGTTGCCGCGGAAGCTGAACGAGACGTTCGAGACCCCGCCGGACACCAGCGCCCCGGGCAGGTTCTGCTTGATCCAGCGGGTGGCCTCGATGAAGTCCTGGCCGTAGGTGGCGTGCTCCTCGATGCCGGTGGCCACGGCGAAGACGTTCGGGTCGAAGATGATGTCCTCGGCCGGGAAGCCGACCTGGTCGACCAGGATGTCGTAGGCCCGGCGGCAGATCTGCTTGCGCCGCTCCAGGTTGTCGGCCTGGCCGTCCTCGTCGAAGGCCATGACCACGACGGCGGCCCCGTGCATCCGGCACAGCCGCGCCTGCTTCACGAACTCCTCCTCGCCGTTCTTCAGCGAGATGGAGTTGACGATCGACTTGCCCTGCACGCACTTGAGCCCGGCCTCGATGACCTCCCACTTGGAGGAGTCGACCATCGTGGGCACCCGGCTGATGTCGGGCTCGGCGGCGATGAGCTTGACGAAGCGGTCCATGGCCGCGACGCCGTCGATCATCCCCTCGTCCATGTTCACGTCGATGACCTGCGCGCCGGCCTCCACCTGCTGGCGGGCGACGGCGAGGGCCGCCGGGTAGTCCCCGGCCTTGATCAGGTTCCGGAAGCGGGCCGACCCGGTGATGTTGGTCCGCTCGCCCACGTTCACGAACAACGACTCGGGGACGACGGTCAGCGGCTCCAGCCCCGACAGCCGCAGCGCGGGGGCCACCACGGGCGGCGTGCGCGGTGCCCGGTCGGCCACCACCCCGGCGATGGCGGCGATGTGGGCGGGGGTGGTGCCGCAGCAGCCGCCGACCAGGTTGACGAACCCGGCCTCGGCGAACTCCTGCAGCACCGCCGCGGTCTCGTGCGGGGCCTCGTCGTACTCGCCGAACGCGTTGGGCAGCCCGGCGTTGGGGTAGCAGGAGACGAAGGTGTCGGCGACGCGGGCCAGCTCGGCGATGTAGGGCCGCATCTCGGCCGCGCCGAGGGCGCAGTTGAGCCCGACCAGCAGCGGCCGCACGTGCCGCACGGAGTTCCAGAACGCCTCGGTGACCTGGCCGGACAGCGTGCGGCCGGACGCGTCGGTGATGGTCCCGGAGATCATCACCGGCCACCGGCGGCCGCGGTCCTCGAACAGCGTCTCCAGGGCGAAGATCGCCGCCTTGGCGTTGAGCGTGTCGAAGATGGTCTCGACCAGCAGGACGTCGGACCCGCCGTCCACGAGACCGCGGGCCTGCTCCAGGTAGGCCTCGACCAGCTCGTCGTAGCTGACGTTGCGGGCGCCCGGGTCGTTGACGTCCGGGCTGATGGACGCCGTCCGGCTGGTGGGGCCGATCGCGCCGACGACGAACCGCGGCTTGTCCGGGGTGCTCACCGCGTCGGCTGCCTCGCGCGCGAGCCGGGCGCTGGCCAGGTTGAGCTCGTAGGCCAGGTCGGACATGCCGTAGTCGCCCAGCGAGATCGACGTGGCGTTGAAGGTGTTGGTCTCGAGCAGGTCTGCGCCGGCGGCGAGGTACTCCTCGTGGATGCCGCGGATGATGTCCGGTGCGGTGATGCTGAGCAGGTCGTTGTTGCCCTGGACGTCGCTGGGCCAGTCGGCGAAGCGCTCGCCGCGGTAGCCGGCCTCGTCGGGGCGGTCGCGCTGGATGGCGGTGCCCATCGCGCCGTCGAGCACGAGGATCCGCTCAGCCAGCAGGGCGCGCAGCTGGTCGGTGGCGTCGGGGCGGGGCTGGGGCGTCTCGAGCACGGTGACCTCACGGGGGGACAACGGGAGCGGCTCGCCCGAGGGCGAGTCGGCTGCGTTGCGGGGCTCCACGGTGCGACCGGTTCGCGACCATTGTGCACGTCGGCCGTCGGGGACCGGGGTGCACCGCGCGGGCGACGTAGGCTCGGTCAGGTGATCGACCCGACCCCCTCCGACCTGCCCCGGCTCACCGACCCCGTCGTCGTGGTGGCCTTCGAGGGCTGGAACGACGCCGGGGACGCCGCGACCGGCGCGCTGGAGCACCTGGAGCTGATCTGGGACGCCGAGCCGCTGGCCGCGCTGGACCCCGAGGACTACTACGACTTCCAGGTCAACCGCCCGCAGGTCTCGCTCAAGGACGGCGTCAGCCGCAAGGTGGAGTGGCCGACCACCCGGATCTCGGTGGCCCGCAAGCCCGCCGGCGGCGACCGCGACGTCGTCCTGGTGCGCGGGATCGAGCCCAACATGCGCTGGCGCGGGTTCTGCGCCGAGCTGATCGCGATCCTGCAGGAGCTCGAGGTGTCCACCGTGGTGGCACTGGGCGCGCTGCTGGCCGACACCCCGCACACCCGGCCCACCCCGGTCTCCGGCTCGGCCTACGACAGCGAGTCGGCGCAGAAGTGGGGTCTGGAGACCTCGACCTACGAGGGCCCCACCGGCATCCTCGGCGTCTTCCAGGACGCCTGCGTCCAGGCGGGGCTGCCCGCGGTGAGCTTCTGGGCCGCCGTCCCGCACTACGTGTCGCAGCCGCCCTCCCCCCGCGCCACGGTCGCGCTGCTGCACCGGGTGGAGGAGGTCCTCGAGCTGGCCGTGCCGCTGGGCGGGCTGCCCGAGCAGGCCGAGCAGTGGGTGCGGACCGTCGACGAGATGGCCGCCGACGACGACGAGGTCGTGGAGTACGTGCGCTCCCTGGAGGAGCGGGCCACCGAGAGCGACCTGTCCCAGGCCGACGGCGACCAGATCGCGAGAGAGTTCGAGCGCTACCTCAAGCGCCGGGAGAAGTAGGGCTGTGCACATCGCGATCCTCCGGATCGCACCGCGGCCAGGAGCCGTCCCCTGCTGCGTCGAGCGCGCCTGATCCCTCCTCGGGGAGGAGCACTCGTGCCTCGCACCCGTCGTCGGGATGGGCACGTGTCCACGTGCGGCCCTCGCTCCTCAGGACAACAGCGGCGTCATCCTCGTGCTGGCGTCGGCGTCGAAGAGGCGGTCGTGGGTGGTCAGCGCGTAGCGGTCGGTCATGCCGGTGACGTGGTCGACGACCTGGGTCATGGTGTCGGCGGCCGGGTCGCGGTAGCTGGCCGGGATCTGGTCGGGGTGGGCCAGGTAGTGCTCGACCAGCCGGCGGATGACGCCGACCGCCACGTGCTTCTGGCCGGCGGCCACCTCGGAGCCGTAGACCCGCTCGAACATGAACGCCCGCAGCTCGTGCATGGCCTCCAGCGCGTCGGGCTCCATGACCACCGCGCCGCCGTCGGCGAGGCTGCCGGTCACCACCGCGTCGATCATCGCGCCGACCATCTGGCTGCCGGGCTCCCCGAACACCGCCCGGGCGCGGGCCGGCAGGTCACCGGGGGCCAGCACGCCGGCCCGGACGGCGTCCAGCGCGTCGTGGGACAGGTAGCCGATCCGGTCGGCGTACCGCACGCACTCGGCCTCGCGGGTGGTCGGCGGCGGGTTGATCTTCCAGCTGTGCGCCCGGACCCCGTCGCGGACCTCCCAGGTCAGGTTCAGGTCCTCGAGCACCTCGACGATCCGCACCCCCTGCGCCGCGTGGTGCCAGCCACCGGGGACGTAGGGCTCCAAGGCGTCCTCGCCGATGTGGCCGAACGGCGAGTGGCCGACGTCGTGGCCCAGCGCGATCGCCTCGGCCAGCGTCTCGTTGAGCCCGAGCGCAGCTGCCAGCGACCGGGCCACCTGGGTGACCTGCAGCGTGTGGGTCAGCCGGGTGACGAAGTGGTCGCCGTCGGGGTGCAGGAACACCTGCGTCTTGTGCTTGAGCCGGCGGAACGCCTTGGCGTGCAGGATCCGGTCCCGGTCGCGCTCGTAGGCCGTGCGCAGCGGGTCCTCCGGCTCGGGCCGGACCCGTCCCCGGGACGACGTCGACCGGGCGGCCGCGGGCGCCAGCAACTGCTCGGCCTGCTCGCGGGCGACCCGGTCGGTGAGCCGGAACGGGGTGCTCACCGGAGCTACAGCGCCACGCCGAGCAGTGCGTCGACGGCGTCGCGGACGACGTCCGGTGCGCCCTCGTCCTGCTCGGCGGCGTCCCCGCCGCCGAGGGTGGCCGCGGCCCAGGCGTCGACGGCGGCGATCGCGCCCGGGGAGTCCAGGTCGTCGGACAGCCGCTCACGGACGGCGGTGAGCACCTCCGCGGCGCACGCCCCCGACCGGCGGGTCACGGCCTCGCGCCAGGTGGCCAGCCGGCGCTCGGCGTCCGAGAGCAGGTCGGGGGTCCAGGCGCGGTCGGTGCGGTAGTGCCCGGACAGCAGCGCCAGCCGGATGGCCATCGGGTCGACGCCGTCGCCCCGCAGCCGGGAGACGAAGACCAGGTTGCCCCGGCTCTTGCTCATCTTCTCGCCGTCCAGGCCGATCATCGCCGCGTGCACGTAGGCCTGGGCGAAGGGCTTGCTGCCGGTGAGCGCCTCGGCGTGCACGGCGGAGAACTCGTGGTGCGGGAAGACCAGGTCGCTGCCGCCGGCCTGGACGTCGAAGCCCATGCCGATGGTGCCCAGCGCGATGGAGGCGCACTCCACGTGCCAGCCCGGGCGCCCGGCCACGCCCTGCGGACCGGCCCAGGACGGCTCGCCCTCGCGGGCCCCGCGCCACAGCAGCGGGTCCAGCCGGTTGCGCTTGCCCGGGCGATCGGGGTCTCCCCCGCGCTCGGCGGACAGCCGCAGCATGGTGGCCTCGTCGTAGCCGCTCTCGCCGCCGAAGCCCGGTGCCTGGGCGACGTCGTGGTAGACGTCGCCGGTGCCGTCCTCGAGGGTGTAGGCCAGGCCCGCGGCCTGCAGCTCCTCGACGTGGGCGACGATCTGCGGGATGGCCTCGACGGCGCCGACGTAGTCCTCGGGCGGCAGCACGCGCAGCGCGGTCATGTCCTCGCGGAACAGCGCGGTCTCCCGCATGCCCAGCACGATCCAGTCCTCGCCGTCGCGGTTCGCGCGCTCGAAGAGCGGGTCGTCGACGTCGGTGACGTTCTGCACGTAGTGCACCGCGTGCCCGAGGTCGCGCCACACCCGGTTGACCAGGTCGAAGGCCAGGTAGGTGGCCGCGTGGCCCAGGTGCGTGGCGTCGTAGGGGGTGATCCCGCAGACGTACATCCGCGCGGTGGGACCCGGGCTGGTGGCCACGACCTCGCTGCGCGCGGTGTCGTGCAACCGCAGGGCGGGGCCGTTCCCGGGCAGGGAGGGCAGGAGGGGGGCGGGCCAGCTGAGCACGGAGGGAAGCCTACGGCGGCCCGCCGACGACCTCGCCTCCCCCGGTGGATCCCCTGGCTAGAACGGCGGCCAGGGCAGCGCGGGCCAGTCGCCGCTGGGCTCGGGGTGCCGGCCGCTGCGCAGCAGGTCGGCGACCCGCTGCTGCGTGCGGCGCACCTCGGTGCGGGTCAGGTGCTCGTGCAGCTGCTCCCCCAGGTCACCGCGCAGCTGGTCCTGCAGCCGGTCCAGCACCTCGACCGCCTCGTCGGTGAGCGGCTGACCGGCCCACCGCCACAGCAGGGTGCGCAGCTTGGGGTCGGCGGAGAAGCAGATGCCGTGGTCCACGCCGTACACGTGGCCACCGGCGACCGGGATCATGTGCCCGCCCTTGCGGTCGGCGTTGTTGACGACCGCGTCGAACACCGCCATCCGGCGCAGCTCGGGGATGTCCCGCCGCACGAAGGTGGTCATCTCCACCGTCGGGTCGATGTGCTGCCACAGCTGGACCATGCCGCTGCCGAAGGGGCCGTCGCGCAGGACCGTCGGCGGCACGACCCGCCAGCCGGTGGCCTCGGAGACCAGGTAGGCGCTGATCTCCCGGCCGGCCAGCGTGCCGTCGGGGAAGTCCCACAGCGGGCGCTCGCCGCGCACCGGCTTGTAGACGCACTCCCCGGCCAGGGTGTCGGTGCGGATGGCCCCGATCAGGGTGACGTTGGAGGCGTCGAGCAGCCGGCCCTCGAGGTCCAGCTCGCCGTCGAGCAGCAGCGTGCGCGACTCGGCGTCGTCGGCGGGCGAGCGCCGGTCGCCGTGGTCGAAGGCCAGGCCCTCGACCTCGCGGGTCTCGCCGTCCTCGTCGTCCTCGAACTCGTCGTCCTCGTCGGGCTCGTCCGCGAGGTCGTCGAGCTCGCCGCCCAGGAAGGCGTCCACGAGCTCGTCGCCCGTGCCGCCCTGGCGCTCGGTCAGCGCCGGTACCCGTTCTGCCGCGGGCAGACGTGGCCGGCCGGGTCCAGCGGCATCGAGCACAACGGGCAGGCAGGCCGGCCGGCCGAGACCACCCGGCGGGCGCGGGCCACGAAGCCGCGGGCCGC
>CAFBMQ010000008.1_pt1 | contig 9564 bp, 10 predicted proteins | sample 7268921 | NCBI WGS metagenome assembly CAFBMQ01 (sample SAMEA6814070, study PRJEB35770) | freshwater metagenome | biome: Freshwater; feature: Freshwater reservoir; material: water | place: Czech Republic | collected 2017-05-23 | depth 30m m
GCGCTGCCCGGCCTGCCGCGGCCCCGTCGTCCCCGCGCTGGACGGGCCCACCGGGCGGGTCTGGAGCTCCACCGTCGTGCGCATCCCGGTGCCCGGCCGCACCCCGCCGTACGCGCTGGCCTACGTGGACCTGGACGACGGGCCGCGGGTGCTGGCCGGCGCCGAGGGTGACGCGGCGCTGGCGATGGGCACCCCGGTGCGGCTGCTGCCCGCCGACCCGGCCGGCGACGTCCGCGTGGCGGTGGCCCGGTGACCGTCGCCGTGCAGGGGGTGGGCACCTCCCCCGTCGGTCGCCAGCCGGGCCGCACCCTCACCGACCTGGCCTGGGACGCCGTCCGGGAGGCCCTGGCCGACGCCGGGACCGAGGACGTCGACGCGGTCTGGGTGGGCACCGTGTTCGGCGCCCCCGGCGTCGCCCAACGGGTGCTGCACGCCCTGGGCATCACCGACGTGCCGGTGGTGACGGTGGAGAACGCCTGCGCCAGCGGGACGACGGCGTTCCTCGAGGCGCACGAGTCGGTGCGCACCGGGCGGTACCGGCGGGTGCTGGCACTGGGCCTGGAGCAGATGAGCACCGCCTTCGACGGCGCCATCACCCCGGAGCCCACCGACGCGGAGGGGCTGGCCGGCCTGGCCATGCCGGCGCTCTACGCGATGGCCGCGCACCGCTACCTGGAGACCGGTGCCGCCACGCTCGAGCAGCTCGCGGCGGTGTCGGTGAAGAACCACGCGGTCGCCGAGCACAACGACCGCGCCCAGTACGCCGGTCGGTACACCGTGGAGCAGGTGCTGGCCTCGCGGATGATCGCCGACCCGCTGACCCTGCTGCAGTGCTGCCCCACCTCCGACGGGGCCGCCGCGGCCGTGCTGGCACCGGCCGACGGCTCCCCCGACGAGGTCCTCGTCCGCGGGCTGGGGTTCCGGTCGGGGTCGCTGTGGGACCACCGCTCCGCGCACGTCTGGGGCTACGACCTGGTGGCCGCCACCGCGGCCGACGCCTTCGCGCAGGCCGGGACCGGGCCCGACGACGTCGACGTGTTCGAGGTGCACGACGCCTTCACCGTCGGCGAGGTCGCCACCACCGAGGCGCTGGGCATCGTCCCGCCCGGGGACGGCGGGGCCGCCGCGGCCGCGGGGGTGACCGCGGTGGGCGGCGCGCGGCCGGTGAACCCCTCGGGCGGGCTGCTCTCCCGCGGCCACCCCCTGGGCGCCACCGGCCTGGCCCAGGTGGCCGAGGTGGTGTGGCAGCTGCGCGGGCGGGCCGGCGGGCGCCAGGTCGAGGGGGCCCGGACCGGGCTGGTCGAGACGATGGGCGGCGGGGTCAGCGGCATCGACGGCAACGGCTGCGTCGTGGCGGTGCTGGCCCGGTGACCGCCGTCGAGCTCGACCTGTTCAGCCCGGCCGCCGTGGCCGACCCGTACGCGGTGTTCGACCACCTGCGCGACACCGACCCGGTGCACTGGAGCCCGCGGTACCGGTCCTGGATCGTCACCCGCCACGCCGACGTGTCCGCCGCGCTGCGCGACGCGCGGTTCTCCTCCGACCGGATCAGCCCCTTCGTCGACGCCAAGCTGTCCGGGCCCGACGCCGACCCGGCCCTGCGGCAGACCTTCGCCGTGCTGGCCGACTGGATGGTCTTCAAGGACCCGCCCGACCACACCCGGCTGCGCCGGCTGCTGCGCACCGCGTTCACCCCGCGCTCGGTGGCCGCGCTCGAGCCACGGGTCCGGGCGCTGTCCGACGAGCTGCTCGACGCCGTCGCCGGCGCGGGCCGGGCCGACCTCGTCGGCTCCTACGCCTACCCGCTCACCGCGGCGGTGATCGCCGAGATGCTCGGGGTGCCCGCCGCCGACCGCGACCTGTTCAAGGGCTGGTCGGACTCCATCTCCGCGTTGGTCTTCGCCGGCCTGGGCACCCCCGAGCGGTACGAGCGCGCCGCCGACGGGATGCTCGAGCTGCGCGACTACCTCGGCGACCTGGCCGAGCGGGCCACCCGCGACCCCGGCGACGACCTGGTGTCCGCCCTCGTGCAGGCCCGGGACGACGACGACAGCCTCAGCCACGACGAGGTCATCTCCACCGGCGTGCTGCTGCTGTTCGCCGGGCACGAGACGACCACCAACCTGATCGGCAACGGCCTGCTGGCCCTGCTGCAGCACCCCGACCAGCGGGCGCTGCTGGAGTCCGGCGAGGTCGGCATCGGTCCCGCGATCGAGGAGTTCCTCCGCTACGACGGCCCGGCCAAGACCGTCGTCCGGCAGATGGCCGTCGACGTGGAGCTGGGCGGGCAGGTGCTGCGGGCCGGGCAACGGGTCTTCCTCTGCCCGCCCAGCGCCAACCGCGACCCGGCGGTCTTCGCCCGTCCCGGCGAGCTGGACCTGACCCGCCGGGAGAACCCGCACGTGGGGTTCGGCTTCGGCCTGCACTACTGCCTCGGCGCCCCGCTGGCCCGGCTGGAGGCCGGGGTGGCCATCCCGGCCGTGCTGGACCGGCTGCCGGGCCTGGAGCTCGACCCCGCGGCCGAGCTGTCCTGGGCACCGGTGCTGCTCAGCCGCGGCCTGACCGGGCTGCCGGTCCGGTGGCGGTCGTGACCGCCCGGGTCGACCGGTCCCGCTGCGTCGGGTCGGGCACCTGCACCCAGATCGCCCCGGACCTCTTCGTGCTGGAGGACGGCACGGCGCGCGTGCTGGCCCCCGGCGAGCCCGGGTCCCGGGCGGTCCGGGACGACGACCGCACCGCCGCCGACGTCGAGGAAGCAGTCGAGTCCTGCCCGGTGCAGGCCATCGAGGGAGGACCCGCATGACGACGACAGCCCCCCGGGCACGCACCCGCCGGTCGACCGCCGAGCGGCTGGCCGGTCACCGGCCGTTCTGGGACGAGGAGCGGGAGACGATGCCGCCCCGGCAGCGCGACGCCGTCGTCCTCGCCCGGGTGCAGCACCAGCTGCAGCGGGTCTACGCCGAGCTGCCGTTCTACCGGCGGCACTACGACGCGCACGGCTTCCACCCCGACCAGGTCCGGTCGCTGGAGGACTTCACCACCCTCGTGCCGGTGATCACCAAGAAGGACCTCGTGGCCGACCAGGCCGCGCACCCGCCGTTCGGCAGCTACCTGGGGGTCGACCGCGACCAGGTGGCCCGGGTGCACGGCTCGTCGGGCACCAGCGGGGTGCCGACGATGTACGGCGTCTCGCACCGGGACTGGGCCCGCTGCGGCCAGGCCATGGCGATGGGCCTGTGGTGCGCGGGCTTCCGGCCCGGCGACATGGTGCAGGTGACCTTTCCGTTCACCATGTTCTTCGGCGGCTGGGGCAACGTGCAGGCCCTGGAGCTGCTGGGCGCCGGGTGCTTCCCCACCGGCTCGATGGTCGCCACGGAGCGGCAGATCGAGTTCCTGCACGCCCTCGACGTCGACGCGGTCATCGCGACGCCGTCCTACCTCGCGCACCTGGCGCACCGGGCGGAGGAGCTCGGCACGCCGGTGCGCGACACCCGGGTGGAGCTGGCGCTGGTCGGTGGCGAGCCCGGCGGCAGCATCCCCGCCGTCCGGTCCCGGCTGCGCGAGCAGTGGGGCGACCTGGCCGTCGTCGACGGGGCGGCCGGCTCGACGTCGGAGATGTACCCGTTCCTGACCAACATCGGCTGCCTGCAGGAGCCCGGCGGCGGGGTGCACCTGTTCCAGGACGAGAACTACACCGAGGTCGTGGACCGCGACGACCCCAACGTGCCGGTCACCGTGGGGCTCCCCGGCGCGGTCGTGGCCACCCACCTCTGGCGGGAGTCGCAGCCGATGATCCGGTTCTGGACCGGCGACGAGGGCCTGCTGGACGACGCCCCGTGCCGGTGCGGCCGCACGTACCCGCGGCTCCCCCGCGGCGTCTTCGGCCGGATCGACGACATGCTGGTGATCCGGGGGGCCAACGTCTACCCCTCCGCCGTCGAGGCGGCGGTCCGGGACACCCCGGGCGCCGGCGCCGAGTTCCGCATCGTGGTCGACCGGCCGCGGGACCTGGACGAGGTGCTGGTGCTCGTCGAGCGCGGCGCGGGCCGCAGCCCGGCCGACGACCCCGCCCTGCAGGAGGCCCTGGAGGCACGGGTCAAGCGGGCGGTCAACGTCCGCATCCCGGTCCAGGTGGTCGCCGCCGGGTCGCAGGAGGCGCAGACGTTCAAGGCCCGCCGGGTGGTCGACAACCGCCCCCGCCCCTGAGGCGGGTCAGCGGGCCGGTCGGGACCGGGAACCGTCCAGGAAGGTCGCGCTGACCCGGTCGGCCATCTCCTCGGCCGAGGCCGGGCCGTCGGGGTCCCACCAGCGGGTCAGCCAGTTCAGCGACCCGATCAGCACGTGGCCCGCCGTCCGGACGTCGAGGTCGGCGCGCAGCGACCCCTCGGCCACCCCGGCGGCCAGGACGGCGCGGACCAGCTCGACGTACTCGTGGTCCATCGCGGCCCACTCCGGGTACCGACCCATCCCGGCGATCTCGTGCACGTACACCGCGGCGTAGACGAAGTGCTCGGCCAGCACGCCGGCGTGCACCCGGGCGATCGCGACGACCTTGCCCGGCGCGGTCCCCTCCGCGGCGACCAGGGCTCGGGTCTGCTCGAGCAGCTGCTCGGCCGGCGGTCGGACGACGGCGAAGAGCAGCTCCTCCTTGCTGGTGATGTAGTTGTAGAGGCTGCCCTTGAGCATGCCGACCTCGTCGGCGACGTCCTCCAGGGTGGCGGCGTGGTAGCCCTTCGCGCGGAACACCTTGGCCGCGGCGGCCATCACCTCGGGCCAGCGACTAGGTCGGGGCACGCACCTGTCCTCTCCACCCGCCCCGGCCCGGGGACCCGGCGGGGACGGACCATCATCCCCGCCGGGCCTGCTCGGCCGACCCTCAGGCCCTGCCGAGGGCCACGTCGGCGAGCTTGAGCCGGCGGGCCATGTGCTGGTTGCGCTGGAACTGCGGCATCACGTACCGGGCGAAGAGCTCCAGCGACCGGTTCCACTTGTCGGTGCTCACCCAGTCGCGGCTGTTGATCAGGAAGGTGCCGAACCCGCCGACGGACTCCTCGATCTCGCGGATCTGCCGGACGCAGTCCTCCGGGCTGCCGATCACCCACGGCAGCTCCTCGGCCATCCACTCGAAGGTGAGCTCGGCGTCGGGCATCTCGATGTCCTTCTTCATCAGCGCGCCCAGCCCCAGCCCCAGCAGGTACTCGTAGGACCGGTGCACCCCCTCGCGGATGTCCTTCATGGCCTGGTTCTTGTCGTCGGAGACGTAGACCTCGCGGCTGATCCGCCAGTTCGCCCGGGCACCCGCCGGGTCGAGCCCGGCCGCGGAGGCCGCCGTCGTCATCGCGTGCGCCTGCTGCTGCAGGTCGGGGGTGAACTCGTTCTTCTCCGCGAGCAGCGGGGCGAAGTACACCGACAGCGGGTTCCAGCCCCGCTCGCCGCACTTGGCGTAGTTGTGCACCCCGGTCAGGCCGGCGATCGCGAACGGCGGCGGGTCCTGGTACGGCCCGACCTGGATCTGCCGGTTCTCGTACTTCCAGTAGACGCCCTCGTAGTCCACCGGGTCCTCGCTGGTCAGCAGCTTCCAGACAATCTCGATGGCCTCGTTCATCCGCGGCGTCGCCTCCTCCGCGGGCATCTGGAACAGCGCCTTGTCGGTGGGCAGACCGCCACCGCCGAACCCGTACTCCAGGCGGCCGTGGGTGAGGTGGTCCAGGAAGGCCAACCGCTCCGCCACGAGGAACGGCTCGTGGTAGGGCAGGTTCACCACGCCGGTGCCCAGCCGGATCCTCGACGTCAGCCCCGACGCCTTGGCGATCATGTACTCCGCCACCGGGACATTCTCGAACCCGCCGGTGTGGTGCTCGCCGATCCAGTACTCGTGGAAGCCCAGCTTCTCGGCCAGCACCACGTCGTCGATGTCCCGGTCGTAGGACAACGTCCAGTTCTCCTGCGGCGGGTGCTCCGGCATGGTGAAGATCCCGAACCTCATGTGCGGCGCTCCTCTGCATCGACGACGCACCCCGGTGGACGCCGTTGGCAAACAGTGAGTCGGAAACGTCCCGCTGTGTCAAGGGTCACACCACCGTGCCGGCCTGCCCAGGGCTGGCTCCATCACGGACCGTGCAGTTCCGAACCCCCTCCGTCGCCGTGCTGGCGCTCGCCCTGGCCACCGCCGCCTGCACCACCGGGGGGACCTCCGCGCCCACGGCGGCGCCGACGACGACCACGGCCGCACCGCTCGGGGCAGCTGGCCACCCGGGTGGTCACGGTGGCGCCGGGCAGCACCGAGGTCACCCCGGTGGCCAACCTGGACAGCATCGCCGTCGACGAGCTGCAGGCCGGCCCGGCCGGCTGGGTGCACCTGATCGCCACGGACTACGCCACGAGCTCACCCCCGGAGCTGCTCCCCCTCGACCTCGGCACCGGTCTGGCCGCCGACCCGGTGGAGCTGTACGACGGGGCGCAGCCGTTCGGCCTCAGCCGTTCCGCCGACGGGGCGCGGCTGCTGGCGTGGGTGGCCTGCGGGCAGGCCGACACCCGGCTGTTCGTGCTGCGGGACTCCTGACCGGGTCAGTCGCCCCCGCCGCCACCACCGCCGCCGTCCGAACCCCCGGAACCGCCGTCCGAGCCGCCGGACCCGCCGTCCGAACCGCCCCAGCCACCGCCGTCGTGGTGACCCGACCCGTGACCGTGGTGGCCGGGGCCGGGGTCGGCGCCGCCGTCCCCACCCCACCGCTGGTCGCCGGCCGCCCCGGTGTACCCGTAGGACGGCGTCGAGTCGCCGACGTAGAAGCCGCTGTCGGGACGTCGCGGCGAGCGGCCGCGCGGGACCGCCCGGCGGGGCTGCGAGCGGAACAGGAGCACCGCGCAGAGCAGGGTCACCAGCGCGACGAAGGTGGCGAACCCGCCGGCGCCGACGTCACCGTCGACGAAGAGCGCGACGGCGGCCGCGGTGAACACGACCGCGGCCAGGGACAGCAGGACCCCGAGGGTCACAGCGAGGGCGCGCACGGCGGTCACTGTGCCGGGTCCGGTCCGGCCGGGCAACGGTGGACCCGTGCCGCCGGCCGGGGGGAGGTGCGCCCGCCGCGGTGCGGGCGGACCTCCGGCGGCGTCAGTGCCGGGTGGTGCCGCAGTCGGTGCAGCGCTTGCGGTGGGTCTCGTTGGTGGTGGGGCAGTTGGCGCAGGTCCAAGCGCCGCGTTCGAGGGTGCGCACGGGGTCCTCCGGGGGATAGGTGTGATCCAGCCCCCATGACGCTAGCCACACATCATGACGAATCCGTGAACTCCGGGTTGACTCCCGGCACACGGTCGCCCCAGCGGTCACCCGCGCTGCAGACCGCCGCACCCACCGGCGCCGCACGCGCAGCCACCGCAGCCGGCCGTGACCGGCGCGGGCTGCGCCGCCACCCTGCGCAGGGCGAGCGCACCGGTCACCGACATGACCCCCGCGGCGAGCACCGCGACGGACACGGCCAGCACCGAGGCCGCCGCCAGCCAGGTCGGTCCGGCCAGCACCGTGCCCGCGGCCAGCGCGACGACGGCGAGCCCGACCGCGAGCGCAGCGCGCACCCGCCGCGCCGGCTCGGCCCGGACGACCAGCGCGACCAGCACCCCGGCCAGCACCACGACGCAGGTCCACGCGGCCACCGCCGGCGGGAAGAACGCGAGCCCGACGGCCACCGCACCGAACCAGGCGGCACCGGCACCGGCCACCGCGGCCGACCGCTCGACCAGCCCGGCCCGGGCCGACCGCAGCAGGGCCACCCCGCGCACCAGGCCGAGGACGCCGAGAGCGGCCAGCAGCAGGCGGACGCCGGTGTCGGCGACCACCACGGCCACGACGGCCAGCACGACCAGCACGACCCCCTGCAGGGCCGACCACGGCCACGAGCGGCGGGCCTGCTCGGGGGTGGCCGAGACGGCGGCGGGGGCGGGACCAGCGGTCGAGGCAGCGGCGGACGACGTCACCACCCCAGTGTCCCCCATCCGCCGGGCGGGCCACCCGACCGTGTGCCACCCTCCGTGCACGGGGGTCCCACAGGTCCAGCACGGAGGTCCACCCATGAGCGCGCAGCAGACCGCCGACCGGGTCGGTCGGTCCGACGCCCTCGAGAACCTGGCGCGGGTCGGGCTCGTCGCGTACGGCATCGTCCACCTGCTCATCGCCTGGCTGTCCCTGCAGCTGGCGTGGGGCGGCGGCGGCGAGGAGGCCTCCCAGTCCGGGGCCCTGCAGACCCTGTCCGAGGAGTCCTACGGCAAGCCCCTGCTCTGGGTGCTCGGCCTCGGGCTGATCGCGCTGGCACTGTGGCAGGCGGCCGAGATCCTGCGGCACACCGGTGGGCTCTCGGGGTCCGGCGACGCGAAGAAGGACGCCGTCGTCGCGATCGTCAAGAGCGGGGCGAAGGTCGTCGTCTACGGCTTCCTGGCGTTCACCACGCTGCGCTTCGCGACCGGCAGCGGCTCGTCCAGCTCCGGCCAGCAGCAGGAGACCACGTCCGGGGTGTTCGGCCTGCCCGGTGGCCGCTTCCTCGTCGGCGTCGCCGCCCTCGTGGTCATCGGGGTGGGCGTCTACCAGGTCGTCAAAGGCGCCAAGAAGACGTTCATGAAGGAGATCGACACCTCCTCGGCCTCCCGGACCGAGGTGCGGACGATCCAGCGGCTGGGCCAGGCCGGCTACCTGGCCAAGGGCGCCGCCTTCGTCGTCGTCGGCGGCCTCCTGGCCTACGCCGCGATCACGTTCGACCCGGAGAAGTCCACCGGCCTGGACGGCGCGATGCACACTATCCTGCAGGCCCCGTTCGGCCAGTGGCTGCTGTCGCTGGTCGCCGTGGGCATCGCCGCGTTCGGCGTCTTCTGCTTCTTCCGCGCGCGCTACCCCCAGCGCACCTGACCCGCGTGCCGTCCCTGCCCCCTGCCGTCACCCGCACCCTGGACCGGCTCGTCGACCGGGTGCCCGACCGGTGGCTGGACCGCGCGCACCGGGCCGTGGAGCACGCCCGGGAGGTCACCGACCACCCGTGGCTGGAACGGCTGGCCCGGGTCGGGCTGGTCGCCTACGGCGCGGTGCACCTGCTGATCGCCTGGCTGGCGTTCACCGTCGCCTGGCGGATCTCCCCCGACGCCGCCGACGCCGACCAGGCCGGCGCGCTGCGGACGGTGTCGGAGTCCCCCGGCGGCCTGGTGCTGCTGTGGGTCATCGGGCTGGGCCTGCTCTCCCTCGCCGTCTGGCAGGCCGGGGAGGTGCTGCGCTGGTGGACCGGCCTGCTGCACCCCGACCGGCGGCTGCACGCGGCGTTCATCTGCGCGAAGTGCCTGGCCAAGGCGGTCGTCTACGGCGCGCTGGCCGTCGTCGCGCTGGTCTTCGCCGTCGGGTCCCGCTACGACGCCACCGAGAGCACGCAGGACCTGACCGACGACCTGCTGGAGATCCCGGGCGGGGCGACCCTGCTGGTGGCCGGCGGCCTGGTCGTGGTGGGCGTCGGTGCCTACCTGGCCTGGCGGGGCTGGACGGCGGGGTTCATGAAGGACGTCGACCTGGACGCCGCCCCGGACCGCTACGAGCCC
>CAFBMQ010000009.1_pt1 | contig 9270 bp, 9 predicted proteins | sample 7268921 | NCBI WGS metagenome assembly CAFBMQ01 (sample SAMEA6814070, study PRJEB35770) | freshwater metagenome | biome: Freshwater; feature: Freshwater reservoir; material: water | place: Czech Republic | collected 2017-05-23 | depth 30m m
AGGGGCAGCACCCCCAGCAGCACCCCGACGGTCGCCTCGGCCGGCACCGCCGCGGCGACCGCGAAGCCCACCGCGCTGGTGACCGCCGCGACGAGCAGGACGGTCCGGCGGCGGTCCTGGGCGGCCGCCCAGGCGGGCAGCAGTGCGGCGCCGGCGATCCCGGCGACGGTCATGCCGGCGATCAGCGGGCCGCCGAGACCGGGCCGGTCCAGGTCGTCGAGCACCGGGTCCAGCCAGGTGGCCACCGCGTTGAAGACGCCCACGCCGACGAAGAGCATGACGGCCAGGCCGACCAGCAGCCGGTCCCGGACCAGCCGCCCGCCCGCGGGTGCAGCGGCGGAGGCGGCGACGGGCCGCGGGGCCACCCGGCGGACCAGGACGACGAACACCGCGGCGACCACCGCCACCGCCACCGCCTCGGCCCGGAGCAACCCGGCCAGCCCGACCGCGTCGACCACGGGCCCGCCGACCAGGGCGGCGACCAGGATGCCGACGAACTGTGCCGCGCTGGCCGCCGAGATGGCCGCGGTGCGGGCGGTGGGGGCGACGTAGCGGACCGCCAGCAGCGCGGTCGCGCCGAGCACCAGCGGCTGGCCGGCCGAGACCAGCAGCTGGCCGGTCAGCACCACGGGGTAGGAGTCGACCCCGGCGGCGCGGACCACGGCACCGGCGGCGGTCAGCACCGCACCGGCCACCAGCGCCGGGACCAGCCTGCGGTCCAGCCACCGCCCGGCGGGCACCGCCAGCAGCACGAAGACCAGCGGGTTCACCGCGGCCAGGTTGGCGATCGCCCCGGTGCCGACCCCGAGGGCGCGCGCCGACTCGTCGGTCACCGGCGCGAAGGTCAGCCACAGCACCTGGGTCGCGGCGACCAGCGCGCAGAAGGCCGCGACGAGGGCGCGTGCCCCGGTCGTCGTCCCGGGTGCGGCTGTGCCTGGTGCAGTCATCCCGGGCTCCTCGCCGTCCGGTGGTGCGCTGGGGGTGACCGACCCGGCACCCGTGGTGACAGTCTCCGTCCTATGGTGCCGCGGTCACCTCGGTGACCTCGAAGGTGCGGGTGGGGGAGACGAACTCCTCCTGCGCCGCGACGGTGAGGATCTCCCGGCTGCCGGCCTCGGCGGTCATCCGCAGCAGGCCGAACACCGAGGACGCCGCGGCACCCAGCGCGCGGGCGGCCGAGCCGGTGGACATCCAGTGCGCCAGGAACAGCGCGGCGATCGCGTCGCCGGCACCGTTGACCGACACCCCCAGCTCGGGGGTGCGCACGCGCCAGGCCCGGCCGCCCTCGGCGGCGAGCAGGTCGACCGCGTCGTCCGGGGTGTCCTCGACGTCCAGGCTGGTCACCAGGACGACCCGGGGGCCGGTGGCCTGCAGCGCGGCGACCGCGTCCAGCACCTGGGGCAGCGTGGTCGTCGTCCGGCCGGTGAGCAGGTCGAGCTCGAAGTGGTTGGGGGTGACGACGTCGGCGACGGGGACGGCGACGTCCCGCATGAACTCGGCGATGCCCGGCCGGACGAACACCCCGCGCCCGACGTCGCCGATCACCGGGTCGCAGCAGTAGACGGCGGCCGGGTTGGCCGCCCGGACCCGGGCGACGGTGCCGACGACGGCGTGCCCGATGTCGGCGGACCCGAGGTAGCCCGAGAGCACCGCGTCGCAGCTGCCCAGCACGCCGCGCGCGGCGATCCCCTCGACCACCTCGTCGACGGCCTGACCGTCGAAGACCCGGCCGGTCCAGGAGCCGTAGCCGGTGTGGTTGGAGAACTGGACGGTGTGCACCGGCCAGACCTCGTGGCCCAGCCGCTGCAGGGGGAACACCGCGGAGGCGTTGCCGACGTGCCCGTAGGCCACGTGGGACTGGATCGAGAGGACGTTCGCCACGGCGGGGGACCCTACTCAGCCGGTGCGGACCGCCGTCACCACCAGGTTGTCGGTGTAGCTGCGGGCGCCGGCGTCGAAGCTCCCGGTGCAGGTGATCAGCCGGAGGACGTCGTCGGCCGTCGCGCCGAACACCGCAGCGGTCGGGAAGGTGTCCTTGGCGACCTGCTCGGTGCCGGTGACCGTGTAGGTGGCCACCGAGCCATCGGCGACGGTGAGCTCCACGGTGTCCCCGGGGGCGAGGTCGCGCAGCTCGTAGAAGACCGCCGGCCCGGCCGTGGAGTCCACGTGTCCCATCACCACCGTCGGGCCACGGGCGCCCGGCCGGCCGCCGGGGGTGAACCAGCCGACGTCGTCGAAGTCGACCGGGACCTCGGCGGTGCCGTCGTCGGCGACCCCGAGACCGATGAGGGACTGCTCGATGCCCAGCGCGGGGATCGACAGCCCGGTCGGCTCGGGCACGGTCGACGGGTCGAGGGACGCCGTCGGGGGAGCCGGTGCCTGGGTCGGGGCCGGGGTGCTCGTGGCGGCGGGTGGCATGGTCGGTGGGGCGGCCGCGGGCTCCGCCGTCCCCGCGCAGGCCGACAGCGCCAGCGCGGCACCGACGACCAGCGCGAGGGGACGGAGCCCGCGGGGGGTCACTGCTGCTGGGCCCGGCGACGCAGGGCCACGGCACCGCCGGCGGCCAGCAGCGCCGCGCCGCCGACGAGGGCCGGCGCCGTGGACGACGGGGTGGACGAGGTGGCCGACGCCGTCCCGCCGGCGCCGGTCTCGACGCCGCCGACCGGGATCTCGACCAGCTGGCCGCGGACCGCTCCGGCGGCGAAGGCGCTGGTGTGGGTGTCGGTGAAGAACGCCGAGGGGTTCGCCTCGATCTGGTCGAGGGTGAAGCCCTGCCCGGTGTCGGTGCCCTGCGGGGCGACCCCGGTGGTGAAGGGGCCCTGCAGGCAGCCGGAGCTCACCAGGGTGCCGCTGCCGTCGTCCTCCGGGTTGGGGAAGGCGATCCGCGGCGGGCCGGCCTGCCCGGCGGCGGCCTCGTGGATGTGCGTCGCGGTCTTGGCCGGCGACTGGTAGGGCGGGGTGACCCCGGTGAGGCTGATGTCGTAGCAGATCACCTCGGTGTCGGAGTTGATCCGGTAGGTGAACGTGCCGCTGGCGCCGGGCTCGCCGGGGGTGGCCACGCCGTCGTTGTTGATCACCATGTCCGGCGTCGCCATCGCGGTGAAGGCGCTGGTGAAGGTGGCCGGCTCGGCGACCTCGGTCTCGGCGGACGCCGGGCCCACGGCGGTGAGGGCGAGGGCGCCGGCCGCGCCGGTGACGACGGCGGTGCGGAGGAGGGCGGTGCGGGTACGCGTGCGGGACATCATCGGGCTCCTGTGCTCGGTGGTCGCTGTCCCCGGGGGATACGTCGCCCGCCCGCGGTGCGTTCACCGCCGCCTCACAGATCCGAGGTGACCACCACGGCGCCGCTGCTGTCGAGCACCTGGAACCCGGTGGCGTCCTCGCGCAGCACCGAGCTGTTGAGGTTGCAGTCCAGCTGCGCCGGGCCGACGCCGAGGAACTCCCCGGCCGGCACCGTGCCGCCGTCGTCCTCGGTGACCTGCACCCGGTACACCTCGCCGGCGGTGAAGCCCTCGCCGTGCAGCCGCACCTCCATGCCCCAGGTGTGCGGGACGACGTCGGCGGTCGCGGCGACGTCGGGCGCGGACACCTGGACGGCGACCGCCTCCAGCGGAGGCGCGTCGGGCACCGGGCGGACCAGCCAGCCCACCCCGAAGGCCGCCGCAGCGATACCGGCCGCGGCGACCGCGCCGACCCACCGCCGTCGGCCGGGGCGGGCCTGCCCGGCGGCCTGCTCGGCCGCGATGCCAGCCAGCACCCGGTCGCCCAGCCCGGGCGGGGGAGCCGGCACCTCGTCGAGCCGGTCGGGGTCGACGTCGGCCAGCCGGGCGCGCAGCGGGGCCAGGGCGGCCAGCTCGGCCCGGCACGCGGCACAGCCGTCCACGTGGGCCCGGACCGCGGCCCGCTCGTCGGCGGTGCCGTGGCCCAGCGCGTAGACCCCGAGCTGCTCGCGCAGCTCCCGGTGCTCGTTCACGGCTCCACCCCCATCTCCTCCATCGCCAACCGCAGCGCCTTCAACCCGTAGAAGACCCGGCTGCGCAGTGTGCCCACCGGGATGCCCAGCTCCGCAGCCACCTCGGCGTGCGGGCGGCCGCGCAGGTGGGTCTGCACGATCGCTGCCCGGTGGTCGGCCCCGAGCCGGCCCAGCGCCTCCTCGACCACCCAGGCGTCGACCAGCCGCTCGTCCAGCTCGACCTCGACCGGGACCTCGGTGCCGACGTCGTCGGTGAGCTGCCGCTGCCACGGCCGGACGGCGAACCGGCGGGTCTCGTCGACCACCACGTTGCGGGCGGTGGCGAACAACCAGGTCCGCAGGCTGGCCAGCAGCGGGTCGTAGGAGTCCGCGGCGCGCCAGGCCCGCAGGAACACCTCCTGGACGACGTCCTGCGCGGCTCCCTCGTCGCCGAGCTGGCGCAGCGCCAGGCGGTACAGCTCGGCCCCGTGCGCGGCGTAGGCGGCCCGGGCGTCGAAGGTCTCCACCGGCTCGTCGACCGACCGCAGCCGTCGTGTCCGCACCCGACCGACCATGCCCTGCCTCCTCCCGTGGACGTCCCCGTGGGGGATACGGCTGCCGCGGCGCCGGCGTTCACCGTGCCGCTACCCGATGGCAGTCACAGGGTGGTCACGATCCGGCCGTGTGCTACCGATAGTGCGGGCATGAGCGCTCACGCAGCCTCCGTCGGACACCCCGGGCGATGCCCGCACTGGTCCGACCCCGCGCACCAGGCCGCGATCACGGCGGCGTACGACTCCCTGTGCGAGGCCCTGACCGGGCCGGTCGCCACCCTCCGCCTCGTCGGCGCACGGTCGCCGCTGGTGCCCCCGGCCCACCGGGTCCGCGAGCTGGGCCGGCTGGCGAAGGCCAGCCAACTGCCCGCCCGCGCGGCCCTGCTGCGCTGGGGAGCACTGCCGCCGGCCGTGCGGCACGACCTCCTCGACGCCTGGTTCGGCCGCGCCGCCTAAGGCCTCGTCGCAGGGCCCCACGGCGCGCGGAGCGTGTCGTGGGGGGCGACGAGGTCCTTCTAGGCGTCGATGACGACGGGGATGATCATCGGGCTGCGGCGGCCGTTGCGGTGCGCCCAGGTGGCCACCGCGCGGGTGATGAGCTGCTCGAGCTGCAGCGCGCCGCCGACGCCCTCCTCGGCCGCCTTGGCCAGCGCCTTCTCGATCAGCGGCACCACGGTGTCGAAGGTGCCCTCGTCGTGCACGAAGCCGCGGGCCAGGAAGTCCGGCGCCTCGGCCAGCAGGCCGGTGTCGGCGTCGACGATGGCGACCACCGTGATGACGCCCTCCTCGGCCAGGTTGCGCCGGTCCTTGAGCGAGGCCTCGGTGGCCCCGCCGACCGTCGCGCCGTCGACGTAGACGTTGCCGGCGCTGACCTTGCCGGTGATCCGGACCTTGCCGCCCACCAGGTCGACGACGTTGCCGTCCTCGGCCAGCACGACCCCGCGGGGGTGCACGCCGGTCTTGATCGCCAGCTCGCCGTTGGCCTTGAGGTGGCGCCACTCGCCGTGCACCGGCATGACGTTGCGCGGCTTGACGATGTTGTAGCAGTAGACGAGCTCGCCGGCGCTGGCGTGGCCGGAGACGTGCACCTTGGCGTTGCCCTTGTGCACCACGTTGGCGCCCCAGCGGGTGAGCTCGTTGATGATCCGGTAGATCGCGTTCTCGTTGCCCGGGATCAGCGAGCTGGCCATCAGGACGGTGTCGCCCTCGGAGATGCGGATGACGTGGTCGCGGTTGGCCATCCGGGACAGCGCGGCCATCGGCTCGCCCTGCGACCCGGTGCAGATGACGCACACCTGGTCGGCGGGCAGCTTGTCCATCTGCTTGAGGTCGACGACCAGGCCCTGCGGCACGTCGAGGTAGCCCAGCTCGCGGGCGATGCCCATGTTGCGGACCATCGAGCGGCCGACGAAGGCCACCTTGCGGCCGTGAGCGTGCGCGGCGTTGAGCACCTGCTGGATGCGGTGCACGTGGCTGGCGAAGCTGGAGACGATGACCCGCTTGGGCGCGGTGCGGAACACGGTGTCGATGGCGGGGACGAGGTCGCCCTCGCTGAGGGTGAAGCCGGGGACCTCGGCGTTGGTGGAGTCGGTGAGGAAGAGGTCGACCCCCTCCTCGCCGAGCCGGGCGAACCCGCGCAGGTCGGTGATCCGCTGGTCCAGCGGGAACTGGTCCATCTTGAAGTCACCGGTGTGCAGGACCATCCCGGCCGGGGTGCGGATGGCCACGGCCAGCGCGTCGGGGATCGAGTGGTTGACCGCGAGGAACTCGGTGTCGAAGGGGCCCAGCGGCAGCCGCTCGCCCTCGGCGACCTGCCGGAGCACCGGCTTGATCTTGTGCTCCTCGAGCTTGGCCGAGATGAAGGCCAGCGTGAGCTTGGACCCGACCAGCGGGATGTCGCGGCGCTCGCGCAGCAGGTAGGGCACGCCGCCGATGTGGTCCTCGTGGCCGTGCGTGAGCACGATCGCCTCGATGTCGTCCAGCCGGTCCCGGATGGAGGTGAAGTCGGGGAGGATGACGTCGACGCCGGGCTGGTGCTCCTCGGGGAACAGCACGCCGCAGTCGACGACCAGCAGCTTGCCGGCGTGCTCGAAGACCGTCATGTTGCGGCCGATCTCGCCGAGCCCGCCCAGCGCGACGATCCGCAGGCCCCCCTCCGGGAGGGGCGGCGGGGTCTTCAGCTCGGGGTGCGTGCGGCTCATGGGTGCCACGCTACGGGGCCCCACCGACAGGACCGGCTGCGGCTCGGGTCAGGAGGCGGACGGTGACGACACGCGGGGCTCGAGCAGCACCACCGGGATGCGTCGTCGGGTGCGCCGCTGGTACTCCACGTACGAGGGGAACGTGCCGCAGGCCAGCGACCACCAGGCCGACCGCTCGGCCCCGCTGACCTCGCGGGCCCGCAGGTCCAGCCGCAGGTCGCCGTCGCGCAGCTCGACGTCGGGGGAGGCCAGCACGTTGGCGTACCAGTGCGGGTGCGCCGGCCCGCCGCGGGTCGAGGCGACCGCCGCGTAGACCCCGCGCATCTCGACCCGCATCAGCGGGGTCTTGCGCACCAGACCGGTGCGCCGCCCTCGGTGGGTGAGCAGCACGACCGCCCGCCCGCCGAACGCCGTCCCGGTGTCCTCGATGTGGGCGACCTCGTCGGCCACCCACGGCACCGGGCTCGGCGCGTACTCCCCGTCGACGGCCACGACGAGCAGTCTGCCCGGCGGTCCGGCGGACGCACGACCGTCCGTGCCGGCCGCCCGGGCGGTCTCACCCGTGCGGGGCAGCGGGGACACCGCCGGACACCCGGGGTCGCTACCGTTCCCCCCGATGAGCAGCGGTCCCGACCCGGAGACACCGGGTGGCCCGGTCACCGAGGTCGTGCGCGGCCCGGTGGCCCGGTGGTGGCGGCCCGTGCTGGGCGGGGTCCTCGCGGTGGGCACCGTGGTGGTCCTCGTCGTCTTCTGGCAGTCCGTCGTCGGCTGGTTCGAGACGCTCGCGGGCACCGACCTGCGCTGGGCGTTCGCCGCGGCCGCCGTCCAGCTGCTGTCGATGCAGTGCCTGGTCTGGCAGCAGCAGCTGCTGCTGCGCTCGGGCGGCGGGGTCGCCCCGCAGGGGAGCCTGACCGCGACGGTCTACGGCGGCAACGCGATCGCCGTCGGCCTCCCGCTCGCCGGGTCGGCGGCCAGCGTGGCCTACGCCTTCCGCCGGATGCGCGACCTGGGCAACAGTGCCGTGCTGGTCAGCTGGACCCTGGCGGTGTCCGGGGTGTGCTCGACGGTCGCGCTGGCCGCCGTCGTGGCGGTGAGCTCGGCGGCCACCGGGAGCACGGCCGGCGCGGTGGTGGCCTCGGTCGCGTCGGTCGCCGCCGTCGTCCCGGTCCTGACCCTGCTGGCCGTCACCCGCAGCCCCGAGGCCAAGCACCTGGTGGTCAAGCTGCTGATGGCCGTGCTGGCCCCGCTCTCGCGGTGGTTCAAGGTGCTGCGCCCGGCGGTGGTGGGCCCGGCCGTCGAGGACGCGCTGACCTCGCTGGGGGCCATCCGCCCCGGGGTGCGGAACGCGTCGGCCGCCGGGCTGCTGGCCCTGGCCAACTGGGTGCTGGACGCGGTCACCCTCGGCCTCGCCGCGCTCGCGGTCGGGTCGGGGCTGCCCTGGCAGGGCGTCGTGCTGGCGTGGGCGGCCGGGGCGCTGGTGTCCTCGACCCGGTTGACCCCCGGCGGCATCGGTGTGGTCGAGGCGGCGCTGGCCTCGGCGCTGGTCGCCGCGGGCATGCCGGCCGCCCAGGCGGTGCCCGTCGTGGTCGTCTACCGGTTGGTCAGCCTGTGGTTGCTGGCGGCGGTGGGCGCGCTGTGCCTGGTGCTGGCGCCGCGACCGGTGCACCCTGCGGAGGGGTGATCGCGTCGGGTGGGACGCTGGGCACGGACAGACGCAGGTTTCGCAGAGCAGTCGAGTGCAGGAGCAGGGCATGCCGCAGGGGTTCGTGAAGTGGTTCAACGCCGAGAAGGGGTTCGGTTTCATCGGACCCGACGACGGCGGTGAGGACGTCTTCGTGCACTTCTCGGCCATCGAGGAGTCCGGTGGGTTCCGCAGCCTGGACGAGGGCGCGCGGGTCGAGTACGAGGCCAGCCCGGGCCAGCGCGGCCTGCAGGCCGACCGGGTGAGCCCGCTGGGCGGGCCGCCGGTGCAGGTCGACCGCTCGCAGTCCCGCGAGCCCCGCCGCGACGACCGGCGTGATGACCGTCGCGAGGAGCGCGCGCCCCGCCGCGAGGCTCCCCGCCGGGAGGCCCCGCGCCGCGAGGCGCCCCGGGCGTCCGCCCGTGGCGGCGCCGAGGGCACCGTGCAGTTCTTCAACTCCGAGAAGGGGTTCGGCTTCATCACCCCGGACGACGGCGGCGACGACGTCTTCGTGCACTTCTCCGCGATCGCCGACGACGGCGGCTACCGCTCCCTCGAGGAGGGCCAGCGCGTGCTGTTCGAGGCCGCGCAGGGTGACCGCGGGCTGCAGGCGACCCACGTCGAGCCCCTCGCCGGTGGCGGTGGCGGCCAGGACGCCGGGTACGACGGTGGCGGGTACGACGGCGGCGGCGCGGCCGGCTCGGGCCTGCCCCAGGCCACCGTGCGCTTCTTCAACGCCGAGAAGGGCTTCGGCTTCCTCCAGCCCGACGACGGCGGGGACGACGTCTTCGTGCACTTCTCCGCGATCGCCGTCGACGGCGGCTACCGCTCCCTCGACGAGGGCCAGCGCGTGGAGTTCGAGGCAGCCCAGGGCGACCGCGG
>CAFBMQ010000010.1_pt1 | contig 9134 bp, 10 predicted proteins | sample 7268921 | NCBI WGS metagenome assembly CAFBMQ01 (sample SAMEA6814070, study PRJEB35770) | freshwater metagenome | biome: Freshwater; feature: Freshwater reservoir; material: water | place: Czech Republic | collected 2017-05-23 | depth 30m m
GAAGAAGCGCTCGACCGGTCCCCACGGACCGCCCAGGTAGCGCCACAGGCCCAGGCCCACCGCGGGCACCCGGTATGGGGTGAACCCGGCTGCCAGATCCGCGTGCAGGGCACGGGCCACCTCGGGCGCGACCTTGTTCTGCACCGTCACGTGCGGGTGCCGCCACTGCGCGTCCTGCCGGGTCAGCCACGGTGCCCAGGACCGGGCCAGCGCCGTCCGCAGGTCGGTGACGTCGTCCGAGCGCAGGTCGAACGCGACCCCGCCGCCGAGCAGGCGCAGCCCGGACACCTCGACGTCGAACCCCGGCCGGTCGGCCGCGGCCGCCAGGTCGGCCCGGACGGCGTCCTCGTGCTCGCCGGGCACCGCGTGGAACAGCGTGACGTGGGCGGCGAGGTGGTTGCGGTCGGCCGGGAAGTGCCGCTCGCGCAGCCCGTCGAACCGCTGCTGGGCCTCGGCGTCCAGCAGCAGCGTGACGACCAGGGGCTGCACCGGGGCTCAGTCGAGGATGGCGCGGGCGCCCTTGCCGAGCACGGTCACGCCGCCGGCGCTCACGTGGTAGCGCGAGCGGTCGGCCTCGTGATCGACCCCGATCCGGGCGAACGGCGGGACGACGACGTTCTTGTCCAGGATCGCCCGGCGGACCACCGCGCCCTCGCCGATGTGGACGCCGTCCATGAGCACGCTGTCCTCGACGCTGCTGGAGCCGTCGACCCGCACCCCCGGGCTGACCACGGACCCGCGGACGGACCCGCCGGCGATGATCACCCCGGCGCTGACCATGGAGTCCTCGGCGCGGCCGCCCAGCACGAACTTCGCCGGCGGCAGCTGCGGGGGCAGCGTGTAGATCGGCCACCGGTCGTTGTAGAGGTTGAACACCGGGGAGACCGACCGCAGGTCCATGTGCGCGTCGTAGTAGCTGTCCATGGTGCCCACGTCGCGCCAGTAGCCGTGGTCGCGCTCGGTCGCGCCGGGGACGACGTTGGTGGAGAAGTCGTACACCCACGCCTCGCCCTTGTCGGCCAGCATCGGCATGATCGAGCCGCCCATGTCGTGCACGGAGGCGTCGTCCTCGGCGTCGGCGCGCAGCGCCTCCAGCAGCGCCTCGGTGGTGAACACGTAGTTCCCCATCGACGCGAAGCTCTCCTCCGGGGAGTCGGGCAGGCCCGGCGGGTCGGCCGGCTTCTCCAGGAAGCCCTTGACCTTGCCGTCGGCGTCGGCGTCGATGACGCCGAACTCGGTGGCCTCGTGCCGCGGCACGCGCAGCCCGGCGACGGTCACGCCGGCCCCGGTCTGCAGGTGCTGGTCGATCATCTGCGCGGGGTCCATGCGGTAGACGTGGTCGGCACCGAAGACGACGACGATCTCGGGCCGGGCGTCGTGGATCAGGTTCAGCGACTGGAAGATGGCGTCGGCGCTGCCGGTGAACCAGCGCGGCCCGAGGCGCTGCTGGGCGGGCACCGGGGTGATGTAGTTGCCCAGCAGGCTGCTCATCCGCCAGGTGGTGGTGATGTGCCGGTCCAGGCTGTGGCTCTTGTACTGCGTCAGCACGGCGATCTGCCGGATCTCGGCGTTGACGAGGTTGGAGAGCACGAAGTCGACCAACCGGTAGTTGCCCCCGAAGGGCACCGCCGGCTTGGCCCGGTCCTGGGTGAGCGGGGAGAGGCGCTTGCCCTCTCCACCAGCCAGGACGATGCCGAGTACCCGCGGGCTGCCACGCATGTGGTGAACCTAACGGCTACCCCGGCCAGGTGCGCACCCGGTGCCATGCTGTCCGCGTGAAGCTCAGCCGCGCACTCCCCCGCAGCGCCGCGATCGAGGCCGCCCGCCGGGCCGCCGACCTCGCCGTGGCGCGCTGCCTGGTCGACCTGCGGGCCGCCGTCGAGCTCGACCGCGGCACCGACGAGGCGCTCGTGGTCTTCCGGCTGCAGCGCAGCGGCGACGCCCTGGGCCTCGCAGGCGTGGACGTCGTCGCCGGTGGCCGAGCGCGCACGCTGACCCCGGTGGGCCCGCAGCTGGCCGACTGGACCGCCCTCTACGGCGACCTGCTGGAGAGCATCGGCCGCTGGACCGGCACCCCCTGCCCCGAGGGCCTGGTCGTCGCCCTCCGCCGCGGCAGCGCCGACCTGGTCGGCTACCCGGGCGAGCACTGCGACCACTGGGACGGCGGCCCGGACCTGGCCGTCGAGCACCCCGCGCCCGACCCGATGGCCGGCTGGCACGAGCCCCCGTACCCCGAGTGCTGCGCGGCCCACCGGGTGCACGCCGCCCTCGAGGAGCTCGGCGCACCGGTCCCCTCGGTCCGCGGCGACTTCGACTGCGACGACCCCCAGGACTGATCCCGGTTCCCCGGGGGCCCGCGACATCTAGGGTTCGGCCCATGCGCGTGGGAGTCGTCACCAGGGAATGGCCGCCGGACGTCTACGGAGGGGCCGGGGTGCACGTCGAGCACCTCGTGGCCGCGGTGCGCGGGCTCGCCGACGGACCCGAGCTCGACGTGCACTGCTTCGGCGGGCCGCGCGAGGACGCCACCGCGCACGCCGTCCCGGCCGGGCTGGCCGAGGCCAACGGCGCGCTGCAGGCCGTCGGCGTGGACGTCGAGATCGCCGCCGCGCTGGCCGGGGCCGACCTGGTGCACTCGCACACCTGGTACGCCAACCACGCCGGCCAGCTGGCCTCCCTGGTGCACGGCATCCCGCACGTGGTGACCGCGCACTCCTTGGAGCCGCGCCGGCCGTGGAAGGCCGACCAGCTCGGTGGCGGGTACCGGCTGTCCTCCTGGGTCGAGCGCACCGCCTACCTGGCCGCCGACGCGGTCATCGCGGTCAGCAACGGCATGCGCACCGACGTGCTGGACGCCTACCCCGAGCTGGACCCGGAGAAGGTCCTGGTCGTCGGCAACGGGGTGGACGCCGGGGCCTACCGGCCGATCCACGACGACGACGTCGTCCGCTCCGTGGGCGTGGACCCCGACCGGCCCTACGCCCTGTTCGTCGGCCGGATCACCCGGCAGAAGGGGCTGGTCCACCTGCTGGCCGCGGCCGAGCAGCTGCCGCCCGAGGCCGGGCTGGTGCTGTGCGCCGGCGCCGCGGACACCCCGGCCGAGCGGCAGCAGGTCGCCGACGCGGTGGCCCGGCTGCAGCAGCAGCGCACCGGCGTGGTCTGGATCGAGGAGATGCTGCCGCGCCAGAAGCTGGTCCCGCTGATCACCGGCGCCACGGTGTTCGTCGTCCCGTCGGTGTACGAGCCGCTGGGCATCGTCAACCTGGAGGCCGCCGCGTGCGGCACCGCCGTGGTCGCCTCGGCCGTGGGCGGCATCCCGGAGGTCGTCGACGACGGCCGGACCGGGTTGCTGGTGCCCTACGACGAGGCCGACCCGGCCGCGTTCGCCGCCGGTCTCGCGGCCCGGATGACCGAGCTGCTGGCCGACCCCGACCGGGCCGCCGGGATGGGCGCGGCCGGCCGGGACCGGGTGCTCGCGGAGTTCGGCTGGCCGGCGATCGCCGAGCAGACCGTCGCGGTCTACCAGCGGGTCCTGGCCGCGCGCAGCTAGCCCCGGGTCAGACCGCCGCCGTCCCGATCAGGCCCTTGCGGGTGACCAGCCCGGCCAGCTGGTCCTCGGTCAGCCCCTCGGTGCCCTCGGGACGGCGCGGCAGCACCATGTACCGGGACTCCGCCGAGGCGTCCCAGACCTCGATCCGGGTGCCGGCGGGCAGGTCGAGGCCGAACTCGGCCAGGACCGACCGCGGGTCCCGGACGACGCGGGAGCGGTAGGCCTCGGACTTGTACCAGCTGGGCGAGGGCCCCAGCAGCGCGATCGGGTAGCAGCTGCACAGCGTGCAGACCAGCACGTGGTGCTCGTCGGGTCCGTTGGCCACGACCTTCAGCCGCTGCTCCTGCAGGCCGCCGGCCATGGACAAGCCGACCTCGGGCAGCGCGGCGTTCGCGTCGGCCAGCAGCCGGTCGCGGAAGCCGTCGTCCACCCAGGCCCGGGCGACCACGCGGGCGCCGTTGGCCGGCGTCCCGCCCGCCGCGAACTCGTCGATCCGGGTGTCGATCTCCCCCGCGTCCAGCAGACCGCGGGACTCCAGCAGCGCCTCGACGTGCCGGACCCGGGCCGAGATCAGCGAGCTGCCGTGGTCGTCGCTCACGCGGGCCCCTCCGGGTCGTGGTCGAGGTGGTCGTGCCAGAGCTCGACGGTGACCCCGTGGTCGCCGTCGCCGAACAGGTCCCGGGCGGCGAACCGCACGTGGTAGACCGGCTGGGCCGGGACGTCGAGTCCGCGGGCCCGGTCGTCGGCCAGCGGGTGCGACCCGGCCACCTGGACGACGGTGCCCGTGGCGCCCCGGGCGTAGCGGGGCAACCGGGTGTGCCCGGCCGGGTCGGCGGTCCGGGTCCGCACCCGGTCCCCGGGCACGTAGGCGGTCACGGCTCCAGCTCCCCGGGCGCCGCGACGCCCTTCTCGACCAGCAGCGTGCTGATCGCGGCGAACCAGCGCTCGTAGTAGGAGGACCCCAGGAACTGCGCCACCGGCAGCCGCTCCTGCGCGTCCCGGAACTCGTCCAGGTTGTAGACCCCGCGCTTGATCAGCGCCCCGTTGAGCGCGAAGACGTGGGCCTCCCAGTCCTCGTGGAACCGGGGTTCGTCCGGCTCCTCCACGATCGCGGGGAACCCGGCCATGCCACCGACGTCGTTGATCCGGCTCACGCGACCGTCCTACCACGGGACGCAGACGGCGACCGGCTGCGTTGCACCCGGCATGGACGACGTCGGGCTCTCCCTGCTGGACCGCACCCGCACCCGGGTGGGCAGCAGCGACGCCGACGCGATCGGGCACACCGTGGAGCGGGCGCGGCGGGCCGAGGCGCTGGGCTACGACCGGTTCTGGGTGGCCGAGCACCACGGCGTGCCCGGGGTGGCCGGGTCGGCGCCGGCCGTGCTGCTTGCGGTGCTGGCCGGGGCCACCTCGCGGATCCGGCTGGGGTCGGCCGGCGTGATGCTGCCGCACCACCAGCCCCTCGTCGTCGCCGAGCAGTTCGCCACCCTGGCCGCGGTGGCACCGGGCCGGGTCGACCTGGGCGTGGGCCGCTCCCCCGGCTTCACCGCCCCGGTGCGCCGGGCGCTGCGCCAGCACGACACCGACTTCGCCGCCGACGTCGCCGAGCTGCGCGCCCACCTGGCCGGCACCGCGGAGATCACCGCGCACCCGCGGCCGGCCGCACCCGTGCCGGTGTTCGTGCTGGCCACCGGGCACGGGCTCGAGGTCGCCGCGCAGCTGGGCCTGCCGGTCGTCGTCGGCGGCCCCGTGCTGGACGACCCCGACGCGCTGGACCGGTACCGGCAGGCCTTCGTGCCCTCGCCCGCGCAGCCGGCGCCGTGGGTCGGGGTGTCCGCGGACGTGCTGGTCGCCGGGACCGCCGCCGACGCCCGCCGGCTGGCGCTGCCCGAGGCCTGGGCGATGGCGCAGGCCCGGACGACGGGCACCTTCCCTGCCCTGCAGCCGGTGGACTCGATCGGGGCGATGACCCCGGCGCAGCGGCGGTACGTCGAGCAGTCCCGGGCGATCACCGGCACACCGGCCCAGGTGGCCGAGCAGGTCGGTGAGCTGGTCGACCGGACCGGCGCGGCGGAGCTGGTGGCCTCCTCCAGCACGTACGACCGCGGCGCCCTGGCCGAGTCCGACGCGGCCCTGGCCGAGCTGCTCAGCCGTGCAGCGTCGCCCGTGCCCGGCTGAGCCCGGCACCGTCCGGGGCCCGCAGCACAGGGATGGTGCCCAGCCGGTCGACCACCGGACCGCCGACCGCGGCGTCGACCAGCAGGATCTCCGCGACCCGGTCGGGGTGGGCGGTGGCGAACTCCTCGTACAGCGCGGGGTCGTGCTCGCCGGTGTCCCCGACGAGCGTCCAGTCCACCCCGGGCATGTCCTCCGCCAGCCGCAGCAGCGACCCGCGCTTGTGCGCCTGCCCGTCCCGGAACCACCGGTCGGGCTGCAGGCCCCAGTCGGTGAGCAGCAGCGCCCCGGGCGGGACCCCGTTGCGCTCGAGGAACGCGGACAGCGGGCCGATGAGGTTCCACGGCCCGTTGGACAGGTACAGCACCGGCACGTGCTCGCGGCCGGCGGTGAGCTCGCGCAGCAGGTCGGCCATCCCCGGCACCGCGCGCCGGTTCCGGCTGCGCTGCACGAACGTCCGGTAGGCCGCGCGCAGCGGGTGCGCGATCTCGGTGACCAGCACGGTGTCGTCGATGTCGCAGACCACGCCGCGGTGCGCGTCGATCGAGGCCAGGTGCAGCGGGGCGGTGGCCGACCGTCGTCCGGTCCCCATCCGCACCGGCACCGACGGGCGGCCGGTCAGCGGGTCCGGCACCTCCAGGACGGCGTCCAGCAGCCCGTCGTCGTCGCTGGTGAGCTGCTGCCGGACACCGGCGACCTCCACGTCCACCCCGGTGCGCGGCGCCTCCAGGGTGAGGAAGCGCTGCCAGCCGGGGATCCGCAGCCGGGACTCCGGGTGGGTGCCGGCCGGCGCGAGCAGCACCCGGCCGAGCACCCGCACCCGCCCGCCGCTGCCGTACCCCGGGTACGGGATGGCCACCGGCGTCCAGCCGAAGCCCCGGGCGATCCGGGACGCGAGGTCGCGCAGCCCGGTCTCCAGCCGGTAGGCCGCGGTGATCGCCCGGCTCACCGGCAGAACTCCGTGACGGCCGCGGCGACCTCTGCCGGGGCGGAGAAGACCAGCCCGTGCGGCCCGCCGGGGACCACCTGCAGCCGGCCCTGGGGCAGCACGGCGGCCAGGTCCTCGCACCAGCGCTGGCCGGCGACGGGGTCGCGGCTACCGCGCAGCACCAGCGCCGGGACGTCGACCGCGCCCATCGACTGCTCCTCCGGACGCCGGAGCGCGTGCCGCAGCACGGCGACCATGGTCAGCGGCCCGGCGCGCAGGTAGTCCACGACGGCGACGAGCAGCAGCGCCGGCCGCTCCCGCGGGGCGTCGCGCAGCAGCCGCCAGGCCTGGCCGACCCAGGTGGGCGCGGACGGGTCCCGCGTCGGGCCGACCAGGACCAGGTGCCGGACCCGCTCGGGCCGCGCCCGGACGGCGGCAGCGACCACCTGCGCACCCAACGAGTGCCCGACCAGGTCGACCTCGTCGAGCCCGACGGCGTCCAGCCACCGGTTGAGCGCGTCGGCCAGCCCGGTGATGCCCAGCGCGCGACCACCCCCGCGGGTGCGGCCGTACCCGGGCAGGTCGGGGGCGAAGGTGCGCCGGTCGCGGCCCAGCAGGCGCAGCGCCGGCACCATCGACCGGCCCGACATGCCCAGCCCGTGCACCAGGACCAGCGGACGGCCGCCGGTCCCGGACTCGCGGTGGTGCACCCGGACGGTGCGCCCGGTGCGCAGCTCGACGGGGGTCCACACGTCGGCCGGCACCTGCGCACCGTATGTCCTCCTACCGTGGGCGGCATGGCGCGCGTCGTGGTGGTGGGGGCCGGGCTCGGCGGACTGGCCGCGGCCGCGCGGCTGGCGGCGGCCGGGCACGCGGTGACGGTGCTCGAGCAGGCGCCGGAGGTGGGCGGGAAGCTGGGCTGGTTCGCCCGCGACGGGCACGGCTTCGACACCGGCCCCTCGCTGGTCACGCTGCCCCAGGTCCTCCGCGACCTGTTCGCCGCCACCGGCGCACCGCTGGACGACGTCCTGGACCTCGTCCGGCTCGACCCGGCGGTCACCTACCGCTTCGCCGACGGCTCCCGCTTCGCCGTCCCCGGTGACCTGGCGGGGGTGCGCGAGGTCCTGGGGCCGGAGTGGTCGGCGCTGCTGGACCGGGCCGGGGACATCTGGCGGGCCACCGAGCAGCCGTTCCTGCGGTCCCCGCTGCAGGGCGCCCGCACGCTGGCCCGGCTGGCCCGCTCCGCCGACGACGTCCGCACCGTCGCCCCGTGGTCCTCGCTGCGCGGGCTCGGCGCGCAGTACCTCACCGACCCCCGGCTGCGGGTGCTGCTGGACCGGTACGCCACCTACTCCGGCTCCGACCCGCGCCGGGCCCCGGCCGCGCTGGCCACCGTGCCCTGGGTGGAGCAGGCGTTCGGGTCCTGGTACGTCCGCGGCGGGCTGCGCCGGCTGGCGCTGGCCGTCGCCGAACGGGCTGCGCAGTGCGGCGCTGTCGTCCGCACGTCGACCCCGGTCACCCGGGTGCTCGTCGAGGGCGGCCGGACGACGGGCGTGCAGCTGGCCGGCGGTGAGCGGGTGCCCGCCGACGCGGTGGTCGTGAACGCCGACGCCACCGCCCTCTACGACCGCCTGCTGCCCGCCGACGCCCCGGTGCGCCGGGCCCGGGCGACGCTGGCCCGGGCGACGCCGTCCTCGTCGGGCTTCGTGCTGCTGCTCGCGCTGCGCGGCCGGACGCCGGACCTGGCCCACCACACGGTGCTCTTCCCCGACGACTACGACGCCGAGTTCGACGGCCTGTTCACCGACCCCCGGCCGCTGGCCGACCCCACGGTCTACGTCAGCGCCCCCGACGACCCGGCCACCCGACCCGACGAGGACAGCGAGTCGTGGTTCGTGCTGGTCAACGCACCCCGGCACGAGCCCGGCCGCGGCGTGGACTGGGACGCCCCCGGCCTGGCCGACTCCTACGCCGACCGGGTGCTCGCCGTCCTCGCCCGCCGTGGCCTCGACGTGCGCGACCGCATCCGGTGGCGCGAGGTGCGCACGCCGGCCGACCTGGGCCGGGCCACCGGCAGCGTGGGCGGGTCGATCTACGGGACGTCGTCCAACGGCGCCCGCGCTGCCTTCCTGCGGCCGGCCAACGCCTCCCCGCTGCCGGGGCTCTACCTGGTCGGCGGCAGCGCCCACCCCGGCGGCGGGCTGCCGCTGGTCACGCTGTCGGCGGAGATCGTCGCCGGCCTGGTCGGCCCGGCCTGACCCCGCGCCGCGCCTAGGCCCTCGCCGCGCCCAGCCCCAGCACCGCGGCCAGCCCCAGCGCGCTGCGCGGGGCGTATGGGGTCCGCCACAGCCCGCCGTGCGCGGCGGCGTAGGCCTCGTCCTGCCACGGCAGGTCGTGCCGGGGCCCGCCGTCGGTGTGCAGGTCGTGCACCAGCAGCGCGGCCATCAGCACGTTGGACGTCGCCGGCTCGAACACCTC
>CAFBMQ010000011.1_pt1 | contig 8860 bp, 5 predicted proteins | sample 7268921 | NCBI WGS metagenome assembly CAFBMQ01 (sample SAMEA6814070, study PRJEB35770) | freshwater metagenome | biome: Freshwater; feature: Freshwater reservoir; material: water | place: Czech Republic | collected 2017-05-23 | depth 30m m
CGCGCCGGTGTCGGCGTCGCGGACCAGGGCGCCGTAGCCGGCCGGTCCCGGGTTGCCCCGGGACCCGCCGTCGGCCTCCACGACCAGCCGGCGGCTCACAGCCCCGACTCGGCGGTGCGGACCAGGATCCGGTTGCAGTTCTCGCAGCGCAGCACCGTGTGCGGGTCGGCGTTGCGGGCGGCGGCCAGCTCGGTGCCGTAGAGCTCGATCCGGCAGCCCTCGCAGCGGCGGGCGTGCAGCGCGGCCGCGCCGGTGCTGCCGGTCTGCGTGGCGACCCGGTCGTAGAGCGCCAGCAGCGGGGCGCTGATCGTGCCGGCGATCTCGGCCCGCTTCGCGGTGTGGGTCTGCTCGCCCTCGGCGATCTCGGCCAGCGCGACGTCGCGGCCCTCCTCGGCCCGCGCCTGGTCGGCCTTCGCCCCGTCCAGCCCGGCCTGCGCGGTCGCCAGGGTCGCGTCGGCGGTCTCCCGGCGCTCCATCAGCTCGAGCACCTGGTCCTCCAGGTCGCCCTGGCGGCGGGCCAGGGAGGCCATCTCCTGCTGCAGGCTGGTCATCTCCTTGGGCGTCGCCGCTCCGGAGTCCAGCCGCTGCTGGTCCTTGTCCGACCGGGCACGGACGGCGTCCACGTCGGTCTCCAGCCGCTTCTGCTCCCGGTCCAGGTCGCGGACCACGGTCTCGGCCCGGACGACGTCGGCGGTGAACTCCCGCTGGGCGTCCTCCGCGGCGGTGACCGCGGCGTTCTCGGGGAGGGTGCGCCGGCGGTGGGCGAGCTGCGCGAGCGCGACGTCCTCCGCGGCCAGGGTCAGCAGCTTCTGCTGGTCGAAATGGTCTGCCTGCACGCCGCCAACCTACCCGCGCCCGGAGCCCTCCCCCGCCGTCGTCGGCGTCTCGCCGAGCGGGTCGGGCAGGTCGCGCACCGACGGGTCCTCGCGCTCGGCCGTGTAGTCGGTGTCCGCGGTGCCGTCCACGCCGTCGTCGACCTTCATCGCACGGAGCACGAACGTCACCAGGACGACGACGAGCAGGTTGGCCGCCACGGCCAGGAAGCCGGCGTAGACGGTGGTCGTGGTGTCGAAGCCGAGCTTGCTCAGGGAGAACGCCGACCCGGCGAAGTGCTCCTTGACGACCGTGCCGTCGGGCCCCACCCGCTGGACGCTGTAGAGCATCAGGAAGCCGGCGACCATGCCGACCACCCAGCCGGCCACCAGCGCGCCGCGGTGGAACCACCGGGTGTAGAGCCCGATCCCGACCGAGGGCAGCGTCTGCAGGATGATCACGCCGCCGATGAGCTGCAGGTCGATGGAGAACTGCGGGTCGATGAAGATGATCGCGGCGACCGCGCCCAGCTTGACCACCAGCGAGGCCAGCTTGGCGACCTTGGCCTCCTGGGTCGGGGTGGCGTCCTTCTTCAGGTACTCCTTGTAGATGTTGCGGGTGAACAGGTTCGCCGCCGCGATGCTCATGATCGCCGCGGGCACCAGGGCGCCGATGCCCACCGCGGCGAACGCCACCCCGGCGAACCAGCTCGGGAACATCTGCTGGAACAGGGCCGGGACGATGGTGTTGTTGTCGGCCCCGATCGGCTCGGTGCCGGCGGCGATGGCCATGAAGCCCAGCAGCGCGATGAAGCCCAGCGCCAGGCTGTAGATCGGCAGCAGGGACATGTTCTTCTGCAGCGTGCCGCGGCTCTTGGCGGCCAGCACCCCGGTGATCGAGTGCGGGTAGAGGAACAGCGCCAGCGCCGACCCCAGCGCCAGGGTCGCGTACTGCACCTGGCCGGTGCCCGGCAGCAGCAGACCGCCGGTGCCCGACAGGCTGAACTTCTCCTCCGCGGCGCCGAAGACGACGTCCCAGCCCCCGAGCTTGGTGGGGATGACGATGACCGCGACGATGATCGTCAGGTAGATCAGGATGTCCTTGACGAACGCGATCAGCGCCGGGGCCCGTAGGCCCGAGCTGTAGGTGTAGACCGCCAGGATCACGAACGCCACGATGATCGGCAGCTCACCGGTGACGCCCATCGTCTTCAGCACGGCCTCGATGCCGACCAGCTGCAGCGCGATGTAGGGCATCGTGGCGACGATCCCGGTGATGGCCACCAGCAGCGCCATGGTCGGGCTGTCGAACCGGGACCGGACGAAGTCCGCCGGCGTCACGAACCCGCGGACGTGGCTCACCGACCACAGCCGGATCACCACCAGGAAGATCAGCGGGTAGACCACGACGGTGTAGGGCACCGCGAAGAACCCGGCCGCGCCGGCCCCGAACACCAGCGCCGGGACGGCGACGAACGTGTAGGCGGTGTAGATGTCCCCGCCGATGAGGAACCAGGTGATCCAGGTGCCGAAGCTGCGCCCGCCCAGGCCCCACTCGTCCAGGTGCATGAGGTTCTCGGCGCGCCGCCAGCGGGCGGCACCGAAGCCCAGCGCGGTGACGACGACGAAGAACGCGATGAAGACCGCCAGCTCGACGGTGTTGATGCCCTCCACGCCTCAGCCCCGCTTCCCGCGCTGGTGGGCGCGGTAGACGAGCGACGTGGTGACCACGCCGACGACGACGAAGGCCAGCTGGACCCAGTAGAAGAACGGCCAGCCGAAGAGCTCGGGCTCCGCGCGGTTGAACACCGGGACCAGCAGCGGCAGCACGATCGGCAGCAGCAGCAACCAGTTCCACGGGTTCTTGTCGCTGCGCCGGGGGGCCAGGTCGGCCGCCCTCCGGCTCGTGGTCGGTGGCTGGTCGGTCACGGTGCTCCCCCTCCGGCTGACCCGGAGGCGGGTCAGCCCTGCGTCGTCTCCGCCCGCTCCCCTGCTGCGCGGACGCTGCGCGCGGCCCCCGGGTCGGCGATGTCCTCCCCGCGCTGGGGCACGTGCATCGTCCACGGATCGGTGCTCAACCGCGAGACCGCGACGCCCACCCGCGCCCGGAGGTCACGGTGCAGGACGTCGGCAGCCACCGACAGCCAGGGCCACTCGCTGGCGAAGTGTGCCACGTCACAGATGGCCGGTCCCGGCACCTCCCCGGCCTCCACGGCCGGGTGGTGCTTCACGTCGCTGGTGAGCAGCACGTCGGCGCCGGCCTCGGCTGCCCGGTCGTACAGCGAGCTGCCGCTGCCGCCGCACACCGCGACCGTGCGGACCATGCGGTCGGGGTCACCGGCCACCCGGACACCGCCGGCGGTGGCCGGCAGCACCGCGGCCGCCCGCTCGGCGAACTCGCGCAGCGTGATCGGGTGGGTGAGCTCGCCCAGCCGGCCGAGCCCGGCCCGGCTGGGGGTCGAGGAGTTCTCGAACACGGCGTAGCCGGGGTCCTCGTAGGGGTGCCACTCGTGCAGGGCGCGCAGCACCTCGGCCTGGGCCGCGCGCGGCACGACCATCTCCAGCCGCGTCTCGGGCACCCGCTCGAGGCGGCCGTTCGACCCGATCGACGGGTTGGCCTCGTCGCCGGGGATGAACGTGCCGGTGCCGACGGTCTGCCAGGCGCAGCGGGTGTAGTCCCCGATCACCCCGGCCCCGGCCGCGCTGAGCGCGTCCACGAGCCGGTCGCTGTCCTCGACCGGGGAGAAGACCACCAGCGTGTTGGTCTGGGGTGCGCCGACGGACTCCAGCGGCACGGTGTTGCCCACGCCGAGCGCGGCGGCCAGGGCGTCGTTGACCCCGTGGTCGGCGGCCCGGTCCGCGTTGGTGTGCGCCACGAACAGGCCGATGCCGGCGCGGATCAGCCGGTGGACCACCCGGCCCTTGGGGTCGTCGGCGGGCACGCCGTGCACCGGGGTGAGCAGCAGCGGGTGGTGGGTGACCACGAGGTCCACGCCGCGCTCGATGGCCTCGTCGACCACCGCGTCGGTGGGGTCGACGGCGAAGAGCACGGAGTGCACGGCCTCGGTGGGGTCGCCGCACACCAGGCCGACGGCGTCCCAGTCCTCGGCGAGCGCCGGGTCGTACCGGGCCTCGAGGGCCGCGATGACCTCCGCCAGCGGCGCGCCGGGCAGGGGGAGGGCATGCACGTTCCCCTGCTGCTCGGGGAAGCCTTCGTCCATCGGTAGAGCCACGTTTTCGGACTGTAGGTGGGGTCGCTCCAGTCCGCCTGCCCAGCCGGCAGCACCTCCCCCCTCGGTCCTGGGGAGGTGCTCAGCGGGCTCATGGGCAGCGGTGGTCATCGCCCGGTGTTCGTGGGCAGTGCACCTCCTGGACGGGTCTGCGCGGTCCCGACCGGCGTGGCGGACCTCACGGTCGGCTCAGTCCACCAGCGCGTCGGCGGCGTAGGCCGCCCAGAGCACCGCGTAGGGGCCCTCGACCCCGATCAGCTCGTCGTGCGGACCGGCCTGCACCACGCGGCCGTGGTCGAGCACCACCACCCGGTCCGCCCGGGCGGCGGTGGTCAGCCGGTGGGCCACCACGACGGTGGTCCGCCGCCCGGCGACGGCGTCGGCCGCCCGGTTGACCGCGGCCTCCGACGCCAGGTCCAGGGACGCGGTCGCCTCGTCGAGCAGCAGCACGTCGGGGTCCACCAGCTCGGCCCGGGCGAGGGCCAGCAGCTGGCGCTGGCCGGCCGACAGCGACCGGCCGCGCTCGCCCACCCGGGTGCGGTAGCCCTCGGGCAGCGCCGCGACCATCTCGTGCGCGCCCACGGCCCGGGCCGCGCGCTCGACCTCGAGGTCGGAGGCACCGGGTCGGCCGTAGGCGATCGCGTCGCGCACCGTGCCGTCGAACAGGTGCGCCTCCTGCGGCACGACCCCGAGGCGCGCCCGGTAGGCGGCCAGGTCCAGCCCCCGCAGGTCCTGCCCGTCGACCCGCACCGCACCACCGGTCGGGTCGTAGAACCTGGCGATCAGCTTCACCACCGTGGACTTGCCGGCGCCGGTCTCCCCCACCAGCGCCACGGTCTCGCCCGGCGCGATCCGCAGGTCGACCTCGCGCAGCGCCGGCGTGGACGCCCCGCGGTAGGCGAACGTGACGCCGTCGAGCACCACCTCCCCGCGCAGCGGGCCCACCGGCTGCGGGTCGGGTGCCGGCGGGGTGGACGTCGGGGTCTGCAGCAGGTCGCGCAGCCGGCGCAGGCCCACCGCGGCCTGCTGGTAGCTGTCGAAGACCTGGGACAGCGACTGGACCGGGGAGAAGAACGTGCCCACGTAGAGCAGGAAGGCGACCAGCACGCCGGCGGTGATCGTGCCGGTGGTCAGCCGGGCGGCCCCGACCACCAGCACGGCGGCGACGGCGAGCTCGGAGAGGAACTCGACGAACGGGAAGTAGGTGGCGATGTAGCGCTGGGCCCGCAGCCGGACGTCCCGGTAGGCGGTGGCCTTCTCCCGGAAGACCTCCAGCGAGCGCTCGGTGCGGACGGCGGCCTGGGTGACCCGCACACCGGCGACGTCCTCCTGCAGCCGGGCGTTGACCGCGCTGACCCGCTCCCGGGCCTCGGTGTAGGCCGGCACCGAGCGCCGTCGGAACCACCAGGTGGCCACGGCCAGCACCGGCAGGAAGGCCACCATCACCAGCGCGAGCTCGACGTCGAGCAGGGTCAGCGCGACCAGCACGCCGACCAGGGTGAGCAGGCTGACCACGGCCGTGGTCAGCCCGGTCTGCAGGAACGCCGACAACGCGTCGACGTCGGTGGTCATCCGGGTCATGATCCGGCCGCCGAGCTCGCGCTCGTAGTAGTCCAGCCCCAGCCGCTGCAGCTGGGCGAAGGTCTTGACCCGCAGCGTGTAGAGCAGCCGCTCGCCGGTGCTCCCGGTCAGCCGGGTGGACCCGATGGTGACCGCCCAGTCGACGAGGACCACCAGCAGCGCCAGCCCGCTGATCGCCATCAGCACCGCGGTGGACCCGGCCGACACCCCGCGGTCGATGCCGCTGCGGACCAGCGCGGGCACCGCGATCTGGGCGGCCGCGTCCGCCGCGGTGAGCAGCAGGGCCAGCGCCAGCACCCAGCGGAAGGGGCGCAGCAGCCCGGCCAGGGTGAACCCGGGGTCGGCGGCCCGGGCGCGCTCCTCGGGCACCCGCGGGTCGTCGTCCGACGGCGGCAGGGCAGCGACCAACGCCCGCAGCTTGGGCGTGGGCGCCGCGTCGGCGGTGGCCGACCCACGGCCGCCGATCGCGGTGGACACCCCGCGCAGCGGCTGGTCCTCGGTCTCGGCGGTGGCCACGACCGGCCACGCGGCCGGGTCGGTCCGCTCCCCCGACCAGGTCTCCTCAGCGGGCACCGGCAGGCCGTCGGCGGCGGGCTCGGTGATTCCCGAGACGAGCAGCCGGAACTCCGCGCTGCGCTCGGTGAGCTCGTCCACGGTGCCCACGTCGACCACCCGGCCGGCGTGCAGCACGGCCACCCGGTCGGCCAGGGCCAGGGTCGAGGCCCGGTGGGCGACCAGCAGCGTGGTGCGGTCGGCCCGGCCGTCCTCGCGCAGGCCCTGCTGGATGCGGGCCTCGACGGTGGCGTCGACGGCCGAGGTGGCGTCGTCGAGCACCAGCACGCGCGGGTCGGTGAGCAGCGCCCGGGCCAGGGCGACCCGCTGGCGCTGGCCACCGGACAGGGTCAGGCCCTGCTCGCCGACCACGGTGCCGTAGCCCTCGGGCAGGTCAGCGATGAAGCCGTCGGCCTGCGCGGTGCGCGCGGCGGCCGCGACCTCGGCGTCGGTGGCGTCGGGCCGGCCGAAGGCGATGTTCGCCCGCACGGTGTCGGAGAACAGGAAGCTGTCCTCGAACACCACGCCCAGCGCGCCGCGCAGCTGGTCGGTGTCCAGCTCCCGGACGTCGGTGCCGCCGATCCGGACGGCGCCGGACCCCACGTCGTAGAACCGGGGCAGCAGGCCGACCACCGCGGACTTGCCCGAGCCCGCGGTGCCCACCAGGGCCAGGGTCTCCCCCGGCGCGACGGACAGCGAGACGCCCTGCAGCGCGGGGGCCCCGCCGGCGAAGGCGAAGGTGACGTCGTCCAGCTCGACGGACAGCGGGCCGGCGGGCACCGGCGTGCTGCCCGACCGGAGCACCGGCTCGGTGTCGACGATCTCCAGCACCCGCTCGACGCCGGCGCGGGCCTGCTGCCCGATGACCAGCACCGCGGCGAGCTGGCGGACCGGGGAGACCAGGGCGGCCAGGTAGGTGGCGAAGGCCAGGAAGGTGCCCAGCGTGATGCTGCCCTGCAGGGCCAGCCAGCCACCGAGGGCGAGCACACCGACCTGGCCCAGCGCCGGCACCGCCTGCAGGGCCGGGTTGTACCGGGCGGTGAAGGCGACCACCCGCATCCGGGCGCCGAACAGCCGGCGGGCGCCGGCGTCGAGGCGGTCGAGCTCGCGGCCCTCCTGGCCGAAGCCCTTCACCACCCGGACCCCGGTGACGGCGGCCTCCACGTCGCCGACCACCGCACCGGCCTGCTGCTGGGCGGCCCAGTTGGCCGGGAACAGGTCGCGGCGGGAGCGCAGCGCCAGCCACCACAGCGCCGGGCCCGCGGCCAGGGCGACCAGCGTGAGCACCGGCGACAGCCAGGCCATCACGGCCAGGGAGACGACGAACAGCAGGGCGTTGCCGGCCAGGTTGGGCAGGAAGGCCAGCAGGCCCTGCACCAGGGTGATGTCGGAGATCGACCGGCTGACCACCTGGCCGGTCTGCAGCCGGTCCTGGGCCGGGCCGTCCAGGCGGGACAGCGCCCCCGCGACGTCGTTGCGCAGGTCGTACTGCACGTCCAGGCTCAGCCGCCCGGCCAGGTAGCGCCGCACGAACCCGGCGCCGAACCGGACGACGCCGGCCACCACCAGCAGCCAGACGTAGGGCGCCACCGAGCTCGTGCCCCCGGCGACGACGTCGTCGACGACGGCGCGCACGACCAGCGGGACACCCGCGGCGATCACCGAGCCGATCAGCGCCGCGGCGAACGCACCGACCAGGTCGGCGCGGTGGCGCAGGCAGTAGCCGACCAGGCGGCGCAACCACCCGCCGCGGTCGGGATCAGGGGTGGAGGGACGCGGCACGCCCCCCAGTCTGCGCCGGGGGTCCGACAGCCCGGGGTGGGAAGCTCCTGCACGTGGCGGACAGGGGGTTGCGGGCACCGGCCTGGCTGGAGGAGCTGGTCCGCACCGGTCGCCCCGCCGTCCCCTGGGCCGACGTCGTCCGGTTCGCCGTCGCGATCTCCGGTCCGCTGGTGCTGGTGGCCCTGCTGGGCCGCCTCGACGACCCGGCCGGGCTGGGTGCCGGCGTCTTCGGCACCACCGGCGCGCTGGCGGTCACGCTGGCGCCGCAGGGCGGGCCGCTGCGCACCCGGATGCGCCGGGTGGTGGCCGCTGGCGGGTTCGGCGCGCTGGGCCTGGTGGCCGGCGCGGCCGCGTCGGGCGAGGGCTGGGGGCCGGTCGTGGTCATCGGCCTGCTGTCCGCGGTGGCCGCGCTGATCAGCTCGATCGACGCCGCGCTGTCCCTCGGCGCCCTGCAGCTGCTGGTCTACACCGCTCTGTCCTCCGGGCTGCAGACCACGCTCCCGCTGCCGGCCGAGATCGGCTTCTTCGTCGCCGGCGGCCTGTGGGCCACCGTGCCCGTGCTGCTCCAGGCCCACACCGAGGCCGCCGACCCGGACCGCACGTCGGTCGGTGCCGTGTTCACCGCGATCGGCGACCTGCTGGCCGCCGTCGGCACCCCGCGCACCGAGGACGCCCGCCGCGCGCTGACCCTGGCGCTGAACACCGGCTACGACCGGGTCATCCACAGCCGCAGCACCTCGGCAGGGCGCAGCGCCGAGCTGGCCGAGCTCGCCGGGCTGCTCAACGCCGCGGCGCCGCTGGTGGAGGGTGCGGTGGCCACCGCCCGGGCCGGGGTCACCGCCGACCCGGTCGACGTGACCGCCGCGCACGCCCTGGGCGCCGCGGTGGTCGGCCGTCGTCCCC
>CAFBMQ010000012.1_pt1 | contig 8697 bp, 7 predicted proteins | sample 7268921 | NCBI WGS metagenome assembly CAFBMQ01 (sample SAMEA6814070, study PRJEB35770) | freshwater metagenome | biome: Freshwater; feature: Freshwater reservoir; material: water | place: Czech Republic | collected 2017-05-23 | depth 30m m
CGGGCGGTGCCCTGGACAACGGCGCTGCGGTGGTTCATCGAGTGGTGGAACGCCGACCGGCTGTAGACGATCCCGTCGACGTGGGTGACCGTGAAGCACACCGGCACCCCCTGGGCGGCGGCCCGCAGCGAGGCCGCGCCGCTGGACCCGTGCAGGTACAGCGTCTCGCCGTCCCGGCCGTACCCGGTGGGCAGCACGACCGGACCCGTCGGCAGGGCGAGGCCCAGGTGCCCGATCAACCCGGCGTCGAGGACCGCGTGCAGGTCGGCGCGGTCGGTGCGGGCCCGGACGGCGTTGCGCCGGACGGTGGAGCGGGCGGTGGGGGACAACGGCGCACTGGTCACACCGGACAGCGTGCCCGACCTCGTGGCATCCTCCGATGGCCAATCCGTCGCAGTTCCAGGAGGCCACCGATGACCGAGCCGCCCCCCGTCGTGCTGGACCGGTCCGCGCGGACCCCGCTGGCCGTCCAGCTCGCCGACGGCCTGCGCTCGGCGCCCGCCCTGCGCGCCGGCGACCGGCTGCCCTCCACCCGGGAGCTGGCGACCCTGCTGGGCGTCAGCCGCACCGTCACCGCCGCGGCCTACGACCAGCTGCTCGCCGAGGGTTGGCTCGCCGGCCGGCGCGGGGTGGGCACCTTCGTGGTGGGCGGCCCGGCGGCGGCCGCACCCTCCCGCGCCCCGGTGCCGACGCCGGGCGGGCCGCGGGTCGACCTGCGGCCCGGGTCGCCGTGCACCGAGGTGCTCGACCGCGCTGCCTGGCGCCGGGCCTGGCGGGCGGCCGGGGACCGGGACGCCGACCCCGGCTACGACCCGGTCGGCGACCCCGCGTTCCGGACCGCGGTGGTGGAGCACCTGCTCCGGCACCGCGGCCTGCCCGCCGACCCGACCGACGTCCTCGCCGCCGGCGGCACCTCGGCCGCGGTCGCCGAGCTGGCGGCCCTGCTGCCGCGCGGGTCCCGGGTCGGGGTCGAGGACCCCGGGTACCGGCGGGCGGTCGGGGCGCTGCGGGCCGCCGGGGTCGAGGTGGTGCCGCTCCCGGTGGACGACGACGGCCTGGTGGTCGACCGGGTCCCGCCCGGCCTGGCGGCGGTGTACTGCACGCCGGCCCACCAGTTCCCGCTCGGCGGCCGGCTCCCGGCGGCCCGCCGCACGGCGCTGCTGGACCGGGCCCGCGCCGAGGGGTTCACGGTGTGGGAGGACGACTACGACGGCGAGCTCCGCTACGACGTCGCCCCGCTGCCGCTGCTGGCCGCGCTGGGCCCCGACGTCGTCGTCCACCTCGGGACGGCGTCCAAGGTGGTCAGCCCGACCCTGGGCCTGGGCTGGGTCGTCGCCCCGCCCGCGGTGCGCGACCGGCTGGTGCAGCGGCGCAGCGACACCGGCGTCCGCCCGGGCCGGTCGGGTCAGCGGGTCTTCGCGGCGCTGGCCGGGTCCGGCGACCTGGCCCGGCACCTGCGCCGGCTCCGCCGCGAGCTGGCCGACCGGCGGGAGCTGGTGCGGGCGGCCGTGGCCGCCGCCGGCGGCACGACCACCGGGGACGCGGCCGGCGCGCACCTGGTCGTCCCGCTGCCGACCCGGGCCGACGAGCAGGCGGTCGTGGCCGAGCTGGCGGGCCACGGCGTCGCGGTCGGCACCCTGGCCGAGCAGCAGGTGCGCGACACCCGGGCCGGTCTGGTCGTCGGGTGGGCCGCCCCGGCCCGGGCGGACCTCCCCGACGCCCTCGCCGTGCTCTCCGCCGCCCTCTCCGACGCCCTCGCCGGGGTCAGGCGGTGACGGGCAGGTGCAGCGGGCCGCGGAGGACCGTGGCCACCCGGGGGACCGGGGCGCCGGCCGGCCGCAGGCGGGGGGCCCGCTCGGCCAGCAGCCGCAGCGCCACCTCGCCCTCCAGCCGGGCCAGCGGGGCGCCCAGGCAGTAGTGGGCGCCGCCGGAGAACGCCAGGTGCGCGGCGGCCTGCTCGCGGTGCAGGTCGAAGCGGTCGGGGTCCGGGTGCGCCGCCGGGTCGCGGTTGGCACTGGCCAGCAGCACCAGTACCCCGCTGTCCCGGCGCAGCGGACGGCCGTCGACCTCGACGTCGGAGTGGGCGAACCGCGCGGTCAGCTGCACGGGCGGGTCGTACCGCAGCGTCTCCTCCACCGCGGCCGCCGCCAGGCCGGGGTCGGCGACCAGCGCGGACCACTCGTCGGGCGCCCGGTGCATCGCCTGCACGGCGTTGCCGATCAGGTTGGTGGTGGTCTCGAACCCGGCGACCAGCAGCAGCTGCGCCATGGCCAGCACCTCGTCGGCGGTCGCGGTGCCGCCGTCGACGGCCGCGGCCAGGGTCGAGATGACGTCCTCGCCCGGGTGCACCCGGCGCTGCTCGAGCAGTTCGCCGAACAGGGCGCGCATGCCCGCGGTGGCCCGGGTCAGCTCGCGCACGTGGGCGGGGGAGCGGACGCCGTCCAGCGACGACCCCAGCGCGAGCCCCCAGCGGGCGAACCGGCCGGCGTCGACGTCGGGGACGTCCAGCAGCGCCGAGATCACCTTGATCGGCAGCGGCGAGGCGAGCTCGGCGACCAGGTCGAACGGGCCGCCGCGGGCCAGGGCGCCGTCCAGCAGCTCGGCGGTGACCCGCTCGGCGACCTCGCGGTAGTGCGCCAGCCGCCGCGGCGCGAACGCGGGCTGGGCGAGCCGGCGCAACCGGGTGTGGTCGGGCGGGTCGAGGGTGAGCAGCGACAGGTCGACCGGCTCCATCAGCGAGGGCCCGTCGCCGTCCCCGAGCCGGCTGGCCCCGTCGGACAGCCGCACGCCCAGCTGCCGGTCGCGCAGCACCGCCTCGACCGAGGCGTGCGTGGCCACCGCGGTGAGCCCGGTGCGGCTGCGCACCGGGCCACCGGCGAGCTGGGCCGCCCGCAGCTCGGCGTAGACCGGGTAGGGGTCCAGCCGCCACGGCCGGTGCAGCAGCCGGGCCACCCGGTCCCCGCGCAGCGCGAGCGCCATGCCCCCGGCCCGCATCGCCCCGATCCGGAGACCGAGGACGGTGTCCTCGACCAGCCGGCCGGTCGCCGTCCGGGGGCCGGGACCGACCACGCTGTCCGTCCCGGCGGTCATCGGTGCGTGTGTCCGACGACGAAGTACGTGTGTCTGCGAGTCACGCCCCTACTGTCCACGTGTCCGACCCGCGGAGCAAGGCGTCCAGGTCGGCGGGCTGGCCGGACCGGGCGTCCTCGAGCTGGTCGTTCATCATCGCGTCGTAGGTCGGCTTCTGGATCGACCGGAACACGCCCATCGGGGTGTAGCGCAGGTCCTGGCTGGACAGCCGGGACAGCGCGAAGGCGTAGCTCGGGTCGGTGCGGTGCGCGTCGTGCACCACGATGTCGGACTCGTCGACCTGGTTGGTCTCGGCGATCCGCAGCCCGCCGAACCCGTCGGCGACGACGCACGAGGCGCCGTCCGGGCCGAAGACCAGCTTCTCGCCGTGCACCAGCGGGATGGACCACTGGGTGCCGGTCAACGGGTCCTTGAGCAGCTCGAAGGCGCCGTCGTTGAAGATGTTGCAGTTCTGGTAGATCTCCACCAGCGACGTCCCCTGGTGCTCGGCGGCCTGCCGCAGCACGTCGGTGAGCCCCTTGCGGTCGGAGTCCATCGCCCGGCCCACGAAGGTGGCGTCCGCGCCCAGGGCCAGGGACACCGGGTTGAACGGGTGGTCCAGCGACCCCATCGGGGTGCTCTTGGTGACCTTCCCGATCTCCGAGGTGGGGGAGTACTGGCCCTTGGTGAGCCCGTAGATCCGGTTGTTGAACAGCAGGATCGTCAGGTTCACGTTGCGGCGCAGGGTGTGGATCAGGTGGTTGCCACCGATGGACAGCGCGTCGCCGTCCCCGGTGACCACCCACACCGACAGGTCCGGGCGGGAGGCGGCCAGCCCGGTCGCGATCGCCGGCGCCCGGCCGTGGATGGAGTGCATCCCGTAGGTGTTCATGTAGTACGGGAAGCGCGAGGAGCAGCCGATCCCGGACACGATGACCATGTCCTCGCGAGCGATGCCGAGGCTGGGCAGGAACGACTGGACGGCGTTGAGGATCACGTAGTCCCCGCAGCCGGGGCACCAGCGGACCTCCTGGTCGGTCTTGAGGTCCTTGGCCTTCAGCGCCGTCTGCTTCTCGCCGCCCAGCTCGACCGACTTGGCGACCGCGTCGGCGATCCGCTGGTCGAACGCGGGCATGCCGAGCTCGTGCACGTGCTCGTCGATGGGGGAGGTGGTCATGCGGTGGCCTCGGTTCCGGTGCTGTCGATGACGTCCTGCAGGACGGCGGCGAGCTCGGCGGCCCGGAAGGGCAGGCCGGTCACCTGGGTGTGGCTCTGCACGTCGACGAGGTACTTGGCGCGCAGCAGCAGGGACAGCTGGCCGAGGTTCATCTCGGGGCACACCACGCGGTCGTAGGACCGCAGGATGTCGCCGAGGTCGGCCGGCAGGGGGTTGAGGTGGCGCAGGTGGACCTGCGCGACGGACCGGCCCGACCGGCGGATCCGCCGGCAGGCGGCCCCGATCGGACCGTAGGTGGAGCCCCACCCGATGACGGCGACGGTGGCGTCGCCGTCGGGGTCGTCGACCTCGGTCGGCGGCAACGACGCCGCGATCCCGTCGACCTTGGCCTGCCGGGTGCGGGTCATGAAGTCGTGGTTGGCGCCGTCGTAGCTGATGTTGCCGGTGCCGTCGGCCTTCTCCAGGCCGCCGATCCGGTGCTGCAGGCCCTTGGTGCCGGGCACCGCCCACGGCCGGGCCAGGGTCTCGGGGTCGCGCAGGTACGGCAGGAACTCCCCGTTCTCCCCGTTGGGCTCGGTCGCGAACTCCACCCGCAGGTCGGGCAGGGTGTCCGCGGCCGGCACCGACCACGGCTCGGCGCCGTTGGCCAGGTAGCCGTCGGAGAGCAGGAAGACCGGCGTCCGGTAGGTCAGCGCGATCCGCGCGGCCTCGATCGCCGCGTCGAAGCAGTCCGCCGGCGACCGCGGGGCCACCACGGGCACCGGGGCCTCGCCGTTGCGGCCGAACAGGGCCTGCAGCAGGTCCGACTGCTCGGTCTTGGTGGGCAGCCCGGTCGAGGGGCCGCCGCGCTGGACGTCCACGATGACCAGCGGCAGCTCGGTCATCACCGCCAGCCCGATGGTCTCGCCCTTGAGCGCCACACCCGGGCCCGACGTCGTCGTCACCCCGAGGGCACCGCCGAAGCTGGCCCCCAGGGCCGCGCCGATGCCGGCGATCTCGTCCTCGGCCTGGAACGTGCGGACGCCGAAGGACTTGTGCTTGCTCAGCTCGTGCAGCACGTCCGACGCCGGGGTGATCGGGTAGGCGCCGAGGAAGACCGGCAGGCCCGACCGCTGGCCGGCCGCGACCAGGCCGTAGGCCAGCGCCTGGTTGCCGGAGATGTTCCGGTAGGTGCCCGCTGCCATCGGCGCGGGCGCGATCTCGTAGGAGACCGCGAACGCCTCGGTGGTCTCGCCGTAGTTGAAGCCGGCGCGGAAGGCGGCGATGTTGGCCGCGGCGATCTCGGGCTTCTTGCGGAACTGGCGCTCCAGGAAGCGGACCGTGCCCTCGGTGGGCCGGTGGTACATCCAGGACAGCAGGCCGAGGGTGAACATGTTCTTGCTCCGCTCGGCCTCCTTCTTGCCCAGGCCCGAGCCGGCGAGCGCGTCGGTGGTCATCGAGGTCAGCGGCACGCTGACCAGCTGCCAGCCGTCCAGCGACCCGTCCTCCAGCGGGTTCTCCGCGTACCCGACCTTCGCCAGGTTGCGCGCGGTGAACTCGTCGGAGTCGGCGATCAGCAGACCGCCGCCGGGCAGGTCGGCGATGTTGGCCTTGAGCGCCGCCGGGTTCATCACGACCAGCACGTCGGGGGCGTCCCCGGGGGTCATGATGTCGTGGTCGGCGAAGTGCAGCTGGAAGCTGGACACCCCCGGCAGGGTCCCCGTGGGCGCCCGGATCTCGGCGGGGAAGTTGGGCAGCGTCGACAGGTCGTTGCCGAAGGCCGCCGTCTCGCTGGTGAACCGGTTGCCGGTCAGCTGCATGCCGTCGCCGGAGTCACCGGCCAGGCGGATGACGACGCGGTCCAGCGCGACGACGCTCTTGACGAGCCCGCCCGGGGCCGACGGCGGTGCCTCGACGGCGGACGTCTCTGGGGTGCTGTGGGTCATCAGGGGTGTACCTCCACCGGCCGAGGTTACGTCCACACGACGACCGGCCGGGCGTCCAGGACCTGCACGTGGTGCACGACACAGGGTGCCCTCACCTGCGCAGGTCAGCCGAGCTGTGCGCCGAACTCCCGGAGGGTGCGGGCGGCGACCTCGCGCAGCTTCACGTTGGTGTCCTGGCTGACCCCGCGCAGCACGGCGAAGGCCTCGTCCGGCGTGACCTGGCGGACCACCGCGATGGCGCCCTTGGCCTGCTCGATCACCGCCCGCGAGGCGATGGCCTCCTCGAGCTGCGAGATCAACGTGGCCGACCGGTGCTGGCGCAGCTGACCGGCCACCAGGCCGCTGGCGATCCGGCCGATCAGGGCGGCGAGGGCCTCGTCGCCGTCGTCGAACCCGTCCCGCGAGCGGCTGTAGAGGTTCAGCGCGCCGAAGCGCGTCCCGTCGACCACCAGCGGGGAGGCCAGGAAGGCCAGGACGCCGTCGGCCTGGGCCGCCCGGGTGAAGTCCGGCCAGGCCGCCATGGCCTCGGCGACGGTGACCCGGACGCAGGTCTCGGTGCGGTAGGCCTCCAAGCAGGGCCCGTCGTCGACGTCGTACTGGTCGCGGTCCACGGCCAGCGTGCGCTCGTCGGTCCACGCCGAGGTGAACGGCGTGCCCTCCTGGACGACGGTGACACCGGCGGAGTCGCAGTCCCCGATCGTCTCCCGGGCGGTCTGCACGACCAGCTGGAGCAGCTCGGTCACCTCCCGCCCGTGGGCGTCCGGGCCGGTGAGCGCGTCGACGACCAGGCCCACCTCCCGCGGGCGCTCGGCGGCCACGCGGGCCACCAGCGAGCGGGTGTCCAGGCCCGAGGCGCGGTTGGGCGCCGACGGGTCCCGGTGGCCGTGGTCGCGGACGAGGCTCTGCTCACCGGTGTCGGTGTCGGTGCTCATGACCGGATGGTTGCTCATGCATGGCCCACCCAAACCTTCGAGGCCCCCCGGGTCCGGGGAACGGCCTCCCGCCCGGCCGCGTTGAGCGGGCGTGCACCGCTGGGACAACGGCCTCCGGACGGCCCTGCTGCTCGGCCTGATGGCCGGGGTGATCCTGGCCGCCGGCGCGGCCGTGGGCGGGCGCGGCGGCCTGGTCGTGGCCCTGGTGGTCGCGGTGGGGATCAACGGCTACGCCTACCTCAACAGCGACCGGCTGGCGCTGCGCTCCATGCGCGCCTTCCCGGTCACCGAGACGCAGGCGCCGCAGATGTACGCGATCGTGCGGGAGCTGGCCACCGGGGCGCGCCAGCCGATGCCCCGGCTCTACGTGAGCCCGACCAACCAGCCCAACGCCTTCGCCACCGGGCGCAACCCCCGCAACGCCGCGGTCTGCTGCACCCAGGGGATCCTCGAGCTGCTGGACCGCCGCGAGCTGCGCGGGGTCCTCGCCCACGAGCTGTCCCACGTCCACAACCGCGACATCCTGATCAGCTCGGTCGCCGGTGCGATGGCCACCGCGGTGACCTTCCTGGGCCAGATGGCGATGTTCTCCTCGGTGTTCGGCGGCCGCTCCGACGAGCGCGGCGGCGGCAACGCGGTCGGCAGCCTGCTGCTGGTCCTGCTCGGGCCGCTGGCCGCCGGTCTGGTGCAGATGGCGGTCAGCCGCAGCCGGGAGTACCAGGCCGACGCCTCGGGGGCGCAGCTGTCGGGCGACCCGCTGGCGCTGGCCTCGGCGCTGCGCAAGCTGGAGCAGGGCGTGACCGCCCGTCCGCTGCCGCAGGAGCGGAAGCTGGTCAGCCAGAGCCACCTGATGATCGCCAACCCCTTCCGCGGGGCCGGGATGGCGTCGCTGTTCCGCACCCACCCGCCGATGGACCAGCGGATCGCCCGCCTGGAGCAGATGGCCCGCGAGCGCGGCTGAGGGAGGGGCGTCCGGGCCCCTCCCTCACCGGTCAGCGGTAGTTGTCGAACTGCAGGGCGATCTCGAAGTCCTTGCCCTTGAGCAGCTGCTGGACCGCCTGCAGGTCGTCGCGCTTCTTGCCGCTGACCCGGAGCTGGTCGCCCTGGATCTGGGCCTGGACGCCCTTGGGGCCCTCGTCGCGGATGGCCTTGGCGATCTGCTTGGCCTTGTCCGAGGCGATGCCCTGCTGGATGGTCGCCGAGATCTTGTAGGTCTTGCCCGACGCCTGGGGCTCGCCGGCGTCCAGGGCCTTCATCGAGATGCCGCGCTTGACGAGCTTCTCCCGGAAGACCTCCAGGGCGGCGGCGACCCGCTCCTCGGTGTCGGCGGTCAGGGTCACCCCCTCCTCGCCGGCCCAGGCGATGGCCGCGTTGGTGCCCCGGAAGTCGAACCGCTGGGACAGCTCCTTCCCGGCCTGGTTCAGGGCGTTGTCGACCTCCTGGCGGTCGACCTTGCTCACGACGTCGAAGGACGCATCTGCCATGTCGGTGTCTCCTCCTGTGCGGCCGGGCCACCCGGTGGGGCGGCCGGACCGGTCTTGTACGCTCGTCGAGCACCACAGCACACGGCGGGTTGCCCGAGTGGCCAATGGGA
>CAFBMQ010000013.1_pt1 | contig 8675 bp, 10 predicted proteins | sample 7268921 | NCBI WGS metagenome assembly CAFBMQ01 (sample SAMEA6814070, study PRJEB35770) | freshwater metagenome | biome: Freshwater; feature: Freshwater reservoir; material: water | place: Czech Republic | collected 2017-05-23 | depth 30m m
GTCTCCTCGTCGGCCGGCGGCCGGTCGCCCCAGCCGACGTCGCTGTCGTCGGGCGCCTGCTCGGCCGGGACGGCGTCGGGCTCGACCGGGCCGGTCCCCGGTGAGGTCGCCCGGCGCCGCGGCCGCATCCGGGGCGGCGCCGTCGGGGGGCGGTAGGAGCCCTGCCCCACCGGTCGCGGCTGGCTGTCGGTCATGCCCCCGACCGTAGGCGTCGCCCCTGGTTCACGCCGGGACGGGACGGCCCAGCCCCTCCAGCACCACGGCACCCGGCAGCGCGGCCAGCACCGACCCCGGCACCGCCAGCTTCGCCCCCCGTGTGCCGGAGCCCACCACCAGCAGCTCGGCGGCCGCGACGGCCGCGTCGACGAGCACCGGCCACGACGCCGGCAGCCCGACCGGGGTGATCCCGCCGTGGGCCATGCCGCTCTCGGCGACCGCGACGTCCTGCGGCGCGAAGGAGGCCTTGCGGGCGCCCAGGTGCTGGCGGACCAGCCCGTTGACGTCGGCCCGGGTGGTGGCCAGCACCAGGCAGGCGGCCAGCGTGGTCTCCCCGCCGCGCCGGGCCGCCACGACGACGCAGTTCGCCGACGCCTCGCCCGGCACCCCGTAGGCCTCCCCGAACGCGGCGGTGTCGGCCAGGTCGTCGTCGATCTCGGCGACCCAGGCGGGTCCGGCGAGCCCGGGCAGCGCGGCGGCCACCGGGGCGGCGAGCAGGTCGGGGCGGTCGGCGGCGGCGGCCCAGGTCAGCGTGCCCAGCTGCGGTGCGGTCATGGGTCCGATCGTGCACCCCGCGGGGTTGGGCCAGGATGGCGGGCGTGATCGGTCAGCTGCACTCCTACGTCATCGACGCCCCCGACGCGCACGCGCTGGCGACCTTCTACGCCGAGCTGCTGGGCATGCAGGTCCAGGGCTCGCCGGGCGACGACTGGGTGGTCGTCAGCGGGCAGGGCTACCGGCTGGCCTTCCAGCAGGCGCCGGACCTGCAGCCGCCGGACTGGCCCGACCCGGCCCGCCCGCAGCAGGCGCACCTGGACGTCCGGGTGGCCGACGTGGACACCGCCGAGCCCGCCGTCCTGGCCCTGGGCGCCCGCCGACTGCCCGGCGGCGGGGGCGACTTCCGGGTGTACGCCGACCCGGTCGGGCACCCGTTCTGCCTGGTCTGGGACGCTCCGGTCCCGCCGCCGGCACCCGAGGAGACCCGATGACCACCCCTGACCTGGCCTCGATGAGCGCCTTCGTGGCCGCCACCGGGTTCACCCCCGACGAGATGACCGGGACGCGGGTGACCGGCACCGTCGAGCTCGGGCCGGACCAGCACACGCCCTGGGGCGTCGTGCACGGCGGCGTCTACGCCGCGGTCATCGAGTCCGCGGCCAGCATCGGGGCCAGCGCGGCGGTGGCCGACCGCGGGCAGTTCGCCGTCGGGGTCAACAACTCCACGGACTTCCTGCGCCCGGCCACCGAGGGCCGCCTCGACGTCCTCGCCGAGCCCGTGCAGCAGGGCCGCACCCTGCAGCTGTGGCTGGTCACCCTCACCCGCGCCGAGGACGGCAAGACCGTCGCCCGCGGCCAGGTCCGGCTGCAGAACGTGCCGCTGCCGGGCGCCTGACCGACCGGTCCTGTCGGACCCCGGTGCCACGATCACGGCACCGACCCGACCCGACCTGCCGGAGGCACCCGTGACCCTCGACCGCGAACGCGCGGACCTGCTCGAGACCCTCGCCGCGCACCGCGGGCTCCTCCGCCGCACGGCCGACGGGCTGGACGACGAGCAGGCCCGGCAGCGGACCTCCGCCAGCGAGCTGACCGTCGGCGGCGTGCTCCGGCACGTCGTGGCCCAGGAGCGGATCTGGACCGACTTCCTGCAGCGCGGGGCCGCCGCGCACGAGGAGGTCACCCCCGAGGCCTTCGCGGCCCAGTTCGCCCTCGGCCCCGACGACACCCTCGCCGGGGTCCTCGCCGACTACGACGCGGTGGCCGCCGCGACCGAGGCGCTGGTCCGGTCCTTCGACGACCTGGACACCGACGTCGAGCTGCCGGCGATGCCCTGGTTCCCGCCGGGCACCCGCTGGTCGCGGCGCCGGGTGCTGGTGCACCTCGTGGCCGAGACCGCCCAGCACGCCGGCCACGCCGACGTCGTCCGGGAGGGCATCGACGGCGCCAAGACCATGGGCTGACCGGGGACGGGCGCTCAGCGCGGCACGGCGGCGGGGTCAAGCACGACGCGGAACAGCGCCCGCGGGTCCTGCATCGTCGCCGGCCGGCGCACCGCCGACCGGGGGACGACGACGTCGAACCGGGCCGGCCGGCGGTGCGGCAGCAGCTCGCGCCCGGCGAAGGCGTAGTCGCCGGTGACCTCCCCGAGCAGCAGCCCGGCGCCCCCGGTCACCGGCAGCGCGACCCGGTCACCCGCCCGGACCTCGTCCAGGAAGGCCGACAGCTGGCGCAGGTCCTTGGCCGGCCGCTTGCCGGTCAGCTCGTGGGCCAGCGCCCGCAGCTGGGCGGCGTCCAGGCCGGTGGCATCCACGTCGACCCCCGACTGGGTGCCCAGCCCGACCACCCCGGTGGCCAGCGCCGCGCCCAGCTCCGGGTGCGCCCGGGGCCGGACCACCCACACCGGGACGCCGTCGGGCGCGGGGGTCGGCGGCAGGTCGTCGGCCGCGGGCCAGACGTACTCCAGGTCGTCGGGGTCCTCGGCGAACAGCGACCGGTAGGTGGCCGGCTCCTTGGCCAGCAGCTTGGACCGGTGCGAGCAGTGCACCGCCTCCTCGCCCAGCCAGCCCGGCAGCTCACCGGCGGCACCCAGCTCGGCCTGGCTGCCCACCCCCGGGGCGAACTCCTCGATCTGGGCCGCGGTCGAGTCGGCGAACCCGCGGGCCACCCACTCGGACACCATCTCCAGCCCGTACCGGACCAGCGCCGGGGTGCGGCCGCGCCACATCACCACCGCCGGGTGGGTGGTCCAGCCGTAGTCGGGCAGCTCCAGCGCCCGCAGGATCTGCAGCGTCTCCACCCGCTGCTTGCCCAGGCGCGGGCTGTCCAGCAGCCGTGCGCTGCCGGCGAAGTCGGCGACGGGGAGGAAGGTCTGCACCGGGTCCAGTCTGGGTCAGCTGGCGTCGTCCAGCGCGGCGAGCGCGGCCTCCCAGCGGGCGCGGCGCTCGTCGTCGGACTGCTCCCACCACTTCGCCCCGCGCTCGCCCAGCCCGGTCTTCGCGGCCTGCACGAGCGCCCGGGCGGCGGTCACCGCGGCGTCGTCCCCGGCCTTCTTCGCCGTCTGCACCCCGCTGCGGCCGACCCCGAGGTGGTGCAGCAGCCGCTCCCGGACGTCGTCGGGCAGCTGCGGGTCCTGGGCCCGCCACCGGCGGCCGTCCACCACGATCCAGCGGCCGTCCTCGGTCCGCTCGACCTCCCGGGTCACCGGGACAGCCGGCCGGCCAGCTCGGGGAGCACCCGGCCGAGCGGGGCGTCGACGCGCACGTCGGCCTTCTCGTCGCCCCGGGTCGGCCCGGCGTTGACGATGGCGACCGGGATGCCGTCCTTGGCCGCCCGCAGCACGAAGCGGTAGCCGCTCATCACGGTCAACGAGGACCCGAGCACCACCAGCGACCGCGCGCACCGCACCAGGTCGAAGGCGGACTGCACGCGGTCGGCCGGCACGGTCTCGCCGAAGAACACCACGTCGGGCTTGAGCGGACCGCCGCCGCAGACCAGGCAGTCGACCATCACGAACCCGTCCAGCGCGGACTCCGGCAGCTCGACGTCGCCGTCGGGGTTGACCTCGCCGTCGGCCGGTTCGGGCCGGAACCCGGGGTTGGCCTCGCGCAGCCGGACGTCGAGGGCGGCCCGCGGCGCGACGTCGCCGCACTGCAGGCACACGGTGCGGTCCAGCCCGCCGTGCAGCTCGAGCACGTCGGTGGCGCCGCCGGCCTGGTGCAGGCCGTCGACGTTCTGGGTCACGATCCCGCCGACCAGCCCGGCGTGCTGCAGCTCGGCGACCGCTCGGTGGCCGGCGTTGGGCCGTGCGCCGGCGATCTGCCGCCAGCCGACGAAGCTGCGCGCCCAGTACCGGTGCCGCCCGCGCGGGTCCCGGGTGAAGGTCTGCCAGGTCATCGGGGTGTGCCGGCGCAGCGACCCGGTGGCGCCGCGGTAGTCCGGGATGCCCGAGTCGGTGGACAGCCCGGCGCCGGACAGCACGACGACGTTGCCGTCGCCGACCAGGGCGGCCAGCTCGTCCAGCCCGGGGACGACGACGGTGGGTGCTGCGGTCACCCCACCCATGGTCCCTGGTTCAGCGCAGTTCTGCGTCCAGCCGCTCGAGGATGCCGGTGTAGGTGCGGGCCAGGCCCTTGGGGGCGAAGGTGCGCTCGAAGAACCCGCCGATGCCGCCGGCGCCGTCCCAGGTGGTGCGCACGCGGACCGTGGTGGTCTCCCCGGCCGGGTGCAGCGTCCAGGTGGTGACCATGGAGGACTTCGTGTCGCTCTCGACCAGGCCGCCGCCGTCGGGCAGCTCGCTGACCGAGACGACCTGGTCGCGCACCCGCTTCTCGGTGGCGGCGAACCGCCAGTGCACCCGGGTGCCGCCGCCCTCGCCGCCGGACTCGACCCGGTACTCGCTGAACTGCGGGCCGGCGATCCGCTGCCGGGTGCCCGCGTAGTCGCCGAGGGCGGCCCGCACCCGGTCGGCGGGAGCGTGGACGACGTGCTCTGCGGTGGCGACGACCTGACCCATGCCGCCCAGTCTGCCCGGGGCCGCCGGAGCTCGACGCCCCAGGCCGGGGACCGACCCCTGAGTGGCGCTGCCAGCAGACGCACAGGTGGGCGAGACCCGGGCGCAACACGCACAGCTGATCCTCGGCGACTGCACCGCCCCTGCCGGGGCGACGTCGACCGCGCAGACGAGGACCTCCCATGGCGACCAGCACGGCACCGGTACCCGACACCTCCACGGCGGACGCGGCGGCGGAGAAGTCCAAGCTGCAGAAGCACTTCGGCCGGGCCGACGTCTTCTTCTTCCTGGTCTGCACGCTGGTGGGGATCGACGGCCTGGGCACGCTGGCGACCGAGGGCGGGCAGGGCTTCACCTGGCTGGTGGTCTGCGTGCTGCTGTTCGCCGTCCCCTCGGCGATGGTGCTGGCCGAGCTCGGCGCGGCCTACACCGACGAGGGCGGGCCCTACGTCTGGGTGCGGATGGCGTTCGGCCACCTCGCCGGGGCGGTCAACAACTTCTTCTACTGGGTGACCAACCCGGTGTGGATGGGCGGCACGCTGGTCGGCACCGCGCTCGGCGGCCTGATCGTGTTCTTCAACGACGGCGACGAGTACTCGACGGCGACGACCTACGTCTTCGCCGCGGTGTTCATCTGGGCCGGCGTGCTGTTCGCCGTCCTGTCCTTCCGGGTCGGCAAGTGGGTGGCCACGATCGGGGCGTTGGCCCGGTTCCTGCTGCTGGGCCTGTTCAGCGTGCTGGTCATCGCCTACGGGTTCGACCACGGCTTCCACGGGCCGAGCCTGGGCGACTACGCCCCCACCTTCGCCGGCTTCGTCGCCCTGGTCCCGCTGGTGCTGTTCAGCCTGGTCGGGTTCGAGCTGCCCAGCGCCGCCGGGGAGGAGATGAGCGACGCCGCCAAGGACGTCCCGGCCGGGATCGCCAAGTCGGTGGTGGCCACCGGGCTGCTGTACGCCGTCCCCGTGCTGGGCATCCTGCTGGTGCTGCCGACCGAGCAGGCCAGCGGGCTGGCCGGGTTCCCGGAGGCGATCCGGCAGGCGCTGACGGTGTTCGGCGGCGAGGTGGTCACCGCGGCCGACGGCACGGTCACCGCCACCCTGACGCCCTTCTCCACCGCGGTCGGCTGGGTGCTCGGCGCCCTGGTCGCGCTGGTGGCCTTCACCAGCGGGCTCACCTGGATCATGGGCTCGGACCGCACCCTGGCCGTGTCCTGCTACGACGGCGCCGGGCCGCGCTGGCTGGGCCGGTTCTCCGCCCGCTTCGGCACCCCGACCCGGGTGAACGTCCTGTCCGGGGTGATCAGCAGCGTGGTGTTCGTCGGGGTCACCGAGATCACCGGCGGCGACATCGCCAAGTTCTTCGGCGTCGCGCTCAGCCTGGCCATCTCCACGACGCTGATCTCCTACCTGGGCATCTTCCCGGCCGCGTGGAAGCTCCGGCGCACCCGCCCGGACCACCCGCTCCCCTACCGGGCCCCGGCGCTGGGTCTGCTGACCGTCGTGTCGATGGCCTGGATCGCGTTCTGCACGGTGCAGCTGCTGTTCCCCGGCCTGGGCGACGGCTGGTTCGGCGCCGACTACCGCCTCGACGGCTGGGCGGCCTCGGAGAAGTGGGTCTACCTGTTCACCGAGCTGGTCCCGCTGGCGGTGTTCGTCGCGATCGCCGTCGGGTTCTGGGCCGCCGGCCGGAGGAACGTCCGCCGCACGGAGGAGGTCGAGCCGATCGAGCAGCCGACCCGCTGAGGGTCACCGCGCGGCGGCCACCGTGCGCAGGGCGTGCCTCGCGATCTGGAGCTCCTCGTCGGTCGGGACCACCAGGACGGCGACGGGGGCGTCGTCCGGGCTGATCCGGCGGACACCCCGACCGCGTGCCTCGTTGCGTGCGGGGTCCAGCTCGATGCCCAGGTGCCCCAGCCCGGCGCAGACGCGGGCCCGCACCTCGGGGCTGTTCTCCCCCACCCCGGCGGTGAAGACCAGCGCGTCCAGGCCGCCCAGGTGCGCGAGGTAGGCGCCGACGTAGCCGCGGACACGGTGCGCGTAGACGCCCAGCGCCCGCTCGGCCCGCTCGTCGCCGGCGCCGGCCGCGGCCAGCACGTCCCGCAGGTCGCCGCTCCCGGTCAGGCCGGTCAGCCCGCTGCGGCGGTTGAGCAGGGTGTCGACCTCCTCGACCGTCGACCCGGTGCGCAGCAGGTGCAGCACGGCGCCGGGGTCCAGGTCCCCGCCGCGGGTGCCCATGACCAGGCCCTCCAGCGGGGTCAGCCCCATCGAGGTGGCGATCGACCGCCCGCCGGAGACCGCGCAGGCCGAGGCGCCGTTGCCCAGGTGCAGCACGATGAACCGGCCCGCGCCGCCCAGGAACGCGGCCGCGGCCTGCGAGACGTACTCGTGCGACGTCCCGTGGAAGCCGTACCGCCGGATGCCGCGCTCGGCGGCCAGCTCCGCGTCGATCGCGTAGGTGGTGGCCTCCGGCGGCATCGTGGCGTGGAAGGCGGTGTCGAACACCGCGACCTGCGGCACGCCGGGGAACGCCGCCCGGGCGGCCCGGATGCCCAGCAGCCCGGGCGGGTTGTGCAGCGGCGCGAGCGCGGAGAGCTCCTCGACGGCGGCCTCGACCTCGGCGTCCACCAGCACCGGGGCGCTGAACCGCTCACCGCCGTGCACCACCCGGTGCCCGACGACGTCGGGCGCCAGCACCGGCCCGTGCTCGGCGAAGGTGGCCGCCATCAGCGCCAGCGCCCCGGCGTGGTCGGGCACCGGCGCGGCGACCGACACCTCCCCGCCGGGACCGCGGTGGGTGATCGTGCCCTCGCCGCCGATCCGCTCGACCAAGCCCGAGGCCAGCACCTGCTCGGCGTCGTCCAGCAGCTGGTACTTCAGCGACGACGACCCGCTGTTGACCACCAGCACGGTGGTCACGAGCCGGCCGCCTGCACCGCCGTGAGGGCGATGGTGTTCACGATGTCGCGCACGGTGGCTCCCCGGGACAGGTCGTTGACCGGCTTGTTGAGCCCCTGCAGCACCGGGCCCATGGCGACCGCGCCGGCCGAGCGCTGCACCGCCTTGTAGGTGTTGTTGCCGGTGTTGAGGTCCGGGAAGACGAACACGGTGGCCCGGCCGGCGACCGGCGAGCCCGGCATCTTCGACGCCCCGACGGCGGGGTCGGCCGCGGCGTCGTACTGCATCGGGCCGTCGACGACCAGCTCCGGGGCGCGCTCGCGGACCAGCCGGGTGGCCTCCCGCACCTTGTCGACGTCCGCGCCGGACCCGGAGTCCCCGGTGGAGTAGGACAGCATCGCCACCCGTGGCTCGATGCCGAACCGGGCGGCGGTGGCCGCCGAGGAGATCGCGATGTCGGCCAGCTGCGCGGCGTCGGGCAGCGGGTTGACCGCGCAGTCGCCGTAGACCAGCACCCGGTCGGCCAGCGCCATGAGGAAGACGCTGGAGACCACCGAGACCCCGGGCCGGGTGCGGATGATCTCGAAGGCCGGCCGGATGGTGTGCGCGGTGGTGTGCGCGGCGCCGGAGACCATGCCGTCGACCAGGCCCAGCTGCACCATCATCGTGCCGAAGTACGACACGTCCGGGACGACGTCCCAGGCCAGTTCCTCGGTCATGCCCCGGTGCGCCCGCAGCGCGGCGTACTCCCGGGCGAACCGGCCGCGCAGCTCCTCGTCGAACGGGCTGACCACCTCGGCGGCGGCGATGTCCAGGCCCAGCTCGGAGGCACGGCCGCGCACCTTGGCCTCCTCGCCCAGGATGGTCAGCCGGGCCACCCGCCGGGACAGCACGGTGGCCGCCGCGCGCAGGATCCGGTCGTCGTCCCCCTCGGGCAGCACGACGTGCTGCTCGGCCGCCCGGGCGCGCTCGGTGAGCAGGTGCTCGAACATCAGCGGCGTGACGACGGCCGACGGGCCGACGTCCAGGCTGTCCAGCAGCTGCCGGGTGTCCAC
>CAFBMQ010000014.1_pt1 | contig 8592 bp, 7 predicted proteins | sample 7268921 | NCBI WGS metagenome assembly CAFBMQ01 (sample SAMEA6814070, study PRJEB35770) | freshwater metagenome | biome: Freshwater; feature: Freshwater reservoir; material: water | place: Czech Republic | collected 2017-05-23 | depth 30m m
CCACCGTCGACGCCCAGCAGGCGCTGCTGGCGGTGGGCCTGCCCACCGACGTGGTGCCGGGGGACTGCACGCGCACGGAGGCCGACGGTGACGTGCTGACCGGCCTGGACTGCGGCGTCAGCCCGTCGGCCGACGGGCCGAGCGCGCAGACCTACGAGCTGCTGGTCTCGCCGGAGGCCGCCGGCGCGGCGTTCGACGCCGGGGTGCAGCGCGCCGGGCTGTCCCAGCTCGAGGGCGACGACGCGTTCGAGTGCTCCAGCTCCGACGGCGAGCAGGGCTGGGTGCGGCTGGCCGACTTCGACGACGAGCCGGTCGGCCGGTTGTCCTGCGGGCTGGACGACGCCGGGGCTCCCGTGCTGACCTGGACCTGGGACGACCGGTCCGGGTACTCCTCGGTCACCGGACGCGGCGGCCAGGACGGGCTGTCGGACCTGCTGAACTGGTGGCGGGACAACGCCGACCGGGACGACCTGTGACACCGGGGAGGCGGCGACCGTGAGCGGACCGGGAAGCGCCCCGCCCGGCTACTACCCCGACCCCGACGGCGCCCCGGGGATGGTGCGGTGGTGGAACGGGATCGGCTGGTCCGACGTCCTCACCCCGGCCGGTCCCGGGGTCACCACCGCCCGCGGGGAGAGCGCCTACCGGCCACCCCCGGCGCCGTGGCAGCCCCCGCCGGCGCGCCCGGCCGGTGGGAGCCGGCGGACGGTCTGGGTGCTGGGCGCGGTGGCCGCCGCCGTGGTCGTCCTCGTGGTCGCGATCGTCGGCGGCGTCGCACGGCGCAGCGCGGACGACCCCACCCCGACCGTGGTCGCCGGGCCGACCGCCACCGGCCCGACCTTCGCCCCCGGCACGGTGCAGATCATCGATGACGAGGCCGGGATCTCGTACCCCTACCTGGGCGACGGCTGGTACCAGTACGCGCTGTCGGTGCCGCTGGAGACCACGTCGGTGCGCGGGCAGTACTTCACCACCCAGGACAGCGTCCCCGACGGCGGTGAGTTCATCGCCCAGATCACCTCCGGGCCGGTGGCCGAGGGGTACGGCTGGACCGGGCCGGGCAGCGAGCAGGCCACGATCGAGACGCTCGCGCAGAGCGTGCGGGCCAACTACTACCCCGGTCCCAACGAGCGCGAGGAGCTGCGCGACGAGGCGATCACCGTGGACGGGGCGCCGGCCTGGATCTACGAGTTCGTGCTCAGCTGGGACGCCGCCGGCTACGACGCCACCGGCGAGCGCGCGGCCCTGGTGGTCATCGACACCGGCCGGCCGGCACCGGCCCTGCTGTACCTGTCGATCCCCAACACCCATGCCGAGCTGTACGGCGTCATCGACCGCGTCGTCGACGCCGTCGACGTGCTGTGACGGACCGGGGAGCGACGACCTACGCTCGGTGGCGTGACGTCTCCCGGTGCTGATCTGACCCTGCGGCACCCGGTGGAGCGGTTCACCCTCGACAACGGGTTGCGGGTCGTCCTGGCCCCCGACACCAGCGTCCCGGTGGTCGCGGTGAGCGTCTTCTACGACGTCGGGATGCGCTCGGAGCCCGAGGGCCGCACCGGGTTCGCGCACCTCTTCGAGCACGTGATGTTCCAGGGGTCGGCGCACGTGCCGAAGATGGAGCACGCCCGCCTGGTGCAGGCCGCCGGTGGCTCCTTCAACGGCTCGACCCACCAGGACTACACGAACTACTTCGAGGCGCTGCCGGCCGAGGCGCTGGAGCGCGCGCTGTTCCTCGAGGCCGACCGGATGGCCTCGCCGGCCATCACCGAGGAGAACCTCCGCAACCAGATCGACGTGGTGAAGGAGGAGATCCGGGTCAACGTGCTCAACCGGCCCTACGGCGCCTTCCCCTGGTTGCAGCTGCCGCAGATCGCCTTCGAGTCCTTCGCCAACACCCACGACGGCTACGGCTCCTTCGTCGACCTGGAGTCCTCCACGGTCGACGACGCGAAGGACTTCTTCGACCGCTACTACGCCCCGGCCAACGCCGTGCTGTGCCTGGGCGGCGACCTGGACGTCGCCGAGACCGAGCGGCTGGTCCGGCGGTACTTCGACGCCGTCCCGCACCGGGCCGCCCCGCCCACGCCCTACACCGGCGAGGCCTCGCCGACCGGCCCGCGGCACGGAGTCGTCGTCGACGCGCTCGCCCCGGCCCCGGCGGTGGCCATCGCCTGGCGGGTGCCGGACCCGGTCGCGGACCTGGACACCTACCTGGGCACGGTGCTGCTGTCCGAGCTGCTCAGCGAGGGCGACGCCTCCCGCCTGGAGCTGCGGCTGGTGCACCGCGACCACCTGGCCGTCGCGCAGTCCTCCTACGTCGGCCTGTTCGGCGACCCGTTCGACGTCCGGGACGCCACTACGCTGACCACCCAGGTGCACCACTCCGCCGACGTCACCCCGCAGCGGGTGCTCGACGCCGTGCACGAGGAGATCGACAAGGTCGCCCAGGACGGCGTCGGCGCCGCCGAGCTCGCCCGGGTGCAGGCCCGCACCAGCGCCCAGCTGCTGCGCGGGGCCGACTCCGTGCTCGGCCGCACGCTGGGCTTCGCCTCCGCGGAGCTGATCCACGGCCGGGCCGAGCTGGCCGGTGAGCTGGCCGCCCGGCTGGCCGCCGTCACCCCGGAGGCGGTGCAGCACGCCGCCCGCGGGCTGGTGCCCGACACCGCCGCCGTCCTGGAGCTGCGCACCGCCGAGAAGGGGACCACCCGATGAGCGCGCCCGTCCTGGACCTGTCCCTCGTGCCGCCGCTGGGCGACCCACGCCCGCAGCCGGTCCCCGAGGTCCACCTGACCACCCTGGACACCGGCCTGCAGGTCGCCGTCGTGCCGCGGGCCGGCGTCCCGCTGGTCGAGCTGCGGCTGCGGATCCCGTTCGCCGCCGCCTCGACCCGGGCCGCGGCCGCCCACGTCGCCCGCACCTCCGTGCTGACCGGCGCGGTGCTGCTGGGCACCGCCGCGCACGACCAGGTCCAGATCGCCCAGCTGCTGCAGGCCGAGGGCGCCGAGCTGTCGGTCTCGGCCGACCCCGACCGCCTCCTGCTCGGGACGACGATGCTGCCCTCGGGCCTGCCCGCCGTCCTGCGCGTGCTGGCCGAGCTGCTGGGCCGGGCGACCTACCCGGCCGACCAGGTCGCCGCCGAGAAGGCCCGGGTCGCCGAGCGGATCGCGATCGCCCGCTCCCAGCCCGGCGTCGTGGCCCGCACCGCGCTGGCCACCCGCCGCTACGGCAGCCACCCCTACGCCGTCCAGCTGCCCGAGACCGAGCAGGTCGCCGCCATCACCCCCGCGGCGCTGCGCAAGCTGCACCGCGAGCGCGTGCTCCCCGCCGGCAGCACCCTGGTGCTGGTCGGCGATGTCGACCCGGTCGCGGCCACCGACGCGGTCGCCGCGGCGCTGGGCGGCTGGACCGGCAGCGGTACCGCCGTCGACGCGCCCCTGCTGGTGGAGGCCCCGGTCGGCCCGCTCCTGCTGGTCGACCGGCCCGGTGCGGTGCAGTCCAACCTGCGCCTCGGCGGCCCGGCCCCCGGCCGGCGGGACCCCGAGCTGCCCGCCGTGCGGCTGGCCAGCATGGTCTACGGCGGCTACTTCTCCTCCCGGCTGGTGGAGAACATCCGCGAGCGGCGCGGCTACACCTACAGCCCGCGCAGCTCGGTGGACCACCTGCAGGCCGGGTCGTCGTTCCTGGTCGACGCCGACGTCGCGACCGGGGTGACCGGGCCGGCCCTGCTGGAGACGGTGTACGAGCTCGGCCGGATCGCGCTGGTGCCGATGACCGAGGCCGAGCTGGACGCCGCCCGGCGCTACATCCTGGGCACCACGGCGCTGGCGACCGCGACCCACGCCGGGCTGGCCAGCACGCTGTCGGCGCTGATCGGCTCAGGCCTGCCGGCCGACTGGCTGGCCGAGCACCAGGCGGCCCTGGCCGCGGTCACCCTCGACGAGGTCACCGCCGCCGCCCGTCGCTGGTTGCACCCGGCCGGGCTCACCGCGGTCGTGGTGGGCGACGCCGACGCGACCGCCGACCAGCTGGCCGCCCTGGGTCCGGTGCAGCGATGACCGTGCCGCCGGTCGACCCGGCCGCCACCCCGCCGGGCGGCAGCGGCCCGGCCGACAACCCGCCCCCCTCGGAGCTGCCCGTCGACGTCGCCGTCTGGCCCGAGAGCAGCGGCCCGACCACCGACGACGTCCCGGTGCTGTCCCGGGTCGGTCACGACCGCGGCCACCTGGACCGCGACCTCGACGACCCGGCCCGCGGCCGGCCGGTGCGGGTGCTGACGATCGACGCCCAGCGCGCGGTGCCGGTGCACGAGGGCGCGGCCGGCCCGGAGCTGCTGTGGGACCAGCGCGCCGAGTTCCCGACCGGCGGCATCTACCTGGGCCACGCCGAGGACGTCGCGTACGCCGTCGTCCGCGGGGAGCGCTCGCTGACCATCAGCGGCACCCCGGTCGACACCTGGAGCGGGCTGCGCGAGATCGGCTCGGACCTGGGCGCCCGGGACGCCGGGCTGTTGGCCCAGGCGGTCGGCATCGTGGAGTGGCACGAGCGCAACCGGTTCAGCCCCTACACCGGAGCGGCCACGACCATCGAGAAGTCCGGCTGGACCCAGCGCGACCCCACCACCGGCCAGGAGGTGTTCCCGCGCACCGACCCGGCGGTGATCATGCTGGTGCACGACGGCGGGGACCGCTGCGTGCTGGGTCGGCAGGCCGTCTGGCCGCCCGGGCGGTTCTCGATCCTGGCCGGGTTCGTCGAGCCGGGGGAGTCCGCCGAGGCCGCCGTCGCCCGCGAGGTCGCCGAGGAGGTCGGGCTGGAGGTCACCGACGTCCGCTACGTGTCCAGCCAGCCGTGGCCCTTCCCGCAGTCGCTGTGGCTCGGCTTCACCGCGCGGGCCGTCGGCACCGACCTGCAGGTCGACCACGACGAGATCGAGGAGGCCCGCTGGTTCAGCCGCGAGGAGCTGCGCAGCGGCAACGGCCCGGCCGCGCTGCCGCCGCCGGTGTCGATCGCCCGGCACCTCATCGACGCCTGGCTGGCCGAGTAGCGACTCAGCCGAAGCGGCCCTGCAGGACCAGCGCGGGGCGGTCGGCGTGGTCGGCGAGCACGACCGCGTCGGCCAGGGCGACCGGGTCGACCTCGTCGTCGTAGCGGTCGAACGCCGGCAGCTCCCAGGCCTGCTCGGCCGGGAAGCGCCGGCGCCGGGCGGCGGGGGAGACCCGCAGGTGGACGACGACGTCGAAGGCCAGCCCCACGCCCTGCAGCAGGGCACCGGGCACCAGCACCACCCCGCTGACCGGGACCCGGTCGGCCCGGGTGGCGCGGTCCCGCTCGACGTCCCACAGCTGCGGCAGCACGTCGCCGGGGCCGCCCGGGCCGACCCGGTCGAGCACCTCGCGGGCCAGCGCCGAGACGTCCAGCCAGTCGGTGTACCGGGCGTCGGCGTCGGTGCGGCCGTGCTCGAGGCGGACCGACGCAGGACGCAGGAACCCGTCGGCCGGGACGACGGCGGCCGGCTTCCCCAGCGACGGCAGCAGGTCGGCGACCGCATCGGCGAGGTCGGCCGGCCGGGCCACGTCGGGGCCGTCCACGGCCACCCGCAGGGCAGCGGCACCGGGAGAGGGGGCGGCGTCGGCCAGCAGCCCGGCCAGTCGTCGGGCCAGGGCTGCGGGGGTCAGCGGGAGCGGGGAGCTCAGTGCTCGCCCTCGGCGAGGACGCTCTGCCGGGTGCGCGAGCGCTCGACGCGACGGCGGGCCGGGCGCTCGGGCGCCGGGAGGGACTCCACCGGGGGCGGACCGGCCGGTGCGGGCACAGCGGCGGCCGGCGGTGTGCCGGTGCCGAGGTCGCTGAGCACCTCGCGGGCCAGGTCCTGCACGGGTCGACCGGAGGAGCGGGCCTCGCGGCGCAGCTGCTCGAAGGCCTCGCGGGGGCAGCTGCCCCGGCGGACCGCCAGCACGCCGATGGCCCGCTCGACGGACACCCGCGCGGCGAGGGCGTGCTCGAGCTGGCCGACCGAGCGCTGCAGCGCGGCCAGCTGCTGGTCCCGCGGGTCGGCGCCGGGCTCGTCGGCCGCAGTGCCCCGGGCGGCCCGGCGGGCGTCGCGGCCGGGCTCGGGGGAGGCGCCCAGGTCCTCGGCGATCAGGTCGGCCAGGCTCATCGCCTCGACCAGGTCGGCGGCCTGCTCGGTGCCGGCCGGGGTCACCACGGCCCACCCGCGGGTGGTGCGGGTGATGACGAAGGCGGGGTCGCCGTCCGGGGTACGGACGACGTCATCGGGCTGGGACCCGGCCGTCGCGCTGCTCACGGGGCTGCCCACCGCCACGTCCTCCCTCGGCACCCGCGGCCCCGGTGGCCGCGGGGCCACCGGCTCCCCACGGCCGGCGACCCCGTGATCATGACCCGAGGAGGACCGCGGCGGGGGGATCACGCGCCGGAGGTCTGCGACAACTGGTCCTTGACCTGGTCGATGCTCGGGTTGGTCAGCGCGGTGCCGTCGGCGAAGATCAGCGTGGGGACGGTGCGGTTGCCGCCGTTGGCCTTCATCACCAGGTCCGCGGCGCCCTCGTCGGTCTCGATGTTGACCTCGGCCCACTCGATGCCCTCGCGCTGCATGAGCTTCTTCAGGCGGACGCAGTACCCGCACCAGCTCGTGGTGTACATGGTCACGGGTGCGGTGGCGGCAGTCATGCGCTCGATCCTCCGTCGTCGGTGGGTGCCGGTGACCAGCGGGTCCCCGGGTCCTGCTCCGGATCCAACGCCGGTGCCCCGGGGATGCTTCCCCGGGCTGTCGTACCCGGCTGCCAGACTCGGGGGGTGACGGTCGAGGAGCAGCGACGGCCGACCGGTGCGGAGGCCGTGCTCGCCGGCCTGGACGAGCAGCAGCGCGCCGCGGCCGCGGCGGTGCGCGGCCCGGTCTGCATCCTGGCCGGGGCCGGCACCGGCAAGACCCGCACCATCACCCACCGGATCGCCTACGGGGTGCACACCGGCGTCTACACCCCCGAGCAGGTCCTGGCGGTGACCTTCACCGCCCGGGCGGCCGGGGAGCTGCGCGGCCGGCTGTCGGCCCTGGGCGTGGGCGGGGTGCAGGCCCGCACCTTCCACGCCGCCGCCATGCGGCAGCTGCGCTACTTCGCCCCCCGCGTGCTGGGCGGCCCGCTGCCTGAGCTGGTGGAGAACAAGCTGCGCGTGGTCGCCGGGGCGGCGACCCGGCACCGGCTGACCACCGACCGGGCCAGCCTGCGTGACCTGGCCGGGGAGATCGAGTGGGCCAAGACGACGCTGGCCACCCCCGACGACTACCCGGCGCGGGCCCGGGCCGCCGGCCGGGAGGCGCCCTTCGAGCCGGCCGCGGTCGCGGCGGTCTACGCCAGCTACGAGCAGGCCAAGCAGCGCGACGGCACGCTGGACTTCGAGGACCTCCTGCTGGTCACCGCCTACGCCCTCGAGGAGCACCGGGACGTCGCGCGCGAGGTGCGCGGCCAGTACCGGCACTTCGTGGTCGACGAGTACCAGGACGTCAACCCGCTGCAGCAGCGGTTGCTGGACGCCTGGCTGGGTGGCCGGGCCGAGCTGTGCGTGGTCGGCGACCCGCACCAGACCATCTACTCCTTCACCGGCGCCGACCCGGACTACCTGCTCGGCTTCGCCGACCGCTACCCCGACGCCGAGGTGGTCAAGCTCGAGCGCGACTACCGCTCCACCCCCGAGGTGGTCGGGCTGGCCAACAAGCTGATCGGCATGGCGCCCCGGCGCACCGGCCTGCCGGGGCTGCGGCTGATGGGCCAGCGGGCCACCGGGCCCGAGCCGCGGTTCCTCGAGCACCCCGACGAGCCGGCCGAGGCCGCCGCGGTCGCCGCCGCCTGCCGGGAGCTGGTCGACTCCGGGCTGCCCGCGGCCGAGATCGCCGTGCTGTTCCGGATCAACGCCCAGTCCCAGGTCTACGAGTCGGCCCTGGCCGACGTCGGGGTGCCCTACGTGCTCAAGGGCGGCGAGCGGTTCTTCGAGCGGCCCGAGGTGCGCGAGGCCGTGCTGCTGCTGCGCGGGGCCGCCGCCGGCCGGGACGACGGCAGCCCGCTGGTCCCCGCCGTCCGCGACGTGCTCGCCTCGGTGGGCTGGGTCGAGCACCGACCGCCGCCCGGCGGTGCGGCCCGCGACCGTTGGCAGTCGCTGTCCGCGCTGGTCGACCTGGCCGTCGACCTGGTCGCCGAGCAGCCGACCCTGACGCTCGCCGGGTTCGTCGGCCACCTGGCCGAGCGGGCCAACGCCCAGCACGCGCCCACCGTGCAGGGGGTCACCCTGGCCTCGATGCACGCGGCCAAGGGGCTGGAGTGGGACGCCGTCTTCGTGGTGGGGCTGGTGGACGGAGTGCTGCCCATCGCGCAGTCGCTGGCCCGCCCCGACGCCGTGGAGGAGGAGCGCCGGCTGCTCTACGTCGCGGTCACCCGGGCGCGCGAGCAGCTGACCCTGTCCTGGTCGCTGGCCCGCCAGCCCGGCGGCAAGCGGGTCCGTCCGCGCAGCAGGTTCCTCACCGGGCTGGCGCCCGACGCGCCCGTGCCGGTGCGCACCCGGGTGGCCCGCCGGGTGGAGGTGGTC
>CAFBMQ010000015.1_pt1 | contig 8356 bp, 7 predicted proteins | sample 7268921 | NCBI WGS metagenome assembly CAFBMQ01 (sample SAMEA6814070, study PRJEB35770) | freshwater metagenome | biome: Freshwater; feature: Freshwater reservoir; material: water | place: Czech Republic | collected 2017-05-23 | depth 30m m
AGCCCAGCTGCATGCTCATGCGGCTGCGCTACCCCCGCCCCGGGGACCCCCAACCGCGCGCAGGCGCTCAGGCGCGCTCGGCGCGCAGGGCCTCGCGGAGCTTGACCTTGCTGCCGGTGCGCAGCAGCGCCCCGGCGTACACCCGGCCGCCGATCCGGACGACGAGCGCGATCGCGACCAGCATGAGCGCCACCGAGACGGCGATCTCCCAGCCCGCGGCCTCCCCGGCGGCGATCCGGACCGGCATCACCAGCGGCGACATGCCCGGCACGAACGAGGTCACCGTGGCCACCGTCGAGCCGGGGTCCTGGGCGGCCTGGATCGACACGATGAACCCGACGACCAGCAGCAGGGTGGTGGGCGTGAGGACGCTGCCCAGGTCCTCCTGCCGGCTGACCAGGGAGGCGGCCGCGGCGAAGATCGAGGCGTAGAGGGCATAGCCGAGGACGAACCAGGCGATGACGGTCAGCACGGTGCCGATGAGCTGGCCGGGCAGGTCGACGACGTCCAGCGCCAGCGCGCCGGTCACCCCGATCACCGCGATCAGCACGATCTGGATCAGCCCCAGCACCCCGAGCCCGAGGATCTTGCCGGCCAGCAGCTGCCACGGCTTCATCGTCGCCAGCAGCAGCTCGACCACCCGGGAGGACTTCTCCTCCACCACGCCCTGGGCGACGAACTGCCCGAAGAGGATGTAGAGGGCGTAGAGGACGACGACCCCGAGCAGCGCGACGACGACCTGCTGGCCGTTGCCCTCGGTGGCGGGGTCCAGCACGTCGTAGGAGATGGCCGGCGGCGGGGTCAGCTGCACGCCCTGCTCGCCGAGCTGGCGGGCGACCGACAGCGCGCCGACCGCCGTCCCGGCGATGGAGGAGGCGGCGTCGTCCCGGCTGGACTCCACGACGACCTGCGGGTCGTCGCCGGCACCGCCGACCAGGACGGCGTCCACCTCGCCGTCGGCGACCGCCTGCCGCGCGGCGGCGACGTCGGCGAACTCGGTGACGGTGACGTCGGTGCCGACCTGCTCGCCGGAGCGGACCAGGGCCTGCTCGACCTGGGCGCCGCCGTCGACGGTGCCGATGGTGGTCGATGAGCCCGACCCGCCGGCGAGCAGCTGGAAGACCATGACCCCGAGCACCAGCAGCACGATGACCGCCGAGCTGATCAGGAAGCCCTTGTCCCGGGCGCGGGTGGTGATCTCGCGGCCGGCGACCAGCCGGATCCGGGCCGCCGTGCTGGGGCTCGCGATGCCGGTCACGCCGCCACCGCCGGCGCCGCGACGGCCTCGCGGAACAGCTCGACCAGCGTGGGTTCCCGCCAGCCGAAGTGGGTGACCCGGCCGGTCCGCAGGGCGGCGGCCAGCACGGCCTGGTCGTCGGTGCCCGGGCCCAGCTCGAGCAGGGTGTCCCCGCGCTGCTCGCTGACCACCCGGACCCCGGGGAGGGCACCGGCCCAGCCGTGCGGGGCGTCGGGGGCGACGACCCGCAGCTGGCGGCCGCCCTCGGCGGCGCGCAGCTCGGGGACCGTGCCGCTGGCCACGATGGTGCCGCGGGCGAGGATGCCGACCGCGTCGCAGAGCCGTTCGACCAGGTCGAGCTGGTGGCTGGAGAACACCACGGGCACCCCGTTGCGGCACTGCTCGAGCAGCGCCTCGGCCAGGGAGTCGACGCCGACCGGGTCCAGGCCGGAGAACGGCTCGTCCAGGATCAGCACCTCGGGCCGGCCGACCAGGGCCGCGGCGAGCTGCACCCGCTGCTGGTTGCCCAGCGACAGCTTCTCCACCCGCTCGTCGCGGCGGTCACCGAGACCCAACCGCTCGGTCCAGTGCTCGGCGGCCGCGGCGGCGTCGGCGGCGGTCAGCCCGTGCAGCCGGGCGAAGTAGGCGAGCTGCTGGGCGACCTTCATCTTCGGGTACAGCCCGCGCTCCTCGGGCATGTAGCCGATCCGCTGCCGGCTGGCCTCGTCCAGCGGCTGCCCGCGCCAGCGCACCTGCCCGGCGTCGGCCCGGGCCAGGCCCATCGCGATCCGCATCGTCGTGGTCTTGCCGGCGCCGTTGGACCCGCAGAACCCGTACATCTGGCCGGGCGCGACGGTGAACCCGACCCCCTGCAGCACCCGGTTCTCGCCGTAGGTCTTGACCAGTCCGTCGAACTCGAGCACGTGCCCTCCGCGGAAGATCGTGAGTACCGCTCAGGACCGTATCGGGTGTGCCGGACTGCCGGTCGGTCAGTCCCGCTCGGGCTCCGGCAACCGCCCACCGGCCGGCACCACCGCACCGGCCTCCAGCCGCGCCGCCCGGCCGACCAGGGCGATGTCGCCGTCCGCCGCCCCGTCCCCGCCGACCGTGGCGTCCCGGCCGACGTCCACGCCGTCGTCCAGCACGGCCCGGTGCACCCGCGCACCGGCCCGCACCCGGGCACCGGGCAGCAGCACCGAGTCGGTCACCGTGGCCCCCTCCTCGACGACGACGCCCGGGGAGAGCACGGAGCCGCGCACCGTGCCGGCCACCCGGGTGCCCCCGGACACCAGCGAGGACTCGACCGCAGCACCCGGCAGCAGGCGGGCCGCGGAGTGCCGGCCGCCGCGGGTGTGCACCGGCCAGGCGGTGTCGTCCAGGTCGATCGGCGGGTCGGCGGCGAGGAAGTCCATGTGCGCCTGCCAGTAGGCCGGCACGGTGCCCACGTCGCGCCAGTAGCCGGCGAACCGGTGCGCCCGGGCCAGCCCGTCGGCGGTCTGCGCCGGCAGCAGCGCGTCGCCGAGGTCGGCCAGGCCGTCCTCCCCGGCGTCGGCGGCCAGCGCCTCGAGCCGGTCCAGCGTGGCGCCGGGGGTGAACACGAAGACCTCGTTGGTGGCCGTGGTGGTGGCCGGCTCGTCGGGCTTGTAGGCGTAGTCGGTGACCCGGTCGCCGTCGACCTGCACGATCCCGTAGCGGGCGGCGTCGTCCGCGGCGACCTCGGTGGTCACCATCGTGACCTCGGCGCCGGACTGCCGGTGCTCCTCGACGACCTCGCGGTAGTCCAGCTTGTAGACCGCGTCCGCGCTCACCACGACCAGCGCGTCCGGGGCCGCCTCGCGGACCAGGTCGGCCTGCCGCCAGAGCACGTCCGCCGTCCCGGTCGCCCAGCCGCCGCGGTCGGTGCCGCGGAAGGGCGGGAGCGTCATGAGCCCGCCGGTGGTGCGGTCCAGGTCCCAGGGCCGGCCGTTGGCCAGGTGGTCGGCCAGCGAGGTCGGGTGGAACTGCACGGCCACCCGGACGTCGGCGATCCCCGAGTGCTGGCAGTTCGACAACGGGAAGTCGATCAGCCGGTAGACCCCGGCGAACGGGACCGCTGGCTTTGCCCGCCGCTCGGTGAGCAGTTCGAGGCGGCCGCCGGCGCCGCCGGCCAGCACGAGCACGAGGATATTGGTGAGGGCCATGCACCCCCTGTGCCCCGGTCGGTCAGGACGTACGCGCCTCGCGGGAGGCCCGGAACAGCCAGAACGAGGGGACGGCGACCGCGACGACCGCCATCGCCACCACGATGACCACCCCGCCGGTCCACATCGCCACCGAGACGCCGAACGCGCTCGCCAGCGCGCCGGACCGCAGGTCGCCCAGCCGCGGCCCGCCGGCCACGACCACGATGAACACGCCCTGCATCCGCCCGCGCATGTCGTCGGGGGCGGCCAGCTGCAGCATCGACGAGCGCAGCACCGCGCTGACCATGTCCCCGGCGCCGGCGACGGCCAGGCACAGGACGGCGAACCACAGCGAGCCGGCGAAGCCGAACCCGATGATCGCCACGCCCCACACCGCGATCGCGACCAGCACCACCGCGCCCTGCCGGTCCACGCGCGAGACCCAGCCCGACGTCAGCCCCATGACCAGCGAGCCGATCGAGATGCCGGCGTAGAGCCAGCCCAGGCTGTTGGCGTCGCCGCTGAACTCGGTGGCGGCCAGCTGCGGGAAGACCGCCTGCGGCCAGGCGAAGAGCATCGCGATGATGTCCACGACGAAGGTCATCAGCAGCACCGGCTGGGTGCGCAGGAAGGTGAAGCCCTCGCCCACCCCGCGCACGGCCGCACCCAGCCGCAGCTTCGCGGCCGCGCCGGCCACCGGCAGCGGTGGGAGCCCGCGGACCAGCAGGACGGCGACGGCGAAGCCGACCGCGTCCACGACGTAGGTCAGGAACAGCTCGCCCTGGCCGATCAGCACCCCGGCCAGCAGCGGTCCGACGATGACCCCGACCTGGCGGACGGTCATCGCCAGCGCGTTGGCGGCGGGCACCAGCTCCGCCCCGACGATGGCCGGGATCGCGGCGCTGCGGGTGGGCTGGTTGACCGCGGCGAACGCCGACACCAGCGCGGTGAGCACCCACAGGACGGCGAGGGACTCCATCCCGAGGCCGGCCTGCACCGCCAGCAGCGCACTGGTCACCGCCGCGCCGATCGAGGTGATGAGCATCAGCCGGCGCCGGTCCATCGCGTCGGCGATCGCCCCGCCGAGCAGGCCGAAGACCACCAGCGGGACCAGCGCGACCACCGACGTCACGCCGACCAGCAGCGAGGACCCGGTCATCGCGTAGACCTGGAACGGGACGGCGACCAGCGTCATCTGCTGACCGAGCATGGTGACGGTGATGCCGCCGAACAGCCGCCGGTAGGCCGGGTTCCGCAACGGGGTGGTGTCGATCGCGAAGCCCCGGCGCTTGGTGCGCGGTGGGGTCTCCTCGGGGGCGGGGCCGTCGACGGGTGAGCTCACGGGGCGAGCCGGCGGACAGTCCAGGACCCGCCGTCCGCGAGCTCGAACCGCAACCGGTCGTGCAGCCGGTCGTGGCCGCCCTGCCAGAACTCCACCGTGCGCGGGTGCACGCGATAGCCGCCCCAGTCGGCCGGGCGGGGCAGCTTCCCCTCCGTCCGGTCACCCAGCTCGCGGAACGCGGTCACCAGCTCCTCGCGGGAGGCCACGACCGAGGACTGCACGGTGGCCGCCGCGGCCAGCTGGGCACCGCGGGGGCGGGGGTCCCAGAGCGCGTCGGAGCCGGCGTCGTCCAGCCGGGTCGCCGTCCCGGTCACCCGCACCTGGCGCTGCAGGGCGTGCCACGGGAACACCAGCGCCACCCGGTCGTCGGCGGCGAGCTGCGCGCCCTTGGCCGAACCGCCGTTGGTGACGAACACGAAGCCGTCCGCCGACAGCCCCTTGAGCAGCACCACCCGGGCGTCCGGTGCGCCGTCGGGGTCGGCCGTGGCCAGCACCATCGCGTTGGGCTCGGGCAGCTCGGCGGCCACCGCGTCGTCGAACCACCGCTGGAACTGGGCCAGCCAGGTCTCGGCGAGCGTGTCCTCGGAGAAGCTGCCCTCGTCGTAGTCGCGGCGCATCGTCGTCAGGTCGGGCACCGGCCCATGCTCCCACCCTGCAACCAGTCCACGACCAGGTGTGACGCCGGTCGCAGCTCCCACTGGGCGGGCGGTCCGGGTGCGAGCAGGTCGGGGGGTTCCCCTAGGTTGTGGCCAGTCGTGCGCCCAGTGGCGCACGGGTCCCGCGCGCAGAGGAGCATGCAGGATGGCGGACGACTTCGTACCCGGCCTGGAAGGCGTCATCGCCTTCGAGACCACCATCGCCGAGCCGGACAAGGACGGCGGTTCCCTCCGCTACCGCGGCGTCGACATCGAGGACCTCGTCGGCAAGGTGACGTTCGGCGACGTCTTCGGCCTGCTGGTCGACGGCCGCTTCGGCCAGGGCCTCCCGCCCGCCGAGCCCTTCCCGATCCCGGTGCACACCGGCGACGTCCGGGTCGACGTCCAGGCGGCGCTGGCGATGCTGACCCCGATCTGGGGCTACCGCCCGCTGCTGGACATCACCGACGACGAGGCCCGCGACGAGCTGGCCCGCGCCGCGGTCATGGCGCTGTCCTACGTGGCGCAGTCCGCCCGCGGCATCGGGGTCCCGGCCGTGCCGCAGCGCCGCGTCGACGAGGCCTCGACCATCGTCGAGCGCTTCATGGTGCGCTGGCGCGGCGAGCCCGACCCCCGGCACGTCGCCGCGGTCGACGCCTACTGGACCTCGGCCGCCGAGCACGGCATGAACGCCTCCACCTTCACCGCCCGGGTCATCGCCTCCACCGGCGCCGACGTGGCGGCCGCGATGTCCGGCGCGATCGGCGCGATGAGCGGCCCGCTGCACGGCGGTGCGCCGTCCCGGGTGCTGCACATGCTCGACGAGGTCGAGGGCACCGGCGACGCGGAGAAGTACGTCAAGGACCTGCTCGACCGCAAGGAGCGGTTGATGGGCTTCGGCCACCGGGTCTACCGCGCCGAGGACCCCCGCGCCCGCACGCTGCGCCGCGCCGCCAAGGAGCTCGGCGCGCCCCGCTTCGACGCCGCGCTCGCCCTGGAGAACGCTGCGCTCAAGGAGCTCCGCGAGCGCCGTCCGGACCGGCCGGTCGAGACCAACGTCGAGTTCTGGGCCGCGATCGTCCTGGACTTCGCCGAGGTGCCCAGCCACATGTTCACCTCGATGTTCACCTGCGCCCGCACCGCGGGCTGGAGCGCCCACATCCTGGAGCAGAAGCAGACCGGCCGGCTCGTCCGCCCGTCGGCCCGCTACGTCGGCCCCGACCCCCGCAAGCCCGACGCCGTCGAGGGCTGGGAGACGGTGCAGACCAAGGAGATCAGCGAGTCCGCGCCCGCCTGAGCGAGCCGCACACCGCACGACCGACGGCCCGGCGCAGACCCTGCGACCGGGCCGTCGTCCACTCCCCACTCCCCCGAGGACCCCTGCATGACGATCCAGATCCCCGCCGAGCTGCTCCCCGCCGACGGCCGCTTCGGCTGCGGCCCGTCCAAGGTCCGCCCCGAGGCCATGGCTGCGCTCGCCGCCGAAGGTGCTGCGCTCATGGGCACCTCGCACCGGCAGGCACCGGTCAAGAACCTGGTCGGGCGGGTCCGCGAGGGCCTGTCCCAGCTGTTCGACCTGCCCGAGGGCTACCAGGTGGTGCTCGGCAACGGCGGCACCACCGCGTTCTGGGACGCCGCCGCGATCGGGCTGGTCCGCGACCGCGCGGCCTTCGGCACCTACGGCGAGTTCTCCGCGAAGTTCGCCTCCGGGGTCGCCGACGCGCCGTTCCTGGCCGACCCGGTGATCACCAAGGCGGCGCCGGGCTCGGTCGCGCTGCCCGAGGCCGTGGCCGGGGTGGACGCCTACGGCTGGGCGCACAACGAGACCTCGACCGGTGCCATGGCGCCGGTGCGCCGTCCCGAGGGCGCCGACGAGGACGCCCTCGTGCTGGTCGACGCCACGTCGGGTGCCGGTGGGCTGCCCGTCGACGTGCTGGAGACCGACGTCTACTACTTCGCGCCGCAGAAGTGCTTCGCGGCCGACGGCGGCATCTGGCTCGCGCTGATGAGCCCGAAGGCCCTGGAGCGGGTGGCCGAGATCAAGGCCTCGGACCGCTGGATCCCCGGGTTCCTCGACCTGTCCATCGCGGTGGACAACTCCAGCAAGGACCAGACGTACAACACCCCGGCGGTGGCCACGCTGTTCCTGCTGGCCGACCAGCTCGACTGGCTCAACGGCCTGGGCGGGCTGTCCGGTGCCGTCGCCCGCACCCGCGACTCGTCGTCCCGGCTGTACGACTGGGCCGAGAAGAGCGAGTACGCCACCCCGTTCGTGACCGACCCGGCGCACCGGTCCTACGTCGTGGGCACGGTCGACTTCGCCGAGTCCGTCGACGCGGCCGCGATCGCCAAGGCGCTGCGCGCCCACGGCGTCGTGGACACCGAGCCCTACCGCAAGCTGGGCCGCAACCAGCTGCGGGTGGGCATGTTCCCCGCAGTCGACCCCGACGACGTCACCGCGCTGACCGCCTGCATCGACCACGTCGTCGGCCAGCTCTAGCGGAGTCGCAGCGCATCGGGTCCCGGTGCGCTGCGACTCCACCGGCGCTCACGGCAGCAGCCAGGTGTCCTTGCTGCCGCCGCCGCGGCTGGAGTTGACCAGCAGCGAGCCCTCCTCCAGCGCCACCCGGGTCAGCGGCGCCGGCACAGCCCGGGTCACCGCGCCCGCGACGGCGAACACCCGCAGGTCGGCCCGCCGCGGCTGCACCACGCCGTCGACCAGGGTCGGCACCGTGGAGAAGTCGACCGGCTCCTGCGCCACGAACCGATGCGGTGTCGCGGCCACCTCCGCCTGCAGCTCGGCGAGCTCGGCGGCCGAGCAGGTGGGGCCGAAGACCACGCCCTGCCCGCCGTAGCCGTCCACCGGCTTCACCACCAGCTCGCCCAGGCGGTCCCGCACGGCGGCGTAGTCGGCCTCGTCGGCCAGCACCCAGGTCGGGACGGCGTCCAGCACCGGCTCCTCGCCCAGGTAGAACCGGAT
>CAFBMQ010000016.1_pt1 | contig 8225 bp, 8 predicted proteins | sample 7268921 | NCBI WGS metagenome assembly CAFBMQ01 (sample SAMEA6814070, study PRJEB35770) | freshwater metagenome | biome: Freshwater; feature: Freshwater reservoir; material: water | place: Czech Republic | collected 2017-05-23 | depth 30m m
CGTGTCGGACCGTCCCGTCGCACCCGTCCCGCCGGCCCCGTCCGGTCAGCGGCCGGTCAGCGGTCGGTCTCCTCCAGCAGCGCCAGGATCGCCCGCGCGGTGTCCTCGGGCGCCTCCATCATCGCCACGTGGCCGATCCCGGGCTGCACCTGGAGCCGGGCGTCGGGCAGCGCCGTCGCCAGCCGGGGGGCCAGCCGCGGGTCCACCAGCTTGTCCGCGTCGCCCCACACCACCAGCGCCGGGGCCTGCACCGCCTGGGCCGCGCGCCAGGCGTTGCCCCGGCCGACCCGCAGGTAGGACGTCATCAGCCCGCGCATGCTGCGGGTCAGCGCCCGGCCGGACCAGGCCTGCCCGTCGCGCAGCCGCATCTCCTCCACCGCCTCGGCCAGCCGCTCCTCGGGCACCCGGCGGGGGTCGCCGAAGCACATCTCCAGCGTCATCCGGACCCGGTCCTCGGGGGCGCCGAGTCGGATCCGCTTCTCGGCGAGGGTGGGGATGCCGGGGAGCAGCAGCAGCGCGATGGCCCGGTCGAAGGCCGGCGGGACGCGGTACACCGGCATCGCCGGGGAGATCAGGGTGAGGGTGGCGACCAGGTCCGGACGGCGGACCGCGACCAGCAGGCTGACCAGGCCGCCCAGGGAGTTGCCGACCAGGTGCACCGGCTCGCCGCGCCCCGGCCCGGGCCGGTCGGCCACGTCGGCCAGCACCGCCTCGACGGCCTGCACGTGCCGGGCGATGGAGTACCCGCCGTCCGAGGGCGGCTCCGACCGGCCGAAACCGGGCAGGTCCAGCGCGAACCCCTCGAGCCGGACGGCGAGCATCGCGGCCAGGTCGGTCCAGTTGGTCGACGCCCCGCCCAGGCCGTGCACGTAGAGCCCGCGCCCGCGGGGGCCGTCCGGGTCGCCGGCGTACGGCGTGTGCCGCAGGTACACCGAGCCGCCGTCGGCCGGCACCTGCTCACCGGGCCACGGCGGCACCGGTCCGGTCGGGACGGGCAGCCGGACGGCGGAGCGGCCGGCCGGGCGCGGATCGCCCGCCGGGGAGCCGGGGGCGCTGTCGGGGAGGGTGGCCACGGAGGCCGGACGGACGTCGGGCACCCGCGCGACGGTAGACCACCAGCGCCACCGGGCCGCGCCCGGATGAACTCGTCGGTAACATCTGCCGGGCCATGCAGCCCTCCCGTGCACCCGCGCCCGCCGACGACCCCGGTCGCCGCACCTCCCGCCTGCCGCGGGGTGCGCGCCGCCTGCAGCTGCTGCGCGCCGCCCAGGACGTGTTCGTCGCCCAGGGGTTCCACGCCGCGGCCATGGACGACATCGCCGACAAGGCCGGCGTGAGCAAGCCCGTGCTCTACCAGCACTTCCCGGGCAAGCGGGAGCTCTACCTCGCGCTGCTGGAGCAGCAGGTCGGCGAGCTGACCGAGCGGATGCGGGCGGCCATGAGCGGGACGCAGGACAACCGCACCCGCGTGGACGGCGCGGTCGGCGCCTACTTCGACTTCGTCGACGCCGACGGCGAGGCCTTCCGGCTGGTCTTCGAGTCCGACCTGCGCAACGACGACGAGGTGCGCCGGATCGTCGACGCCGGCACCCGCGGCTGCGTCGAGGCCATCGCCGAGGTCATCGCCGCCGACACCGGGGTCGACCAGGAGCGCGCGCTGCTGCTGGCCTCGGGCATGACCGGGCTGGCCGAGACCAGCGCCCGGTGGTGGCTGCCCCGCAAGGGCACCGTCTCCCGCGACGAGGCCGTCGCGCTGATGAGCTCGCTGTCCTGGCGCGGCATCTCCGGCTTCCCGCGGCTGGGCGACGCGGACCACCCCACCCCGTCCTGAGCCGCCCCCGACCGTTCGCTGTCGGCGCACCCGCGGGCCGCACCGGGCGGCTCCCGCTCGGCTAGCGTCGTGGGCAGCGGCCAGTGCGGCCGCCAGACCTGAGGAGGCATCTCCAGCGTGGAAGTCAAGATCGGTGTCCAACACTCCCCCCGCGAGCTGGTCATCGACAGCCCGAAGACCCCCGACGAGATCGCGGCCGAGGTGTCCCGGGCGATGACCGGGTCCAAGGACGGCCTGCTGACCCTGGTCGACGAGCGCGGTCGCCGGATCGTCGTCCCGACCGACCGGATCGCCTACGTCGAGATCGCCGAGGCCGACACCCGCCGCGTCGGCTTCATCGCCGGAGGCCAGTAAGCACGGAGGTCGGCAGGGACGGGGGCCGGAGGCCTCCTCCCGGCCGACCTCGGACGCGCTCGTCGCCGCGGAGGGTCGCCGTGTGCACCGTCTCAGCCGTTGAGGCCCAGGGTCTCCATCCGCCGGGAGTGCGCCGCCGTCAGCCGGCCCAGGAGCTCGGCGATGCCGTTGAGGTCGCCGGTGCCGGTGATCAGCAGGTCGGCGAGCCCGTCCCGCTCGGCGATGACGGCCTGCGACTGGGTCATGGCTTCCCCGACCAGCCGCCGGGCCCACAGGGCCAGCCGGCCGGCCACCCGTCGGTCCCCGGCGATGGCGGCCCGCACCTCGCGGACGGCGAAGTCCGCGTGCCCGGTGTCGGCCAGCACCTCGAGCACCAGTCCGCGGTCGGGCTCGGGCAGGAACGCGGCGACCTCGCGGTAGAAGTCGGTGGCCAGGCCGTCCCCGACGTAGGCCTTGACCAGGCCCTCCAGCCAGGTGCCGGCCCGGGTGGAGTCGTGGAAGGCGTCCAGCGGGGCGACGAAGGGGGCCATCGCGTCCGCCGGGGCGACACCCAGCTCGCGCAGCCGCTCGTCCAGGCGCTGGTGGTGGGCGATCTCGGCGGCGGCCATCCGCGCGAGGGCGGCGCGGCCGTCCAGCGTCGGGGCCAGCCGGGCGTCCTCGGCCAGCCGGTCGAAGGCGGTCAGCTCGGCGTAGGCGAGCACCCCCAGCAGGTCGACGACGGCGGGGCCGACCTCGGGTCCGACCTCGGGTACGACACCGTCCGGAACGCTCACCCGGGTACTCCCTCCGCTGCACCGGCACCGGCCCCGGTCGGGGTCGGACCCGCCCGCGACCTGCCGCGGGACCTGTGCGGACGGTATCCCGCGCTAGGATGATCTGCGGCGGGCCGCACGGCTCGCTCTCCGTGTGCGCTGATGACCGCTGGACGACGACCGCCGGGACCCACGAGGGCACCGAGGTCGGTCTCCCGGGTGAGTCTGCCCCACGACGCCCGGTCTGCTGGCCGCGTCGGCGCTGGAACTGATCGCAGCACCCCCGACCGGGGCCCGCGACGGGTCGGCGACACCGACCGCACCGCAGCCCCCCTCCAGACCGAGGCGAGAGCACTGACCACCAGCCACACCCCCACGACCACCGCCACGACCCCCGAGGTCGACCACGCCGAGACCGGCGCCCCCGCACCCGAGGAGCTCGAGCAGCACGTCGAGGAGCTCGGTGGCGCGCCGGTCGCCCCCGACAGCCCGCTGTTCAGCGACTTCGACGTCCACCCCGACGTCATCGCCGCGCTGGCCGAGGTCGGGATCACCCGCACCTTCGCCATCCAGGAGCTGACCCTCCCGCTGGCCCTCGCCGGCCACGACCTCATCGGCCAGGCCCGCACCGGCACGGGCAAGACCCTCGGCTTCGGCGTCCCGATGCTGCAGCGCGTCGTCCCGCCGGCCGAGGGCGGCGACGGCGTCCCGCAGGCGCTGGTCGTCGTCCCCACCCGTGAGCTGTGCGTCCAGGTCTCCCGCGACCTGGCCGCCGCGGGCGCGCGGCGCGGCATCCGCGTCCAGGCCATCTACGGCGGCCGGGCCTTCGAGCCGCAGGTCGAGTCGCTCCAGCAGGGCGTCGAGATCGTCGTCGGCACGCCGGGCCGGCTGCTGGACCTGGCCCAGCGGGGCAACCTGATCCTGGGCAAGGTCAAGGTCCTCGTCCTGGACGAGGCCGACGAGATGCTCGACCTGGGCTTCCTGCCCGACATCGAGCGCATCCTGGCGATGGTCCCGGACAAGCGGCAGACGATGCTGTTCTCGGCGACGATGCCCGGCCCGATCGTCACGCTGTCCCGGTCGTTCATGACCCAGCCCACGCACATCCGGGCGCACGGCAACGACGAGGGCTCCACGGTCCCGCAGACCACCCAGTTCATCTACCGGGCGCACAACCTGGACAAGCCCGAGCTGCTGTCCCGCGTGCTGCAGTCCCGCGACCGCGGCCTGGTCATGGTCTTCTGCCGCACCAAGCGCACCGCGCAGAAGGTGGCCGACGACCTCGTCGAGCGCGGGTTCGCCGCCGCCGCCGTGCACGGCGACCTCGGCCAGGGCGCCCGCGAGCAGGCCCTGCGCGCCTTCCGCGCCGGCAAGGTCGACGTCCTGGTCGCCACCGACGTCGCCGCCCGCGGCATCGACGTCACCGGCGTCAGCCACGTCGTGAACTACCAGTGCCCCGAGGACGAGAAGACCTACGTGCACCGCATCGGCCGCACCGGTCGCGCGGGCAGCACCGGCGTCGCGGTCACCCTGGTCGACTGGGACGACATCCCGCGCTGGCAGCTGATCAACAAGGCGCTGGACCTGGACTTCGCCGACCCGCCGGAGACCTACTCCACCTCGCCGTGGGTCTACACCGACCTCGACGTGCCGACGACCGCGACCGGCCGGCTGCCCCGCGCCCAGCGCACCCGCGAGGGCCTGGGCGCCGAGACCCTCGAGGACCTCGGGGAGACCGGCAAGCGCCAGCGCACCGGCGACCGCGGGACCGACCGGGGTGGTGACCGCGGTGGTCGCGGTGGCAGCTCCGGCCCCGGCCGCGAGGCACCCGCCGAGGAGACCCCGGCCGCCGGTCCCCGCAAGAGCCGTCCGCGTCGACGGACCCGGGGCAACGGCGAGGCAGCCGCCGGTGCGGCCGCCGCGACCGACGGCCCGGGTCCCGCGCCCGCCGCCGCCGACGGCGCCGAGGCAGCTGCCGGCGACGGCACCCCGCGCCCGCGTCGTCGTCGGCGTCGGGGCGGTGCCGGCCGCAGCGGCGGCGGCGAGCCCGCCGCCTCCTGACGTCGGGCAGGATCACGGCGTGAGCCGTCTCCGCCGTCCCCCCGTAGGGGTCTGGGTCTGGACGGCGGCCACCCTGGTGGTGGTCGTCGTCGCGGTCCTGGCCTGGCGGGGGTCCGACGCGGCCGCCACCTCCAGCAGCACCGCCGACCCGGCCGTGCCGGTCGGCGGGGCGCTCGCGGCGCAGGTCGCGCAGACCTGGTCCGCCGAGCCCGGTCCCGCCGCACCCCGGCGGGTCGTCGAGTCCGGCCGGGTGCTGCTGACCTCGGACGACGGCGTGGCCATGCTGGACCCGGCCACCGGCGAGGAGGCCTGGCACTACACCCGCGCGAACGCCCGGCTGTGCGACGCCACCGCCGTCGACGGGCTGGTGGTCGTGCTGTTCTCCACCGGCGGCCGGTGCAACGAGCTCACCGCACTGCGCGCCGACACCGGGGACCGCCTCTGGTACCGCTCGGTCGGCTTCCGGGCCGACGCGACGCTGGCCAGCACCGACCGCATCGTGCTGGCCATGAGCCCGACCGGCCTGACCACCGTGGACCCAACCGGAAACAACATCCGCTGGCACACCCCGGCGCCCGAGGGCTGCCGGTTCACCGCCGCCGACGTCGGCAGCACCGGGGTCGCGGCGCTGCAGCAGTGCGCCGACGGCGACGTCCAGGCGGTGCTGCTCGACGGCTTCGCTGGCACCCCGCTGTGGACCCGGGACCTCGGCGTGACCAGCGCGCAGCTGGTCGGCGCCGACCGCGTGGTCGACGTCGTCGTCGGCGACGACCTGCAGGTCCTGTCCCCCGCCGACGGCAGCACGGTGCAGACCGTCGCGCTCGGGCCGGACACCGGGGACGTCGTCCCGCAGCAGGCCGGCCTGGCCGACGCCGCCGTGGTGTGGCTGCGCGGCACCGCCTACGTCCTGGACGCCGCGACCGGCGCCGTGCGCTGGTCGGTGCCCGCCCTCGGGCTGCCGTCGACGGGCACCGGCAAGGGCGACCCGACGTCGGTGGTCGTCCCCGAGGACGGCGCCTTCATCACCCGGGACCTGACCACCGGCACGGAGACCGCCCGCTCCACGACCACCGACGAGGTCCCCGCCGGCGGCCGCACCTCGGTCGTGGGCCCCTCCGTCGTGGTGGCCTCCGCGGACCTCGTCGCTGCTTTCCGCTGACGAACGGGGGACACTCGGTGCCATGCTCCCTGGCGGTTCCGAACACAGCGCTCCGGGTGATCTCCGGCAGCTGACCCCGACGACGGCCCGACCGGTGCGGTTCACCGGCACCAGCGGTCCGCTGGCCGCCCTGGACACCGGACCGGGACGGCGGGGCACCGTCCTGCTCGTCGCCGGCTTCACCGGGTCCAAGGAGGACTTCGCCCCCCTGCTGGACCCCGTCGCCGCCGCGGGCTGGCGGGCCGTGGCCGTCGACCAGCGCGGGCAGTTCGAGTCCCCGGGTCCCGACGACCCGGCCGCCTACACCGTCGACGAGCTCGCCGCCGACCTGCTGGTGCTGGCCACCGAGCTGCACGGTGAGGGCCCGCTGCACCTGCTGGGCCACAGCTTCGGCGGGATCGTCGCGCGGGCCGCGGTGCTGGCCGACCCGGGCACCTTCGCCTCGCTGACCCTGCTGGCCAGCGGCCCGGTCGGGCTGACCGGACCGCGCGCAGACCTGCTGGAGCACCTGGCCCCGCTGCTGGAGGCCGGCGGCGTCGCGCTGGTGCACCGCACCCTGGAGGAGCTGGCGCTCACCGACCCGTCGGCCCCGCCGGTGCCCGCGCCGGTCCGGGAGTTCCTGGCCCGTCGGTTCCTGGCCAACAGCGAGGCCGGCCTGACCGGGATGGCCGCGGCGATGACCGGCGAACCGGACCGGGTGGCCGAGCTGCGGTCCACCGGCGTCCCGGTGCTGGTCGCCCACGGCGCCGACGACGACGCGTGGAGCCCGGCCGCCCAGGAGGACATGGCCCACCGCCTCGGTGCCCGGCACGAGGTGATCGGCGGCTCGGTGCACTCCCCCGCCATCGAGCAGCCGGCCCGCACCGTCGAGCTGCTCACCGGCTTCTGGGCCGGCGTCCCGGCCGGGGTCGACGCATGACCGGCGTCTCGGCACGCGACTTCACCGACGCCGAGGACCGGGACGGGTTCTTCGGCCCCGGGTCGGTCACCTGGCGCATCCACGCCGACCCCAGCTTCTCCGTCGGCGGCATCCGCGCCCTGCTGCTGCAGGCCCTGCACCCGGTGGCCATGGGCGGGGTGCACCGGTTCTCCGAGGGGTTCACCAGCGAGCCCTGGGCCCGGCTCACCCGCACCGCCGAGTACGTCGCGACGCTGACCTTCGGCACCCGCCGGGAGGCACTGCGCGCGGTCCGCCGGGTGCGGGGCATGCACCGGGGGAAGTCCGACACCGAGCCCACCACCGGGCGCGCCTACTCCGTCGACGACCCGGACCTGCTGCTGTGGGTGCACGCCTGCGAGGTCGACTCGCTGCTGTCGGTGGCCCGCCGGTCCGGCGTCCCGCTCACCGACGCCGATGCCGACGCCTACGTGGCCGAGCAGGCGGTGGCCGCCGAGCTGATCGGCTGCGAGCCCGCCGACGTCCCGCGGTCCGAGGCCGCCCTGGCCGCCTACTTCGACCGGGTCCGGCCGGAGCTGGCGATCACCGGTCCGGCCCGGGACGCCGCGCGGTTCGTCGTCGTCCCCCCGATGCCCGGGTGGGTGCAGCTGCTCACCCCGGCCCGGCCGGCCTGGGCCGGGTTGGCCTCGTTGGGGCTGGCGACGCTGCCGCGCTGGGCCCGCTCGATGTACGGGCTCCCCGCACTGGCCGTCACCGAGCCGGCCACCACGGCGTCGCTGCGGGCCTTCCGGGCGGCCACGCTGGCCATCCCGACCCGGGTGCGGGAGAACCCCACCCTCCGCGCGGCCCGCGTCCGGGTCGCCTGAGGGCTCAGTCGGCGAAGGGCACGCTGCCGGTCCCGGCGGCCAGCAGCCGCTCGTACTGCGCCGGGTCGGTGGTGCAGGCGCCGATCGGGGTGCGCTTGTTCGTGCCGTGGTAGTCGCTGGAGCCGGTGGTCAGCAGGCCCAGGTCGGCCGCCAGGCCGCGCAGGTGCACCCGGTCGGCCTCGACGTGGTCGGGGTGGTCGACCTCCAGCCCGAGCAGCCCCGCGGCGGCCATCGCGGCCATCGCGTCGTCGCCGACGACCCGGCCGCGCGCGCGGGCCAGGCCGTGCGCGAAGACCGGCACCCC
>CAFBMQ010000017.1_pt1 | contig 8176 bp, 8 predicted proteins | sample 7268921 | NCBI WGS metagenome assembly CAFBMQ01 (sample SAMEA6814070, study PRJEB35770) | freshwater metagenome | biome: Freshwater; feature: Freshwater reservoir; material: water | place: Czech Republic | collected 2017-05-23 | depth 30m m
ACCCGCGTGCGGCGGATCCGGGTCCGCCTGCACGGGCACGACCTGCACGCCCGGATCGGCGGCGTGGACGGCCCCGTGCTCCTGCTGGTGCACGGCCTGCTCGGGTCGGGGGCCAGCTTCGGTCCCGCGCTCGGCGAGCTGGCCCGCACGCACCGGGTGGTCGCGCCGGACCTGCTCGGCCACGGGCAGTCGGAGAAGCCGGCCGGGGACTACAGCCTGGGCTCGTTCGCCACCCAGGCGCGCGACCTGCTCACCGTGCTGGGCGCCGAGGCCGCCACCGTGGTGGGGCACAGCCTGGGCGGGGGCATCGCCCTGCAGTTCGCCCACCAGTTCCCCGCCCTGGTCGAGCGGCTGGTGCTGGTGGACTCCGGCGGGCTGGGCCGAGACGTCTCCCCCGCCCTCCGCGCCGTGACCCTGCCGGGCGCGGAGTGGGTGCTGCCCGCGGTGTTCAACCGCTGGACCCGCGCGGCGGGCCGGCAGGTGCTGGGCCCGCTGCAGCGCTTCACCCCGCCGGGCACCACCCAGGTGGTCACCGGGCTCGACACGCTGGCCGACGCGGACTCCCGCGCGGCCTTCGTGCACACCGCCCGCGCCGTCCTGGACGCCGGGGGTCAGCGGGTGAGCGCCGCCGACCGCCTCTACCTCGCCGAGGCCCTCCCTCTCCTGCTGGTGTGGGGCGGCTCGGACACCGTCATCCCGGTGCGGCACGCCCACGACCTGCACGCCCAGCTGCCCGGCAGCCGGCTGGAGGTCTTCGCCGGTGCCGGGCACTTCCCGCAGGTCGACGACCCGGGCCGGTTCGCCGCCGTGGTGGCCGACTTCGTGGCCACGACGGCCGACCAGGTGCTCACCCCCGCCGGGCGGGAGGAGCGCTGGGCGGCCGCCGTCCGGGGGGCGACCACGGTCCGGGACGTCGAACGGGACGTCGAACGGGCCGTCAGGCCTTCGGCGACGCCTGGGTGACCACCTCGAAGGACCACACGCTGGACCCGGTGGCCGCCGGGGCCATCCCCGAGCCGCCGCCGGAGTGGCCCCGGGCGAAGTCCTGCCCGTTCAGCCACGCCTCGAAGTCGGCCTCGCTGCGCCAGCGGGTGTAGACGAGGTAGGAGTCGGTGCCCTCGACCGGGCGGAGCAGCTCGAACCACTCGAACCCGTCGGAGGCCTCCACGGCCCCGGCCCGGTTGCTGAAGCGGTCCTCCAACCGCTCGCGGGCCTCGGCCGGCACGGTCAGCACGTTGATCTTCACGACGCTCATGCCTCCAGCCTGCCCCAGCCCCCGGGGGTCCGCAGCCCGTTCAGGCGGGGAAGCCGACCCCGACCCGGGCCGTCGTCCCGGCGTCCTCGACGAGGGCGACCAGCCGCCCGTCGGGGTCGACGGCCGCGTGCAGGCCGGGCGCCCCGGTCGCCGCGACCCGCTTGCCGTGGCCGAGGTCCACCGCCTCCGCGGCGGTCACCCGGCGCTCGGGGAAGACCGCGGTCGCGGCGGTGGTCAGCGGGACGAACCCGGTACCGCCGCCGTCCAGCAGCGCCGCGGCGGCCTCCTCGACCGGCCGGGCCACGGCCTCGTCGAGGGGACCCGACCGGGTGCGCCGCAGCGCCGTGAGGTGGCCGCCCACGCCCAGCGCCGCCCCGGCGTCCCGGGCGATGGCCCGGATGTAGGTGCCGGTGGAGCAGGTGACCTCGACGTCCACGTCGACCAGGTCCGCGGTCGGGCGGCGGATCCCGTGCACGGCGAGGGCGTGCACGGTGACCGAGCGGGCGGCCAGCTCGAACTCCTCGCCGGCCCGCACCCGGTCGTAGGAGCGCACGCCGTCGACCTTCACCGCGCTGACCGAGGACGGCACCTGCTGCAGGGGCCCGGTCTGGGCGGCCAGCGCCGCGCGGACGTCGTCGTCGGCGAGGTGCGCGGCGGAGGTGGTCTCGAGCACCTCGCCCTCCCGGTCGTCGGTCACCGTGGTCTGGCCGAACCGGATGGTGGCCGCGTAGCTCTTGTCGTTCCCCGACAGGTACCCCAGCAGCCGGGTCGCGGTGCCGACGCCCAGCACGAGGACGCCGGTGGCCATCGGGTCCAGCGTCCCGGCGTGGCCCACCTTGCGCACCGAGAGCACCCGCCGGGCGATCGCCACCACGTCGTGGGAGGTCATCCCCGGTTGCTTGTCCACGACCAGCAGGCCGGGCGGGACGTCGGCGTCGGGCTTCCTCGGGCTCACCGGACCACCGTCGCAGAGGTCCACCGGTGGCCGGACACCCGGGCCACCACCGCCACCAGCCGGAGCGCGACGAACAGGGTCAGCCCGCTCCACACCCCGGGCAGCCCCCAGCCCAGCGGGACCGACAGCAGCGACAGCGGGACGAAGCCGACCAGCGCGGAGCCGATCGTCACCGTGCGCAGGTAGGCCACGTCGCCGGCGCCCATGAGGACGCCGTCCAGCGCGAACACCACCCCGGCCACCGGCTGCATCAGGGCCAGGAACCACCAGACGACCGCGGCCTGGGCCAGCACGGCCGGGTCGTCGGTGAACAGCGGGACCACCACCGGACGGGCCAGCAGCAGGGCCGCCGCCACGACCACCCCGGTGCCCAGCCCCCACCGGGCGACCCGCAGGGCAGCGCCGCGGGCCTCGTCCACCCGGCCGGCACCCAGCGCCTGGCCCACGAGGGTCTGCGCGGCGATCGCGTAGGCGTCCAGGACCAGGGCCAGGAAGAGCCACAGCTGCAGCGCGATCTGGTGGGCGCCGAGCTCCGCGGTGCTCGACCGGGCCACCACGGCGGCGGCCACCGCGAAGGCGCCCTGCAGGACGGCGGCGCGCAGCAGCAGGTCGCGGCCGATCGTCAGCTGGGCGAGGACCGCCGGCAGCCGGGGCCGCAGCGGGACGCCCTCGCGGCGCAGGGTGGCCAGGAACAGGACGGCGGACACGGTCTGGCCGGCGACGTTGGCCACCGCCGAGCCCTCCAGCCCCAGCCCGGCGGGGTAGACCAGCAGGGGGTTGAGCGCCAGGCTCACCAGGCTCCCGGCCACGACGAAGCGGACCGGGCGGCGCAGCTCGGCGACCCCGCGCAGCCAGCCGTTGCCGGCCAGGGCGACCAGCAGCATGGGCAGGCCGAGGACGGCGATCCGCAGCCACCCCTCGGCCGCCGACGCCACGGGCCCCGCCCCGCCGGCGAGCAGCCGCGTGAGCGGCCCGGCGGCGAGCTGGAAGCCCAGCACGCCCAGCAGGCCGAGGCCCAGGGCCAGCCAGGTGGCCTGCACGCCCTCGGCGACGGCGCCCGCCCGGTCCCCGGCGCCCGCCCGCCGGGCCGCGCGGGCCGTCGTCCCGTAGGCCAGGAAGTTCAGCAGCCCGACGACGGGGGCCAGGAGCCCGCCGCCCACGGCCAGCCCGCCCAGCTGGACGGTGCCCAGGTGGCCGATGACCGCGGTGTCGACCAGCAGGTACAGCGGCTCGGCCGCCAGGACGACCAGCGCCGGCAGCGCCAGTGCGGGGACGGACCGGTCGCGGGGCCCGGAGGGCTCCCGACCGGGGCGTCCGAGCCGGCTCATGCCCGGTCGGGGACGGCCCCTGGCCGCGGGCGGAGGCCGGAGGCCGACATCAGGTGTCCCCGGATGGCGGCCATCGTCTCGTCGCGGCCGACGTGGGAGGTGAAGCCCGCGGCCATCCGGTGTCCGCCCCCGCCGAGCGCCTGCGCGATGGCTGACACGTCGGTGCCGCCCCGGGACCGCAGCGAGACGTTCCAGCTGCCGTCGTCGTCGCCCTTGAGCACGCAGGCCACGTCGGCCTCCTGCGCCGAGCGCACCACGTCGACCAGGGCCTCCAGGTGGTCGGCGGCCAACCCGTACCCGGCGGCCTCGGCGGCGGTCGCCCAGGTCCACACCAGGCCGGCGCCGGTGCCGGTCTCCAGCGCGGCCCGGCCGGTCGCCAGCGACAGCAGCGCCAGCCAGCCGAAGGGCGCGGTGTCGAACAACCGCTGGCTGATCCGGGCGTGGTCGATCCCGGTGCCCAGCAACCGGCCGGCCAGGGCGTGCGTGCCCGGGGAGGTGTTGCCGAAGCGGAAGGACCCGGTGTCGGCCGCCAGCCCCGCGTACAGGCAGGTGGCCAGGTCGACGTCCAGCTCGACGCCGAGGCCGTCGAGCAGGTCCGCGACCAGGACGACGGTGGCCGCGGCGTCGGCGTCGATCAGCCGGACCGCGCCGAAGCCGGGGTTGGACGCGTGGTGGTCCACGACGAGGGACTGCGGGGCCGCGGCCAGCACCGGCCCGACCGCGCCCAGCCGACGGAGGTCCGCGGCGTCCAGCCCGACCACGAGGTCGGGGGCGGCGGGCAGCGCGTCGGCGGGCACCAGGCGGTCGGCGCCGGGCAGCCACCCCAGCGAGGCGGGCAGCACGAACGGCCCGGGGAAGGTCGCGGTGACCCGGGCGCCGCGCCGGCGCAGCCCCTCGGCCAGCGCCAGCGTGCTGCCCAGGGCGTCGGCATCGGGCTGCTCGTGCGCCGACAGCACGACGACCGCGCCGTCGTCGGCGGCCCGGGACAGCAGGGCGACCGCGGCACCCAGGGCACCCTCGGGGGCCACCGGGATCAGCTGTCGGTCGGGCCGGACGAGGCGTGCGGGACCTCGTCGGGCTCCTCGCCGGGCGAACCGCCGGCGACCGGGATGGGCGGGCCGCCGTCGGTGGGCTCGTCGGCGGCGATGGAGGCCGCGTTCGGGTCGGTGGCCGGGTCGGCGGAGCCGGCCTCGCCGTCCCGGCCGCCCGCGGTGGGGTCGCGCCGGTCCCCCGGCACGGTCCGACCACCCAGGGTCGAGCCCGGCTGGTCCTCCTGCGGGGTGTTCGGGTCGGGGTCGACCGCCTCGGTCACGGGGTGCTCCTCTGCCGGTGGGTGTCGAGCTCGTCGTCGGCCGGGACGCCGCCGTCGGCGGTGCCGTCGGTGACGTCGTCGGTGGTGCCCTCGGTGCCCTCGTCGTCCTCGTCGTCGAGGGCGGGCTTGCGGTACGGGTCGGCGTCGCCGGCGTAGGCGGCACCCTCCCGCGCCCGGGCCAGCTCCTCGTCGGCCCGGCGGGCCCGCTCGAGGGCCTCCTCGAGCTCGCGGGCGGTGTCCGGGACGACGTCGGCGATGAACTCCAGCGTGGGGACGAACTTGATGCCGGTCTGCTTGCCGACCGTGGACCGCAGCACCCCCGTCGCGCTGGCCAGCGCAGCCGCGGAGTCGGCGACGGCCTCGGCGTCGCCGTACACGGTGTAGAACAGCGTGGCCTCGCGCAGGTCGCTGGTCACCCGCGAGTCGGTGATGGTGACCATCCCCAGCCGGGGGTCCTTGATCTGCATCTCGATCGTGGCGGAGACGATCTGGCGGATGCGCACCGCCAGCTTCCGTGCACGGGCCGCGTCGGCCATAGCGAGGACCTCTCAGGAATCGGTGTCGCTGATCAGTTGTCGGTGGGTGGCCAGCAGGGTCACCTCGGGCCGTTCGGCCAACATCCGTTCGCACGCGTCCAGGACGTCGGTCACCTGCCCGGCCTCGCCGGCCACGGTGGCGACCCCGACCTGCACGCGGCGGTGCAGGTCCTGGTCGCCGACCTCCGCCGCCGCGACGGCGAAGCGGCGCCGCAGCTCGGCCACGATCGGCTTCACCACGGCGCGCTTGCCCTTCAGCGAGTGCACGTCCCCGAGCAGCAGGTCAGCGGTCAGCGAACCGGTGAACAACCAGACCTCCCGGTGGACGTGCGGGAGGGACCCCGCTGCCCGGGGGCAGCGGGGTCCCGTCCGTCAGGTGCGCGGCTTCTCGCGCAGCTCGAACGTCTCGATGACGTCCTCGGGCTTGATGTCGTTGAACGACCCCAGCCCGATGCCGCACTCGTAGCCCTCGCGGACCTCGGTCGCGTCGTCCTTGAAGCGGCGCAGCGAGTCGACCGACAGGTTGTCGGCGACGACCGCACCGTCGCGGATGAGCCGGGCCTTGCTGTTGCGCACGATCGTGCCGCTGCGCACCAGCGAACCCGCGACATTGCCGATCTTGGGCACCCGGAAGACCTCGCGGACCTCCGCGCGGCCCAGCTGGACCTCTTCGTAGATCGGCTTGAGCATGCCCTTGAGCGCGGCCTCGATCTCCTCGATGGCCTGGTAGATGACCGAGTAGTACCGGACGTCCACGCCTTCGCGGTTGGCGAGCTCGGTGGCCTGGCCCTCGGCCCGGACGTTGAAGCCCAGGACGATGACGTCGTCGGCCAGCGCCAGGTCGATGTCGCTCTTGGTGATCCCGCCGACGCCGCGGTGGATGACCCGCAGCGACAGGTCGTCGTCGACCTCGATCTTCATCAGCGCCTCTTCCAGCGCCTCGACGGTGCCGGAGTTGTCGCCCTTGATGATCAGGTTGAGCTCGCGGCTCTCCTTGAGGGCTGCGTCCAGGTCCTCGAGGCTGATCCGCTTGCGCGCCGAGACGTTCTGCGCGTTGCGGATGCGGGCCTGGCGGCGGTCGGCGATCTGCCGGGCCACCCGGTCCTCCTCGACCACGAGGAACGTGTCACCGGCGCGCGGCACCGAGGTGAGCCCGACGACCTGCACGGGGCGGGCCGGGAGGGCTTCCTTCAGCTTGTTGCCGTGCTCGTCGAGCAGCGACCGGACGCGACCGTAGGCGTCGCCGGCCACGATCGAGTCGCCGACGCGGAGCGTGCCGCGCTGGACCAGGACCGTGGCGACGGGGCCCCGACCCTTGTCCAGCTTGCCCTCGATGACGACGCCCTGCGGGTCCTGCTCGGTGTTCGCGCGCAGGTCCAGCGAGGCATCGGCGGTCAGCAGCACCGCGGCCTCGAGGTCCTCCAGGCCGGTGCGCGCCGTCGCCGAGACGTCGACGAACATCGTCTCGCCGCCGTACTCCTCGGCGACCAGGCCGTACTCGGTGAGCTGCTGGCGGATCTTGGCGGGGTTGGCCCCCTCCTTGTCCACCTTGTTCACCGCGACCACGATCGGCACCTGGGCGGCCTGGGCGTGGTTGAGCGCCTCGACCGTCTGGGGCATGACGCCGTCGTCGGCGGCCACGACCAGCACCACGATGTCGGTCACCTTGGCGCCACGGGCACGCATCGCGGTGAACGACTCGTGACCCGGGGTGTCGATGAAGGTGATCGGCCGCTCGACGCCGTCCAGCTCGGTGACGATCTGGTAGGCGCCGATGTGCTGGGTGATGCCACCGGCCTCCGTCGCCACGACGTTCGTGTTGCGGAGGGCGTCCAGCAGCTTGGTCTTGCCGTGGTCGACGTGACCCATGACCGTGACGACCGGCGGACGCCAGTCCCAGTCGGTCTCGTCGCCCTCCTCGTCGCCGAAGGTGAGGTCGAAGGTCTCGAGGAGCTCGCGGTCCTCGTCCTCGGGGCTGACGACCTGGATGACCCAGTCGATCTCGGCACCGAGGAGCTGGAGCGTGTCCTCGTTCACCGACTGCGTGGCGGTGACCATCTCGCCCAGGTGGAACAGGGCGGTCACCAGCGCGGCCGGCTGCGCGTCGATCCGCTCGGCGAGGTCGGTCAGCGAGGCACCGCGGGGCAGCCGGACGGTCTGCCCGTTGCCGCGGGGCAGGCTGACGCCACCCATCGAGGGCGCCGACATGGAGTCGAACTCCTGACGCCGCTGCTTCTTGCTCTTGCGCCCGCGGACGGGTCCGCGACCACCGGGACGCCCGAAGGCACCCGCGGTACCGGCACCGGAGCCACCGCGACCACGGCCGCGACCGCCACCACCGGGACGGAAACCGCCCGCGGGAGCGCCGCCGCCACCGGGGGCACCGCCACCGCCACCGGGGCGGAAGCCGCCACCGGCACCGGGAGCACCCGGACGGCCACGGCCACCGGGGGCACCGGGACGACCGGCAGCCCGGCCGGGCCTCATGCCCGGGCTGGGACGCTGCGGCATCATGCCCGGGTTGGGGCGCGGTCCACCGGGACCGGCAGCCGGACGCGGGCCACCGGGGCCCGACGGCGGACGGGGCCCACCGGCACCGGGGGCCGGACGGGGACCGCCCTGGCCCGGGGCACCCTGCGCGGGCGCGCTGCCGCCGGGGGCCTGACCGCCGGGGCGGCCGGGCGCGGCGGGACGCGGCGCACTGCTGAAGGGGTTGTTGCCCGGCCGCGGGGCCGGACGGGGGCCGGGCCGCGGAGCGGCACCGCCGGGGCGCGGGGCGCCCTGGCCGGG
>CAFBMQ010000018.1_pt1 | contig 8123 bp, 6 predicted proteins | sample 7268921 | NCBI WGS metagenome assembly CAFBMQ01 (sample SAMEA6814070, study PRJEB35770) | freshwater metagenome | biome: Freshwater; feature: Freshwater reservoir; material: water | place: Czech Republic | collected 2017-05-23 | depth 30m m
CGACGAGCAGGGCCCGCAGATCACCGCGGCGATCATCATGGCCGCCACCGCCGAGTACTTCAGCGTGACGATGGAGGAGCTGCAGGGCGCCAACCGCTCCCGCACGCTGGTCAACGCCCGGCAGATCGCCATGTACCTGTGCCGCGAGCTGACCGAGCTGTCGCTGCCCCGGATCGGCGCCTCGTTCGGCGGCAAGGACCACACCACGGTCATGCACGCGGTCAAGAAGATCACCGGCCTCATGGGCGAGCGCCGCGCCACCTACACCCAGGTCACCGAGCTCACCGCCCGCATCAAGTCGCGCGCTCGCCAATAGCGGGAGTCGACAAGGCCGGTTGTCCCCAGAGCTGTGCACAGGTTGGGGAGACCGGATCCCCATGTCGACCGCCTCCGTACCCAGCTTCTCCCCGGGTCCGTCCCCCGGACGGGTGTGCTGGGGACGGACCGGGGGTCCGGGCGGGAGAGAGAGTGGACCAGGGGTGGACCGGGGCGGTCGCCGGTGGACGGGAGCCGATTCATCCCCATGTCGACCCCAGGTGGACGGTCACCGGCCCACACCGTGCGAACAGGCCCCCACCGGCCCTGACCTGCGCCGACGGCCTCGGTCCCCAGTACCCACACCTGTGATGACGGTGATGAGCTATCTCTTCCCAGGAGTTCTCGAACCACACCCTGGGTGTGCAGGCCCGGTCGACGAGTCGATCCGGGGAGCAGCAGCAGGGCAGCGGTGAGGTCCGGGAGGGGCATTCGACGGCAGCCCCTGCGGCAGGGGAGACTGTCCGCCGCAGGAGAGCCGGACGACGAGCAGGGGTGGACGACGAGATGAAGTTCCGGGTGGCACGCGAGGTGCTCGCCGACGCCGTGGCGTGGACGGCGCGCAGCCTGCCGCCGCGTCCGTCGGTCCCCGTCCTCGCCGGGATCCTGCTGGAGGTGCAGGGCAGCTCGCTGTCGGTCTCCGGCTTCGACTACGAGGTCTCCGCCCGCGCCGAGGTCGACGTCAGCTCCACCGAGGACGGCCGTGCCCTGGTGCCGGGCCGGCTGCTGGCCGAGATCACCCGTGCGCTGCCGCCGCACCCGGTGGAGGTCGTGGCGGAGGGTTCGCGGCTGGCGATCAGCTGCGGCAACGCCAAGTTCTCCCTGCCGACCCTGCCGGTGGAGGACTACCCCTCGCTGCCGTCGATGCCCTCGACCGCCGGCGTGGTGGACAGCGACGCGTTCGCCGAGGCGGTCGCCCAGGTCGCCGTCGCCGCCGGCCGCGACGACACGCTGCCGATGCTCACCGGTGTCCGGCTGGAGATCGAGGACGACCGGGTCACCCTGGCCGCCACCGACCGCTACCGCCTCGCCGTCCGCGAGTTCGCCTGGCGGCCGGAGACCTCCGGGCTGTCCGCGGCGGTGCTGGTGCCCGCCCGCACGCTGGCCGACGCCGCCAAGACGCTGACCAGCGGACCCGAGGTCGTGCTCTCGCTGTCCTCGGGCGGTTCCGGCGAGGGCATCCTGGGCCTGTCGGGCAAGGACCGGCAGACCACGACCCGCCTGCTGGACGCCGAGTTCGTCAAGTACCGCGCGATCATGCCCAACGAGTCGGCGTCGCACGCCCTGCTCCCGGTCGGGTTGTTCACCGACGCGGCCAAGCGCGTGGCCCTGGTCGCCGAGCGCGGCACGCCGCTGCGCTGCGAGTTCACCCCCGGCCAGGTCACCCTGCGCGCGGGCGGCACCGACGACGACGGCCAGGCCGAGGAGAGCTGCGACGTCGACTTCGACGGCGACCCGCTGACCATCGGCTTCAACCCGACGTTCCTGCTCGACGGGCTGGCCGCGGTGCACACCGACCGCGCCCGGATGGACTTCACCAGCGCGCTCAAGCCCGCGGTGCTCTCCGGCCACGAGGAGCCCGGTGAGGACGGGGTCGTCCGCCCCGGCTCCTACCGCTACCTGATCATGCCGGTGCGGCTCCCGGGCTGACCCCGGCACCCGCCGCGCGGCCCCGGACCGGGGCGAGCACGATGGGCACGACGACGCCGGAGGGCAGCGCAGCCTGCTCCGGGACGACACCGACTCGAGGAGAACCGCTGTGCAGCTGGGCCTGATCGGACTGGGCAAGATGGGCGGCAACATGGCCGAGCGCGTACGCCGCGCCGGCCACGAGGTCGTCGGCTACGACAACGCACCCGGCAAGCGGGACGTCGACAGCCTCGAGGCGCTGGTCGGCGCCCTGCAGGCGCCGCGCGTGGTGTGGGTGATGGTGCCCTCCGGCGACCCGACCCGGCAGACGGTCTCGGCGCTCAAGGAGCTGCTCGAGGAGGGCGACGTCGTCGTCGACGGCGGCAACTCCAAGTTCACCGACGACAAGATCCACGCCGACGACCTGGCCACCAAGGGCATCGGCTACGTCGACGCCGGCGTCTCCGGCGGCGTGTGGGGCCTGGAGAACGGCTACGCGCTGATGGTCGGCGGCTCGAAGGAGGACGTGGCGAAGGTCCAGCCCGTCTTCGACGCGCTGAAGCCGCCGGCGCCGCAGGACGAGACCGGTGCCTCGGTGCCCGGTGCGGGCTTCGTGCACGCCGGCCCCGTGGGTGCCGGCCACTTCGCCAAGATGGTCCACAACGGCATCGAGTACGCGATGATGCAGGCCTACGGCGAGGGCTACGAGCTGCTGGCCGCCGTCGACCTGGTCGAGGACGTCCCCGGCGTCATCGCCTCCTGGACCCAGGGCACCGTCATCCGCTCCTGGCTGCTGGACCTGCTGGTCCGCGCGCTGCAGGAGGACCCGGGCCTGGACGACATCACCGGCTGGGCCGCCGACTCCGGCGAGGGCCGCTGGACCGTCGAGCAGGCGATCGAGCACTCCGTCCCGATGCCGGCGATCTCGGCGTCGCTGTTCGCCCGGTTCTCCTCCCGCCAGGACGACAGCCCGACGATGAAGGCCGTCGCCGCGCTGCGGAACCAGTTCGGCGGCCACGCGGTCAAGGCCCGCGAGGTCGAAGACCCCGCCTGATGGGCCCCGCCCGTTGTACGTGAGACATCTCCAGCTGGGGTCCTTCCGCAGCTGGGAGTCCGTCGACCTGCCGCTGACGCCGGGTCCGACGGTCTTCGTCGGCCGCAACGGCCAGGGCAAGACCAACCTGGTCGAGGCGGTCGGCTACCTGGCGACGCTGGGCAGCCACCGGGTGTCCTCGGACAACCCGCTGGTCCGGCACGGCGCCGAGCAGGCCGTCGTCCGGGCGGCGCTGCGCAAGGACGACCGGGAGCTCCTGGTCGAGGTGGAGATCAACCCCGGCCGGGCCAACCGGGTGCGGGTCAACCGCTCCCCGTTGCCCCGGCCGCGGGAGCTCCTCGGCCTGGTCAAGACGGTGCTCTTCGCCCCCGAGGACCTCGCGCTGGTCCGCGGCGACCCGACCGAGCGGCGACGGTTCCTCGACGACCTGCTGGTCAGCCGCACGCCGCGGCTGGCCGGCGTCCGGTCGGACTACGAGCGGGTGCTCAAGCAGCGCAACGCCCTGCTCAAGACCGCGAAGCTGGCCCGCGGCGGGGCGATCGCGACGCTGGAGGTGTGGGACGGGCACCTCGCCGACCTCGGCGGGCAGCTGCTGGCCGCCCGGCTGCAGCTGGCCGCCGACCTGGACCCGCACGTCGGTGCGGCCTACGAAGGGGTCGCCGGCGAGGGCGCCGACCGGGCCCGGCTGGGCTACACCAGCACCGTGCCGCTGGCCGGCGACGGGACGGCGTTCCTGCCCGGCCTCGGCGTGCCCAGCGCTGCCGACCTCACCGCGGCCCTGGCCCGGCGGGTGGAGGAGCGGCGCAAGGAGGAGGTCGACCGCGGCGTGACCCTGGTCGGCCCGCACCGCGACGACCTGGTGCTGCACCTGGGCCCGGCCCCGGCGAAGGGCTACGCCAGCCACGGTGAGTCCTGGTCGTTCGCGCTGGCGCTGAAGCTGGCCTGCTTCGCGCTGCTGCGCGCCGACGGCGAGGAACCGGTGCTGGTGCTCGACGACGTCTTCGCCGAGCTCGACGCCGGCCGGCGCACCGCGCTGGCCGACGTGGCGCGGACGGCCGAGCAGTGCCTGATCACGGCCGCGGTGGCCGAGGACGTCCCGGTCGCGCTGCGCGGGACACGGGTGCAGGTGGCCGACGGGACGGCGACCGTGCTGCCGCCCGACGACGCACCAGCCGCGCTCGACCTGACCGGTGCGGTGGAGGACGCTGGGTCGCATGGCTGACCAGCCCGCGGAGCGGCCGTCGCGCCCCAGCGACATCGCCCGGGCCGCGCTGGACGCCGCCCGGGCCGCCTCGGCCGCCCGGCCCCGGCCCACCCGGCGACGGGTGGCCGGCCCCCGGCGGTCCTGGAGCGGGCCGCACCCGGGCGCCGACGACCCGCAGACCCTCGGTTCGCTGGTCGACTCCCTGGTCAGCGCGGAGGACTGGAGCGAGCGCACCAAGGTGGGCTCGGTGTTCGGCCGCTGGGACGCCCTGGTCGGTGCGGACATCGCCGCGCACTGCGCGCCGCAGTCCCTGAGCGAGGGCGAGCTGACCGTGGTCGCGGAGTCCACGGCCTGGGCCACCCAGCTGCGGATGATGGCGCCGACCATCCTGGGCAAGCTGCACAACCAGGTGGGCGGGGACGTCGTGACCCGGTTGCGCGTTGTCGGACCGACGGCACCCAGCTGGAAGAAGGGCCCGCGGACGGTCCGGGGACGCGGTCCGCGCGACACCTACGGCTGACCCGGCGCCCCCGAGTCCGACCCCCACCGAGAGAGAGCAGCAGATGAGCACCCCCCGCGACGGCTCCGGCGGCTTCGACGACCGACCCGAGGACCAGCGCGGCTGGTCCGAGCCCTCCCACCTCGGCGACGGCTCCACCGGCTCCGACCGGCCGGCGGACCAGCCCGCCGACCGCGCGGCCGACCGCGGGTGGGAGCCGCCGGGCTGGTCGCTGCCCGACGCCGCCCCCGACCGGCCGGCGCAGCAGCCGCCGGCCCAGGCGCAGCCGCCGGCGCAGGACTGGGAGGCCACCCCGCCGCCGGCCCCGCAGCAGGGGTGGGAGTCCCACCGCGCCGAGCCGCAGCAGTGGGACGCACCGCAGACGCACGAGGCGCCCCCGCAGGAGGAGAAGCGCGGCGGGGTCCTCGGTGGCCTGTTCGGCCGCGGCCCCCGCAAGCTCTCGGAGGTGCAGCAGCAGTTCCTGCCCAAGGGCGGCGGGTCGCAGGACCTCGCGGCGTGGGGCCAGGCCTACGGCTGGACGGCGTCGGACGGCACGGGCCCCGAGGACGCCGTCCTGGTCGAGCTGACCCGGTCGGCCCCGGTGCGCCCGGCGAAGTCCGAGGTCCCCAGCAACGTGCTGCGCGGCCGGGCCGACGGGCTGGACCTGGTGGCCTTCGACATCGTGTCCCCGTACGGCCGGGGCTGGGTGGCCACCCACGCGGTCACCGCGGCACCGGTGCTGGGCCAGCTGCCCGGTTTCCGGTTGACCCCCGCCCGGTTCTGGCGGCACGGCACCGGTGGGCTGCTGCAGCTGCCCAGCGGTGACCCCGAGTTCGACACCCGCTGGGTGCTGCTGGCCGCCGAGGACTCCCCGCAGCTGCGCCGGGTGGTCGAGGACCCGGTGGTCCGGCAGGCCCTGCTCGGCTCCGACGACGGCGACGAGCTGTGGTCGGCCGTCGGATTCGTGGCCGCGATCCGGCCCGACGGCCACCGCCCGCTGCTCGTCGAGCACCACGCCCGCATCCTCGCCGCGGTCGGCGCGGCCCTCGGCTCGCATCGGTGACCGCACCCCCGGTCGGGTCGGCCGGGCTGCGCGAGCTGCTCCCGCTGCTGCGCCCGCACCGGCGGGCGCTGGTCGCGGCCGCGGCGCTGTCCCTGGTGGCCGCCGCGGCCGCCCTGGCCCAGCCGCTGCTGGTCTCCCGGGTGGTCGACGCCGTCGGCTCCGGTGCCGCGCTGCTGCCCGGGGTAGCCACGCTGGTCGTCGTCCTGGTCGCCTCGGCGGTGCTCAGCGCCGGCCAGCAGTACCTGCTGCAGCGCACCGCCGAGGGCGTCGTGCTCAGCACCCGGCGCACGCTGGCCGACCGGCTGCTGCGGCTGCCGGTGGCCGAGTACGACCGGCGGCGCACCGGTGACCTGATGAGCCGGGTGGGCTCGGACACCACGCTGCTGCGGGCCACCGTCACCAGCGGCGTCGTCGAGGTCGGCGGCTCACTGGTGCTGGGCATCGGCGCACTGGTCGCGATGGCGCTGGTCGACGTGTGGCTGCTGCTGGTCACGCTGGCGTCGGTCTCGATCGGCGTGGGGACCGCGATCGCGGCGGCCCGCCGGGTGCGGGTGCTGTCCCGGCAGGCGCAGGAGCAGGTCGGCGCGATGAGCGCGGCGGTGGAGCGGGCGCTGTCCGCCGTCCGCACCATCCGGGCCAGCGGCGCCACCGGCCGCGAGGTGGTCACGGTCGGCTCGTCGGCGGAGAAGGCCTTCACCGCCGGCGTCGCGGTGGCCCGGCTGCAGGCACTCGTCGCACCGGCCACCGGCATCGCGATCCAGGGCGCGTTCCTCGCCGTGCTCGGCGTCGGCGGCTACCGGGTCGCCAGCGGCGCGATCGGCATCCCCGACCTGATCGCCTTCATCCTCTACCTCTTCCTGCTCATCCAGCCGCTGGGCCAGGTCATCCGGTCCTACACCGAGCTGCAGACCGGGCTCGGTGCGCTGGCGCGGGTGCAGGAGGTGCTCGCGCTGGACCCCGAGGACGACGACCGGCCCGCCCGCCCCGGGACGACGACAGCGCCCCGGCTGCCCGCCGCGGGTGACCCGACCCCGCTGCTGGAGCTGCGCGGTGTCGACTTCGACTACCCCGACGGCACCCGGGTGCTGCACGACGTCTCGTTCTCGGTCCCCGCCGGGACCCGGACCGCGCTGGTGGGGCCCTCGGGGGCGGGCAAGTCCACGCTGCTCGCGCTGGTCGAGGGCTTCTACCCGCTCAGCGGGGGCAGCATCCGGTGGGCCGGCACCGACGTCCGCGACCTGCCGCGCTCGGTGCTGCGGGCCCGGATGGGCTACGTCGAGCAGGAGGCCCCGGTGCTGGCCGGCACCATCCGGGAGAACCTGCTGCTGGCCGCGCCGGACACCCCCGAGGCCGCGCTGCGGCAGGTGCTCGAGGACGTCGGGCTGACCCCGGTGGTCGACCGGTCCGAGCTGGGCCTGGACGTGCTGGTCGGCGACGACGGCGTGCTGCTGTCCGGCGGCGAGCGGCAGCGGCTGGCCATCGCGCGGTCGCTGCTGGCCCGGCCGGCGCTGCTGCTGCTCGACGAGCCGACCGCCAGCCTGGACGCCCGCAACGAGACCCTGCTCCGGCAGACGCTGGAGACCGCCGCGCGGGACCGCGCGCTGCTGGTGGTCGCCCACCGGCTGTCCACGGTCCGCGACTCCGACCAGATCGTGGTGCTGGAGGGCGGCCGGGTGGTCGCCGTCGGCACGCACGACGAGCTGGTGGAGACCGACCCGCTCTACCGCGAGCTGGCCACCGCCCAGCTGCTGGTGTGAGGCCGCGGGGTCAGCCGGCCAGCGCGGCCCGGACGGCGTCCTCGAAGCCCAGCCGCGGGGGCGAGCCGATCAACCCGGCCAGGTCGTCCTCGCCGGCGACCACCGTGTTGGCCAGCGACTCCACCAGCGAGCGGGCCAGGTCCCGGGACACCGGCGTGAGCAGGTCGATGCCCACCGCGGCCAGCGCCGCGCTGCGGATCGGCACCGGCAGGAAGCGGCGGCGGCCGAGACCGGCGACCGCGGCGTAGCGCTGCACCAGCTCGGCGTAGTTCATCACGTCGGGACCGGCCACGTCGAAGGCCCGGCTGACCTCCGCCGGCAGGGTCGCGCACCCGACCAGCGCGGTGACCACGTCGACCAGCGCCACCGGCTGCACGCGGGTGCGCACCCAGTCCGGCGCGGGCAGCACCGGCAGCCGCTCGGTGACGTGCCGCAGCATCTCGAAGCTGGCCGACCCGGCGCCGACCACGATCGCCGCGCGGAGCACCGCCGTCGGCACGCCGGAGGACAGCAGCAGCGCGCCGACCTCCTCGCGGGAGCGCAGGTGGTCCGACAGCGGCTCGTCGACCGGGCGGGGTCCGCCGAGGTAGACCAGCCGGCCG
>CAFBMQ010000019.1_pt1 | contig 8071 bp, 6 predicted proteins | sample 7268921 | NCBI WGS metagenome assembly CAFBMQ01 (sample SAMEA6814070, study PRJEB35770) | freshwater metagenome | biome: Freshwater; feature: Freshwater reservoir; material: water | place: Czech Republic | collected 2017-05-23 | depth 30m m
CCGGCGACCTCGCCGCGGGTGCCCGGGCCGGTCTCGGTGAACCAGCGCGCGACCGGCTGCGCGGCCAGGTCGGCCACCGCGGCCCGCCGCGGGTCCTGCGGGTGCGCGGCCACCCAGAGCGCGGCGAGCGCGTCCGGGTTGCCGAACAGCGGGCGCCCCGGGGCCAGGGCCGGGTCGGCGGCGTCCGCCGGTGCTGTGGTGCCCGGCTGGGCCCGGGTGGGCAGCCCCACCGCGCTGCCGGCCAGCAGGCCGACGAGCAGGGTCAGGACGAGGACGGCGCGGTGCACCCGACCTCCCGACCCCGACCGGCGGGCGGTCCGCCGAGCCTGTCCACGGTAGGGGCCCGGCGGGCCGACCGGAGCTCTGCGGCGGGCGGGACGACCCGGACGGGTGGGGCGACACGAGCGGTGCTCCGGCCCCACGTCCTTGACCCTCGGTGATCGGGATGGGACACAGTGTGGGTGAATCCGCTCCCGCTGCCCGACCGGTACTCACCGCGCACCATCGAGGACACCGGCACCGTGCTCACCGCCGCACCCCCGACCGGCTCGCGCGCGGAGGAGACCGGCCGGCACGCCACCGTCGTGCTGGGCGAGCTCCCGCTGCTGCGGCCGCCGGCCGGGACGACGACGAGCGGGCACACCCGGGCCGGGGCCACCCTCGCCCGCACCCGGCGCGGGCTGCTGGCCGGCGCGGCCGTCGCGTTCGCCGAGCACGGGCTCAAGCGCGCCACCATGCAGCACGTGGCCGCGGCCGCCGGGGTCGCCAAGGCCACGCTGTACAACCACTTCCGCACCAAGGACGACGTCGCCGCCGCCCTCGTCGAGGCCGAGCTGGCCCGGCTGGCCGGCCTGGCGGCCGGGCTGCCCCGGGAGCGGGCCCTGCTCGCCCTGGCCGAGGAGGTCGGCGGGCACCCGGTGCTGCGCCGCCTGGCCCAGACCGAGCCCGAGGTGCTGTCCCGGCTGCTGCAGCGGGCCGACGACGGCCGGTGCGCCGCCCGCCTGGGCTCGGCCCTGTTCGTCGACGACGACACCGCGGCCGTCGTCCTGTCCTGGCTGGTCGGGCTGGTCCTGCGCCCGGGCAGCGCCGAGCAGCGCGCGCGGCAGGCGGCGACCGTCGCCCGCGTGGCTGCCGCCGGCTGAGCCAACGGGGTAGCTTCCCGCGCGTGCGGTACCTGTTCCGGCCACCGGCAGACGAGGCGGCGTCGCTGCTCGCCCTGCCGTGGGAGCAGCCGCTGGCCGAGTGGGACGAGGCGCTGCTGCTGTCGGTGCCCCAGCGCGGCATCTCCCGGCACGTGGTGCGGTTCGTCGCCGCGGAGGGCAGCGTCTTCGCGCTGAAGGAGATCGCCGAGCCGCTGGCCCGCAAGGAGTACGCCCTGCTCGGCGAGTTCGTCGCGGAGGGCCTGCCCTCGGTGTCGGCGCTGGGCATCTGCGTGGAGCGCCCGGCCGACCAGGAGGCGATCCTGGTGACCCGCTACCTCGAGTACTCGATGTCCTACCGGCACCTGTTCTCCAGCGCGCGGACCCAGTACTCCACCTCCCAGCTGCTGGACACGATGGTCGTGCTGCTGGTGCGGCTGCACCTGGCCGGCGTCTTCTGGGGCGACTGCTCGCTGTCCAACACGCTCTTCCGGCCCGACGCCGACGGGCTGACCGCCTACCTCGTCGACGCCGAGACGGTGGAGCGCCGCCCCGAGCTCAGCCCCGGCATGCGCCGCTACGACGTCGACCTGGCCCGCGAGCGGGTCGGCGCCGAGCTCATGGACCTGCAGTTCGGCGACCTGCTGCCGGCCGGCATCGACCCGGTGCTGGTGGCCGAGTCGCTGCCCCAGCGGTACGAGGCGCTCTGGGACGCCGTCACCCGCACCGAGGTGTTCCGGCCCGACGAGCAGCGCTACCGGGTCGCTGAACGGCTGCAGTGGATCAACGACCTCGGGTTCGACGCCGGCGAGCTCGAGCTGCTGCACACCCCCGACGGCGTCCGGATGCGGGTGCAGACCCGGGTGTCCGAGCCCGGGCAGCACCGCCGGGAGCTGCTGCGGCTGACCGGTCTGGAGGCGCAGGAGAACCAGGCCCGCCGGATGCTCAACGACCTGCGCAGCTACCGGGCGTGGCTGGAGCAGGAGAGCGGCCGCCCGGTGCCGGAGGCCGTGGCCGGGCACCGCTGGATGGCCGAGGTCTACCTGCCCGTGGTGGAGGCCGTGCCGCGCCACCTGGCCGGGCGGGTGGCCCCGGCGCAGATGTTCCACGAGGTGCTCGAGCACCGCTGGTTCCTGTCCGAGCAGGCCGGCCGGGACGTCGGGACGACGGCCGCGCTGGCCTCCTACCTGGACTCCGAGCTGCCCCGCACCCCGGTCGAGATGACCACCCCCGCGGTGCTCGCGGCGGGCGACGAACCGGGGTCGGACACCCCCTCCTGAGCGGCTCGGGTAACGGGGCTGCAACGGTCCTGATCTCGGTTTGACACCCCACGTGGCCTGGGCCACAGTCGCCACACAGCTGGTGATCATGCATCGCCGGACCGTCCGCGGCCGCCGTGCCGCCCGACCCATCGGAGGCGCTGCCGCGTGCCGAGGACGACGAGAACCAGGGTCCGGTCCAGGGCCAAACTGCTCGGGGCGGGTGCGGCCGCGGTCGTCGCCGCCTCCGGGCTGGCCGCGTGCGGCAGCAGCGATTCCGGTGTGCCGGAACTCGTCTGGTACACCAACCCGGACTCCGGGGGGCAGGCCGAGCTCGCCTCCCGCTGCACCGATGCAGCCGGGGGTCGCTACACGATCACCACGTCGGTGCTGCCCCGCGAGGCCTCGGCCCAGCGGGAGCAGCTGGTGCGCCGGCTGGCGGCCAACGACTCCTCGATCGACATCATGAGCCTGGACCCGCCGTTCATCCCGGAGTTCGCCCAGGCCGGCTTCCTGGCCCCGGTGCCCGAGGACGTCGCCGGCCGGGTCACCGAGGACGTCGTGCAGTCCGCGATCGAGGGCTCCACCTGGGACGACGAGCTCGTCGCCGTCCCGTGGTGGGCCAACACCCAGCTGCTCTGGTACCGCACGTCGGTCGCCGAGGCCGCCGGGCTGGACATGAGCCAGCCGGTCACCTGGGACCAGCTCATCGCCGCCGCGCAGGACCAGGACGTGCTGCTGGGTGTGCAGGGCATCCGCGCGGAGGCGCTGACAGTCTGGTTCAACGCGCTCATCGAGAGCGCCGGCGGCTCGATCATCGCCGAGAACTCCACCGACCCGGAGCAGATCCAGCTCGGCCTGACGTCGGAGGCCGGCATCCGGGCCGCCGAGGTCATGCGGGACATCTCGAACTCCGGCCAGGTGGGCCCGGCGCTGTCCACGGCCAACGAGGACTCCACCGCCACCGGCTTCGAGTCCGACCAGGGCGGGTTCATGGTCAACTACCCGTTCGTCTACCCCCGCGGCCTGGCCGCGGTCGAGGCGGGCACGCTGGACCAGTCCGTGGTCGACGACTACGCCGCCGCCGTCTACCCCCGGGTCGACGAGGACACCGAGGCCGCCCCGCCCTACGGCGGGATCAACCTGGGCATCGGCGCCTACAGCGAGCACACCGACCTGGCCTACGAGGCCACGGAGTGCATCACGTCCACGGAGAACCAGGCCTACTACTTCGTCAGCAACGGCAACCCGGCCTCGGACACCGCGGTGTACGACGACCCCGCCGTGCTCGAGGAGTTCCCGCAGGCGCCGGTGATCCTGGAGTCCCTGGAGCTGGCCGCGCCCCGGCCGCAGACCCCGTACTACTCGGAGGTCTCCGGCGGGCTCCAGCGCGAGTACCACCCCACCGCCTCGATCGACCCGCAGCAGACGCCGCAGGACGCGACCGAGCTCATCGAAGCCGTCCTGCGGAAGGAGCAGCTGCTGTGAGTACGACGACGCTGCCACCGGCCCCGAAGACCGAGCCGGTCTCCAAGCCGAAGGCCCTGATCAGCGACCGCGCGAAGGCCGAGCGCAAGCTCGGCTGGATGCTGGCCGGACCGGCGCTGGCGGTGATGCTGCTGGTCACCGCGTACCCGATCGCCCAGGCGTTCTACGACTCGCTGTTCGACTACCGGCTCACCGACCCGGACAACCGGTCGTTCACCGGGTTGAGCAACTACGCGGTCATCCTCACCGACTCGCTGTGGTGGACCGCGATCGGCGTGACCGCCCTCATCACCGTGGTCACCGTCGCCGTCGAGCTGGTGCTCGGCTTCGCCCTGGCGATGGTCATGAACAAGGCGCTGCAGGCGATCCGGCCGTTCCTGCGGGCGGTCATCCTCATCCCCTACGCCGTCATCACGGTGGTGTCGGCCTTCGCCTGGCAGTTCGCCTTCGACATCGACACCGGGTTCATCAACAGCTGGTTCACCTGGCTGCCGGGTGTCTCGGCCGACACCGACTGGTTCGGCGACACCGGGACGTCGCTGTTCGTCATCTGCCTGGCCGAGATCTGGAAGACCACCCCGTTCATCTCGTTGCTCCTGCTGGCCGGTCTGGCCCAGGTGCCCGAGGTGCTGCAGGAGGCCGCCCAGGTCGACGGGGCCACGTGGTGGCAGCGGATGCGCCGGGTGACCCTGCCCAACATGAAGGCCGCGATCATGGTCGCGCTGCTGTTCCGCACGCTGGACGCCTTCCGGGTCTTCGACTCGATCTTCGTCATGACCGCGGGGGCCAACAACACCGAGTCGGTGTCGTTCCTGGCCTACCGGCAGACCATCTCCCGGCTGGAGATCGGGCTGGGCTCGGCGGTCTCGGTGCTGCTGTTCCTGGTCGTGGTGCTGATCGCGTTCATCTTCATCAAGGGCTTCAAGGTCGACCTGGCCCAGGCACGAGGGGACGGCTGATGTCGACGAAGGAGAAGAGCTGGTGGATCGTCGCCGGCGTTGCGATCGCCCTGTACGCGCTCGCGCCGATCGCCTGGATCGTGTCGCTGTCGTTCAAGGCGCCCAGTGACCTGGCCAACGGGTCGTTCCTGCCGACGGTGTTCTCCACGGAGAACTACGGGCTGATCCTGGACGGCGAGGCCAGCGACCTCTTCCTGCCGGCGCTGCGCAACTCGTTCGGCATCTGCCTGATCGCCACGTTCATCAGCTGCGTGCTGTCGATGTTCGCCGCCTACGCGATCGCGCGGCTGGACTTCCCGGGGAAGAAGTTCATCCTCGGGACGGCGCTGGCGGTGGCGATCTTCCCGGTCATCTCGATCGTGACGCCGCTGTTCAACCTGTGGCGCCAGATCGGGCTCTACGACACCTGGCCCGGGCTGATCATCCCGTACCTGTCGCTGACCCTGCCGCTGTCGATCTGGACCATGTCGGCGTTCTTCCGCGAGATCCCCTGGGAGATGGAGCAGGCCGCGCAGGTCGACGGTGCGACCACCTGGCAGGCGTTCCGCAAGGTGATCGTCCCGCTGGCGGCACCCGGGGTGTTCACCACCGCGATCATCGCCTTCTTCATCGCCTGGAACGACTTCGTGTACGGCATCTCGCTGACCTCGACCGGCGCCTCCCGCCCGGTCCCGGCGGCGCTGGGCCTGTTCTCCGGGGCCTCGCAGTTCGAGGACCCGACCGGTGCGATCGCCGCGGCCGCCGTGATCGTCACGATCCCCGTCGTCGTCCTGGTGCTGATCTTCCAGCGCCGGATCGTCGCGGGGCTGACCAACGGCGCCGTCAAGGGCTGACCGGCCCACCACCCAGCCCGACCCCCGACATCGCAAGGAGTCCACGATGGCCTCGATCGAGATGAAGAACATCGTCAAGAAGTACGGCGACGGGTTCCCCGCCGTGAACGACATCAGCCTGGACATCGCCGACGGCGAGTTCATGATCCTGGTGGGCCCGTCCGGCTGCGGGAAGTCGACCCTGCTGCGGATGATCGTCGGCCTGGAGGACATCACCTCCGGGGACATGATCATCGGGGGCGAGCGGGTCAACGACAAGGCGCCGCGCGACCGCAATCTGTCGATGGTCTTCCAGAACTACGCCCTCTACCCGCACATGAGCGTCTACGAGAACATCGCCTTCCCCCTGCGGCTGGCCAAGACCCCCGACGACAAGGTCGACCGCCTGGTCAAGGAGGCCGCCGACGTCCTCGAGCTGCACGAGCACCTCGAGCGCAAGCCGGCCAACCTCTCCGGTGGTCAGCGTCAGCGGGTGGCCATGGGCCGCGCGATCGTCCGGCAGGCCGAGGCCTTCCTCTTCGACGAGCCGCTGTCCAACCTGGACGCCAAGCTGCGCGGCCAGATGCGCACCGAGATCGCGCGACTGCAGCGCCGGCTGGGCATCACCACGGTCTACGTCACCCACGACCAGACCGAGGCCATGACCCTGGGCGACCGGGTCTGCGTGCTGCGCAAGGGCTCCATCCAGCAGGTGGCCTCGCCGCGCGAGCTCTACGAGCAGCCGGTCAACCTGTTCGTGGCCGGGTTCATCGGCTCCCCGCCGATGAACTTCCTGCCCGCGACCGTCGACGGCGCCACGCTGACGACGCCCTTCGGCACCATCGAGCTCGACGAGAAGCGGGCTGCCGCGGTCGCCGGGCACGAGCTCCTGCTGGTGGGCATCCGGCCGGAGTACTTCGAGGACGCGTCGCTGGTCGACGAGGCCAAGAAGCACGTGGGGACGACGTTCACCGCCAAGGTCGACGTCACCGAGTGGCTGGGCGACCAGCAGTACGCCTACATCCCCTACGACGCCCCGGACGCCATCCGCACCCAGCTCCGGGACCTGTCCCGGGAGCTGGACAGCGAGGAGCTGCGCACCCAGGCGATCGTGTCCATCGACTCGACCAGCCGGATCCGCGAGGGCCGCGACGCCGAGTTCTGGTTGGACACCCGCAAGGTGCACGTCTTCGACCCGGAGACCGGCGACAACCTGACCCGGGACGCCGAGGCCGGCGCCGAGCTGACCCGGATGGCCACCGAGGACCGCGAGGAGCAGGTGGCCGAGGCCGCCGGCGGCCTGACCGGCGAGCGCTCGGGCTCCGGCGCGGGCACGGGCAGCACCGCCGCCTGACCGGCACCGCACCGCACGACACCGCACGCACGAGGGCCCCGCACCGGACGGTGCGGGGCCCTCGTGCGTGCTCAGCCGCGCGCGGCGGCCAGCTCGTCCCGGGTCGGCGGGTCCGCGCCGACCTTGGTGCAGCACAGCGCCGCCACCAGCGAGGCGTCGGCGACCACCCGGGCCAGCACGTCGTCCTCGACGGCGTCCAGCGCGGCGCGGGTGGTGACCCCGGCCTCCAGCAGGCCGGTCAGGAACCCGGCGGCGAGGGAGTCCCCGGCGCCGACGGTGTCCGCGACGGTCACCGTCGGCGGCGTGTGCCGCAGCAGCGCCCGACCCGGGCGGGCCACCCGCAGCGGTGCCCCGCCGTCGGTGAGCAGCACGACCCCCGGGCCCCGGTCGGCCCACCGCTGCGCCGCCTCGTCCAGGTCCGTCGTGGCGGGCTCGAGCCAGGCCAGGTCCTCGGCGCTGACCTTGACCACGTCGGCGACGGCGAGCAGGCGGTCCAGCCGGGCCCGGACGTCGTCGGCGGTGTTGCCGAAGCCCTCGGCGAGGGAGACCCGGATGTTGGGGTCGACGCTGACCAGCGCCGACCCGTCGGCGTGCAGCCGCTCCGCCAGCCCGGCGATCGCGCCGCAGCCGGGCGCGGTCCACGACGAGATCGACCCGACGTGCAGCGCCTGGCTGCCCTCGGGCCAGGCCTGGGCGACCTCGGCGTCGGTCCACTGCCAGTCCGCGGCGCCGAGCACGTGGAAGCCGTAGTCCGCCGAGCCGTCCGCGGCCAGGCCGACCACGGCCAGGCTCACCGGGTCGGCGGACTGCACGCTGCGGCCGACGTCCACGCCGGACAGCTCGGCGTGCCGGCGCAGGTTGCCCGCCAGGGGACCGGTGCCGAACCGGGCGAGCAGGTGCACCGGGTGGCCCAGGCGCCCGGCGGCGACGGCCACGTTGAGCGCGTTGCCCCCCGGCCGGGCCACGAACCGCGGTGCGGTGCCCTCGGCCCCGGCGTCGCCGGAGGGGTCCGGGATGAGGTCGACGACGAGCTCCCCGAGCACGGTCAGCATGGGTCGGA
>CAFBMQ010000020.1_pt1 | contig 8059 bp, 6 predicted proteins | sample 7268921 | NCBI WGS metagenome assembly CAFBMQ01 (sample SAMEA6814070, study PRJEB35770) | freshwater metagenome | biome: Freshwater; feature: Freshwater reservoir; material: water | place: Czech Republic | collected 2017-05-23 | depth 30m m
CGACGAACGCCGCACCCACCACAGCCCACTGCCGAACTCGCACGCACCCGCTCCTGCCGTCGGGGTCCGGCACGGCGCCGGACCTCTGGTCCCGCCGGGCAGGTTCACACCCGGTTGGCAGGTCCCGGCCAGTTCGTCCCGCAGTTCGTGTGACGGATCGGTCCGGCGTTGCGCGTCGACACGGGCAGTGACCGGACGGTGCAGTCCGGTCGGGTCAGGGTGCGGGCGCCGACGGGGCGGCAGCGGCGCGGGCGGCCAGGCGCTCGCGCTGGGGGACGACGACGTACTTCGGGTCCTTCGACGACGCCATCCCCGCATCGAAGACGCCGAACCGGGTCAGCGCCGAGCCCGCAGCCAGCAGCGCACCGCTGACGACCGCACCCCAGCGACGCCCACCCAGCACGGCCGCCCCGACGGCGCCGGCCGCGGTGCAGGCCCGGGCCGCGCGCAGGAGCTTGCCGGCGCGGCCGATGTGGAAGGGCTCGCTGACGATGCCGTGGTCGTTCTCCACCTTGTGCATCGCGACCAGCTCCACCGCGGCGCCCACGACGGCGGCCTTGCGCGCCGGGCCGGCCTGGTCGACCGGGGTGAACGCCATGCACAGCCCGCCGCCGGCGGCCAGGCCGGAACCGGTGAACACGAACGGCAGCGTGTCGCCGGGCTCGTGCCACGACGGCGTCGCGGTGTTGGCGAGCAGCACCGCGGTGTAGGCCGCCATCGGCCCGCCGAACACCGCTCCGCCGACCCCCGCGGTCTTCCGCAGCGCCGGGGTCTTCACCCACCGCGGCACCCAGTCCATCCGCTCGGCCAGGGTCAGCGCCGCGGCCGCCCCGGTCAGCGCGCTGAACGGCGACAGGATGTACGAGCCCACGCTCAGCGGACTCGTCGGCTTGAACACCCGCAGCATGTGCAGGAACCGCTCCGGCCGGCCCAGGTCGTGGATCAGGAACCCCACGCTGGCGATCGCGCCGCCGCCGGCGATCAGGTGCGCCGCGCGGGCCAGCGCCGGCCGGCCGGTGAACTCGGCACCGGCGCCCAGCACGGCCGAGGAGCCCGCGGCGCCGCCGAGGAACAGGTACAGCGGGACGTCGGGGGTCTTCCAGACCGCCGACTTCACGATCTGACGGCCGTAGTAGCTCTGGAAGTCCGCGTCGCCGACGGTCGGGTCGCCGTCGCGGCCACCGCCCCGGCGTCCGCCACCCTTGCGCTTGCGCTTCTCGCGGCCCTGCGCCGACGGGCCGTCGGCCTTGCGCCAGCCACCGCCCGGGGTGGCGATGCCCGAGGTGCCGGGCCGGTGGTCCAGCGGGGCGTCGACGGCCTCCGCCGGCACGCCGGTGCGGTCCATCTCGGGGGTCTGCTCCTGCGGGACCTCGGAGGCGTGCCGGCCGCTCACCGCCGCCGTCCCAGGAACCCGGACAGCGCGACGCCGACGAGCATCGCCGCGGCACCGGCCGCGTGTCGCCACATCGAGGGCAGGTCGCGGGTGGTCACCACCGGGTCCGGCGGCAGGCCGTAGACCTCGGGCTCGTCGAGCAGCAGGAAGAACGCGCCCGCACCGCCCACGCCGTCGTCGGTGTCCCGGCCGTACAGCCGCGCGGTGGTCACGCCCTGCTCGGTGAGCGTCGCCAGCCGCGCGTCGGCGCGGGCCTGCAGCTCGTCGAGGTCGCCGAACTGGATCGACTGGGTGGGGCACGCGGTCGCGCACGCCGGCTGCAGACCGTCGGTCAGCCGGTCGTAGCACATCGTGCACTTGAAGACCCGGCCGTCGTCCTTCCGCTGGTCGATCACGCCGTACGGGCAGGCCGGCACGCAGTAGCCGCAGCCGTTGCAGATGTCGTCCTGCACCACGACGGTGCCGAACTCGGTGCGGAACAACGCGCCGGTCGGGCACACGTCCAGGCAACCGGCGTGCGTGCAGTGCTTGCAGACGTCGCTGGACATCAGCCAGCGGATCTCCCGGTCGGCCGACTGCGCGGTCTGCGGGTCGAAGCTCGACAACGCCTGTGCGTTGAGCACGTCGGCCTGGTCGATCGTCACGCCGTCCGCGTTCGCGTGCGACGGCGTCTCCCCCGACCCGCACGACCCCCCGCAGCCACCGCCGGACCCGGCGCCCTGGCCCGGCGCGGCCGGCAGCCCGATGCCCGGCATCGGCAGGTCGACCTCGCGGGACTGCTCGACGAAGGCCACGTGCCGCCAGGAGTTCGCACCCAGCATGCCGGTGTTGTCGTAGCTCATCCCGGACAGGCCCAGGGCGTCGATCGTGCCGTCGGCGTCGTCCATCGGGAGCGTGTTCCACTCCTTGCAGGCCACCTCGCACGCCTTGCAGCCGATGCACACGCTGGTGTCGGTGAAGAACCCGACCCGCGCCGGGTGGTCGGGCTCGTAGCCGGCCTCGGCGGTCACGTCGGGCAACGGCCCGAACAGCCGGTTCTCCGGGTCGTTGCCGGTGAAGGCCGGGCTGGCGGAGCTGATCTGGCTCACGAGGTGCCCTCCGCGATGTGGTCCGGTGCGCTCTGGGTGGTGTCGGCCTGCGGACCGCCCTCACCGGTCATGTTCGTCTCCTCGACCGGCGACCGTCCGCCGACCGGCACCCGCCCGCTCTTCACGCCGGCGCGCTGCCGGTAGGACTCCACGAAGTCCACCAGCGCCGGACCCCGCGGACGGCGGCCGGGCTGGATGTCGCAGGTGGCGACCTTGGACTCCTGGATGTGCACGTTGGGGTCCATCACCACGCCGAACAGGTCGTTGCCGCTGTCGCCGGTGGAGATGCCCTGCTCGCCCCAGTGATACGGGATGCCGATCTGGTGCACGACCTTGCCGCCGCCCAGCTTCAGCGGCCGCATCCGCTCGGTGACCAGCACCCGGGCCTCGATCGCCGTCCGGGCGCTGACCAGCGTCGCCCAGCCGCCGTTCTCCAGCCCTCGCTCGACGGCCAGCTGCGGGCTGACCTCGACGAAGAACTCCGGCTGCAGCTCGCTCAGGTAGGGCAGCGTGCGGCTCATCCCGCCGGCCGTGTGGTGCTCGGTCAGCCGGTAGGTGGTGAACGCGTAGGGGTAGACGTCGCTGGTCGGCGGGTTGCTCCGGTTCCAGGCGGCCTCGATGACCTCGCGTCCCGGGTTGGCCTGCTGCCGGTAGAGCAGGTTGGGCACCGGGGACTCGTCGGGCTCGTAGTGCGTCGGCAGCGGACCGTCGGCCAGACCGGACGGCGCGTACAGCCAGGCCTTCCCGTCGTTCTGCATGATGAACGCGTCCGCGCCGCTGATGCCGGCGGGCCCCTTCGCGCCGGGCTCGGGACGGTAGGACGGCGGCTTGGTGGCCTCGAAGTCGGGGACGTCGTGACCCGTCCACTTCTGCGCGTCCTCGTCCCACCAGACGTAGGCCTTGCGCTCGCTCCACGGCTTGCCCTCGGGGTCGGCCGAGGCACGGTTGTAGAGCGTGCGGCGGTTCGCCGGCCACGCCCAGCCCCACTCGCCGGCCACCCAGTTCTGCTCCCGGCCGGGCTTGCGGCGGTCGGACTGGTTGACCTCGTCGGCGTAGACGCCGGTGTAGATCCAGCAGCCAGCGGTCGTCGTCCCGTCGTCCTTGAGCTCGGTGTAGCTGCCCAGGGTCCTGCCGTCCGGTCCGGTGCCGTTGATCTCGCGCAGCACGGCCTCGGCCGACGGCTCGACCAGGGGCCCGTGGGTCGGGTAGTCCCAGGTCAGGGCCTGCAGGCCGGCGTCGCGCGGGTCGGTCGAGTCGCGCAGCCGGTCGCGCAGGATGCGGCCCAGGTGGAAGTAGAACCACAGGTCGCTGCGGGCGTCGCCCGGCGGCTCGATCGCCTGGCGGTGCCACTGCAGCACGCGCTGGGTGTTGGTGAAGGTGCCTTCCTTCTCCGTGTGCGTGGCCGCCGGCATGAAGAAGACCTCGGTGCCGATGTCCTCGGTGACCAGCTCGCCGGTCTCGATCTCCGGCGCGGTCTTCCAGAAGGTGGCCGACTCGATCATCTGCAGGTCGCGGACGACGAGCCAGTCCAGGTTGGCGAGGCCCAGGCGCTGCATCTTGCCGTTGGCGTGCCCGACCGCCGGGTTCTCCCCGACCAGGAAGTAGCCGGGGATCTTGCCCTGGATCATGTCGGCGACCTGGCGGTAGGAGCCGTGGTCGCCGTTGATCTTGGGCACCAGGTCGAAGCAGTAGTCGTTCTCCGCCGTCGCGGCGTCGCCGAACCAGGCCTTGAGCAGGCTGACCATGTAGGCGCGGGTGCCGCCCCAGAAGCCGACCATCTGGTCGCCGACCTTGCAGTACTCGTCGAGCGTGGCGTGCTCGCCGGCGTGCGGCATGGGCAGGTAGCCCGGCAGCAGGTTGTACAGCGTCGGGATGTCGGTCGAGCCCTGGATGGAGGCATGCCCGCGCAGCGCGAGGATGCCGCCGCCGGGTCGGCCCATGTTGCCGAGCAGGGCCTGCAGGATGCCGGCGGTGCGGATGTACTGCACGCCGACGGTGTGGTGCGTCCAGCCGACCGAGTACACCCAGGCCGTCGTCCGCTCGCGGTTGCTGTTCGCGGTCACCGCGCGGGCGACGTCGAGGAAGACCTCGGGCTCGATGCCGCAGATGTCGGCGACCATCTGCGGGGTGTAGCGGGCGAAGTGCCGCTTCATCACCTGGTAGACGCTGCGCGGGTGCTGCAGCGTCGGGTCGGTGGCCGGCTGCGGGTCGACCTTGCCCGGCTCCGGGGCAGGCGGGTCGATCTCGTCGGTGCCGGTGGCGCTGGGCTCGTGCGCACCCTCGAACTGCCACGACGTCTTGTCGTAGGACTTCGACTCGTCGTCCCAGCCGGAGAACAGGCCGCCGAGGTCCTCGGTGTCGACGAAGTCCTCACCGACCAGGGACGACGCGTTGGTGTAGGCCAGCACGTAGTCGCGGAAGTCGAGCTCGTTGTCCAGCACGTAGCTGATCAGCCCGCCGAGGAACGCGATGTCGGTGCCCGCGCGCAGCGGCACGTGGGTGTCGGCCACCGCGCTGGTGCGGGTGAAGCGCGGGTCGATGTGGATGACCTTCGCCCCGCGAGCCTTCGCCTCCATCACCCACTGGAACCCCACGGGATGGCACTCGGCCATGTTGGAGCCCTCGATGACGATGCAGTCGGCATTGACCAGGTCCTGCTGGAACCCGGTGGCCCCGCCGCGGCCGTACGTGGCACCCAGACCGGGCACCGTGGCGGAGTGCTATATGCGCGCCTGGTTCTCGATCTGGATGGCGCCCATGGCGCTGTACAGCTTCTTCATCAGGTAGTTCTCTTCGTTGTCCAGCGTCGCGCCACCGAGGCTGGCCAGCCCCATGGTGCGGTTGACCCGCTGGTCACCGTCGAACTCCTGCCAGCCCTTCTCCCGCGCGGCGAGCACGCGGTCGGCGATCATCTCCATCGCCTCGTCGAGGGCGAGGTCCTCCCACTCCGTCCCGTGCGGACGGCGGTACTTGACCGTGGTGACCCGGGACGGGCTGGTGACCAGCTGCTTGCTGGCGCTGCCCTTGGGGCACAGCCGGCCGCGGCTGATCGGCGAGTCCGGGTCGCCCTCGATCTGCACGATCTGCTCGTCCTTGACGAACACCCGCTGGCCGCAGCCGACCGCGCAGTAGGGGCAGACCGACTGCACCACGCGGTCGGCGGTGGCCGTCCGGCTGGTGATGCCCTCGGTCTTCTTGCTCCGGGCAGCGTGCCCGCGACCCAACGGATCGGGTCCGGTCAGCTGCCGGAACACCGGCCAGGAGTCGAGCCAGGTCTTCACCGGGTCCACTGTGCCACCGGCACATCGGTGGCGCCCGTCACGGGCCCGGCGCTCAGCGGGAGGGACGACGGACCAGGAGCACCACCGCAGCCATGGCCACGAGCCAGCCCAGCAGGAGCAGGACGTCGCCGGCGTGCAGACCGTGGTTGAAGGTCAGCGTCAGGACCACCGGGCCCTCGAACTCGTAGGTGCCGTGCAGCAGCAGAGCGGTGAACCCGCTCAGCACGAGCGCGACCAGCGCCCCCGCCGCAGTCCGCATGGGTGAACCGTAGGCGTCGGGCGGGTGGCCGCCCGGGAGATCACCCGGGAGGGCGGACCCATCCGTCCCAGGAACCCCTCCTGCCGCGTGTCGGGGCGACACGCCCAGACGCGCTGTCGTCAGACGCCTCCGGAGTGTCACCATTCGCGCCGACTGGGTGTCCACGGAGGCACCCGCACGGGGAAGGGACCACGGTGGACGATCACTCGATCACGCCTCGCCGCGCGTTGCCGCCGGTGCCGCCTCCGGGCCGGCAGTCCGGGACGGCCACCTTGGCACCGGCGGTGGACCAGACCAGCTGGTTCGACCCGTTGGACCCGATGAACGACTCGGCCGTGCACGCCGCGTTCACCGGCCTCGACCCGCTGGACGACGGCACCGCGGCCAAGGCCGCCCGGGACCTCATCCGCGAGTCCGGCCGCCAGCCCGTGCTCGACCAGGCCCTGCTCGAGGCGCTGGACGCCGCCGCGAAGGCCGCCGAGGCCCGTCGCGCGGTCACCCTCGCCGTCCCGCCGACGACCGCCGCGGCCCCCGCCGTCGTCGTGCCGCGCACCGTGCCGCCGGTGCGGGCCGCCGCGCCCGCCACTGTCGCCGACCGACCCGTCGCGCCCGTCTCCGCGCCCACCCCTGCGCCGGTGGCCGCCCCTGCCGCGGCGCCGGTCCCGGCCGCGCCCGCCCTGGACATCTCCGCCGAGTTCGCCCGGCACGACGACCTGGTCGAGACCGGCCGGCACGCCTCGGTCGCCGACGAGTGGGTCTACGACTCCGGCACGCAGGCACCGATGACCGACACGGGCCGCCACCTCGCTCTCCAGATCGAGGACGACGAGGACGACGTCGCCCCCGCAGCGCTGACCCACCGCACGGTCGTGACCCGGTCCTCCGGTCGACGCTGGATCCCCGTGGGCGTCGGTGTCGGCGTGGCCGCCATCGTGGGCGCGGTGCTGCTCACCAGTGGTTTCGGCGCCGACGCCGGCTCCACCGGCACCGACGAGGCCGCCCGGACCGGGGCCAGCACCAGCGAGCCGGCCACCCCGGCGGCGACCACCCCCGCGCTCCCGCCGCCGGCGATGAACACCCTGGATCTGTCGGGCCCGGTCGTCGTGGACGACTCCGTGGACGCCAGCCAGCCGACCGTCCCCAGCGGGCGCAGCTCGGCCGCCGTCCAGCCGCAGGTGGCCACCCCGCCGACGACCCGCACCAGCACCGCCCAGGCGCCGACCGGGGGCGGCTCGGGCAGCAGCACCAGCACGGTCGAGACCACGACGACCACGCTCACCGCCAGCACCCCGACCTCGACCCCGGAGCCGGAGCCGTCCCCGAACCCGACGACGCCGGTTTCCCCGACGGGCGACAGCAGCACCGCCACCACCGGCTGAGTCGGTCCGGCCTCCGGGTCGGTGGTCCGCGCATCCGACCGGGCCCTCGAAGGTCACCCCGCAGTCATCAGGTCGCGTCACGACGCGACCCGATGACTCTGTGGTGACCCGTTGCGTCGCGACGTCCGCAGCCGTTCGACAAGCTGGCGCCGCCCAGTCGAACGCATGATCGACACTGACTGTCCGTATCCGTCGCGCAACTCATGTGAGCGCAATCAATCGCGGCGTGTCGCTGATGACACGCCGTTCCGGGCTGGTCCGTCACGCACTGCGGTCGCTACGTTCCGTCTCCGTCAGGGACGAATGACACGCTTGCAATTCCACGGGGGACCACGATGGGCGGACACCGGCACGGCACCGGGGGCGGACGGCACGCCGAGCCCCCCACCGTCGAGCGCGCACTCGACCGCCCCGCGCTGCTGACCACCCCGCCGGTGCCCGCACCGGCCGCTGCGCCGACCGGCCCGTCCACCGGCTCCCGCGGCCCCGCCACCGGCTCCCGCGGCCCGGCGACCGGCTCGCGCGGTCCCACCACCGGCTCCCGCGGCCCCGCCACCGGCTCTCGTGGACCCGCCACCGGCTCTCGTGGCCCTTCCACGGGGTCCCGCGGCCCCGCCACCGGCTCCCGCGGCCCGTCGACCGGTTCCACCCGCAGCCCC
>CAFBMQ010000021.1_pt1 | contig 7998 bp, 7 predicted proteins | sample 7268921 | NCBI WGS metagenome assembly CAFBMQ01 (sample SAMEA6814070, study PRJEB35770) | freshwater metagenome | biome: Freshwater; feature: Freshwater reservoir; material: water | place: Czech Republic | collected 2017-05-23 | depth 30m m
CACCCTGCTGACGGCGGACCAGACGTTCAGCCGCAAGTTCCAGGAGCTGTTCCTGGCGGTGAAGCTGGACAACAACTACTCCAAGGACGAGATCCTCGAGGGGTACCTCAACACCATCTACTTCGGCCGCGGTGCCTACGGCATCCAGGCCGCCGCGCAGACCTACTTCGGGGTCGACGCCAGCGCGCTGACCGCCCAGCAGGGCGCCGTCCTCGCCGTCCTGGTCCGCAGCCCCAGCGCCTACGACCCGGCCAACAACCCCGAGGGCTCCCAGGACCGGTGGGGCCTGGTGCTCGACGGCATGGTCGAGCAGGGCTGGCTCAGCTCCGGGGACCGCAGCGCGTCCACCTACCCGGCGGTGCTGCCGGTGACCGGGTCCTCCCTGGGCCTGCCCGACGGCCCGGAGGGGCTGATCGTGCAGCAGGCGCTGGCCGAGATGCAGACCCGGCTGGACCTGACCCAGGACCAGGTGCTCAGCGGCGGCTACCGGATCACCACCACGGTCAACCCGGCCTACCAGCAGGCGGCCGTGGAGACGGTGAACTCGGTGATGGAGGGCGAGCCCGAGACGCTGCGCCAGGCCCTCGTCGCCGTCGACCCGCGCACCGGCGCCGTGCTCGCCTACTACGGCGGCACCAGCGGCACCGGGTTCGACTACGCGCAGGCGCAGCGTCCGCCGGGCTCGTCGTTCAAGCCCTACGCGATGGCCACCGCGCTGGAGCAGGGCATCGCGATCAACTCCCGGCGCGACGGCAGCTCCCCGCAGACCTTCCCGGACCGCACCCAGCCGGTCCGCAACTCCGGTGGCGCCTCCTGTGCCTCCTGCACGCTGGTGCAGGCGATGACCCGGTCGCTGAACACGACGTTCTACGGGTTGGCCTACGAGGTCGGCCCGGAGAACGTCCGGACGACGGCGCTGGCCGCCATGGGGCTGGGCGACACCTGGCAGGGCGGCACGCTGGACGGCTCGAAGGTCCTGGCCAACGCCGAGGGCTTCACCGGTGCCGCGATCGGCATCGGTGAGTACGAGGTGCGCCCGGTCGACCAGGCGGTCGGCTTCGCCACCCTCGCCAACGGCGGGGTCCGGCACGCCACGCACTACATCGCCCAGGTCACCGACTCAGAGGGCGGCCTCGTCGTCACCCCCGAGTCGGTGGTCGACGCCGGCACCCAGGCCATCCCGGCCGACGTCGCCAGCGACACCACGCTGTCCACCGAGGGTGTCGCCGAGTACTCCCGGCGCAGCCTGGACGACGACCGCCCGGTGGCCAGCAAGACCGGTACCCAGGGCCTGCAGGGCAGCGTCAGCGACAACACCGACGCCTGGATGGTCGGGTACACCCCGTCGATCTCGACGGCGGTGTGGATGGGGTCGGACACCCCCTCGGCGATCGAGAACGCCGACGGCGGCCCGATCTTCGGCTCCGGGCTGCCCGGCCAGATCTGGCAGGAGTTCATGGACCGGGTGCTCGACGGCACCCCGGTCGAGGACCTGCCGACCGAGCAGATCATCGACGGGGACACCGGTGACTCGGTGCCCGAGGAGACGACGCAGGCCCCGGTCACCACGTCGGAGGCCCCGCGGCCGACGTCCGAGGCCCCGGTGACCACCACCCAGGCTCCGGTGACCACCACGCCGGCCCCGGTGACCACCACCCAGGCGCCGGTGACCACCACGCCGGCACCGACGTCGACCGTCTCGACCGCGCCGCCGGGTGGGCTGGTGCCGGTACCGCCGGGCAACGGCCAGCCGGGCGGCTGAGCCCGGTTGGCACACTGAGCAGGTGAGCACGCAGGACACGGGCCCGTCCCCGGCCGACCAGCCGGAGGGCGGGCCCGTCCCGTCCCCGGCGCGGGTCGGGACGCAGGTCAGCGAGCCGCCGCAGGTGGCCGCGCCGCCGTGGCCGGACCGGGTGGTGCCCACCTGGACCGACCGGGTGGCCGCGCAGGCCAGCGAGGCGTTCGGCGGCCCGTGGGGCCGGCACGCGGTCACCGGGCGGGCGCTGTTCTGGACCCCGCTGCGGATCGCGCTGCTGTTCACCGTGCTCGGCCTCGCGCTGGCCTGGGCCAAGCAGAATCCGTGCGCGGACGGCAACTGGGTGGGCTCCAAGCAGTACACCCACTTCTGCTACTCCGACACCGTGCCGCTGTTCGGCCTGCGCGGCCTGGACACCGGCCAGGTGCCCTACCTGGACTCCGCGATGGAGTACCCGGTGCTCACCGGTGGCTTCATGTGGCTGGCCGCCGTGCTCTCCCGCGGCTACGACTCGCTGGCCCAGGCGGTCGGGCTGCTGCCGACCGTGGTGCCGGTGCAGAGCTACTACGTCGTCACCTGCCTGATGCTCAGCGTCTGCGCGCTGCTGATCACCCGCTCGGTGGTCGGGCTGGCCGGGCGCCGGCCCTGGGACGCCGCCATGGTCGGCCTGTCACCGCTGCTGGTCGTGCACGCCTTCACCAACTGGGACCTGTTCGCCGTCGCCCTGGCCTCGCTGGCCATGTGGGCGTGGGCCACGCGGCACCCGGTGCTGGCCGGCGTGCTCATCGGCCTGGGGACGGCGGCCAAGCTCTACCCGGTGCTGCTGCTCGGCGTCCTCCTCGTGCTGTGCCTGCGCGCCGGTCGGCTGCGGGTCTGGGCCGGCACCGCTCTGGCGGCGGCCGCCGCCTGGCTGGTGGTCAACGTGCCGATCGCGCTGCTGGCACCGGAGAACTGGCGGCTGTTCTTCAGCCTCAACGACAGTCGCCCGGCCGACCCGGACACGCTGTGGAACATCGCCCTGGTCGCCACCGACAATGCCCTGTTCGACGGTCCGCTCGACCCGGGCCAGAGCCCGACGGTGCTCAACACCTGGGTCGCCGTGGCCACGCTGCTGGTCTGCGCCGCGGTCGGCTGGCTGGCGCTGTCGGCCCCGGTGCGGCCCCGTGTCGCCCAGCTGGCGTTCCTGCTGGTGGCCGGGTTCCTGCTGGTCAACAAGGTGTGGAGCCCGCAGTACTCGCTGTGGCTGCTCCCGCTGGCCGTGCTGGCCCGACCGGCGTGGCGGTCGCTGCTGCTCTGGCAGGCCACCGAGGCAGTGCTCTGGGTGCCCCGGCTGCTCTGGTACCTGGGCACCGAGAACAAGGGCATCGACGTCCAGTGGTTCTTCCTGGCCGTGGGCGTGCGCGACGTCGCCGTCGTGGTGCTCATGGCGCTGGTCGTGCGCGACGTGTGGCACCCCGAGCTGGACCGGGTGCGGCGGAGCTGGCCGGGCACCGACGACCCGGCCGGGGGCATCCTCGACCACACCGCCGACCGCTTCCGGCTGCGGCTGCGGCTGCGCACACCGCGGTCCTCCGGACCGCACCGCGACCAGGAGCCCGCTCCGCTCGGGTCGAGCGCGTCCGTCGATCGATCGGGGACCCTCCGGGCCCCCTCCTCACGACAGGGCGTCCCGGACCAGGCTGATCTCCCCGGCGTGCGAGGCGACGTCGCCGGGGGTCTCGAGGACGACGGGGCAGCCGGCGGTCCGCGCCACCTCCAGGAGTAGCTCGACCGGGATCGAGCCCTGCCCCAGCGGGGCGTGCCGGTCCCGGTTCGACCCGGCCTCGTCGCGGCTGTCGTTGAGGTGCACCAGGTCGATGCGGCCGGTGATCGCCCGGACGTCGTCGACCACGGTGCTCAGGTCCCAGCCGGCGGCCCAGGCGTGGCAGGTGTCCAGGACGAACCCGGCACCGAACTCGCCGACGGCCTCCCACAGCCGGGCCAGCGCCTCGAGCTCGCGGGCCATCGCCTTGTCCCCGCCGGCGGTGTTCTCGATCAGCACCGGCACCGGGAAGCCGCCGTCCTGGGCCTTCCGCTCGAAGAGCTTGCGCCAGTTGTCGAACCCGGCGACCGGGTCGTCCTTGCCGGTCACGTGCCCGCCGTGCACGACCATCCCGGCCGCCCCGATCGCCGCCGAGGCGACGGCGTGCTGGCCGAGCAGCTTGCGGCTGGGGATCCGGATCCGGTTGTTGGTCGAGGCGACGTTGAGGACGTAGGGCGCGTGCACGAACACCACGACGTCCGAGGCCTGCAGCTGCTCGGCGTCCGGGCGCGGGGCCGGGGTCTTCCAGTCCTGCGGGTCGGCCAGGAACACCTGGACGGCGCTGGCGTCGACCTCGGCGGCGCGCGCCAGCACCCCGCCGTCCTCGACCTCGCCGGACTCCGTGAGCCCGGATCCGACGTGCACTCCTACCGGGTGTGACGACATACCCCCGAACGTAGGCGGGGGGGGTGACGTCGAGATGCGCGCGTATCTCCCAGGTCACACACTCGTTGTCGCACGTGATAGGTGTTACCCGCAGGTACTGCCAGTGTGGGCAGCCGCGGTGGGGTCTCGACGGAGAGGCGCAGGACATGCAGAGCGGACGGATCGGCCGGTCGGCCAGGCGCGGCATCGCCGTGCTGACGCTGGGGTGGCTGCTGGCGATGGTCGGCTCGGTGCTCGCCACCCCGCCCGCCCAGGCGGCGCCCACGGCCACGGTGGAGATCAGGACGCTCACCCCGCCGGTGGTGAGCCTGGACGCCGGCGGCACCGCCACCTTCGTCAACTCGGTGGCCTCCTACCCGGCGCAGCTCACGCTGCCCGTGGTCGGCACCCTGGGCGGCACGGTCTACACCGACATCTCCGTCACCTTCAACGGCTCCACGAAGGCCCTGCAGCCCGGCCAGTCCGCGGCCTACACCTTCCCGGCCAGCACGGTCGGCGCGATCACCTACACCTACCGCGTGGTCCCCGCCGCCAACACCCCGGGCGCCCTCGTCGGCCAGGTGGTCAACGGCATCATCGGCACGCTGCCGGCGCTGCCGGTCGGCACCCCGTTCGTGGTCAACACCCTGGTCCCGCTGCCGAACCTGCCCTCGGCCAACCTGCCCCAGCTGCCGCCGGTGACCGTCGCCGTGCCGGGCGTCCCCGCCGCCGTGCCGACCCCGCAGGTCCCGGGCACCTCGGCCCCGGTGGCCGAGGCGCCGGCCGCGGAGGCCCCCGCCGCCGAGGCGCCGACGACCGACGGCACCGGCTACACCTACGGCCTGCCGGGCTCGGCCGGCCAGCTCGCCCCGCTCGACACCTCCGCGGCGGCGGCGTTCGACCCGTCCCGCTTCGTGTTCAGCGACGCGGCCTCCTCGGCCGGCGGCAGCGGCGGCGGTGGCGTGCCGGGCAGCTACGACGGCGCCTCGGTGCCGGTGTTCGGCCAGCTCGCCGGCCTCGACGGCTCGAGCCTGTCCGGCAGCGGCGACGACGTCGAGATCGCCTCGGACTCCTCGGCCAGCACGCCGGACCCGGCGCTGTCCGTGCCGGCCCTGGCCGCGGTGATCGCCCTGGCCGGCGTGACCGCGGCGCTGGTCCGCACCCACCTGGGCCAGCGGGCGGCCTCCCGCAGCTAGCTGCTGGTACCTTCGGCGGTGCGCGTCCGGTCGGTCGTCCCTTCGACCTGCCCGGACGCGCGACGCGTGCAAGCCCTCCTGCTGCAGATCTCCTGCAGCCGCCAAGACCAGAGGAGGTGGGGTTCTCCGTGCGTCACTACGAATTGATGATCATCCTCGATCCCGAGCTGGAGGAGCGAACCATCGCTCCCAGCCTGGACCGGTTCCTCTCCGTCGTCACCAACTCCGGTGGCACCGTGAAGACCGAGATCTGGGGCCGTCGCCGCCTGGCGTACGAGATCAAGAAGAACGCCGAGGGCATCTACGCCATCGTCGACATCCAGGCCGAGCCCGCAGCGGTCGCCGAGCTGGACCGTCAGCTCAACCTGAACGAGTCCATCCTGCGCACGAAGCTGATGCGGCCCGAGGTCCACTGACCATGGCCGGCGAAACCGTCATCACCGTCATCGGCAACCTCACCGCCGACCCGGAGTTGCGATTCACGCCGTCCGGCGCCGCCGTCGCGAACTTCACCGTGGCCTCCACGCCGCGGACCTTCGACCGTCAGACGTCGGAGTGGAAGGACGGCGAGGCCCTCTTCCTGCGGTGCAACGTGTGGCGGCAGGCGGCCGAGAACGTCGCCGAGTCCCTCACCCGTGGCTCCCGGGTCATCGTCAGCGGTCGGTTGAAGCAGCGTTCCTTCGACACGAAGGAAGGCGAGAAGCGCACCGTCATCGAGCTCGAGGTCGACGAGATCGGCCCCTCGCTCCGCTACGCCACCGCGAAGGTCACCAAGGCCAACCGCGGCGGCGACGGCGGGGGCGGGTTCGGCGGCGGCTCCGGCGGCGGTGGGGGCTTCAGCTCCTCCGGCGGCGGGGGCGGCAGCTCCTCCAGCAGCGACCCCTGGTCGACCCCGGCATCGTCGTCCGACGAGCCCCCCTTCTGATCTCGCAAGCCTAGAAAGAGAACCCTGTGCCCAAGCCTCCCATTCGCAAGCCGAAGAAGAAGGTCTGCCAGTTCTGCAAGGACAAGGCGACCGGCGTCGACTACAAGGACACGACCCTGCTGCGGAAGTTCATCTCCGACCGCGGCAAGATCCGTGCCCGTCGCGTCAGCGGCAACTGCTCCCAGCACCAGCGCGACGTCGCCGTGGCCGTGAAGAACAGCCGCGAGATGGCCCTGCTGCCCTACACCTCCACGGCGCGCTGACCATGAGCGCATCGAAGTTGATCCTGACCCAGGAGGTCACCGGCCTCGGTTCCGCCGGGGACACCGTCGAGGTGAAGGGCGGGTACGCCCGCAACTACCTCCTGCCCCGCGGCCTGGCCATCAAGGCCACCCGCGGTGCCGAGAAGCAGGTCGCCGGGCTGCGCCGAGCGCGTGCCGCCCGCGACGTGGCCACGCTGGACGAGGCCAAGCAGGTCGCCGGCCAGCTGTCCTCGCTGACCGTCACGGTCCCGGCCAAGGCCGGCAACGGCGGTCGGCTGTTCGGCTCGATCACCACGGCCGACGTCGTCGCCGCGGTGACCGCCGCCGGTGGTCCTGCGCTGGACCGTCGTCGGGTCGAGCTGCCCAGCTCGATCAAGTCGACCGGCTCGCACACCGTCACGGTGCGCGTGCACCCCGAGGTCAGCGCCACGCTGGCCATCGAGGTCGTCGCCGCGTAGTCAGCACCACCTCGCTCGTCCCGCAGGGGGCGTCGGACCTCGCGGTCCGGCGCCCCCTGCGGCGTTCCCGCGTCCTCCCCGACGGCGTGCGCCGGGGGCGGTGGGACGGGTGTGACAGGTGGGCCGACGCCGGTGGTGAGGTGTTGTGGACGGTGCCCTGCGCGACGCGCCCGGGCGGCTCCGGGGGCACGATTTTTCTTCCGTCCACAGGCCGTGCGCAGGAGACGGGCAGGTGACGGGGGCTGGGCCAGCGGATGACGGTGGCCCGTCCCGGGTCCCTCCACACGCAGGCCGCCTCCGTCCACGGCTCTGTCCCCAGGTTGTGCAGAGGCCTGTGCACAGCGCTCGTGGACGACGGCCCACCGGCTGCCTAGCGTCACCCGGGAATCCACCGCGCGGGGTGGTCTGCACCGGTTCTGTCGGTGCCCCGCGCTACGAAGGACGACGACGGACGGGGCACCCCGCGGTGACCCCGTCCCGGTAGGCGCGCGCAACAGATGGGGGCTCACGACAGTGGCAGTGCTCGACGACATCAGCAGGCCGGTGGCCTCGGCCCCGCAGTACGACCGCCAGCCCCCCCAGGACGTCGCTGCCGAGCAGTCGGTGCTCGGCGGCATGCTGCTGAGCAAGGACGCCATCGCCGACGTCGTGGAGGTCCTGCACGGCGCGGACTTCTACCGCCCGGCGCACCAGATCGTCTTCGACTGCATCCTCGACCTCTACGGCCGCGGCGAGCCCGCCGACGCGATCACCGTCTCCGCTGAGCTCAACCGCACCGACCAGCTGTCCAAGATGGGCGGTGCGGTCTACCTGCACACGCTGATCCAGTCCACGCCCACCGCGGCCAACGCCGGCTACTACGCCGCGATCGTGGCCGAGCAGGCCGTGCTGCGCCGTCTGGTCGAGGCCGGCACCCGCGTGGTGCAGCTGGGCTACGGCGCAGCCGGCGGCAAG
>CAFBMQ010000022.1_pt1 | contig 7983 bp, 7 predicted proteins | sample 7268921 | NCBI WGS metagenome assembly CAFBMQ01 (sample SAMEA6814070, study PRJEB35770) | freshwater metagenome | biome: Freshwater; feature: Freshwater reservoir; material: water | place: Czech Republic | collected 2017-05-23 | depth 30m m
CGGTGTCGACGACCCCGGCGAGGCGGTCGACGGCGTCCCAGACGTCGACGAACCGGGTGTACAGCGGCGCCGTCCCGAACCGGACGCGGTCCGGGGTGCGGAAGTCGGGCACCACGCCGCGGTCGACCAGCGCCTGGGTCAGCTGCCACGCCTGCGGGTGCTCCAGGCTGATGTGCGCCCCGCGCCGGGCGGCGTCCCGGGGAGAGGCCAGCCGCAGCTGCGGCAGCCGCTGGTCGGCCAGGGCCACCAGCAGGTCGGTGAGCGCGCGGCCCTTGGCGGCGACGGCGGCGATCCCCGCCTCGGCGGTCAGCGCGACGCCGACCTCGACCGCCGCGGTGGCCAGCACCGGCGGGGTGCCGACGGCGAACCGCTCGATCCCGTCGACCGGCTCGTAGGCCGGCCCCATGTCGAACTGGTCGCGGGCGCCGAACCAGCCCTGCAGCGGCTGCCGGAGCCCGTCCTGCAGCTCGCGGCGGACGTAGAGGAACGCCGGCGCACCCGGGCCGCCGTTGAGGTGCTTGTAGGTGCAGCCCACCGCCAGGTCGGCCGCCGACAGGTCCACCTCGACCGCGCCGGCGGCGTGGCTGAGGTCCCACAGCACGAGCGCGCCGTGCTCCCGGGCCAGCTCGGTGACGGCGACCAGGCCGGCCAGCGCACCGGAGCGGTAGGCCACCAGCGACAGGACGACGACGGCGACCCGCTCGTCCAGCACCGCCGCCAGGTCCTCCAGCGCCAGGCCCTCGTCGACGTGGGAGGCGAGCTCCCGGACCTCCAGGCCGCGTTCCTGCGCGACGCCGGCCACGACGTACCGGTCGGTGGGGAAGTCGTCGGCGCTGCACACCAGCACGTCCCGGCCGGGCCGGGCGTCGGTCCCCGCCCGCAGCAGCTTGTAGAGGTTCACCGAGGTCGAGTCCGAGACCAGCACCTCACCGGGCCGGGCGCCGAGCACGCCGGCGGCCAGGGCGTCGCCCACCCGCGCGGCCTGGGACACCCACCCGGCCCAGGACCCGACCAGGCCCTGTCCCCACTCCTCCTGGACCACCCGGGCCAGGGCGGCGGGGGTGTCCCGCGGCAGGCGGCCCAGCGAGTTGCCGTCCAGGTAGATCCGGCGGTCCGGGCCGTCGTCCCAGGAGCCGTCCGGGCCGTCGCCGGTGAAGCGGTCGCGGAACGGGGCGAGGGGATCGGCGGCGTCGAGCTGCTGGGCATCGGAGCGGGTGGGCACGGGCCCATGCTGCACGGCTGGCGAGCCCGGGGGCACCGGCCCCGGTAGATTCGACGCCGTGACCGTCGTCGAGACCCTGCTCGTCTTCGTGGTGGCCCCGCTGGCCGTCGTGCTGCTGGCCTACGGGCTGGTTCTGCTGCCCGCGCTCAAGGAGCGCGCCCGCTACAAGCCCGGCACCCCCTGGGGCCACGCCGCGGTCTGGTACGAGCCGCACCCCGAGGGCGGGGCGCACGGCGGTGGGCACGAGGAGGTCGAGCACACGACCGGCGAGCAGGCCGCAGCGCTGACCATCGGCGAGACCGCCGGCCACCCGCGCCGGACCGCGTCCGGCGGAGCCCGCGGTACCTGGTGATCGACCTGGTGAGCACCGCTCCCCGTCCCGCACCCACCCGTCGCCGCACCAGCGCCGCGCAGAGAGGCACCCACTGATGGCCACCGAGCTCGAGGACACCCGCGAGCCCATCGTCGACGACCAGGAAGGCCCCCAGGCGCCGCCGTTCAGCCCGGCCGAGCTGGCCCGGCTCGACGAGGCGCTGACCATGTCCTCCCGGGAGACCGGCCTGCGGTTCACCCTCTACATCGGCGAGCTGCCCACCGACACGCGGGCCGGGGCCGAGGAGCTGCACGCCCGCTCGGGCGGCAACGCCGCCGAGTCGGTGCTGGTCGCGCTGGCCCCCGACCAGCGGGTGCTGGAGATCGTCACCGGCTCCGCCGCGGCCCGCCGACTGCCCGACCGGGCCTGCGCCCTGGCCGTGCTGACCATGACCGGTCGCTTCGGCGCCGGTGACCTGGTCGGCGGCATCGTCAACGGCCTGCGCCAGCTCTCCGACCAGGCCGGCCACCCCGCGGCCAACCGCCCCCGGCACTAGAAGGACCTGACCGCCCCCCACCAGACGCTGCGCGCCCGGCGGGACCCTGCGGTCAGGCCGTTCCAGCAGCTGCGGTCCCGGAGGCCCACCCGGTTCGCCGGGTGGGCCTCCGTCGTCTCAGCTGCGGGCGCCGGCCTCGCGGTCGCGCTGCTGGGCGTGCAGCGAGCGGGCGACGCCGTCTCGGCCCTCGCTGACCAGCCGGCGCAGCGGGGCCGGGTGGCCCGGGTCGGCCAGCCAGGCGTCGGCGGCCCGGACCGTCTCCTCGGACACCTGGTTCGGGAACAGGTACTCCACCGCGTTCTTGGCGATCTCGCCCGGGCGCCGCTCCCACATCGGGGCGATCTCGGCGAAGTAGCGGGTCACGTAGGGCGCGGTGAGCTCGCGCTGGGCCGGGTGCCAGAACCCGGCCACCATCGCCTCGTGCGTCGAGTTGGCGATCGACTCGTCGCGGAAGGCCCGCTCCCAGGTGTCGGCCTTGGCCGCCTCGGTCGGGCGCAGCGCCCGGGCCGTCGCGACGCGTCGGGCGCCGGTCGCCGTGGCGTCCCGGTCGGCCTCGGCGTCGATCTCGGCGTCGCCGGCCGCGGCGACGGCGACCAGGCCGTGCAGGAACGCCCAGCGCGCGTCGGCGTCCACCTCGAGGCCGGGCACCTCGAGCGAACCGTCCAGCAGCCCGCGCACCGCGGCGACCTGCTCGTCGGTGCGGGCCGCCGAGGCCAGCGTGCGCGACCACTGCAGCTGGGCGTCCGAGCCCGGCTCCGCCGCGTGCAGCGCGGCCAGCGCCTTGTCGCCGAGCGCAGCCCAGCCGCTGTCGGCCCAGGCCGGGTCGACGTAGTTGGACAGCGCCGCCTGCACCCGCGCCAGCAGGGACTGCACGACGGAGATCTCGGTCTCGGCGTCGACGCCGGCCAGCACCAGGGCGACCCAGTCCCGCGCGGCCAGCTCGCCGTCGCGGGTCATGTCCCAGGCGGCCGACCAGCACAGCGCGCGGGGGAGCGGGTCGGCCAGGTCGCCGATCCGCGACCGCAGCGTGGCCAGCGACCGCTCGTCGAGCCGGATCTTGGCGTAGGTGAGGTCGTCGTCGTTGACCAGCACCAGGTCGGCGGCGGGGTGGCCGAGCAGCTGGCCGACCTCGGTGCGGGCACCCCGGACGTCGAGCTCGACCCGGTGCGTGCGGGTCAGCCCCTCGGGTCCGGCGGTGTAGAGGCCGACGGCCAGCCGGTGGTCGCGCAGCACGGGGTGCTCGGCCACGGCGGTCTGCTCGATGGCGAAGGACCGGTACCGGCCGTCCTCGTCGGTCTCGAACACCGGGCGCAGCGTGTTGACCTGGCTGGTCTGCAGCCACTGCTGCGCCCAGGCGGTGAGGTCGCGCCCGGTGGCCTCCGACAGCGGGCCGAGCAGGTCGGCCAGCGTGGTGTTGCCGTACTCGTGGGTGCGGAAGTAGCGGCGCACGCCGGACAGGAACGCGTCCTGCCCGACGTAGGCCACCAGCTGCTTGAGCACCGAGGCGCCCTTGGCGTAGGTGATGCCGTCGAAGTTCACCTCGACCGCGGCCACGTCGACCATGTCCGCGGCGATCGGGTGGGTGGAGGGCAGCTGGTCCTGGGCGTAGGCCCAGGACTTCTCGGTGTTGGCGAACGTCGTCCAGGCCGTCGTGTACTCGGTGGCCTCGGCCTGGCACAGCGTGGAGATGTAGGTGGCGAAGGACTCGTTGAGCCACAGGTCGTCCCACCAGCGCATGGTCACTAGGTCGCCGAACCACATGTGCGCCAGCTCGTGCAGGATCGTCTCGGCGCGCCGCTCGTAGCGGGCCCGGCTGGTGCGCGACCGGAAGACGTAGTCCTCCAGGAACGTCACGCAGCCGGCGTTCTCCATCGCCCCGGCGTTGAACTCGGGCACGAAGAGCTGGTCGTACTTGTCGAACGGGTACGGGTAGTCGAAGACCCGGTGGTAGAAGTCGAAGCCCTGCTTGGTCACCTCGAAGATCGCGTCGGCGTCCAGGTGCTGGGCCAGCGAGGCCCGGCAGTAGATGCCCAGCGGCAGGCCCTCGTGGGAGTCGGTGACCTTGGCGTAGGGGCCGGCGACCAGGGCGACCAGGTAGGTGGAGATCCGCTTGGTGGGCTCGAAGTGGACCAGCTGGGAGCCGGCCGCGCCGGCCTCGATGGTGCGGCCCCCGGTGTTGGAGACGACCTGCCAGTCGAAGGGCGCGGTCACGTGCACGGCGAAGGTGGCCTTGAGGTCGGGCTGGTCGAAGCAGGCGAACATCCGCTTGGCCTCGGCCGGCTCGAAGTGCGAGTACAGGTAGACCGCGTCGTCCTCGGGGTCGACGAACCGGTGCAGGCCCTCGCCGGTGCGGGAGTACCGGCACTCGGCGTCGACCACGAGCTCGTTGGTCGCGGCCAGGCCGGGCAGCGCCAGGCCGCCCTCCTCGGTGTACCCGGAGACGTCCAGCGCGGTCCCGTTCAGGGTCGCGGAGTGCACCTGCGCGGCCACCAGGTCGACGAACGTGTCGCTGCCCGGTGTCGCCGCGTCGAAGCGGATCGTCGTCGTCGACCGGAACGTCTCGGCACCGGCGTGGCCGGAGCCGTCGGTGACGTCGAGCTGGAGGTCGTACTCGTGCACGGTGAGGAGCTGGGCGCGCGCGGCCGCAGCATCGCGGGTCAAGTTGGGAACAGCCACGCGGGGCAGCTTCCCACGTCGGTCGGACATCCCCGGGTGGGCGGGGGACTGGTGTGGACCAGCGGGTCCGGTGGGAATGCCGGGACCGGGCCCGCCCTTGAGCGCGTCAGCAGCCCCACCGCCGTCCCGAACCCGAAGGAGATCGCATGACCGAGGCCGTGCAGAGCGCCCCCACCGCAGCCAAGGTGGACGTCTACGTCGACCCGCTGTGCCCCTGGGCCTGGTTGACCAGCCGCTGGGTGATCGAGGCGTCGAAGGTCCGCGACCTCGACGTGCACTGGCACGTGATGAGCCTGGCCGTCCTGAACGAGGGCCGGGACCTCCCGGAGCAGTACGTCGAGATGATGAAGCAGGCGTGGGGCCCGGTCCGCGTGCTGATCGCCGCCGCGCAGCAGCACGGCGAGGAGGTCCTCGGCGACCTCTACACCGCGATGGGCACCCTGCGGCACCAGGAGGGCCAGGAGCTGGCCGACGTGATCGCCCCGGCGCTGGCGAAGGTCGGCCTGCCGGCCTCGCTGGCGGAGGCCGCGGACTCCACCGAGTACGACGAGGCCCTGCGCAAGAGCCACCACGAGGGCATGGACCCCGTCGGCGAGGAGGTCGGCACCCCGGTCCTGCACGTGGACGGCGTCGCCTTCTTCGGCCCGGTCATCAGCCGCGTGCCCACCGGCGAGGACGCCGGCAAGGCCTTCGACGGCGCCGTCCTGCTGGCGAACATGCCCGGCTTCTGGGAGCTCAAGCGGACCCGCACCGAGGAGCCCGACTTCTCCACGGTCCCGGCCTCCGCGCTGGAGATCGGCACCAAGGCCTGAGCACCGGGTGCGGCATGCTCGAGGGCATGCCGCACCCCCGCCGCCAGCGCATCCTCATCACCGGCGCCAGCTCCGGCCTCGGCGAGGGCATGGCCCGTCGCTGGGCCGCCGCCGGCCACGACCTGGCGCTGGTGGCCCGCCGCACGGACCGGCTCGACGCCCTCCGGGAGGAGCTGACGGCCACCGGTGCGACCGTGCTCACCGCGGCGCTGGACGTCGACGACCCGGACGCGGTCGCCGAGGTCGTTCCGCGGCTGGCCGGGGAGCTCGGCGGGCTGGACCGGTTCGTGGCCAACGCGGGGCTCGGCAAGGGCGTGCCGGTCGGCACCGGCGGCGCCCGGCCCAACCGGGCCGTGCTGACCACCAATGTGCTGGGCACCCACGCGTGCTGCGAGGCCGCCGTCGCGCTGTTCCGGGCCCAGGGCCACGGCCACCTGGTGGTCATCAGCTCGGTCGCCGGCGTGCGGGGCATGGGCGGCACCCGCACCGCCTACGCCACCTCCAAGGCCGCCGACGCGGTCCTCGCCGAGGGCATCCGGGCCGACCTGCTGGCCTCCCGCGCCACCCGGGGCATCCGGGTGACCACGATCCACCCCGGCTTCATCGAGACCGACATCAACACCGGCCGCCGGGGTCCGTTCACCGTCGACCTGGACACCGGCGTCGACGCCCTGGTGGCGGCGGTCGACCGCGAGCCGGTGCGGGCCTACGTCCCCGAGTGGCCCTGGCGGGCGGTCGCGGGCCTGCTGCGGGTGCTGCCGCTCCCGGTGGCCGCCCGCCTGTCGTAGCCGTGCGATTGGATGGGGCCATGCGCGTCTTCCTCGGCACCGACCACGCCGGACTCGAGCTCAAGGCCCACCTGATGCAGGCCGTCGCCGCCGCCGGACACGAGCCGGTCGACTGCGGGGCCTTCGACTTCGACCCCCAGGACGACTACCCGCCGTTCTGCATCGAGGTGGGCGAGCGGGTGGTGGTCGAGCCGGGCTCCCTCGGCATCGTCATCGGCGGCTCGGGCAACGGCGAGCAGATCGCGGCCAACAAGGTGCCCGGGGTGCGCGCCGCGCTGGTCTGGAACACCTCGACCGCCGAGCTGGCCCGCCAGCACAACGACGCCAACGTGGTGGCCGTCGGCGGCCGGCAGCACACCGTCGAGGAGGCCACCGAGCTGGTGCTGACCTTCCTGCGCACCCCGTTCAGCCACGACGAGCGGCACGTCCGGCGGATCGGCCTGATCGCCGAGTACGAGCAGGAGCGCCACCACCCCGCGGGGGGCTGAGATGGGCGGCGACGACGTCCGGACGGCGGTCGACGAGGCCGTCGCCGTGCTGTCCCGGGTGCCGGACCCCACGGCGCCGGTCCTGGACACCGACGTCGCCGGCGTCGTCTGGCACATCGGTGAGTGCCTGCACTGGTACGGCCACGACCTGCTGCTGGGCCGGGTCGACCTCACCGCCGGCCGCTACGAGCGCGACCCCGACGCCGGCTACGGCCGCCTGGTCACCGGGCTGACCACCTGGGGCGAGGTGCTGGCCCGCGTGCTGGACGCGGCCGACCCGGGGGAGCGCGGCTTCCACCCCTTCGGCTCGCCCGACCCCGCCGGGTTCGCCGCGATGGCCTGCGCCGAGGTGCTCGTGCACACCGGGGACGTCGTCGAGGCGGTCGGGCTGCGCTGGTCCCCGCCGGTCGACGTGGTCGTCGCGACCCTGGCCCGGGTGTTCCCCGACGCCCCGACCGGCACCGACCCCGCCACCACGCTGCGCTGGGCCACCGGCCGCGCCGACCTGCCCGGTCGCCCGCGGCCGACGTCCTGGCGCTACGCCTCGGCGCCCTGAGGGGTGCCCCGACCGCGGCTCAGAACGAGTCCGGGCTCTGCGGGGCGACCGGCCAGGAGAACGAGGTCGAGGCCAGCGCCACCGCGCCGGGGCTGACCTCGGTGATCCGGCCGGCCCGCAGCAGCGTGCCCAGCGAGACGCCGCCCAGGTAGGCGGCCCCCAGCTCCTCGATGCCCAGCACGAAGTCCGGGTCGCGGTCGGTGCGGGCGCAGTGCCCGCCGGCCGGGTGGCCGGTGAGCCGCCAGCGACCGTCGTTCCACGGGCAGAACGGGTCGCGCACCTCCAGCACCAGGTCGATCGGCGCCGGGTAGCGGCGGGCGGCCAGCGCGCGGTCCACGTCGACCAGACGCACCCAGAGGGCGTCCGAGGGCGTGGTGGTGACCGAGCGGGGGTCGGCGACCATCGCGCGCAGCGGGTCCTCGGCACCCAGCGACCACGAGGTCAGCTCGCGCACCAGGTCGTGGCCGAGGAGGAACCGCCACAGCGCCACCCGCACCACCGGGTCGGCGGCGACCAGGTCCACCACCTGCAGCTGGCTCTGCGGGTCGTCCCGCAGGGACCACTTCTCCTTC